>Ga0065721_10052420_pt1 | contig 11952 bp, 8 predicted proteins | sample Mesricmetagenome_FD_59108 | JGI IMG/M metagenome (GOLD analysis project Ga0065721, IMG submission 59108) | Mesophilic microbial community from rice straw/compost enrichment Sample: eDNA_1 v2 (version 2) | ecosystem: Engineered > Solid waste > Grass > Composting > Bioreactor | place: USA: Davis... | reverse complement strand
GCCGGGCCTGGCTGGCGCGGGCGAACACGCGTTCGAGCGCGTCGCCATTGCCGGCCTCGATCTGCGCCTTCAGATGGGCCAGCACCGACTGATAGGTATTGAGTTCGCGCAGCAGCGCCTCGCGATTGGCCAGGCAGATGTCGCGCCACATCTCGGGCGACGACGCGGCGATCCGCGTGAAGTCGCGAAAGCCGCCGCCCGCGCAGGCCAGCTTGAGCGCCGCGTCCTCGGCATTGGCGACCTGCGCGACCAGCGCATAGGACAGCAGATGCGGCAGGTGGCTGACCGCCGCGAACACCGCGTCGTGCTGCACGGCGGACATGATCTCGCAGACACCGCCGGCGGTCTCCCACATCGCGCGCACCGCCGCGACATCGGCCCGGCTGTTCTCCTGCAGCGGGCACAGCACGACCTTCTTGCCGTCGTAGAGATCGTCGAGAGCGGCCTCGACGCCGTTGAGCTCGCGTCCCGCGATCGGATGGGCCGGCACGAACTGCGCGACCTTGTCGCCGAGCGCGGTCTTGGCCGCCATGATCACGTCGGACTTGGTGCTGCCCGCGTCGGTGACGATGGTGCTGGGCTGCAGATGGGGCTCGAGCGCATGCAGCAGCGCGAAGGTCTGCGCCACAGGCGCGCACAGCACGATCATGCTGGCGCCCTGCGCGGCATCTTCGAGCGAGGCGGCGCGGTCGATCACGCCAAGCGCCAGCGCGCGTTCCAGCGAGGCGGGAGAACGGCCGACGCCGACCACTTCGCCGACGACACCGGCACGTTTCAGGGCTCGGGCCAGGGAACCGCCGATCAGGCCGACGCCGACGATCACGACACGGGAAAAATGCAGGGCACTCACGACAGTACGCCGAGATCGGCGGCGGAAAGGAGGAAAACCGGCATTGTAGCCGGTCGCTGCGCGCAGGCGGGCGCCGGTGGTGCCGATATGGCAGACAGGGCGCCAGCGGCGCCCTGTCGGGAGTTGGACCGCGGCGCCCCTACTGCAGCGCGCGCTCCAGCGCTGCGATAAAGGCCGCGTTCTCCTGCGGCAGCCCGATCGTCACGCGCAACCACTGCGGCAGCCCATAGCTGCCGACCGGCCGCACGATCACGCCCTGCTTGAGCAGCGCCAGATTGACACGCGCGCCCGCCTCATTGTCGTCGCCGACACGGACCAGCACGAAGTTGCCGTACGAAGGCACATATTCGAGGCCGAGCCGATCGAATGCCGCCACCAGCTGCGCCTTGCCCTCGCGATTGAGCGTCGCACTCTTGCGCAGGAAGGCCTCGTCGCCGAGCGCGGCCACCGCGGCCGCCTGCGCCAGGCTGTTGACGTTGAACGGCTGGCGGATGCGGTTCAGCAGATCGGTCAGCGCAGGCTGCGCGACCGCATAGCCGACCCGCAGCCCGGCCAGGCCATAGGCCTTCGAGAACGTGCGCGAGACCATCAGGTTCGGATACCTGCGCACCCACTGCACCGACTCGTACTGGTCCTCGGGGTCCAGGTACTCGTTGTAGGCCTCGTCGAGCACCACCACCACGTCGGCCGGCACCTTCGCCAGGAAGGCTTCGATCTGCGGGGCCGGCAGGAAGGTCCCGGTCGGATTGTTCGGGTTGGCGATGAAGACCAGGCGGGTATCGGGCGCGATCGCCGCCGCCATCGCGTCGAGATCGTGGCCATAGTCGCGCGCCGGCACCTCGATCGCACGGGCGCCGATTTCCTGCGTCGCCAGCGCGTAGACCGCGAACGAGTACTGCGCGTAGACGATCGATTCGCCCGGCTTGACCAGCGCATGCGCGGCCAGCTCGAGGATGTCGTTGCTGCCGTTGCCCAGCGTCAGCCAGTCGGCCGGCACGTCGTAGCGGGCCGACAGCGCGGCCTTCAGCTCGAAGCCGTTGGAATCGGGATAGCGGCCCAGTTCGGCCACCGCGGCCGCCATCGCGGCCTTGGCCGACTCCGGCATGCCGAGCGGGTTCTCGTTGGAGGCCAGCTTGACGATGGTTGCCTCGTCGAGGCCGAATTCGCGCGCGACCTCGGCGATCGGCCGGCCCGCGACGTAAGGGGAAATCGCCCGCACATATTCCGGACCGAACTGCCTGCCCTGCTCTGCCATATCGACTCCTGATTGCCTTGCCTCGGCCCGCCGCGGGCCCGGTGTTCCACCTTGGGTTGTTCTGTCCGCAGTGCGCTGCCTGCCTGCGTGCTACTTGCTGGACGGATACGAGCCCAGCACCTTGAAGTACGCCGCGTTGGCGCGCAGCTGCTGCAGCGCGCGCTCGACTGCGGCATCGCGCTGGTGGCCCTCGATATCGACGTAGAAGTAGTACTCCCAGGCCCCGCTGCGCGCCGGCCGCGATTCGAAGCGGCACATCGACACGCCGTTGTCGGCCAGCGGCGCCAGCAGCTGGTAGACCGCGCCGGCCTTGTTCGGCACCGACAGGATCAGCGAGGTCTGGTCGCTGCCCGACGGCTCGGTCTCGTAGCGTCCGATCACCGCGAAGCGAGTGCGATTGTGCGGGTCGTCCTGGATATGCGAGCGGATGATGTGCAGGTGATAGCGATTGGCCGCGGTCTCGGCGGCGATCGCCGCCACCGTCGGGTCCTCGCTGGCCATGCGGGCCGCCTCGCCGTTGCTCGACACCGCCTGCCGCTCCAGATGCGGATAGTTGGCCGTCAGCCAGTGCTGGCACTGCGCCAGCGCCTGCGGATGGGCGCGCACCACGGTCACGCCCTTCATGTCGGGCGACGACGCCATCAGGTTGTGATGGACCTTGAGCGCGATCTCGCCGCTGATCTTCAGCGAGGTCTGCAGGAACAGATCGAGCGTGCGCGACACCGCGCCCTCGGTCGAATTCTCGACCGGCACCACGCCGTACTCGACGGTGCCGGCCTCGACCGCCCGGAACACCTCGTCGATGCTCGGGCACGGCACGCCGGCGACCTCGTGGCCGAAGTGGGCGTACAGCGCCTGCTCGGAGAAGGTGCCGGCCGGGCCGAGGAACGCGACTTCCAGCGGCTTCTCCAGGCCGCGGCAGGCGGACATCACCTCGCGCCAGATCGCCGCGACGCTGTCGCCGCGCAGCGGCCCGGGGTTGTTGCCCTGGACCTTGCGAATGACCTGCAGCTCGCGCTCCGGCCGGAACACCGGCGCGCCGAACTTCTTCTTCACCTCGCCGACGTCCAGCGCCAGCTGCGCGCGGCGGTTCAGCATCGCCAGCAGCTCACGATCGACGGCGTCGATCTGCTCGCGCAGCGGTGCCAGTTCCACGGACAGCGCGCGCTCCTGCTCCTCGGTCGGCATGGCAGGCTGCTGGCCCTGGGCAGCGGCCGCAGCGTTTTGATCTTGGTTCGTCATGATGGAAATCCCGATTCGCCATCGATCGGCAAGCCACGCCCACGCAGGACCGTCTCGCCGCCGATGGCGCAATGGCCGCCGCTCAGGCGGCGCTGCGCTCGAACTCGCGCATATAGTCGATCAGCGCGGTGACACCCTCCAGCGGCATCGCGTTATACAGGCTGGCGCGCATGCCGCCCACCGACTTGTGGCCCTTGAGCTGGACCAGCCCGTTGGCGCGCGCGCCGGCCAGGAAGGCCTCGTTGCGGGACTCGTCGGCCAGGAAGAACGGCACATTCATGCGCGAACGGCAGCTCGGATCGATCTCGTTGCGATAGAAGGCGCTCTGGTCGAGGAAGTCGTAGAGCGCGCGCGCCTTGGCGATATTGCGCTGCTCGATGCCGTCCACGCCGCCCTGCCGCTTCAGCCATTTGAACACCAGCCCGGCGATATAGATCGCGTAGGTCGGCGGCGTGTTGTACATCGAATTGTTGTCGTTGACGATGCGCCAGTTGAACGCCGACGGGCACAGCGGATGCGCGTGGCCGAGCAGGTCCTCGCGCACGATCACGATGGTGACGCCGGCGGGGCCGATATTCTTCTGCGCGCCGCCATAGACCACCTGCACGCGCGACCAGTCGACCGGCCGCGACAGGATATGGCTCGACGCGTCGGCGACCACCACGCGGCCGTCGTTCTGGCCGATATCGGGCACTTCCTGGAATTCGACGCCGACGACGGTCTCGTTGGTGCACAGGTGCACGTAGGCGGCATCGTCGGACAGCTGCCAGCTCGCCGGATCGGGGATGCGCGCGAAGCGCTGGTCCACGCTGCTGGCGGCGATATGGCTGGCGCCGTAGCGGCGGGTTTCCTGCTCGGTCTTGACCGACCAGGTGCCCGTCACGACGAAATCGGCCTTGGGCCGCTCGGGGTTCAGGCGTCCGATCAGGTTCAGCGGGACGATGGCGTTCTCGCCGATGGCCCCGCCCTGCAGGAACAGGATGCGGAATTCCTTGGGGACGCGCAGCAGCTCGCGCAGATCGGCCAGCGCCTCGTTGTGGATCCCCTCGAACTCCTTGCTGCGGTGGCTCATCTCCATCACCGAGATGCCGGTGCCGTGCCAGGAGAGCATTTCTTCGGCTGCCTGCTGGAGCACCTCGGCCGGCAGCGTCGCGGGGCCCGGGGAGAAGTTGTAGACACGTTCGGCCATGGCGCGCTGCATCATGGCGGCAAGGGCGGGATTCTGGGGATCGTTCATGAACGGAAAGAAAAATGGCTGCTTGGGATAGCCCAAGCAGCCATTATTACCTAAAGACGCATTTCGTTGGCGCCCCGGCGTCGCCGAGATGGCGCACCGGACGCCGGCGCCCGGCTTACTTCGATGCCGCGGTGACTTCCTTCTCGGCGGCGTCGCGCATCGACTTGCCGACCTGCGGGCCGTACTTCTGCATCATCGAGCCCCAGATTTCCTGGGTCGCCTTGCCCTGGTTCGCCATGAACTTCTGGCCGGTCGGCGACTTCAGGAAGGTGGTCAGGTCGCGGATTTCCTGGGCGGTGTAGTACTTGCCGAAGGCGTCATAGTGCGCCTTGATCGCGTCGTTCTTGAACGCGTCGGTGCCGAACTGCTTGCCGGCGCCGTCGACCATGCGCTGCACCGCGCCGTTCTTCTTCAGCTTCTCGACCGCGGCCTGCTTCTGCGCGTCGCTCAGCGTCTTGTTCTCGACCAGCACCTGTTCGAGCACCAGCGGCGCTTCCTGCTTGGCGCCGGCCTGCCAGTTCTCGGCCTGGCCCTTGACGGCCTGGTCGGCCTGCATCACGGACAGCAGTTCCTTGATCGCCGCGGTCTTGTCCGCGTCCTGCGCGCGCGCATGCTGCGCGACCATCAAGGCCGGAACAAAAGCAGCCAGCACAGCAATACGTCGAGTGGTGTTGAGCATTATGACTCCCTGATGAATTCGTCCGGTTTAGTCCGGTAGCGACTGGCCTAGTTCCAGCGGCCGCGCCATTGTTGCATCTGATTACGATTGAGCGCCATTGTCACCATTTGCGACATCATCGGCGCCGTTGCCGGCACCATTGTCGTCGCCGTTGGTGCCGGCATTGGTTTCGGCACCGGCGCCCTCGCCTTCCGCGTCGATCTCGCCGTTGTCGCCGCCGTCGCCGTTGTCGCCATTATCGGCATCGCTTTCGACGATGCGCTGCAGGCCCGAGAGCTTGGTGCCCTCGTCGACGTTGATCAGCGTGACGCCCTGGGTGGCGCGGCCCATCTCGCGGATTTCGGCCACCCGGGTGCGGATCAGCACGCCGCCGGTGGTGATCAGCATGATCTCGTGCTCCGGCGCGACCAGCGCGGCGGCCACCACGCGGCCATTACGCTCGCTGGTCTGGATCGCGATCATGCCCTTGGTGCCGCGGCCATGCCGAGTGTATTCCGTGATCGGCGTGCGCTTGCCGTAGCCGTTCTCCGTCGCGGTCAACACGCTGCCGACCGAGCCGGCATCCTCGGCATTCTCGGCCGGCGCGACCAGCATCGCGATCACGGTCTGACCGTCGTCCAGGTTCATGCCGCGCACGCCGCGGGCCTGCCGGCCCATCGGACGCACGTCGTTCTCGTCGAAGCGCACCGCCTTGCCGGCGTCCGAGAACAACATCACGTCGTGCTGGCCGTCGGTGATCGCCGCGCCGATCAGGTAGTCGCCCTCGTCGAGGTCGACCGCGATGATGCCGGCCTTGCGCGGATTCGAGAATTCGGTCAGCGCGGTCTTCTTGACGGTGCCGCGGGCGGTCGCCATGAAGATGAAGTGCTCGGCGTCGAACTGGCGCACCGGCAGGATCACCGTGATCTTCTCGCCTTCCTGCAGCGGGAACATGTTGACGATCGGCCGGCCGCGCGAGGTGCGCGAGCCCTGCGGGACCTCATAGACCTTCAGCCAGTAGAGCCGGCCGCGGTTCGAGAAGCACAGGATGTAGTCGTGCGTGTTGGCGACGAACAGCGTATCGATCCAGTCGTCGTCCTTGGTCGCCATCGCCTGCTTGCCCCGGCCGCCACGCTTCTGCGCGCGGTATTCCGAGATCGGCTGGCTCTTCATATAGCCGCTGTGCGACAGCGTGACCACCATGTCCTGCGGGGTGATCAGGTCCTCGGTATCGAGCTCGGTCGCGTTCAGCTCGATCTGCGAACGGCGGTCGTCGCCGAATTCGGCGCGGATCGCGGTCAGTTCGTCGGTGATGATGGTGGTAATGCGCTCCGGACGGGCCAGGATGTCGAGCAGGTCGGTGATGGCGTCCATCACGTCGCGGTACTCCTGCACGATCTTGTCCTGCTCCAGGCCGGTCAGGCGCTGCAGGCGCATCTGCAGGATTTCCTGGGCCTGGGAGTCGGACAGGCGGTACAGGCCGTCGTCCTGCATGCCGAACACCGGCGGCAGGCCATCCGGACGGTAGGCCGCGCGGCCGCCCGGGGTGTCGGTCTCGGCGCGCGCCAGCATCTCGCGCACCAGCTGCGAATCCCACGATTTGGCCATCAGTTCCTGCTTGGCGATCGGCGGGGTCGGCGCGGCCTTGATGATCGCGATGAACTCGTCGATGTTGGCCAGCGCCACCGCCAGGCCCTCCAGCACATGGCCGCGCTCGCGGGCCTTGCGCAGTTCGAACACGGTGCGGCGGGTCACCACCTCGCGCCGGTGCGACAGGAAGCACTCCAGCATCTGGCGCAGGTTCAGCAGGCGCGGCTGGCCGTCCACCAGCGCCACCATGTTCATGCCGAAGGTGTCCTGCAGCTGGGTGTTCTTATATAGGTTGTTCAGAACAACCTCGGGCACCTCGTTGCGCTTGAGCTCGATCACCACGCGCATGCCGGACTTGTCCGATTCGTCGCGGATGTCCGAGATGCCTTCGATCTTCTTCTCGGTGACGAGCTCGGCGATGCGCTCCAGCAGCGTGCGCTTGTTCACCTGGTAGGGCAGCTCGTCGATGATGATTGCCTGGCGCTGGCCGCGGTCGATATCCTCGAAGTGGGTACGTGCTCGCATCACCACACGGCCGCGGCCGGTGCGGTAGCCTTCGCGCACGCCCTGGATGCCGTAGATGATGCCGGCGGTCGGGAAATCGGGCGCCGGAATCAGTTCGATCAGCTCGTCGACCGTCGCCTGCGGGTTGCGCAGCAGGTGCAGGCAGCCGTCGACCACTTCGTTCAGATTGTGCGGCGGGATATTGGTGGCCATGCCGACCGCAATACCCGACGAACCGTTGATCAGCAGATTCGGGATACGGGCCGGCAGGATTTGCGGCTCGTTTTCGGAGCCGTCGTAGTTGGGGACGAAATCGACGGTTTCCTTGTCGATGTCCAGCAGCATTTCATGCGCTATCTTGGACAACCGGATTTCCGTATAACGCATGGCCGCGGCATTGTCGCCGTCGACCGAACCGAAATTGCCCTGGCCGTCAACCAGCATATAACGCAGCGAAAAATCCTGCGCCATGCGGACGATGGTGTCGTAGACCGCGGTATCGCCGTGCGGGTGATATTTACCAATCACATCGCCGACGATACGCGCCGACTTCTTATAGGGGCGGTTCCAGTCGTTGTTCAGCTCGTGCATCGCAAACAGCACTCGCCGATGGACGGGCTTCAGGCCGTCCCGTACATCGGGAAGCGCGCGCCCGACGATCACGCTCATCGCGTAATCCAGGTACGAGCGACGCATTTCCTCTTCGAGGGAGACCGGAAGGGTTTCTTTGGCGAATTGATCCATTGCGGCGTGGCTTATGCGGTTGAAACGCCCGCAAGCGGAGGTCGGCACCGGATGATCCGGTGCTGCCGGCGCGGCGGGTAACATGGCATTCTAACATGCGCCGCACCGCCTCCCCGTGCCCCTCCCACCACCCTTCGCGCTGCCCCCGCCGATCCGCAACGATGCCTCGGAACCCAAGCGGCACAAGGGTTTGCGGGCATCGCAAGGGCCATGTTGCACAAACACCACAGGCCCCGAAGCCATGGATTGAATCGCATATATTTACTTCTTAGGAAACGAGCCTTGTGGCACAATTCCCCAGCGAAGAGCCAGACATTGTTCGAAGTGGAGCATTCGTCACCTCGAGCGAGAAGGTTATACTCCGAAGAATGTATGACTTGTTTTCGTCCATTTGCTCGCAGTAACCCTGCGGTGATCTCATCCTGAGAGGAGAAATATGAAAAAATTTGCCAAGCTCGCGCTCGTTGCAGCTACCGCAGTAATGGCCGCATCCGCTCAAGCCCAGACCGCGTCGGTCCCCTACGAAAAGAAGGCCGTCAACGACAACTGGGGTAACGGTACGAGCGAGTACGTGTGGAAGAATGGCACGAACGAGCTCTGCTGGCGCGATAGCTCCTGGACCCCGGCCACGGCCAATGCTCAGTGCGATGGCGCGCTGGCTCCGGCTGCTGCCCCGGCTCCGGCTCCGGCTCCGGTCGCTCCCCCGGTTGTCTCGAGCGAGAAGGTCACCTTCGCCGCTGACACGCTGTTCGACTTCGACAAGGCTGTCCTGAAGCCGGAAGGCCGCGCCAAGCTGGACGACCTGGTGTCGAAGCTGTCGGGCATCACTCTGGAAGTGATCATCGCCGTCGGCCACACCGACTCGTTCGGTACCGATCGCTACAACGATCGCCTGTCGATCCGCCGCGCCGAAGCCGTCAAGGCCTATCTGGTGAGCAAGGGCGTGGAAGCCAACCGCGTCTACACCGAAGGCAAGGGCGAGCGCCAGCTGAAGGTCGATCCGAAGTCGTGCAAGGGCAACCGCACCGCTCAGATCGCCTGCCAGCAGCCGAACCGCCGCGTGGAAGTCGAAGTGGTCGGTACCCGCAGCGCTCGCTGATCGGTCCCGCTCCACGGCGAAAAAGCCCAGCGCAAGCTGGGCTTTTTTTCGTCCTGTGTTTTCGTCCGGCCTCCGTCCCGTTCCTGCGGTTCCGCCGTCCTGCCTGCCCTCCTGGCTTGGCACCCTGTCTCGCCTCACTCGTTCACCGGGTCAGCAATTTCCTCTCGGCTCGCCTCAGGGGACGCATTTTGTTAGAGTTGCCCCAATTCCTAATGTCCCGCGCCGCCAGGCGCGCGCCAGATTCATGACGCCGACTTCCCCCGTGATTCACCCCACCGTCGAAACCCACCAGATTGCGCGCAATGCCGACCTGAAGGAGATCGACAAGTTCAGCGAAATGGCCCACCGCTGGTGGGATCCGAACAGCGAATTCAAGCCGCTGCACGAGATCAACCCGCTGCGGCTGGGCTGGATCGACAGCATCGCCGACCTGCGCGGCAAGCAGGTCGTGGATATCGGTTGCGGCGGGGGCATCCTGTCCGAGAGCATGGCGCGCGCCGGCGCGACCGTGCGTGGCATCGACCTGTCGACCAAGGCGCTGAAGGTCGCCGACCTGCACAGCCTGGAATCGGGCGTGGCCGTGACCTACGAGGAGATCGCGGCCGAAGCGCTCGCCGGGCGGATGCCGGCCAGCTTCGACGTGGTCACCTGCATGGAAATGCTCGAACACGTGCCGGACCCGGCCTCGATCGTCCGCGCCTGCGCCACGCTGGTCCGCCCCGGCGGCCACGTGTTCTTCTCGACCATCAACCGCAACCTGAAGGCGTACCTGCTGGCCGTGCTCGGCGCCGAATACGTGCTCAATATGCTGCCGCGCGGCACGCACGACTACGACAAGTTCATCAAACCCGCCGAACTTGCGCGCTTCGCCCGGCAGGCGGGCCTGGACCTGATCGAGCTGCGCGGCATGGTCTACCGGCCGCTGTCCCAGGTCTACGAGCTGAGCCGCGATACCGACGTCAATTACATGATGGCCCTGCGCCGCACCGCCTGAGCATGCCGACCTTCGACGCTGTTTTCTTCGACCTGGACGGCACGCTGGCCGACACCGCCCCCGACCTGGCCGCCGCCGCCAACCGGCTGGTGGTCGAGCATGGCCGCCCGCCGGTGGACTATGCGCTGCTGCGCCCGGTCGCGTCCCATGGCGCCCGCGGACTGATCGGTGCCGCCTTCGGCAAGACGCCCGAAGACCCCGATTTCCCGGCGCTGCGCGATGCCTTCCTGAACTACTACGAGGCCGATATCGCGGTGCAGACGCGCCTGTTCGACGGCATGGAAGAGGTGCTGTCTGCACTCGAATCCGCCGGCATCCGCTGGGGCATCGTGACCAACAAGATCGCCCGCTTTACCACGCCGCTGGTCAACGCCATCGGCCTGGCGCCGCGTGCAGCCGCGGTGGTCAGCGGCGACACCACGCCCTATCCGAAGCCCCATCCCGCCCCGCTGCTGCACGCCGCGCAGGTCAGCGGCGTGGATCCGAGCCGCTGCGCCTACGTGGGCGACGACCTGCGCGACATCCAGGCCGGCAAGGCGGCGGGCATGGCCACCATCACGGCGGCCTACGGCTACTGCGGCGAGGGCGAGCCACCGGAGCGCTGGGGCGGCGATCACCTGGTGCGCCATCCCAGCGAGTTGATTCCGCTGCTCACCGCGGCCGTTCCCACCGCCTAGGGAACCGACGCGCACGCCCGGCGTCGAAAGCGGGTACAATCCGTTTTCCTTACTGGGGCCGACCTGGTTTCGACGTGGGTTGCAAAGCAGTAGAGGGCATACCGAGGACCCGTCACCTCGTAAATCAATGGGAACGCAATAACTGCTAACGACGAACGTTACGCACTGGCAGCCTAAGGGCCGCCGTCCTCGCACTGGCTCGCTGACGGGCTAGGGTCGCAAGACCACGCGAGGTCATTTACGTCAGATAAGCCCTGCGGGTGTCACGACCTCAGGGACGAAAACCAAGTGACTCGCCGTCGTAGAGCGTGTTCGTCCGCGATGCGGCGGTTAAATCAAATGACAGAACTAAGTATGTAGAACTCTCTGTGGAGGATCTGCGGACGCGGGTTCGATTCCCGCCGGCTCCACCAGTATTCCGTCCGACGACATCCGCAAATCGATGTCCTGAAACCCGCGACAGCGCAAGCTCCGCGGGTTTTTGTTTTTCAGCTTTGCGGACCCAAACCATCCAGATCGACGGAGCGATGGCATTATCGCGGCATCACTCTTCACATTTCATCGAAGCAGAGCGAACCCATGACCGCCTTCCACCCCGTCCCCCTGCAATACGCCAGCCGCCTGATCAACCATGGCCCGACCGTGCTGGTCACCAGCAGCGACGGCAGCCGCCGCAACGTGATGGCCGCCGCCTGGTCGATGCCGGTCGAATTCACACCGCCGCGCATTGCGATCGTGATCGACAAGCGGACTTTCACGCGCGAGCTGGTCGCGGCCAGCGGCAGCTTTGGCGTCTGCATCCCCGGCGCGGCCGCCATCGATATGACCTACGCGGTGGGCAGCGCCACGGGCCGCGACGTCGACAAGTTCGCGCAGTTCGGCATCGCAAGCATCACCGGTCCCGAGCTCGGTCTGCCGCTGATCGAAGCGGGCTGCAGCGCGTGGATGGAGTGCCGGCTGATTCCGGAGGCGCATACCGAGGATGCCTACGACACCTGCTTCGGCGAGGTCGTGGCCGCGGCCGCGGATCCGCGGGTGTTCGCCAATGGCCGGTGGAAGTTCGATGCGGGCAACGAGCCGCTGCACACGATCCATCATCTGG
>Ga0065721_10010106_pt1 | contig 11954 bp, 11 predicted proteins | sample Mesricmetagenome_FD_59108 | JGI IMG/M metagenome (GOLD analysis project Ga0065721, IMG submission 59108) | Mesophilic microbial community from rice straw/compost enrichment Sample: eDNA_1 v2 (version 2) | ecosystem: Engineered > Solid waste > Grass > Composting > Bioreactor | place: USA: Davis... | reverse complement strand
GCCCAGGCCTCGGCCGCCTGGGAGGCCGCCGTGTGCTGGGGCGACGACTATGCGGTCAAGCGGCTGGCCGAAGTCCGGCCGGTGTGAAGGGCAGGATTGCGGATCGCATGCGGAACGCCGTGGGCATAGGACAGAGGCCCCAACTGGCATTGGCGAACCCGCCCCTATAGCGACATGCTGCGTGACAGATCGGCGATGCCGACAATTCCGGCATCACCGCCCAAGGCCGCCGGCCGGATCTCTGGGCGCAGATGGCTCGGTTCCAGCGACAGGCGGGCAATCAGGCGGTCGCGAAATTGCGGCAGCAGGCCAATGCCGCCACCCAGGACGATCACCTCGGGATCGATCANTCNTTGCAGATCGCCCANAGCCACGGCCAGGTCCTCGACCGCCTGCTCNAGCAGCGCCACAGCCCATGGCANGTCATTTTCGACACCGGCAAAAATCTCATGCGTCGTGGCGGCATGGCCAAGGGCAGCCGCCGACGCAGCCATGCCGAAACCCGAAGCGCGCGTCTCCAGGCGTTCGGCCGCCGATGCTCCCCTTGTCTGGCCGAGGCTGCCGGCCAGTCCATGGGCACCCTGAAGCAGCCTGCCTTGCAGGACGATCCCGCCGCCTATGCCTGACGACACCGTGACAAACACCATGTCCTGCGCGCGGCCGGCTCCATGGCGATATTCGCCCCAGGCCGCGGCCTGCGCGTCGTTCAAGGCGATGGCCGGAGCGCCGAACAGTGCCGTCAGCCGCTGGACCAGCGGCGTGCGATCAGGAATGGCCAGCGTGCGCGGATTGAGCGCGGACCAATGGCCATCCTGCACCACGCCGGTCACGGCGGCGCCGACAGCGTCGTAGCGCCCCCGCCAATCCTTGGCCAGTGCGCCGATCATGGCGAACCAGGCATCGGTGCCGACACCTTGTGGCGTCGGGATCGTCTGCCGCTCGAGAACCTCGCCATTGCGGACCAGCGCCGCCAGCGTCTTGGTCCCGCCGACATCGAGCGCCAGTACCGTGGCCTTATTGCTGCGGACTGCCTCATCCACCGCACTGCGGAACCATTCGGTGACGTGCTCGGTGCGCGTGATGGCCGAGCCGACGCAGACCGCACTGGCGCCCGCTGCAATGGCCGAGGCCGCCGCGGCGGGAGTGTTGTAGCGCCCTTCCGCCACCACCACCCCGCTGAGCCGGCGACAGGCCGCTACGAAATCGAGGTCAGGCCCGGCCGGAACAGGCCCGCCGGTATAGCCAGACATGGTGGTACCGAGAATGTCGAAGCCAAGGTGGCTGGCGGACCTAGCCTCCGCTTCCGTCGCCAGGTCAGCCATGGCAAGACACCCGGCGGCGTGAATGGCGGCCAGCAATTCGGCCACCGGCACTGGACGGGCGCGGTCGGTACCATCGACGGCGATGACCGTCGCCCCGGCTGCAGCCAGCGCCTCGACATCGGCGATGAAGGGGGTGATGCGTACCGGACTGTCGGGCAAGTCGCGCTTGATGATGCCGATGATCGGCAGATCGCAGGCCTTGGCAACGGCCGCCACATTGTCCGCGCCCTCGATACGCAGGGCGCGCGCGCCGCCATTGCGGGCGGCCTGGGCGAAGGCGACGATGGTGGGGATCGTGTCGAGCGGCCCATCATCGACCGGCTGGCAGGAAACGATCAGGCCGCCCTGGAGGTCGGTCAGGAACTGGGCATTGTGCGGCACGGATCGCTGTCCTTCAGGCGTCAGAGAATGTCATCGCGGATGCAGGCGCGCAGATGTCCTGGCGCCACTTCGCGCAGAGCCGGAACGTCGCCGGCGCAGGCCTCGATGGCAAACGGGCAGCGGGTACGGAACACGCAGCCCGAAGGCGGATTGGCGGGACTCGGAATGTCGCCGGTCAGGATCTGTCGTTGCGGACGCGTTGCCGGATCAGGCGAAGGAATGGCCGAGAGCAGCGCCCGCGTATAGGGATGGCTGGGCCTGGCATAGAGATCGGCTGCGGGCGCCATTTCCATGATGCGACCGAGATAGAGCACGATCACCGTGTCGCAGATATATTCGACCACGGCCAGGTCGTGGGAAATGAACAGCATGGTCAGGTCCAGGCGGGTCTGAAGGTCACGCAGCAGGTTGATGACCTGCGCCTGGATCGACACGTCGAGCGCCGAGACCGGCTCGTCGGCCACGATGAAATCCGGGTCAAGCGTCAGGGCACGGGCAATGCCAATGCGCTGGCGCTGGCCGCCGGAGAATTCATGGGCATAGCGGTCGAAGGCATCGACGGGCAGCTCCACCGCCATCAGCGCCTTTTCCGCCCGGGCACGCCGCTCGGCCCGCGTGCCGATGCCCTGGATGTCGAGCCCTTCGGTCAGGATCTGCCCGATGGTCATGCGCGGCGACAGGCTCGCGAACGGATCCTGGAAAATATACTGCATCTTGCGCCGCTGCCGGCGCAATTGCTCGCCTGAGAGCGTGGTGACATCGACCCCATCGAGCATGACCTGGCCGCTGGTCGGCTCGATCAGGCGCAGCACCGAGCGACCGATCGTGGTCTTGCCCGAGCCGGATTCGCCGACCAGGCCCACCACCTGGCCACGCGGAATATCGAAGGAAATATCCTGCAGTGCCTTGACGACCGGCCCCCGGGAAAAGGCTGCCGGCTTGAAATGCTTGGAGAGGTTTCTGACCGATAGATAGGGCTGTTGCGTCATCAGAGTTCCTGCCAGCGGATGCAGCGGCTTTTCTGGACTGGAGTCGTCTCGACCAATGCCGGCATGGCGGCGCTGCAGGCCGCGATGGCATAGTCGCAGCGATTGGCGAAGGCGCAGCCCTTGGGCAGGTTGCGGAGCGAGGGCACGTTGCCGCGAATGGTGGGAAGAGGCGTGCCGGCGCGCTTGAGCTCGACCGCCTGGCCCAGCCTGGGCACCGATCGCAGCAGGCCCTTGGTATAGGGGTGCCGCGGATGGGCGAAGACCTCCGCCACCGGGCCCGACTCGACGATCCGGCCGGCATACATCACCACGACCCGGTCGGCGATCTCGGCCACCACACCCAGATTGTGGGTGACGAACAATATGCCCATGCCGCGCTCGCGCTGCAGCTTCTGCAACAGATCGAGGATCTGCGCCTGGATGGTGACATCGAGCGCCGTGGTCGGCTCGTCGGCAATCAGCATGCGCGGGTCGCAGGCCAGTGCCATGGCGATGGTCACGCGTTGCCGCATGCCGCCCGAAAGCTCATGCGGATATTGCTTCGCCCGGCGAGCGGGGTCGGGAATGCCGACATCGGCCAAAAGGCGCACGGCATCGGCCGCGGCCGCGCGATGCGACTTGCCCAGATGAATGCGGCTCGGCTCGGCGATCTGCTCGCCGACCGTATAGACCGGGTTCAGGCTCGTCATGGGCTCCTGGAACACCATGCCGATGTCATTGCCCCGGATTTGGCGCAGCGTTTCGTCGGGCATGGCGGCAAGGTCGACGACTTCGCCGCCCTTGCGCGAGAGCATGACCTTGCCTGCGGCGATGCGGCCTACACGCTTGGGCAGCAGGCCCATCACCGACAGGCTCGTCACCGATTTCCCCGACCCGGATTCCCCGACCAGTGCCACGGTCTCACCCGCGGCGATGGTCAGTTCCATGTCCTCGACGGCGGCAATGTCGGCGCCGCCGATCCGGAACACGGTTCGCAGTCCAGCAATGTCGAGGATCGGGGCGCCCATGATCAGCCAAGCAATCCGACGGATTTCAGCACGGCGTCCACCTTGGCCGTTTCTTCGTCATTGAGGTGGCGCTGCGGCCGTCCCATGGTGTTGGTGGCAATGATGCCGAGCTGGCGCATTGCGGTCTTGAAGGCACCGACACCGGCCGAGCCGGCGCTGGTGCGGGCCGTCGAAATCCAGACGATCTCGAACAGCTTGCAAAGCCGTTCCTGCTCGGCGCGCGCGCCGGCGAGATCGCCGGCCTGCACCAGGTTCCACAATTTGACATAGCCATGCGGGTCGACATTGGCGAGGCCGGGCACGACGCCGTGGGCGCCCATGGCCAGCACGCTGTCGACCACGATTTCCGAACCGGTCATGCCGAAGAAGTTGGCGTCATCCTTCATGTCGGCCAGCACATAGCGCAGGTTGCCGTCGTCGCCGCTCGAATCCTTGAGACCGGCGATGGCCCCCTCCTTGGCCAGCGTGACCGTGGTCCTGCGCTCAAGCTTCAGCCCCACGCAGACCGGAATGTCATAGGCGATGACGGGCAGATCCACCGCATCCTTGATATAGCGGAAGTGGTCCACGGTCTCGGCCTGGTTGGTCCGCGTATAGAAAGGCGCGGTTACCACTACCGCATCGGCGCCGGCCGCCTTGGCGATGCGCGAATGCTTGATGACGCGGTCGGTGGTGGGGTCGATCGTGCCGACCAGCACCGGGACGCGGCCATTGGTGACCTTGATCGCATGTTCGACGATGGCCTGGCGGGTTTCTGCATCGTGGAATACCACTTCGCTGGTCGAGCCGAGCACGAACAGGCCATGGACACCGGCATTGATCAGGTTTTCGAGCACGCGGGTGAAGGACGCGTAGTCCACGGTGAAGTCGGCGTTGAGTGGCGTGACGACGGGAGGGACGACGCCGGTAAACAGGGGCATATCAGAAAACCTTCAGGGTCAGTTGAGAGCGGAGCGAGGGTCGAACGCATCGCGCAGGCCGTCGCCAATGAAATTGATGGCCAGCACGGTCAGCACCAGGGCCGCGCCGGGGAACATCCATTGCCAGGGATATTGTTCGAGCACGACGGTGGAGCGCGCCAGGTTGAGCATGTTGCCCCAGCTGGCCTCGGGCGGCGCAATGCCCAGCCCGAGGAAGGACAGGCCCGCCTCCAGCAGGATGGCATTGGCGACCTGCAAAGTGGCGTAGACCACCAGGATGTCGATGCAGTTGGGCAGGCCGTGCCTGAACAGCAGGTGGGGCACGCTGGCGCCCATGCCCCGCGCCGCCACCACGAAATCGCGCTCGCGCAGTTCGAGCAGGCGGGCGCGCACCATGCGTGACAGAGTGGGCCAGGACAGCAGCGAGATCACCAGGATCGTCGGCATGATGCCGGTGCCGGCAATCGAGGCGAGAACCAGCAGGAAAATCACCGGCGGCAGGGTCATGGCGAGATCAACCAACCGCATGAGCGAGGCATCGACGACGCGGCCGCCGAAACTGGCAAAGGAGCCGACGAGAAAACCGATGACGGTGGAAATCGCCACCGAGACAACNGCCACGATCAGCGAGACCCGNCCGCCCTGCANCAGCCGCGCCATCACNTCGCGGCCGACGCCATCGCTACCCAGCCAGTGTTCTGGCGACGGACCCTTGTTGAGCGCGCGCAGGTCGATGGCATTAGGCCCCAGCCCCCACCACCAGTCATAGGTGATGATGGCCACAAGGATGGGCAGGAAGATTGCCAACCCGACCATGGCCGCCTGGTTGCCGAAGAAACGCTCGATGGAGCGGCGGGTCGGTCCCTTGGTCCGCTCGATGGGGGCGGTCGCTGCATCGGTCATGTCAGGCCACCTGAATGCGCGGATCGACCGCGGCGTAAGTGATATCGGTCAGCAGATTCACCGCGATCACGCAGGCGCCCACGATCAGCGTGGCGCACATGATCACGGGGTAGTCGCGCGTATTGACCGCGTTGACCAGCAGCAGGCCCATGCCCGGCCAGTTGAAGACGCTTTCGAGGAAGATGGCGCCGCCGACGGCGATGCCGATGGTCGAGCCGATCAGGGTGACCACGGGCAGCAGCGCATTGCGCGTGGCATGCTTGATGATCACCCAGAATTCGCGCACGCCCTTGGCGCGGGCCGTGCGCACATAGTCCTGGTTCAGCACTTCCAGCAGCGATGAGCGCATATAGCGCATGATCAGCGCGGCGTGACCGATGGAGAGCAGGAAAGCCGGCAGGATGAGGTGCGACAGCAGGTCGGGCACGGAAAACGGAGCGCCCGGCGTCAGCATGCCGCCCGAAGGTGCCCAGCGCAGTTGCACGGAGAAGAAGTAGAGGCCGAGCAGGGCGGTGAGGAAAGCCGGGCTCGATATGCCGATGGAAGAGGTGACCGAGAGAGCGACATCGGTCACCGAGTTGCGGCGCACGGCGCTGATAATGCCGGCGGCGATACCCAGCACGATGGCGAGCAACATGCCCGTGCCCATCAGCAGCACCGTCGGTCCGATGCGCTCGAGCACCAGCGGCAGCACAGGCACGCCGGCCCGCTGGATGGAAAAGCCGAAATCGCCTGATATGGCAGCCCGCAGCCAGCCGAAATATTGCACCGGCAGCGGCTGGTCGAGACCGAGCCTTGCCCGCAAGGCGGCAAGCTCATCCATCGAGAGCGGCGCAGCGGGGTTGATATAGGCGTCGATCGCATCACCCGGCGCCAGGCGCAACAGCACGAAGACCAGCACGCTGAGGGCGATCAGCATCAACAGTCCAATGCCGATACGGCGTGCGATGTAGTTCAACATGGCCAGGTCCGGTGTGGATGGAGGGCGGCGCGGGCTGACCGCGCCGCCGAGCGCAGGGGAGAGCCGCGCTTACTTGATGTCCCAGAGCTCGGGATGGGCGGCGAAGGGGCCACCGGCCGGTGCCGGCGTCCAGACGAAGTCGACCAGGTTGGCCGATGCCACGCCATAGCGGTTGGCGACCCACATCGTGGCCCAGGGCAGTTCCTCGTTCATCACCTTGCAGACATCCTGCCAGCGGGCATCGACCTGGCTGGCATCGGTCTCGCCGATGGCCGCATCGAAGGCGGCGCTCAGGTCGTCGAACTCGATGCGCATGATGTTGGCGCCGACCGGCGGCAGTTGCGACTTGTTGAGGCCGACATTGATGCCCGCCGGATTGGGCCCGTTCTGCAGGCCCGCATAGATCAGCGGGAATTCGTTCCAGTCGGGATTGTTCTCCTGGTAAACGGTGCCGTTATAGGTCGGCACATCGACGACACGCGGTACGACATTTACTCCGACCTGGGCCAGCATGGCCTGCACGGCGGCCATCACATTGGCGGCCTGGGGCGAGCCGTAATAGGTCAGCCAGGTGATCGGCTTGTCGCCATTGATATCGGCCCAGCCGGCTTCGTCGAGCAGTGCCTTGGCCCTTTCCGGATCATAGGCATAGTCATTGAGGCCCTCGGGCACCAGATGCGGCGCGACATAGCCGCAATTGGCCAGCTTGGCGGCGCCGCCATAAAGGCTCTCGATGATCGCGGCCCGGTCGATGGCATACATGAAGGCCTGGCGGACGCGAACGTCCTTCCACAGATCGACCTTCTGGTTGAAGCCGATATAGTTGACCACATAGGAGTCGCCTTCGATGACCCTGAATGCCTCGTTGCCGGCAAAGGTCGCGGCATCTTCCGGTTCGACATAGGTGAACTGAATTTCACCGGCGCGCAAAGCGGCGACGGCGGCAGCCGGATTCTCGAAATAGCGGTTGATCAGCCGGTCGACCTTGGGCGTGCCGCGCCGATAGTCTTCGTCGGCAGCCAGCTCGACATACTGGTCGGTGACATATCTGGTGAACTTGAACGGGCCGGTGCCGATGGGGGTGGTCGACCACCAGGTGCTGGTGGCGATGCTCTCGGGGGCGATCGAGGCCAAAGCATGCTCGGGCAGGATCATGACCTGCGCCAGCACTGACAGCAGGCCGCCATCGGCTTCCGACAACGTCACGACGACAGTGCGGTCATCGGGCGCCTCGACATTGGCGATCTTGCCCAGGCGACCGGTAAAGACGCTGCCCGAAGCCGCGTTGCGGATCAGGTCGAGGGTGAACTTGACGTCGGCCGAGGTGAAGGCCTCGCCATCATGCCAGGTCTCTTCGGCCAGAGTGAACGTATAGGTCAGCATGTCGTCGCTGACCGTGTAGTCGGTGGCCAGATCACCCTCGATGGCATTGAGGCCCGCATTATAGATTACCAGCGGCTCGAAATAGGTGTTGAGCCAGGTAAAGCCGCCCGTTGCGGCAAGCGGATTGAAGTTCTTGGGGAACCCGCCAGGACCGACATCGAAGCCGCCGGTAATGGTCTTCACATCCTGCGCGAAAGCAGGCGTGGTGAGTGCCGTTGCACCAAGCAGCAGGCCGCCAATGGCCAGGGCTCGTGTGATAGTCCTGATATGCATGGTTTTCCTCCCCGGAAAGATCAGGCTTTGGATGGATCGGTGCGGTTCCTGGCAATGACCTGCTGGATTCCGCGGTAGTGATCGTCCAGGCGCTTGCGCGCCTGCTCTACGTCCTTGCGAGCGATCGCTTCGACGATTTCGTGATGGTCCCGCCACGTATCGAGCGGTTGGGGGTTGTCGAGATTGTTGAAGTTGGAGGCCTTGTTGAAAGCCGTCCAAAAAATGTCGATCAACGCGCTCAGCATGTGATTGTTCTGGCAGCGGAACAGCAGCTGGTGGAAGCGCTGGTCTTCCTCGGCAAAGCTCTCCTGCCGCTCGGCGCGCACCTTCATGCGCGCCGTGATATCGCGCAAAGCGGCCAGGTCCGCCTCGCTGATCATGGCAATGGTCTTGCCGATCAGCCCGGTTTCCAGCACGCGGCGGATTTCGCGCAATTCCTCGACGTCGCGCAGCGAGTCCTGCAGGCCATAGGCCAGGTTATCGAGCAGCGGCTTGAACGAGAATTCCTTGACGAATACGCCGATGCCGCGCCGCGTCTCGAGGATGCCCAGCGATTCCAGCGCCTTGATCGCTTCGCGCATGGAATTGCGTCCGACGCCCAATTGCTGGGCCAGAAAGGTTTCGGGCGGCAGGGGGTCGCCGGCCTTGAGCTGGTTGGCTTCGATATATTCCTTGAGACTCTCCTGCACGGTGACGTGGAGGAGAGGGGCCCGGCTCAACGGCGTCATCGATTTCAAATTCGACATCGTGGTCCTCGTTTATCTGGTCCCGCTTTTCTGGGCGGCGCAGATCGACACCGTCAACGCTTGTTGTATAGCGACATATGGGATATCCTGCAAGTCGATATTGGACAGGTAACCAAAGCATGAAGATTGCGTTGTTCGGAACCAGCCATTGGCACGCGGAAATGCACCTGGATGCGGCACGCGCCGCGGGGGCAACCGTAATTGGCGTATGGGACGAGAACCCGGCCCATGCGGCAGGTTTCGGGGCAAAGCACGCCCTGACGGCAGTGGCGGAGATAGACGAGGGGCTGGCGCTTGCGCCGGACCTCGTCGTGCTGATGGGGCACCCCTCCACCCTGCCAGGCCGTGCGCAAGCGCTGATCGAAGCGGGCATTCCGCTGATTCTCGAAAAACCTGCCGCCAGCAACACCNCGGCNATCGCCGANNTGGCGAAACTCGCGGAGAAACGCGGTAGCTTCGTCGGCGTGCCGCTGCCCAACCGCTTCGGACCGATCTTCGGCGCTTACCGGCAATTGCAGGAAACCGGCCGTGCCGGCCGACTCGCCCATGCCAGCTTCCGGCTGGTGAATGGCCCACCCGAGCGCTATCGCCAGGACGCCGTCGGATGGCTGCTCGATCCCGCCATTGGCGGCGGTGGCGCCCTTCGCAATCTGGGCATTCATGGCGTCGATGCCGTGCTGAGCCTGGCGCAGGGGCCGGTCACCCTGGTTTCCGCCAGTATCGGCAATCGCATCCATGACGANGCCGTGGACGATCATGCCCTGCTGGTGCTGACCGATGCAGCCGGCACGCTGTTCACCGTCGAGGCCGGCTACACCTATGCCTCCATGGCGCCCGGGGGCGAGTTCGAATGGCGCATGGTGACGGCAAACGCCACGCTGATTGACCGGGGCGACAGCGCCATCTGCGTCACGCTCGATGACGCCAGCACGCGCGCTCTGCCGCCCGAACCGACGGCCACGCGCTATCGCCTCTTCATGGCCGATACGCTGCAGCGCCTGCGCGACGGCCGCGCACCCGCCATCACCCTCAACGACTATCTCGCGGCGATGACCCTCATCGATGCCGCCTATGCAAAGGCAAGATCATGATTGGAATTGGTATCATCGGAGCCGGACATTTCGGCGCGGTGCATGCAAAGGCGATGGCCGAAGTCGATGGCGTGCAACTGGTCGCCAGTTGCCGGGAAGACCGCGCGGCCGCGGAGCAGTTTGCCGCCACGCATGGCGGCAGCGCTTATGCAGACTGGCGTCAGCTTCTTGCTGATCCCGAAGTCCAGGCCGTGGTCATCGCCACGCCACACCACCTGCACGAGGAAATCGCCATCGGCGCGGCCGAGGCCGGCAAGCATATTCTGCTCGAAAAGCCGATGGCGCCGACCACCCGCGCCTGCGACGCCATCAATGCCGCCGTCGCCCAGGCGGGTGTCCAGCTCATGGTCGGCCATGTGATGCATTTTGCCCTGCCCTGCCTCAAGGCCAAAGAGGTTCTCGATTCCGGCGTGATCGGCAGGCCGGTGCTGGGATCAAGCTGGATGATCAAGCTGTGGATGGAGAGCAACCGTCGCGACTGGCACAAGACTACCGCCTCGGGCGGCGGCATGCTGATGACCGCCGGCATTCATGCGCTGGACCGGCTGGTCTGGCTGATGGGGCAGGATGTGGTGAGCGTCAATGCGCTGGCCGGCACCTTCTTTCACGAACAGGAGGCCGATGACAGCGCGCTGATCGGGCTGCGCTTCGCCAATGGCGGTATCGGCCAGGTGCAAAGCGTTGGCTATCGCAATGGCGCAGTCGGTTTTGCCATGGACCTGGTCTGCGAAAGCGGCACGTTGCGCATCGATTTCGACCATGGCGTGTCGATCGGCCGCGATGCAGTCTGGACGCCGGTGCCGGATTCCATCGAGCCCGACTGGATGCACCATGCCGTGGTGCGCGAATGGCAGGCCATGCGCGATGCCATAGCCGGCGCCGCGCCGGTGCCGGTCAGCGGTGCCTATGCCCGCCACATTGTCGGAATCATCGAAGCAGTGCATCAGGCCAATGCGGAAAAACGGGAAGTCGAAATAAGCCATGCCTAGCCAATCGACCGAGCAACTCGTCCGGGCCTATATCGCGGCCCATCGCGACCCTGCCAGACCGGTGCCGGCCACCGCCCTGCAGGCGCTGGACGCCACCAGTGCCATGGCCATACAAGGCGAAGTGCTGCGGGGCCTGGGCGAGACCGCGTCGGTGGCCAAGGTCGCCGCACCCGCCGGCGGTCCGGCCCTGGCCGCACCGATCATCGATAGCTGGGTGACCAGAAGCGGCAGCACGCTGCAACTGCGTGGCCGCAATATGATGGGCCTGGAAATCGAAATCGCCGCTGTCCTCAAAAGCGATGTCACTCCCGATATCGCGCGCCGGGGCAAGGCGGCGGTGCTGGCAGCGATCGACCATTTCATCGTGGGCATCGAGCTGATCGGCACGCGCATCGACCAGTATAGGCAGGCCGGCCCGTTCGGTCCGCTCTCCGATTTCATGGTGACGTCGGGCTATGTGACGGGGCTCCAGGTCATCCCCGACCTGCCCGAAGTCGATGGGCTCCCGATCACGCTGGAGACTGCCGCCGGCACTACCCAACTCGGGCCGGCCAAACACCCCTTTGGCGGTGTACTCGAGCCCATCATCGCCTATGCCAGCGCCCCCTTTGACCATTTCGGCGGGCTGCGCGCGGGCATGACCATTACCACCGGCTCTCTCTGCCCCCTTATCGAAATCCCCACTACCGGCATTGCCAGCCTGCGGCTCGGCGATTTCGACCCGGTCTCTTTAAGCTTCGTAGACTGAGTATCGCCGAGGCCGGTGAGTCCTAGCTGGCGCATGTTTTCCAGAAGGTGCTCCGGCCCGCAGCGGGCTGGGGAATATGCCCCACCATGAGGGCCGGAAAGAACTTTGTGACTTACCTGGCTTGTGGCCGGCAGGCGGAGGCGAGCTGTTCGGTCGGGACCATATGCAGCGTCAGCGACGAGGGATGGGTGTCGTCGCAGAAGACCGCATTGCGCGCGACCCGGCGCGTTCGGCCAGCGCC
>Ga0065721_10052415_pt1 | contig 11955 bp, 9 predicted proteins | sample Mesricmetagenome_FD_59108 | JGI IMG/M metagenome (GOLD analysis project Ga0065721, IMG submission 59108) | Mesophilic microbial community from rice straw/compost enrichment Sample: eDNA_1 v2 (version 2) | ecosystem: Engineered > Solid waste > Grass > Composting > Bioreactor | place: USA: Davis... | reverse complement strand
AACGCTCGCCCGCGACGCAGGGGGGGACTCGCTGGGCATCGCAAGTGCCGTGCGGTATGCTATCGCGAACTACAATGTGGATGCAATGCGCGTCTTCGCCACTGGGACATCGTCTGGAGCGATGATGACGCAGGTGCTCGCTGGTGCCTATCCTGACCTGTTTGCCGCTGTCTCTGGCTTTGCTGGCGTGCCGTTTGCCTGCTTCGCTGGGCCATCCATGTGGAATGGACAGTGTTCACAGGGACAACTTAGCTATACCGCGCAACATTGGGGCGACTTGGTTCGAGCGGGCTATCCTGGTTATACTGGTCGCCGCCCTAAAGTGCAACTGTGGCACGGAACCGCGTGAGTTCTTTGGAACTCCTTCTGTGCTTCGATGACAAATGGTGTTCCAGAGACGACGTCCTTCACTATAACAACCACTTGGAAGCGATCAAACAGTGGACCAACATCTTCGGCTATTCCAACACCGCGCAGGCCATAACGAGCAACAACCCTGCCAATGGATGGACGCGGTCGCTGTATGGTCCAAACTTCGAAGCTATCAGTGGACAAGGTGTCCCTCATAACATACCCTCCTTTGAAGGCGAGGTTATGAAGTGGTTTGGGCTTACTAATCCCGCCCCGTCCACACTCTCGACCACTATCTCTCCCACCTCGTTGAGCTCATTTGCATCCAGTGGGGCTTCGACAAGCTCCTCGACCGCTCAACCAAGCTCGCCCTCCTCTGCTCACTCGTCAACTAGCTCCTTGTCATCATCCTTAACTACCAGTTCAAGCACGCCGAACTCGACCGCTACTGCTCCGACCCCAACGCAAACCCGATGGGGACAATGTGGAGGGTGAGTGGTTTGTGCACGACTTCTCGGCAACCGATATCTCATGTGGTACTACCAGGATAAATTATACCGGGCCGACAGTATGTGCATCGCCGTGGGTTTGCACCTTCTCGAACGACTGGTACTCCCAGGTGCGAGGCTGGCAGCCTATTCTTTTCTCCAGGTGTTTCACTTACAGTTTCCTCCTTAGTGCCTATGAGAACATTGGAAGGGGCATACCGAAGAACTATCGAAAAAATCTTTCCTCGTTAAACCTTCCATATACACGGGATTAGTGTAAAAGCATCGTGTTTCTAGATCATTTGCACTTCTCTTCTTAAGGTCTGCGCAGAGGTGACGATCGCGAGACTGAGGAACATGCGGGACCTCCCCAAAGACTCGGTGTGCTCTTTGGTTCTTCTTGTGGTTCTAGAAACTCATGACTCTCAGGGTTTCATCTCATTGGGCCAACCATGATGGCCTAGGACGAGATCAATCGAACTTACCATCCTTTATGACTATGGCGTGAAGACACGCTCATCGACCAGGACTAAGTTCTGGCTTCTAAAAGACATGACTTGTGCCGGATTCCTCCAGACACCAATCGCTGACAACTGTTCGCTTTGGCCTCGGCTGTCATGCGGCCCGGGTGAGCAAGCGAGCAATGCTATTTGAACGCCGTTCCCCAGACGATGATTTTGCTGCCACGATTCGATCACGATTCACCCTTTTGTTTGCGACAACGGTTTTTCCAGAGGCCAGGTGCCTGCGGGGTATGTCGATTTCGATCTCGTTCCGGTCTTCGCTCTTTCCTTCCTGAGGTGGAGGAGTAAGCTACAGAGATACCCGGGCGCCTTGTATCGGGGTTGGATGCCCCAGTTTCCCAGTCTGACTGTCCAACGGGAGAGAGTGCACGCGCTGGGATCAGCAGACTCACGAGAGAAACCGAGGAAGATGCGATATGCAGCTTAGCCTGGGTGAATGAAGCAGCTAGCAGGTCCGAGAAGACACAGCGGGCAGTCAGAGTGATCAGCGGGTCTCTCACCATAAACAGCACAGACATCCAGCCAAGAATACCCCTGGTCAGACAAGACCAAACACTATTGATACGAGGACTTGGAAAGCGGTTGCTTGCTGACCTACAGTCTCCATCGCCTCCAAAAGTCAGTATCTCTCTTCACTGACCCCTTCTCAGTAGCATCGATTGAAATTGCTTTTGATTTTACAGCAGGCGTTCTCGTTGGCACATGGGCGTGACCGGCTGTCTGTGATACCCCAGACGGATAAAATTCGAACTATGGTCGGAATCATTTTTCAGAAGTGAGAAGAAACGCTGAAAATCGACGGTCTTCTCTTCCAAATGATCGACAACCAGCTTCCCCGGATTTCTCTTGTAAACAACAGAGGGTGGTCAACTCCCTATCCACCTGGCTCATAGGATCCGGCTCACACTGTATATAAAGAGGCAGGGGATGGTGGTTTACCTCACCTTCCAGGTGAAACACTTCCTCAGGATGGCATACCTCGTTCAACTCCTCACCCTCAGCCTTCTCTACGCTGTTGGCGTCCTCGGTGCTGTGAATCAACTCACCGAGATACGCAACTTCGGCACAAATCCTACCAATGTTCGGGCTTTCCTCTACAAGCCTCCCAATGTTGTCTCCCGGCCAGCCCTCATTGTCGCTATCCATTACTGCACCGGAACAGCGCAGGCCTACTTCGGCGGGACGCAATATGCCAACCTCGCCGATCAATACAAGAGTTTCATCGTGCTCTATCCTCACGCCCCAGACAGCGGAGGATGCTGGGATGTCCACAGCACTGGAACCCTTAAGCATGACTCTGGTGGGGACTCGCAGGGCATTGCGAGTGCCATTCGCTTCGCTATCTCCAACCACAACGTCGACAGTGGCCGCGTCTACGTCACCGGCACCTCCTCGGGCGCCATGATGACCCAGGTTCTGGCTGGCGCCTATCCTGATCTTTTCCAAGCTGGGGCTGCATTTGCCGGCGTTCCCTATGCTTGCTTCGCTGGTTCTGGCATGTGGAATAGCCAGTGTGCAAATGGACAGCTTTCGAAGACCGCGCAGCAATGGGGAGACTTGGTTCGCTCTGGCTACCCTGGATACTCCGGACCTAGGCCTCGACTTCAGCTCTGGCACGGAACTGCGTGCGTATCTATCCGCTGTCCTATTTTCTCGTGCAATCAACTAACAGACCCTCAGAGATTCTACCCTCAGCTACAACAACCACCTCGAAGCAATCAAGCAATGGACCAACGTTTTCGGATATTCTAGCAACCCCTCCTCGACCCAGAGCAACAGCCCCCTCAATGGATGGACTCGCTCGACGTACGGACCCAACTTCCAGGCAATCAGTGCTCAGGGTGTTTCCCACAACATCCCCGTTCAGGAGGCTGAAGTCCTCAAATGGTTCGGCCTCACAGGCACACCTCAGACCACGACCCCACCTCAGACCACGACCCCATGGACCCCGCCGCCCAGCACTACTACTCCAGTCACCCCAACTACAACAGGCGGCGGAGGTGCAACATCGCCTCGCTGGGGACAATGCGGAGGGTTCGTGAAACTTAATCTTTTAATACTGTCTCAACATGCCTAACTCTGCCCCCTCTCCATTAGAATTGGCTGGACTGGCCCGAAGGCCTGCGCCTCTCCCTGGGTTTGCACATATCAGAACGATTGGTATTCTCAGGTGCGCGGGCTTTAAATTTCCGTTGCTTATCCCAAACTCACTCTTCATTCCGTGGTCAGTGCCTGTGATGGGTTGGGCGGATCGCTGGTGGATTCTCGGCGGTGGTTAAGTGATGTATTGTTGAGCAGGGCGAATATTTAGTAGTGACCACATATCATCATGATGCTAGGAGTCCCAGTTTCGCATTCGAAATGCATCAGAGGTACCTCCTTCCACTGGTTCTTTGTTGTAGACCTTGTCTTCGAGTCATCGCTTTATGTTGTTGAGCCTCTGGGTAAAACACCTAAGCATCACCAGTGCCAGAACCAGGATGATCATGGTCGACGAAGTCGGCAGTATTGAATCCAACATTTTCAATTGAAGTCGATGAGCCCTGCTTTTGATGCTGGCTGATATTTTTGAGAGATCATGATCATGGACAGATCTCAAGACCTGGGCGAGCCTCCCAATTTCCTGCTTGTAATCAAAGGACCCCGAACGACCATATCGTGCTTGGGAAGAATACCAATGCAAGTGAAAGTTAACCAGTAGCACCAGGGAGTCACTCAGAAGAATTGGGAGTACAAGTGTCAACCAACCGTACCCGGATCTGACTCATAGATTCCTGGATGATCCTTGGAGATGGTGCATCAATAGATCCACTACATCGCTGGGTGCCCTAGCAGTGAACGCGGAACCTTCAGCCACCGCCTCAATGAGTGTATCATTCTGCCTCTTTGGAAAACGGGATCAACCTTTGAACGAACTTTGAACGATTCAACACAGCGTCTAAGCCAAGGACCGCAGTATTTACTCAGTCGGCGCTCGTTACGGTATTGCTGCTCACAAGCATTGGAATTTCCTGGTCACCCACAGATTAAGTCAAGCTCTATCAAAGATGGCTCCAGCTTCGGAGAGTGCGATATACTCTGTAGCCCCCATATTATGAATAGTGAGCCAGCCTGAGCGCGGCGGCCGTGAGCCCACATTCCTGTGCTATCTGGCGCCACGACATGGCTCATGGGAAGATCATATCCGAAAATAAGGTCGCCCAGGAGATACCTATGTAGAGGCTGATGTCGTCGACATCATCGTTTGTTAGCTTTCCGATGAATGGCGCTCGCGTGGCACGGGATTGACACGGATATCTGCTTTACATGCTCATGGCGTCAGGGGCACCTTTCATTTTGTTTAATCTGGTGATGAGACAGGTGCCAAGGCTGGCCAGTCCCTCACTAGTGGTACGAAGCTCTGGGAGGTGAATCGCTGAAACGTAGGTTGGCTCGAGAAACTGAACATTGGCCTCCTACCTAACGGCCCAGTCTTCATCCTAGGAGAAGCAGTTGACTGAGAATGGAAAGTTCACTAACTTGGCGAAAACAATACCGATATCACGGCGTCCGCCTTAATGATCAATTCCGTCATACCGTTGGGAATAATTCGTGATTGTAGGGCCATGAGACAACCGTGGGTTTCGAGGATGGTGATTGTCGAGAGGCTGGGGGAAACAAGTGGCAATTCAAGCCTGTGCGATCACCGAGATATTCACTTGTGGCGGCTCACAGGGGAAGTCATGAGCATCTGACCATGTCTAGTGTGGGTCAAGAGCGTTCGCTCAACCGGTTTCCATGAGACTCGTCCCCAGGGCAAGCCTTGGATGCAACCAAGACCTCGCGTGGTCACGATAACAAGTATTGACAGGCACAACTCAGTCAGATCGGGCCCCTGCACTTGTGAACGAGGTGTCGGCAACTAACTGAAAGGAAGGACAGTAGCGTTTCACTCAAACACGGCCCGGACTGCCCTTCGACGACTGCAGAGGGGCCAATGTGACCTGCAGGAGTCTGATACTGTCAGTCACTGGCCAGAGTTCGCCCAGTTCAGATAGTCAGTGCAAGTATCCCAATCGGTTCAGTTGGCAGACCATAATTAAACGTTGGTTTCGAAAGTCTTGACTCCGGGTAAGAACAACGAGGGGAGTGGCAGTACGGATATGTCCACACGACATCAGACCTTTCCGACTTTCTCACTGACTTGGTGTTTGAGAACGAGATTGGGTGCCACTGGATCCGTCCAACCAAGCATCGGAGTGATGAGGCGTCTCCGAGCATGGCCAAGCTGCTCTCCCATCTCGGTGCCGTTATCATACTGGTGGTTTAAAACAGGGAGCCGCGATGCCACAGTTGTACCAAGCAAGACTATGTCTTGATTATCAAACAAATGAAATTGGCTTATAGTTGTCATAGCCGACTGTGGATGTCAGAGTGGCTCGCCAGCGATGCGCTTGGGCAGAAAAATGCAGCAAAGACATGAACGCCGACGTGCTGGCTGGAAATTAATCAACCTTGAGGAGATCAATCGGCTACATGTCCCTTCAAACATACCCCGACGCGCGTATTTGCTCGCCAGGGCAGTCCGAACATCGCACAGACAGTACCATCCACGCCGCACGGGATGTTCGCCAGCCAACCCGAGTAAGCACAGATCGGGTGAATAGTGGCTAAGCCCCTGGAACCCAATGGCATCCAGTCCTCGCTGAAGGCGTTGAGAACGAGGAAGACAACAGTTCAGGCAGGGTGACAGCTTGGTCGCGATTTTGGTTCTTGGCCCCTCAACGTCCTATCTCCTCCAGCATCTAATCACTGGGGTAAGCCTCATGTTGTTCGCACGATTTCATCGCAGATTGAACCAGAAATAATGCACAAAAGAGGTAATTTCAAACCAAATTGATATCGCTCCCGGCTATTTTCACCGGGAGTCCGTGGACCAAGAGCCCTGTCCTTCTCACTAAAAACCTATTTGTGGCCATGTGGTCTAACTCCGGAACCGCTTTTTGAAGCAACATAAGCCACCTCGTTGGCGCACGAGTAACATGGGACGTGCAGGATTCAAGCTACGGTGGACTACCTCTTCTCAGGAGAGGAATGAAAAGGTCGGGTGATCACCCGTTGCTCTCTGAAATTGTTCAAAATCTACGAGAGATGAGTTGCCAAATCAAACATCCCAGGCACGGTTTCTTCCCATCCATGAACGTCTTGGGGACCAATAGATTCTAAAACTTAAAAATGGCGAGGGTTGGCAAAAGCCGTCTGGCACAAATGGGAATAGATTGACTGGTGAAGATATCGTCACCGTCCCCATCAATGGTGCTGGGATGCGAAGACTCAAAGCGCCCACTGGTATAAGTATCTCATTGGAACTCGGAACTACTTCCTTCCCTCCTCACGACAACCTCCGTTGTATCGTCCCCCTCCCCCTCCCCTCCTCCCGATCCTACCATGCAACGTGCAACGTGCACTAATCTTCGTATTCGCTCGCCCTCGGATGCTCGGGTTGTGTTCCATGCTGTGGTGAAGGGGATTCTCCCCATGGTGACTCGAAGGCTGGACACGGAAGAGCGGAGTTTGATCCAGCCTGGCGCTGTGTATGTCTGGGAAGAGAGAGGACCCCATGCAGAGCTGACAGGGGTATGTCGTCTTCCTCCGGCTTTGCATTGTCTAACTAAACAAGGTGCCATCTCATCTTCAGGTGGGCATCGAGCGTTGGACAGATGGTGTGTGGTGCAGCTGACTTGGTGACTTTGCACTCACTGAACACTATCTTCCTGCCAGGTATCCGATGGGGCCCATCAAGAGTGCGAGAGGTGCGTATCCCCCCAACTGCTTCCCAACTCCGCTGACAGTGGTTTGGAATCACAGGGGTTCCTTTTCTACCACGAGAAGTCTCAACAGTCATACGCGGACCAATTCTACGGCGAAAAGGCGTAAGTAAAGTCCATCATTGAGCCCCGCTCGGATGGTTACCTGGCGTCTTTAGGAACCCAAGAACCGTCTTGATAAAACAGACGTATACCGTTTTTGTTGATACCCCCAGAGGCCAGCGCAAGTGGCATCTGAGTAAGTATCTTCCATCTCCATGCGTTGGTCTCCACTAAGCCACCTAATCAGTTGCGTACTTCACTGAAGAGTCGCTGGAACGACTCCAGTCAATCGACGACATCCCGAAGCTGGCTTCTCTCCAGGTTCCCCCGGGCCGATATAAGAGCGCACGCTCTGCCAAAGGCCGCCCAGAGCATATCTTCAACCCAGAGTCGGAAGCCACGGGCTACTCGCAGATCGAGTACGTGTCCTATGCCCCAAGCACCCGCAGAGATTCGCCTATGCAACTCGAACTCCTTCAATCGGCACCCATGCCACGGCCTCTTACATGGGTGGACAACACCGTATCTGAAGATGCGAAAGCGGTCAGGCGCCTGTCCTCGCGAAGCGATACCTCGTCAGATGACGGCGGAACAGACTCGAGCCTGGCCCCTCTCACTTACCTCAACAATATCACCCCACCACGCCGCCATCCTATTGACCAAGAGACCCTTATGCTTTTCTCGGTGGCCGGACGCCTATAAGACTGACCGTGACTTTGCTGTTCCTATCTATTGATATCCCCTTCACCTCTCACCTCACATTTTTTCGTCAACATCCTAATGATCTCTCACTCAGCTTCACCCCAGCCTGTTACCACTATCATTGTATCCATAACTTAAGCCTGTTTCTCTAGCCCTACCCCCTGTTGTTCAGCCCATGTGTTTGTCCCTCCATGCATGCACCGCCCTTGATTCTTCTGCTGTACTAGGATCATTGTTTGCTTTCACTCGCCATTTATCGTTCTAGAGGACATTTAGCTGTTTAATAGCGGTGATGCTTGCCATTGCCCCGGAATGAATTTATGAAGTCAATTGCATCTGAATGATTGGACTGACCTATGATGGCCGTCGCCCTTAGACTGTGGCACACTTCCTCTGAACCTCACAAACCGGAGTCAGTGAAATGTTACAGAGCAGAGAGACGGGGTGCTGGTTTAATCTCTAGCTGAACGGGTGATGGTCCTCTGCGACAATGGCTCGCTCCTCTAGGATAGGTTGGTCTCCATGAAAACTGCACAAGGATCATCCCGTCAGCTGCTGGTGCAGCTGGCCTACAGGTCGAAGAAGTCCGTTCTCACCAGGCCTCTCTTGCAACTGACCTGCGACCGAGGCGAACATCGTTTCTAGCTTGGCGCAGTGCTACATTTCCTCAGCATTTTCCCCTCCCTGCCACTTGACCCGGTTTCTTCAGCCCTGAGCCTTGAGGATGAACAAGTAGCCGAATGGCTCGAATGGGTTTGCTCAGATACCCCGTCGGGGAAAGAGCATTCAACCGATGACTTGCTCGTGGAGAATCGCCGATCGGAGTGTCAAGTGGGTGCTGATTGTATGCTTTTCAGTGACCAACTCGGAGGCCGTCAAATGAGGAGGGGCCCATCACATTTGTCTTGCTTTCCGGAGCCAAATTCGGAGAAAGTGAACCCTATATCGTCTCAAACCCCTGCCCGCAGAACGGGCCGGGAATGGTCCAGAAATGCTAACAGCCACTGTCATCGCGAGTTAAGTTCTGTCGTCGACAATTGACGGACCGAAATGGTTAAGGCTAAGTCGGTGGAGTGCATTGCAATTCGGGCCCACGCTGCCGTCCTCAGCTTTCCTCCCGTCTTCATCCATCTCCTCCTTAATTACTTTTGATAGGCTCCTAGGCTAATTGCAACGTGCCCTTCCAAAGTGGACAAGCCCCAGGGCATTGAATGCCCACTTGAAAGCAGCCGAGGCGGAACTGTGACTGGCGAATGTCATCTCTGAACCAGATGACCATCATGAGCTTCGAAGGGCTTGGTCCTGGGCGTGAAAGATCAAGGCGCCTTGCCTCAATTAGAGACTGTCACCCATCGGTAGCAGAACTTATTGAGTCCTTGGATTCTGAACAAAAAGAAAAGGTGGAGACAACGATCAGATACAGCAAGAGCTCATAGCACACCGTGGGTGTCGTAACACGCCTTCATCGGAGGGAATACCGCCAGCTTGAACAAGATCAAGAACATCCACCATGGCACAAGGGGGCTTGCACATATGGCCTTTTCGGAGAAGACCAAGCCCCGCCTGACAGTATCGACCTCTGCATCAAGACGGGCGACTGATGTCTGGCTTTGAGCGGCAGAAACGAGCAAAAGCGGTGTAAATGGCGAGGAAGATGATTTCTGGGCCATCAGCCCATCCCACAACATTGCGACGGTGCGATGCGTAGATGCTGAGGAAATGGCACTTAGTCCCGGAGGATGGTTTCTTATCCCCGCCGCTGGCGGTGAGGGGAAGATGGAGTTAACCACAGTCCCTGAAAGGATGCAGAGCGGGGGAAAGCGACACTCTTCACATCGGGCGCCGCTCTGGTGGGCCTCGAGGGTGATGTCATTTTGGAGGGGAAGGTCTTCAAGACGACGCTCCCGCTTCCTAGCACCCAATCCAGTTAGGACGCGAACCAAGGTACATCCTTACGGCCAAATGAATTGCATTAAACCTAATCTTTCGACGGGGTCTTCTGAGGTCTGAAACACTCGCGGTATCACGAGTGAAACTGCATTCAGTAGGTTAATCCTTCTTGGAGTTTACAGCTGTCGCTAAGAGGATGCTCGGCAAAGGAGAGTCTCCAACTGAGTAGAGAAGTGAAATGGATCCAACAATGACGATAATGAGAACTACAACGGTTCCAGTCAGAAGGACGAAAGTCCTGAAAGGAGGTGAGTGGCATTCATAGCTCAAGTCCGAAGAAATCACATACGAGCTGATGTCCTTGCGTTCACAGCTTTGACCAGCCCACTCGGTTGTCTTGCGATATTTTCCTTCCCCAGTTGTGGTTGCTCCACATGCGCAAACAAAGCAGGAGCGACCAGCCTTGGAAGCCTTGACGCAGTTGCCATGTCCGGAACAGGAGCTAGTCGCGTTCTGGCAAGATTCGATTGTGGTGAAGCAGGTGGAGATCGCGCCAATAGGTTGTTGTGGGAGAGGGCGATCGGGGAAGAGAGATTGGGGTTGAGAAAAGGAGGAAGCTTGTCGCGAGTCGTGCTGAAGAGAACCGTATGTGAGGATAGCAATGTTCAGATTAGGCTGACTGCGAACGACATCCTCGAGGAACTGGCGAACATCGGCAGCGAAGTCCTGGTACTCTGCACTCTCTGAGCCATATTCTTCGCGCATATCCTGGAGCTTGGACACTTGGAGAGCAGCGAATGCAGGTTGCTCCGCAGTCTCGAAGAATGTGAGGAGCGGTCCGGTTTCGGAAAGTTGCCAATCCTCGAAAACGGACGCGAACTCTTCGGAAGCACGATTGAGATATGTCGACGCTACGGAGGCCAATGAATCAACGTCCTTTGGCATCGGTACGTGTCCCGCCGTCGAGAACTCTGCGGGCAGGACGACTGATGGATCTCGGTCAACTGTCGGCACCAGGAGACAAGATGGAGCGACGCACCTCTGGCATCGACCTCACTCATTGTGAGAAGAAGCGAATTATCCACACCAGCCCCTACAAAATCCTCTTCCACAAGGAGAGCCTTGGAATCCTGGTGTGCTTGCTCGAACCTATCTAGGCCGAGATGACGCGAGATGGCTGCGCTTGCATCTTCAAGGGTGTTGACACCAACTGCATAGGACTTTGGGGGATAAACGTAGAGATTTCCTGCATGAACGAGAGGTGCGGTGGCGGCCAGGAGGGTAAAAAGAACGTTGAAGACCATTCTGAGCGTTGAGCTGGCCTGCGACGTCGTCGTTCGCAATGAAGGGCGCACTGATCGGACTTTGAATATTGGACGGTCGAGCGGCGCCATAACGCTTGCCAACCCAGTCAATTCCAGTCATCAAGGTCAATGTAACCCTTCTTCTTGACCATCATGAATACAATCCTCAGCAGAGTTCACAGCTTCTTACACCCTTTTCATTGGTATACCACATTTCACTTTCTCCCAATCTCATGCTTACCGTTCTGCTACAGTCAGTTCGCAACCCCAACCCCCATGCAGCCTCCTCCGGTTGACAAACCGTGTGTCGATCTCCCACTTGAACTATGGTTCGAGATCTTCCAATTTGCTACCTATGTCCACCGGTCTACAACCCTCAAGCCCATGGATCCGTTCGCGTTTCGGTGCACCTCTACGAACGTGATGGCTCTGAACACACCTGCACTCTCGCTCCAGAACAAGATTGCCCTGACCGGCGTGTGCAAGGCATGGAGACGGCTAGCTATGCCACTACTGTATCAACATCTCGTCATTCGGAGCCCTTCCAGAGCGGCCCTCATCCTCCGGACCCTCGATCAAAGCAGACAACACAACCACCTTGATGCACAAGTAAGCAACTTCGGCCAATGGACGCGACACATCGAGGTGTTCACTCATGCTCGCGGTTGCTCAAACATCAAATACCTCCAAACTCTCTTCTCTATCTTTTGCTGCTGTCCGAACCTTCGGATCCTCAGCGGCACATGGATCCACTCCCTGCCCCCAGAATTTGTCGATGCTGTCGCAAGCTTATATGGCCTTTCCCTTGAAGCCCTATATTGGAACGAAACATCGGAAAGGTTTAATC
>Ga0065721_10005812_pt1 | contig 11958 bp, 10 predicted proteins | sample Mesricmetagenome_FD_59108 | JGI IMG/M metagenome (GOLD analysis project Ga0065721, IMG submission 59108) | Mesophilic microbial community from rice straw/compost enrichment Sample: eDNA_1 v2 (version 2) | ecosystem: Engineered > Solid waste > Grass > Composting > Bioreactor | place: USA: Davis... | reverse complement strand
GCGCGCTTTCGTGTTGAGGTTGCATCCCACGCGGCGGAAGGTTTTCGCATCATCCATTGGGGACGGCCCATCAATCACCTTGGTCCGGCTCCGGACGAAGGCCGCCGGCTAGGCCATGACCGCGATCTCTTGAACATGCTGCTCATGAACTTCTCGGAGAAGCGGCCGGGCGAGAACCTGACCGGCAAGTTTGGACTCGGATTCAAGAGCGTGCATGTCCTTTCGGACAGTGTTGGCATCGCAAGCGGCTTCATCGCCTTGCGCACTGCCGGCGGCTTCCTGCCAACGTCGTGGCCAAGGGGGATCGATGAAGCTGAGGTCGCCAAGCATCCCGACGGCCGAAAGGCGACGCTCATAGATGTGCGATTCTCGGCGGAGACGTCCGAACCCGGGAGGGAGGCCATTCGGGCTTTTCGAGCCTCGATGACATGGTTGACTGTGTTCGCGCGTTCCATTCGGCGCATCGAAATCCTTGACGACGATCCGGCCGTCGTCAGCTGCTCAACGTCCGAGTTTGTGGACGAGAACGATATTGCTGTGGTTTCGATCTCAGGCGCACACCACGAGCGTGCGCTCCGCTTTGATCTTGGCGACGGGTTCATCTGGCTATTGCGGATCGAGGCTGCGGGACCGAGCCGTTTTCCTGCTGACCTGCGGAGGCTCTGGAACCTTGCCCCGCTGGAGGAAGATCTGCGATCGGGATGGTTGCTCAATGGCCCCTTCGCCGTTGACCCCGGCCGCGGGCGGATCGCCGGCGGGATAGCCGATCGTCAGCAGCTTTTCGCAAGCCTTGGGCGCGCTTTGGGCGAGCGCCTGCTTCGATTGTTCGACCTATGTCAGTCGGATTGGCTGGCGTTTTCGCAGGCCTTGGATCTGGACGCCCCTGAGAATCCGGCTCGAACAATCTTCTGGACCCGCCTCTTCGAGGTGCTGTGCCTCGACGTGGATGACGATCTCGCTCGCCATCTTCATGCGCGTACCCTCGGCTACGGACGGCTCGTTGCCGAGCGGCCGGCGGTCCCCACTGGCCTGTCGTGGCCATTTGATGGTCTTGTTCAGGCTTCCGTCGTCGACCGCTTCACGGACGGGGCGCTGGCCGACTCTGCTATCTTGGAACGCGTGCGGGCGTGGCCGACGCTGGTCGCGCTCGAGGGCCGAATCGTCGCCTCCGACATCGCGGGACAGTTGCGAAAACTAGGGTTCGTCAGACCCCGTGCCGTCACCCTATCTGACCTCCTTCATGAGGAAATGGGCACGGATCAGCGTATCGACGCCGCCACCGCCGACCGATTGGGCGAAGTCCTCACATCGGACGGGCTTGAGCAGGAGCCGCTCTATCAGGAACGCAAACCATTGCTCGAAGTAGCGCGAGAGGCAAAATTTCTTGCGCAGGACGGTTCGTGGCGCTCGGTTCGCGAACTGAATTCGGAAGCCGTCGGCGGCGACGACGAATTGCTCATGTGCGCTTTTGCTCCGGAAAGTGCGCGACTTGACGGGCGGTATCGGGGATTCGCGGTTGAGTTCTTCAAGGTCGCGCGGGCGCAATCCGGTTACGGGCCGCACCCCGCGCTCCTACACAAGTGGGCGTTGGGCGCCGACCAACCGGATAAGCGCAAAGCGGTTCTGCGGTACGTCGTCTCCGGCCGACAAGGCCGGGCGTTGGCGGATGCCCTGCGTGGCGAGCGTCCGGCGTGGATTCCGCTTCCGCTTGAGCGTCTCCTCGCGGACCCTCTGCTGGATGGCTGGCCGGATGAGGATCGTAAGCGGCTGCTCCTCGAACTTGGCGGGCATCACTTGTTCAACGTGGCCCCTGAGTATCCGTGGCAGCAGCTTGATAGCGCCGACCCTGAGGCGGTTCTGTGCGCCATCCATGACTGGTGGGCGGAGGTTGCTGACGAGGAGCGCGCCTCCTATTCCGCCTCCGTCTACCCCGCATTTTTCGGCCCCTACGCACTGCGCGAAGGAACCGACCGCGCCGCCTGGTTCACGCTCTTCGCGCTGGCCTGTTTTCAGTCATTCGGACGCGCGCGGGACGGCCAGCACCGGCGGTTCATCGAGCGGGGGTGGGACCAGGGCTGGTGGCGGGATCTGGCGGAGTCGCGCCCACCGGACGATGTCCAGTCCTGGCTAGACCGTCTGGAAAGGTGGAGTGCTCCCGAGGAGGTCGATCAGACGTTCCTTCCGTGGCGGCGCGCGTTCGTCGACCTCTACACCGTAGCCCGTTGGCTCGAGGAGTATGTCGAGGTGATCCGAGCGCTCCCGCGCATCGTCCGCGAGCGTGGCGCTGTTTCGCTGAACGACGTGCTCCGGCCGAGCTTCTCTCCCGTGATCATGCCGCTAGGTCTCGATGCCGCTCCGCTCAGCCGGTCTCTTGGAATCGGCACAAACTGGATGATTCGGGAAATGCTGCGCCAGGGCGTTTATGAAGCGCAGGATGCGGACCCCATGGCTCCTTATTGCTGGGCTCCATCGCAGCGCGTCCGCAGGCTGCTAAACGCGCTTGGCGCGGGTGTTAGGGAATGGGCCGACAAGGAAGAAAGCCGCGCCATTCACACGTTTGTCGTCAACAACATCGGCGCCGAGCGCGCCCGCTTCGTTGGCGACTATGATCTCCCGCTGCAGCTGATAACGCGTGATGTTCATGGCGCGGCACGCACGCAATGCTTCCAAGCCGCCAACCTCGAGCCTCCGGATTTCGACACTGCGCACGAGGCATTGGAGGACGAGCCAACCTTCGAAACGAGCGACCCATGACGGCCACGCAACGGCAGCTTGAACCAGGCATTCCCGTCCAGCACCCGCGGCACGGCACTGGACGTGTGGTCGTGGATCTCGGAGCCACGGTCGTCGTGCGATTCGGTGGAACCGTGGAGCAAGTGCTCGCAAGCGAAGTCGTGGAAGTTCCATCGCTCGCTTCAGCGATCCGCCAGAATTTGCCCGCCGATCCCGTCGAGGCGCTTCTTCGCGCGCAGGCGCTCGCAATTGGGTCTGTCAACGACCAGTGGGGTGTCTTCTCCCGGTCACGGGTGCAGTTGCTTCCCCATCAATTGTGGGTCTGCCGGAAAGTGAGCCAGGAATGGCCCTTCCGATGGCTTATCGCAGACGATGTGGGGCTTGGTAAGACGATTGAATGCGGCCTGGTTCTCATGCCGCTGATCGCTTCGGGCCGCGTGCGCCGGTTGTTGATTTTGGCGCCTGCCAAACTCGTGCCGCAGTGGCAATTCCGTCTGAAGGACATGTTCGACATTCGACTCCAGCGCTATGTCGCGGAGGCGGATACCGAGCGCGGCGACTTCTGGGCGACAGCCTCAATGGTTGTCGCGTCTTTTCACACGCTGCGCGATGACCGGCGCGGCGCGCGTCAGCGGCTTCTTGATGCCGATCCGTGGGACTTGGTCATCGTCGACGAAGCTCACCACCTGAGTGTCGATGAGCGCGCGGGCGAGACTCTGGCTTACAGCCTCGTTTCGGAACTCCAGAACCGTGCGAAGATCAATTCGCTGCTTTTCTTTACCGGCACGCCGCATCGGGGAAAGGACTTTGGGTTCTTTGGCCTCATGCGTCTCGTGCGACCCGATCTGTTTGATCCTGAGGCGGACAGATTCGCGCAGCTGGTCCACCTCCCCAAGGTGATGATCCGAAACAACAAGGCGACCGTCACCGACCTTCAGGGACAGCGAATTTTCACGCCGGTCACGGTGCATAGCCGCGAGTATGGCTATAGTGACGCGGAAGCCCGCTTTTACCGTACGCTCAGCGAATTCATTCTCGACGGCCGGGCCTACGCGGCGACTCTCGATGGCCGTGCGCAGACGGCGCGAATGCTTGTGCTCATCACCCTTCAGAAGCTGGCCGCGAGCTCAATTGCGGCCATCCGAAGCGCGCTTCGCAAACGGCGCGGCATGCTGGCGGAGCTCGTCCGGCGTTCGGACGGCGTGGCCTCGGTTGCGCTGCCTGATGAAGGTCAGGCGACGCTCGACGATCTTGCCGAAGCGGAAGAAGCGCTGCCGGTCTCCGCCGCCGTCCTCCTTATGGAGGACGAAATACGCCGACTGGATGAGTTGATCGCGTTGAGTGACGAGATCACCAGTGAGACCAAGATCGAGCGCCTGCTTGAGATGATCAGCACGGAATTCGCGGCCGATGAGCCGGTCCTGCTATTCACGGAGTACAAGGCCACGCAAGCGCTTGTGATAAATGCTTTGCATCGCCGTTTTGGGTTTGGTTCTGCCGCATTTATCAACGGCGACGAGCGGCTGGATGGCGTGCAGCAAGCTTCCGGCCGGGTGGCCGTCATCAGCCAGCCTCGGGAGCAGGCGGCCGATGCCTTTAACGCCGGCAAGGTACGCTTTCTCGTGTCGACCGAGGCCGGCGGTGAGGGCATCGACCTTCAGGAACGATGTGCCGTCCTGGTCCATGCCGACATGCCCTGGAATCCGATGCGCCTCCATCAGCGGGTGGGGCGCTTGTCCCGCTATGGCCAGAAGCGGCCGGTTTCCGTCTACATCTTGCGCAACCCGGACACCGTTGAGGCTCGGATCTGGGACCTTCTCAATGCCAAGCTGGAGCGCATCCAGCTGGCCTTGTCGTCGGTGATGGAGGAAGAGGAGGATATTTCGCTGCTAGTGGTCGGGATGACCGGAAGCTCTCTGTTCAACGAGCTATTCGCCGGCGCGGAAGGGCTTTCGAAAGACAGGTTAACCTCCTGGTTCGACCAGTCCACCGCGACCTTGGGCGGACGTGATGTGGTTGAGACCGTCCGTGAGCTCCTCGGAGGTGTATCGCGGTTCGATTTCCAGCAGGTGGGCAAGGACCTCCCGAAAGTCGATCTTCCGGACCTTGAGAAGTTCTTCACATTGGCTGTGAGCCAGCATGGGCGCCGGGTCTTTCGGCGGGACGACGGGCTGGAAGTCAAGGCGCCCGACGAATGGCGGGCGCGGAGCTACGCGGTTCGGGAAAAGTACGAAGGTCTCGTCTTTGATCGCAGCCTGCGCGGGAAAAACGTTGCGTCCCGGGTTCTCGGAGTTGGCCATGCCCTCTTTGATCTCGCCCTTGAAGAAGCGCGAACCCGGCCCGCCAGCCTCGCATGGGTCGGCGGCCTGCAGCAGCCTTTGCTCATCGTGACGGTTGAAGACGAGGTCACGGGGACGGGTGCTCTCGTCCACCGTCTCGTCTTTGGTGTTCGCGAGAATGGAGAAGAACTTGAAGTGCTTCGGGACTGGGAGCTTCTCCAAATCCTCAACAACTTGTCGCCTACCTTCGCGCCAGGCGGCGCGGAGAAGGAACGTGAGGACATCGGGCCAACAATTGAACGCTTGAAAACGTCGTTTGATGCGAATCTTTCTGCCTACGCGCCAGCACTTCATCGACCAGTTTCCTGGTCAGAAATACTGCTCCTCTCTGTGAAGAATTGACGGGCAACCACTATATCGAACTTGCTTAAACCGGAGGTGGCCATGAATCGGCTCACCCTTGGTTACGTATGGAAGCAGAAGCCGACGCCGGTCGTGCTGCGCCGGACTGGGCGTGGTGAGAAGCTTCGGGTGCGACTGCCATTTGCCGACGACAATCGGCAATGGCTGCAGAACGGCCGGCGCACGGCACCTGAGTGGATTGGGCGCGCGGACGCCTATTGGGAGCTGCCGAAGTCCTGGTTCAACGACTTCGTCGATCGGGCGCTGCAGCGCTACGGCAAGGTCTACATTATCCAGCCCTATCGCGAGCAGGAGATCTGCGCGCGTGCGTGCCAGGAAGCACGAGGGCATGAATGCCAGTGTTCTTGCATGGGAGCCAACCATGGCATCGGCAATGATGGGAGCTGGTTCGAGGTCTCCGACACCTTCTCGACCCGGTGGGGCAACCGCGAGCTCGCGTGTCGCCTACTTACTGCGCGATAGGCGAGTGCCCGATCAGACACCCTATGCTATCGGGCAACGGATGAATTTGTCGACCGCGCCGTCGAGAAACACCCGCTCGATGTGATGCCCGGCACCTTCGACGAGACTGCGTGCCACCATCGGCAGCTCCCGGACCGAACGTTGCACGTCATCCATCGCGATCGGCGCATCGCTCTCCGGCACATCGATCCGTGTGACGTTGTTCTTGCCGACCAGCAGATAGGCTTGGCCGAGGGCATTGTGCGACTGTGCGCGGGCGGCGGCATTGAAGGAGCGCATGAACGCCCAATCCTTGATGCCGCCATTGCGCGCTCGATCATCGACGGTGAACGTAGACTGGCCAGTTCCCAGGGTCAGGATGCGCAGGTTTTCGCGTGCAATGTCGAAGCAGGCGAGAGCGTCGACCAGACCGTTCATGACCGGATTGTTGGCCCAGATGCCGCCATCGATCATGACGTAACCGTCGTCCTCGACACCGGGATAATAGGACGGGGCCGCCGTCGTATGGAGCGCCACATGCGCGAACTTCTTGTGGCGGTCCTTCTGATAGTCGGGGTGGTGTGGCGTCTTGTAGAGGAACGGCTCGCCGTGTCGCCCTTCGAAGCTCGGGATCACAAGGCGCGTAATGGCGTCGTCGAGCACCTTGTCGCCGAAGATCCGCAGCAGTTCCTCTTTGAGAGCGGCCTGGTCGTGCTTCGGCTTGAACGCCCAGCGCAGCACCCTCGACAGTTTGCCGAGCCCCGCCGTCGGTGGGAAGATGCGCTCACCGCGCTCGAGATAGATATTCACGGCCTCTCGCGCCGTCATCCCATGGGCAAGGGCGAGTGCGATGATGCCGCCCGTCGAAGTGCCGGCGATCATGTCGAAGTGATTGGCGATCGACGCACACCCAGAAAGCGGCTTTCGAGTTCGGCCAACACGGCTGCAGGAAACACGCCGCGAATGCCGCCACCGTCGATCGACAGGATGCGGAAAGGGCGGCCTTGCGGCCATGGCTGCTTGAGGCGCGCCTGCTGAATGGTGCCATCCGACCGCCGCGGCGGAACATAGTTCATCGCGTTATCTCCCCGACCTCGTGGAGGGGCTGGCTGGCGTGGCGTCCACCACCGGTCCAGCGCCCGGTCATCAACCAAAGCTCGTAGCAGGCGAGCCAGTCGAGCGCCCAAGGCAGCGTCGTGCTGGCGATGGTCATGGACGCCGTCCATTCATTCTCGCGAGGATCGAACAGGCAAAGCGTCGGATCTTCGGCCGGCGGATAGACATGGGGCAGTTGCCCCTCGGAATTGCCGGGCAATCGGATCAGCTCCGGCGAGAGCACCCGCACTTCCGGGAACGATCCCAGTTCGTAGCGGATCTCCAAGGAGTAGGTCGCATATTGCGGCCTTACGCTCCCAACCCACCGCGCAGACTGCGCGCAGCGGTCGATCCGGCGTGCCGAGAATTGCGGCCAGGTCGCCTTCATGGCGGCGATCTGCTCGTCGATAGAGAGGATCGCCACCATCACTAGAACTTACGCCCGAAGAAGGTGTGCGGTCGCGCCGTCGCGATCGCTGGATTGGCGACCGGCGCCGCGACCGCGGTGGGCAACAGCACGCCGCCCCGTCGGGTATAGAGCTGACGCGATTGCTGGATGCCGCCACCGATTTCGGTGGCGATCTGATCGGCAGCCCGGGTCACGACGCGGTCGCCGAAATTCCCGCGCAATACGTCCATCATCGTGTTCGGGAACATCTCGCCCTTGCGCATCGCCACCAGCGAGCGAACGAGTTCGTGCAGATGCTTGGCAAACTCATCCTGTTGGGCGACGGATTCCGGCCAACGGTCGGTGAAGATGTCGGCCTCGCAGACCGGATTGGCGACATGCAGGAGCCGCCCGTAGAGCGAGGCTTGCTCGATCTCGCGGATGATCCAGCTTGCGAGGCGGACGAGCATCGCGCTGAGCGACATGTTCGGCTGCGCGGCGAGCCCAGCGTAATAGGAGAGCATCACCGACGGCGGAATGCGTCCACTGTAGCTGGCGTAGCGGATGTTGCGGTAGCGTTTCAGGAGCTGGAGGGCGAGCGTCGCGGTATTCTTGACGACGAAGTCACACTGATCCGGAACTTCATCGATGTCGGCGTCGGCGCGCGCCGCAAGGCCGGCATGATCGAGCCACCGCCGGTGGAACTCCTTCGCCATGCGCAGTTCGAGCGGCGTCCTGCTCGCATACCATTGCGCAAAGCCATAGGCATTCATGTCTACCAGGCGATCGTCAGCGGAGCGGCGCGGACCTTTGGCGTGGGTGATGAAGCTCTCGCGATCGAGCGTGCCGTAGACACGCAGCGACGGCGTCACGTCGAGATGCATCTTGTCGGCGTAGAACAGGGTCACGCAGCGGGTCTGCCGCAAGACGCGCTGCACGGGATAGTCGGCGAGGGCGTCTTCGAGCTCGGTCAGGATTTCGAGAGGCGCCATGCCCCGAAAGCGACCGTTGAGCTGTGAGACGATATCGAGATCGTACTCGTCATCTGTGCCGCGCGTCGAAATCGTGGCGTCGATCGCCATGGAACCCTGCGGGTAGAAGTGTTCGATCTGATCGCGGAAGGCGTCCTGCCCTTCGAGATGACGCCGCACGGCCTCGTATCGCGACTGCGCTTTGTCATGAAGAGAGGGCGGCAGCTGAATGCTGAGCGCGATCTCGGCGAGGATACGGTCGAGCGGGTCGTCGAAAGGATTGAAGCCTGTCTGTGTGAACTGGACACTCATATCGATCTCCGTGGCGGGCTTGGCAGCGTTTCTGCATCTCGTCACCGCCCGCGCGATGTTCGGGATGATATGAATCGACGTTCTTCTACTCCGAACAAAGATGGTGAGCTTGAATGCGCCTGTCAAGGGACGTAAGGTGCGTCTACTCCGAACGTCCACCGAGGCGGGGTCGCTAGGAAGGTCGCTATGAAATTTGGCCATCGGATCAAAGACTTAAGAACAAGGAAGGGCCTGACCCTCGAGCAGCTCGCACAGGAGACAGGATCGTCCAAGAGCTACATCTGGGAACTCGAGAACAAAAATCCCCCGCGGCCTTCGGCTGAAAAGCTGTCGGCGATAGCCGGCGCGCTGGGCGTGACCGTTGACTACTTGATCGGAAGTGACACGCAAACACTCAGCGAGGCTGAGGATACGGCTTTCTTCCGGCAATATAGCGGCCTACCGGAAGAGACGCGCCGACAGATTCGCGAGATGGCTCGCATCCTAGACACCAAAACGCGCAAATGAGCGAACCGAGCCACCCTCGGCCGCTCAAGGAGGCCGCGCGTATCACCCAGATGCTGGATCTGGTTCTCGGGGCGGACCGATTTGATCGCGCTCCGGTCGACATGATCAGCCTCGCGCTGGAGTATTCTCGTCAAGTCGCCCCCGAAAGCCCCATCCACGAGGTCGTCGAACGCAACATTCCAGGCTGTGTCGGAGCGTTGGTCTACGGCGAGGCGCGCCCGCGCCAATGGGCGATCATGTATCACGCCGGGCAGTCGGAGGGACGCCGGTCGTTCACGGTTGGGCATGAGTTCGGCCACTACATCCTGCATCGCCAACAGATCGAAGAGGGGGCGAGCTTCGACGGCGGTATCTATTGCGATGAGAACGCCGTGATTCGTCGGAGCGGATCGGGCATCGAACAGGAAGCCGACGAATTTGCAGCTGCCCTCCTGATGCCGTTCCATGACTTCCGCCGTCAGTTACCAGCTAAAGCGCGGGTCGATTTCGACACCCTCAGTCGGCTTGCGAAGCGCTATGGCGTGTCGTTGACCGCAGCGATCTTGCGGTGGCTCGAATACACCGAGGCACGAGCGATCATGGTGGTGTCGAATGAAGGGTTCGCCCATTGGGCAAAGACGAGTGCAGCGGCGCTCAAATCGGGGCGCTATATCCGAACAAGGGACACGGTCTTTGAGCTGCCAGCACAGGCCTTTGCCGCAAGGAAAGATTATTCCGACGCTGCGCTAATCGGCACCACACAACAAGCGGGCGTTTGGTTTCCTGAACCGGTGCATGAGATGTGCTTTCGCTCTGATCGATATGATCAGGAAATCACAGTGCTCCAGTTCGAGGCAGAGGGTCCGCGCTTCCAGGCGGATGAGGAGGAGACAGATGTCTTCGACCATTTCGTGCGGAACGGCCAGATGCCGGTTCGCTAGCAGGCTGCTGACGCCTGAGCACGGCTCGCTGGCTGCGACCAGATTCGGATATTGCGCGAGCGCTCGTGACTGCTTGGCGTTCCGATGATAGAGTTTCTTCGCAGAGTCGGCGGAATGCATGGACGCGCCAAGATCATCTCCTGCATCCGTCGCTTGACGATAGTCCCCGAAAGTACGGTTTTCGGGCTCATCCGGAAAACGCCAACGATTTCAAAGTCCCGCCATTTTGACGGCAGGACTGACGGTATTTTGTTTGTGGAAATTTTTTTATCGATGCGATTTCAACGGCTTATGAGGCTCGTTGAGAATCGAGTGGGAGTGAGTGACGGGTTCGGGTACGCCAATTCTGATTTGTCCATCTGCCCAAGCGGCCATTTCTGACCTGCGAGAAGATGCGCCTCCTTTTCCGTGCCCTGCTTCCGTCCCTGTTGCTCGCAGCCTGCCCCGGCAAGGCGGCTGCCACTGACGCGTTCGTCGACGAAGTCGTGCCGCCTTGGGTGGCGGAGCTGAGGGGCGACTACACGCTGTGGCAGGACGGCGAAGCAGGCCTGGGCCAGCTATGCGACATTATCCTCGGCGTCGACCGCACGATCGGGGGATATGCCGTCAGCACGGACGGGAAGTGCGAGGAACAGCTGCAGCTGGCAGGGGAGCCCGCCGCCTGGTTTCTCCGCGAGGATGGATACCTGATCCTGATCGACGCCGCCCGCCAGGCACTGCTGACCATGCAGCGGCTCCCGGATGGCGGCTGGAAGGATTCCCGCAACGGCGATTATGTAGACGCGGTATTGCTCGACCCTCGCAGCCCCTGATCCCAAACGCAGCAGCCAGCCGGTACCAATGCACTCTGTGTGTGCAGGGGGGCATCGACCTGGCTGAATCCGCCGCGTCTGCCGGTCGTTCATGCTGCCTTGCGGTAACGCTCGGCCGGATGTTCGTTGGCGAAGTTCGGCAGCATTGCGCGGCGCGCGGCCTCGAATGCTTCCCACTGTCCGCCATCGGGAAGCGGCGGGATGGTGACTGGCTCGCGGCGATCGAAACCTACCAGGGCGGCATCGACCAGATCGGCGACTTCCATCACGTCGGAGAGGGTGTTGACGTCGGTGCCGGCGTGCCCCCAGATCTCGGTCCGGGTCTTGGCCGGAAGCACGGCCTGGACATAGACGCCCTTCGACCCGAGCTCGACGCTTAGCGCCTGCGACAGGAACAGCACGAACGCCTTGGTCGCGCCATAAACTGACATGCCGAACTCCGGCGCCAGGCCGACCACCGAGGCGATGTTGATGATCGCACCATCGCCGGCCTTGGCAAGTCGCGGCGCGATTGCGCTGGCCAGCCGCAACGGCGTTGTCGCGTTGAGGGCCACGAGGCGGGTGGCGTCATCGGTGTCCTGTTCCAGGAAGCTTCCGCCGATCGCCGTTCCCGCATTGTTGACCAGTATGCCGATGCGCTCGTCGTCGCGCAGTCTCGCCTCGACCTGGGCGACATCCGCGGGCTGCGTAAGGTCGGCGGTAATGATGTCGACGGAGACGCCGTTCTTCTGGCGCAGCTCGGCCGCCAAAGCTTCCAGTCGCGCCGTGTTGCGCGCGACCAGGACGAGGTCGTGCCCACGTTGCGCAAAGCGCTGCGCATAGGTGGCGCCGATTCCGCTGGAAGCGCCGGTAATGAGGACTGCGGGGAGGCTGGTCATGGCATTGCCCTTTCGGCTGGTTGCCTTATATTCATGACGATCATCATGATTGAGCCCAAATATGATGGTCATCATGTAAATGTCAATGGGGCGGCGGAGATTCCTGCGATGAAGGTGAGCAGAGAGCAGATGGCGGAGAACCGTCGCCGGATCCTGGACGCGGCAAGCCGGCTGTTCCGCGAGAAGGGCTTCGATGCGG
>Ga0065721_10000141_pt1 | contig 11958 bp, 9 predicted proteins | sample Mesricmetagenome_FD_59108 | JGI IMG/M metagenome (GOLD analysis project Ga0065721, IMG submission 59108) | Mesophilic microbial community from rice straw/compost enrichment Sample: eDNA_1 v2 (version 2) | ecosystem: Engineered > Solid waste > Grass > Composting > Bioreactor | place: USA: Davis... | reverse complement strand
CGTCTGGTCGTTGTTTCCAACCGCGTCGCCGTGCCCGGCGAGAACCGCGCCGGCGGCCTGGCCGTGGCCCTGCAGGCGGCGCTGTCCGAGCGTGGCGGCATGTGGTTCGGCTGGAGCGGCAAGACCGTGCGCGGCGACAGCGGCGAGCTGCACGAGCAGGAAGCCGATGGCATCCGCTACGTGACCATGGACCTCAACCGCGCGGACCTGGACGCCTACTACAACGGCTTCGCCAACCGCGCGCTGTGGCCGCTGCTTGCACTTCCGCCTGGACCTGGTCGACTACGACCGCGCCACCCGCGAGGGCTACCGCCGGGTCAACGCCATGTTCGCCGACCGCCTGGCGCCGATGCTGCGCGACGACGACACGGTCTGGGTGCACGACTACCACCTGATCCCGCTGGCGGCGCTGCTGCGCGAGCGCGGGATCGGCTGCGCGCATCGGCTTCTACCTGCACGTGCCGGTGCCCTCGGCCGACCTGCTGATGGCCATGCCGGACCACCAGCGGCTGTTCTCCGGGCTGTACGCCTACGACCTGCTCGGCTTCCAGACCCAGCGCGACAACGACCGCTTCCAGTCCTACGTACGCCTGTACGGCGGCGGCGATCGTCGGCCGGGCCTGCTCGAGGCGCCGGGTGGACGCCGCTTCCGCACCGGCGCGTTCCCGATCAGCATCGATACCCCGGAAATCGCGCGCCAGGCGGCGAGCGCGATCAACAAGCCTGCGGTACGCAGCCTGCGCACCAGCCTGGAGGACCGGCTGCTGGCGATCGGCGTGGACCGGCTGGACTACTCCAAGGGCCTGCCCGAGCGCTTCCACGGCTTCGAGCGCTACCTGCAGCGGCACCCGGACCAGAAGGGCACCCTGACCTACCTGCAGATCGCGCCGCTGTCGCGCGCCGACGTCAGCGAATACCGCACCCTGCGCAGCCAGCTGGAGCAGATCGCCGGGCACATCAACGGCGGCCANGCCGCGCCNAACTGGACCCCGCTGCGCTACGTCAACCGCAACTTCCCGCATGCCACCCTGACCGGCTTCTACCGCACCGCACGGGTTGGCCTGGTCACCCCGCTGCGCGACGGCATGAACCTGGTGGCCAAGGAATACGTGGCCTCGCAGGATCCTGAGAATCCCGGCGTGCTGGTGCTGTCCCTGCTGGCCGGCGCGGCGCAGGAGCTGAAGGAGGCGCTGCTGGTGAACCCNCACGACCTCGACGGCGTGGCCGACGCCATCGCCACCGCCGCGACCATGCCGCTGGCGCGGCGCAAGGAGCGCTGGAACGCGATGATGGAGCACCTGCGGAAGCACGACATCCATGCCTGGCGCAAGGAGTACCTGGGCGCCCTGGAATCCGGCTGACAGGCTGGCGTCAGCTTTCCCCGGCATCATGGCAGGTTCGCGCGTGCGGCCTGCGGGCCACGCGCGTGTACATCCTTACCGTACGAGGCCCTCCCCATGCGCCATGCAAGCTCCCTGATCCTGATCGCTTCCCTGTTGCCCCTGGCAGCGCCCGCCCAGGAGCTGCCCCGCCAGCCTGAAGGCTGGACCGGCACCGGCGAACTGGGCCTGGCGATGGCGCGCGGCAATTCGCGCTCGGAAAGCCTCAATACCCGGCTGCGCTTCTCCCGCGAGCAGGAGCGGTGGAAGAACGGCTTCGCCCTGTCGGCGCTGCGCTCGCGCGCCGAGGTCGAGAGCGACACCGACGGCGACGGCATCGAGGAGCGCCGCTACGAGACCAGCGCCAACCGCTACGACGTCTCCGGCTCCAGCGCCTACCGCTTCAACCCGCGCCACCACCTGTCGGCCAACGGCCGCTACGAGCACGACGACTTCTCCTCCTACGACTACCAGGGCACGGTGGCCATCGGCCTGGGCAGCCGTTTCATCGACAACGAGCGCACCAAGCTCACCGGTGAAATCGGTCCTGGTTACCGCCGCGCGCGCACCGCGCTCGANGGCGAGGTGCAGAGCAGCCTGATCGGACGCGGCCTGCTGGACCTGCGCCACCAGCTGACCGGCAACACCGAACTGTTCAACACCCTGCTGGTCGAGTCCGGCAAGGACAACACCTTCGCCCAGAACGACTTCGGCGTGTCGGTGGCGATGAACGAGCGCTTCGCCCTCAAGGCCGGCCTGCAGGCGCGCCACAACACCGAGGTCGAGGATCCGGCGACCCGCCGTACCGACACCCTGACCACGGTGAACCTGGTCTACAACTTCCGCTGAGGACNNGGCCGCGCCGTGCGCGCACGCGCACGGCGCGTCAGGCGGCGGGTTCGATGAAGACCAGGGTCGCCAGCCGGCCGGTGCGCTGGTCGCGCCGGTGCGAGTAGAAGCGCGCCGGATCGCTGATCGTGCACAGGCCGCCGCCATGGATCGCGTCNGNGGCCAGGCCGGCGGCCCGCAGGCGCAGGCGCGCCAGGGCGTAGAGGTCGACCTTCCAGTGCCCGGGCCGGGTGGGCGNGAATGCGGCTGCGGCCGCCGGGTCCTGCCCGACGAAGGCGTCGTGGACCTCGCTGCCGATCTCGTAGGCCCGGGGTCCCGCCGCCGGCCCCAGCCAGGCGCGCAGGGCATTGGGCGGCGTACGCATCGCCGCCACCGTCGCTTCCAGCACGCCNGCCGCCAGGCCGCGCCAGCCGGCATGGGCGGCGCCGACCTCGCTGCCGTCCCCGGCCGCGAACACCACCGGCAGGCAGTCGGCGGTCAGGATCGCCNCCACCGCGCCTGGCACCGAGGTGACCGCCGCGTCCGCCGCGGGCTCCTGGTCAGCTGGCCGCGGCCGCGCCAGGGGGGCATCCAGGCGCAGGACCGCGGTGCCATGCACCTGGCGCAGCCAGTACGGATGCGAAGGCAGCTGCAGGCGCCGGCGCAGTTCCTCGCGGTTGGCGGCGACCGCGTCCGGGTCGTCGCCATTGCGCGCGCCCAGGTTGAAGCGGTCGAAGGGCGGCCGTGACACGCCTGCGCCATGGCGCAGGCTGGTGAAGGCGCGCACGCCCGGCGGCGGCGGCCAGTCGGCGGCCAGCACCGCNTCTTCCGCCGCTTCGATCCCCGCCTCCGCCATCGTGCCCTCCACGTGTGGCCGTCCTGGTCCTGCCCGCGGCGTCACCGCCGCTGGCTTTCCTCCCACTGCCGGGTGTCCTCGCGCAGCACCCGCAGCAGGTCCAGCATGTCCGCCGGCAACGGCGCCCCGACCCGCACCGGTTCGCCGGTCACGGGGTGCTGGAACTCCAGCACCTCGGCGTGCAGCGCCTGGCGGCCGAAGCCGCGCAGCCGCTCGACCAGCGCGTCGGTGGCGCCGCGCGGCAGCTTCAGCGGGCCGCCGTACAGCGGATCGCCCACGATCGGATGGCGCAGGTGCTGCATGTGCACGCGGATCTGGTGGGTGCGGCCGGTTTCCAGGCGGCACTCCAGGGCGGTGTGGGCACGGAAGCGCTCGCGCAGGCGGAAGTGGGTGACCGCCTCGCGGCCGTCCTCGCGCACGGCCATGCGCAGGCGGTCGCGCGGATGGCGGTCGATCGGCGCGTCGGCCGTGCCGCCCGACACCAGGGCGCCGACCACCACCGCCACGTACTGGCGGTGCACCTCGCGCGCGGCCAGCTGCGCGACCAGCCCGGTATGCGCCTGCNGGGTGCGGGCCACCACCATGACCCCGCTGGTGTCCTTGTCCAGGCGGTGGACGATGCCCGCGCGCGGCAGCGCGGCCAGNCCCGGATCGCGGTGCAGCANGGCGTTGACCAGGGTGCCGTGCGGGTTGCCGGCACCGGGGTGGACCACCAGCCCGGCCGGCTTGTCCAGCACGAACAGGTGCTCGTCCTCGTACAGGATGTCCAGCGGGATGTCCTGCGCCACCGCCTCGGTCTGGACCTCGGCCACGGCCGCCAGGGTCACGGCCTCCCCGCCCTTGACCGGGTCGCGCGGGCGCGCGGGCCTGCCGTCCAGCAGGGCGTCGCCGGACTTGATCCAGGCGGCCAGGCGCGAGCGGGAGTATTCGGGGAACAGTTCGGCCAGTACGGCGTCGAACCGGCGGCCGGCGGACTCGTCGGGGACGATGGCCTGGAGGGGAGCGTCGGAGGTCTGGGACATCGGGGGGCTTCACGTGGGGTCCGGGCAGGCGAAGTCAGTCGCCGGACAGGCCACTAGGCTATCATCGGCCCTTCCGTTTTCCCCGGCATGTCCTCCCCGATGGCCCTAAGCCCCCGTTCCAGCTTCCCCGTCACCCTGCGACTGGTGGCCCTGCTCGTGCTCGTGGCCCTGCTGGCCACCGGCTGCGGACGCAACAAGACCAAGAAGGACGCCGACGAAGGCCGTCCGGTGGCGGAGCTGTACGAGAAGGGCCACCACTACATGGAACGCGGCAACTGGGCCGGCGCCGTGCAGGTGTTCAAGCGCCTGGTGGCCCAGTACCCGTACGGGCCGTACACCGAGCAGGCGATGATGGAAACCGCCTACGCCCAGTACAAGGCCGGCCGGCACGACGAGGCGGTGTCGAGCATCGACCGCTTCATCCGCACCTATCCGACCCACCGCAACATCGCCTACTTCTACTACCTGCGCGGCCTGTCCAACTCCAACCGCGACGCGGTGTTCATGCAGCGGGTGTGGTCGCTGGACCCGAGCCGCCGCGACCTGTCCTCGCCGCAGCAGGCCTACGAGGACTTCAACACGGTCGCCCAGCGCTACCCGAACAGCCGCTACGCCGAGGACGCGCGCCAGCGCATGCTGGTGCTGCGCAACGTGTTCGCCCGCCACGAGATGGACATCGCGCTGTACTACATGCGCCGCGGCGCCTGGCTGTCGGCCATCAGCCGCGCCAAGTACATCCTCGAGACCTATCCGCAGAGCGACTACCAGTACGATGCCGTCGCCGCCCTGGCCGAGTCCTACCGCAACCTGGGCCAGCAGCAGCTGGCCGACGACGCGGTCCGCGTGCTGCGCCTGAACGACCCGCAGCATCCGTACCTGAGCGGCGACTGGCCCAAGTACCCGTGGGCGATCCGCAAGCTCAACCCGTTCGCCGGCGAGCGCTCNCCGACCACCGGCCTGCGCGACGCCGAGCGCCGCTGAGCCGCCGGGGTCCGCAACGAAGAAGGGCGCATCCCCGGATGCGCCCTTTCTTTTTGCCCGGCCTTCCCGGGCCTGTATCGGCTTGGCCGGCTCAGCCGGTGAAGCCGTTGCTGATCGGGTAGCGCCGCTCGCGGCCGAACGCCCGCCGCGAAACCTTCGGGCCCGGCGCGGCCTGCTGCCGCTTCCACTCGCTGGTCCGCACCAGGCGCAGCACCCGGTCGACCACCTCTGCGGCGTAGCCGGCGGCCACGATCTCCTCGCGCGACTGCTCCTGGTCCACATAGCGGTACAGGATGCCGTCGAGCACGTCGTACGGCGGCAGCGAATCCTGGTCCAGCTGGTTGGCGCGCAGTTCGGCCGAGGGCGGGCGGCTGATCACCGCCGGGGGGATCACCGGCGCGCCGCCGACGGTGTTGCGCCACTTGGCCAGGCCGAACACTTCGGTCTTGTACAGGTCCTTCAGCGGCGCGTAGCCGCCGCACATGTCGCCGTAGATGGTGGCGTAGCCGACCGCGTACTCGCTCTTGTTGCCGGTGGTCAGCAGCAGCCCGCCGAACTTGTTGGACAGGGCCATCAGGATCGCGCCGCGGCTGCGCGACTGCAGGTTCTCCTCGGTGGTGTCGGCCTCCTGCCCGGCGAACGCCTGCTCCAGAGACTGCAGGAAACCGGTGAACGCCGGCTCGATCGGGATCGTCTCCAGGCGCACGCCCAGCGCCGCGCACTGCTCGGCGGCCAGGTCGTTGGACAGGTCCGCGGTATAGCGCGAGGGCAGGCGCACCGCGGTGACGTTCTCCGGGCCCAGGGCCTCCGCCGCCAGGGCCAGCACCAGGGCCGAGTCGATGCCGCCGGACAGGCCCAGCCAGGCGCGCCTGAAGCCGTTCTTGCCGCAGTAGTCGCGGATGCCACGCACCACCGCGCGCCAGGCCAGCGCGTCCATGCTCTCGTCGCCATCGTCCATCCACTGCACGGGCGTGAAGCTGCGGCCGGCGGTGTCGTAATCCACCACCAGCCACTGGTCGGTGAAGGCGGCCGCGGCCGGATGCACGGTGCCGTTGCCGTCGGCCACCACCGAGGCGCCGTCGAACACCAGCGAATCCTGGCCGCCGACCACGTTGAGGTAGGCCACGGCCGCGCCGGTCTCGCGGGTGCGCTCGGCCAGCAGGGCGTCGCGCTGGGCGTGCTTGCCGCGCTCGAACGGCGAGGCGTTGGGCACCAGCACCAGCTGTGCGCCGGCCTTCACCGCGTCGGCGATCGGCTCCGGGAACCACAGGTCCTCGCACACCACCACGCCCACCGGCACGCCCTCGACCTCGAACACGCACGGACCGCCGTCCGGGTCGACCTCGAAGTAGCGGCGCTCGTCGAACACCGCGTAGTTCGGCAGCTCGCGCTTGCGGTAGGTGGACTCGATGCGGCCAGCGCGCAGCACGCTGGCAGCGTTGTAGAGCACGCTGCCGGCCGATTCCGGCCAGCCCACCACCGCGGTGATGCCGTGCACGCCGGCGGCGACCTGCTCCAGCGCCTGCTGGCACCGGGCCAGGAACGAGGGCCGCATCAGCAGGTCCTCCGGCGGATAGCCGCTGATCGCCAGTTCCGGGAACAGCACGATGTCCGCGCCGTACTCGTCACGGGCCTCGGCGATCATCCCGGCGATCCGCCCGGCATTGGCCTCGACGGCGCCGACCGGGAAATCGAACTGGGCCAGCGCGATGCGCAGCGAATCCTTCATGNGGCCAAGCCGGTGTGGGAATGGCCCCATGATACCGGCGCGGCGTGGGCATNCTGCATGCGCCGCCTGCCTGGTTTCGCCACCCCGGAAAAGACGAAGGCCGCCCGGGGGCGGCCTTCGCTTCGAANCGTCGGGGACGGCCCGCTTACTTCACCAGCTCGGCGATGGCCGCNCCCAGGTCGCCCGGCGAACGGACGGTCTTGACGCCAGCGGCTTCCATCGCGGCGAACTTGCCTTCCGCGGTGCCCTTGCCGCCGGAAGCGATCGCACCGGCATGGCCCATGCGCTTGCCGGCCGGGGCCGAGGCACCGGCGATGAAGCCGACGACCGGCTTCTTGACGTGCTTGGCGATGTACTCGGCGCCGGCTTCCTCGGCGTCGCCGCCGATCTCGCCGACCATGATGATGCCTTCGGTCTGCGGGTCCTCGTTGAACAACTTGAGGCAGTCGACGAAGTTCAGGCCGTTGATCGGGTCGCCGCCAATACCAATACAGGTCGACTGGCCCAGGCCCACCTCGGTGGTCTGCTTGACCGCTTCATAGGTCAGGGTGCCCGAACGCGAGACGATGCCGATCTTGCCCGGCTTGTGGATGTGGCCCGGCATGATGCCGATCTTGCACTCGCCCGGGGTGATGATGCCGGGGCAGTTCGGGCCGATCAGCACGGTCTCCGGGTAGCTGCGGGTCAGCACGTTCTTGACGCGCAGCATGTCCAGCACCGGGATGCCCTCGGTGATGCAGACGATGACCTTGATGCCGGCGGCGGCAGCTTCCAGGATCGCATCGGCCGCGAACGGCGGCGGGACGTAGATGACCGAGGCGTCGGCACCGGTGCTCTGCACGGCGTCGGCGACGGTGTTGAACACCGGCAGCTCCAGATGGGTGGTGCCGCCCTTGCCCGGGGTGACGCCGCCGACGACCTGGGTGCCGTACTCGATCATCTGGGTGGCGTGGAAGGTGCCCTGCTGGCCGGTGAAGCCCTGCACGATCACCTTCGTGTTCTTGTTGATCAAAACGGACATTTCTTTGAGTCCTTCGTAATTTTGTTGAACCGGCTCCGGATCCGGGACACCGGCGTTACCGCCGATGTCCGTGGTGCGTGCCTCCACGACCCCCGTCCCTCCGCTTCGCGGAGGGCCCGCCCCCTTGACTCAAGGGGGCGGCGCGGGCCGGGCTGACGCTCCGGGGCCGCGGGCGATCAGGCGGCGGCCTTGACGGCCTCGACGACCTTCTTGGCGCCGTCGTTGATGTTGTCGGCCGGGATGATGGCCATGCCGCTGTCGCGCAGCAGCTGCTTGCCTTCTTCCACGTTGGTGCCTTCCAGGCGCACCACGACCGGGACCTTGACGCCCACTTCCTTGACCGCGGCGATGATGCCCTCGGCGATCATGTCGCAGCGGACGATGCCGCCGAAGATGTTNACGAAGATGCCCTGGACCTTGTCCGAGGACAGGATCAGCTTGAACGCCTCGATCACGCGCTGCTTGTTCGCGCCGCCGCCGACGTCGAGGAAGTTCGCCGGCTCGCCGCCGTTGAGCTTGATCACGTCCATGGTGGCCATGGCCAGGCCGGCGCCGTTGACCATGCAGCCGATGTTGCCGTCCATGGTCACGTAGTTGATGTCCAGCTCCGAGGCGATCACCTCGGTCTGGTCTTCCTGGGTCTTGTCGCGCAGGGCGACCAGTTCCTTGTGGCGGAAGTTGGCGTTGTCGTCGCTGTTGAACTTGCCGTCCAGCGCGTACAGGTTGCCGTCGTCCAGGATGGCCAGCGGGTTCAGCTCGACCAGCGACAGGTCCTTCTCGTTGAACAGGCGGTACAGGTTCACCATGATGCTGGCGAACTGGCCGGCCTGCTTGGCGGTCAGGCCCATCTTGAAGGCGATGTTGCGGCCGTGGTACGGCTGCACGCCCTCGACGAAGTCGACGTTGAGGGTGTGGATCTTCTCGGGGGTCTCGGCTGCGACCTGCTCGATCTCCACGCCGCCCTCGCTCGAGGCGATGTAGCTGATGGTGCGGGTGCCACGGTCGACCAGGACCGACAGGTACAGCTCCTTGACGATCTCGCCGGCGGTGGTCACCAGCACCAGGTTGATCGGCAGCTCGACGCCGGCGGTCTGGTAGGTGGCCATCTTGGTGCCGAGCATCTTGGCCGCAGCGGCCTTCACGTCGTCGACGGTCTTGCAGAACTTGACGCCGCCGGCCTTGCCGCGGCCGCCCGCGTGGATCTGCGCCTTGACCATCCAGGGACCCTGGCCCAGCGCCTGGGCGGCGGCGACCGCCTCGTCCGGGGTGGCGGCGACCTTGCCGGCCGGAACGGGGATGCCGTACTCGGCAAGCAGCTGTTTTGCCTGGTATTCGTGGAAATTCATGCTTCACCAATGGGTGGGGAACGGCCGCCGGTGGCAGGCGTGGAAGGGCCGGGAACGGCCCGCGGGCGCGCCTGGCGGGGGCGGTATTGTCGCCGAAGGGGGGGCGGGCGTGCAAAACCACCCCGCCAACGCACCGTTCCTATACTTGGACGCCGCGCCAGCCCGGGGAGCCCCCGTTTGCCACAGCCTTCGCTGATCGACCGGATCGAATCCACTCCCCGACGGGAACTGCACGCATTCAGCCTCTACCGGGTGCTGGAAGCCGGGCTGATCGCCGCCATGGCGTTCAGCCCGCTGCGCGACCTGGCCGGACCGATCAACGCCCCGCTGGCCGGCGTCGTGGCCGTCGGCTACCTGGTCGCCGCCGCCGCCCTGATGCTGCTGGACCGCCGCGAGCGCTGGCTGAAGCGCCTGGTGCTGGCCGGCACCAGCATCGACATCGCCGCGGCCGCCCTGGCCACCCACGCCCTGCCCGGCATCGGCGCCGGCATCGCGATGATGTTGCTGTTCAACGTGGTCGCCGCCGCCATGCTCCTGCCCCTGCGCTACGGGCTGGGCCTGGCCGTGCTGGCCTCGCTGGCCCTGGCAGGCGAGTACGCCTGGGCGGTGCTGGACGGCACCGGGCCGGCGCCGCGGCCGCTGGCCGAACTGACCATGTTCATCACCAGCTACCTGGCGCTGGGCTGGCTGGGCCACCAGATCGGGCAGCGCGCGCGCGCCAGCCAGCAGCTGGCGGACACCCGCGGCGCCCAGGTCGCNAACCTGGTGGANATCAACGAGCTGGTCATCCGCCGCATGCGCACCGGCGTGCTGGTGGTGGATGGCGAGACCCGCATCACCCTGGCCAACGAGGCCGCGCTGCTGCTGCTCGGCGAAATGGGACCGGGGCCGGAGCGCAGCCTCGCCGCCGCCGCGCCGGAGCTTGCGCGCCGCCTGCAGCACTGGCGCGAAGGCGGCGAAGGCGACGGCGGCCCGCTGCGGCTGCGCCCGGACCTGCCGGAGGTCCAGCCGCGCTTCGCCCGCCTGCTGGCCGACAGCGACCTGGCACTGGTGTTCCTGGACGACTCCACCGTGGTCTCGCGGCGGGCCGAATCGCTGACCCTGGCGGCGATGGGCCGCTTCTCCGCCAGCCTCGCCCACGAGATCCGCAACCCGCTGGCGGCGATCAACTACGCAGTGCAGCTGCTGCAGGAATCGCGCGGTATCGACGAGGGCGACCGTCGCCTGCTGCAGATCATCCACCAGCAGTGCATGCGCACCAACGGCATCGTCGAGAACGTGCTCGGCCTGGCCCGCCGCGAACGCGCCAAGCCCGAGCACCTGGACCTGGTGGCGTTCGTGGGCCGCTTCGTGGACGACTACCGCAGCACCCTGCCGATCGAGACCGACAGCCTGGACGCCCTCCTGCCGGAGCAGCCGGTCCACGCCCTGGTCGACCCGGCGCACCTGCAGCAGATCCTCACCGCGCTGGTGCAGAACGCGCTGCGCTATGGACGCAACGCCGACGAGCCGGCGCGGGTGGAAGTCCGGGTGGCCGCCGCCGGCCGCAACGCCGTGGTCGAGGTCGTCGACCACGGCCCCGGCATTGCCGAGGCCGTGGTGGCGCAGCTGTTCCGTCCGTTCTTCACCACCTCCGAGCACGGCACCGGGCTGGGCCTGTACATCGCCGGGGAACTGGCGCGGGCCAACCAGGCCACGCTGGAGTACGTCCCGCCGCCGGATGGAGGCNCCAGTTTCCGGATCACCCTCCCCGGTCCGCACGGCATGCTGCCCATGTGATTTCCATCACACGCTTGGTGACATCGGGCGCCTGGGCTATCGTTCCACGCCATGAATCAAGCCCGCAGCGCCCTGATCGTCGACGACGAACGTGATATCCGCGAGCTGCTGGTCCTGACCCTGGGGCGGATGGGCCTGCGGGTGGACACGGCCGCCAACCTCGCCGAGGCGCGCGAGCTCCTGGCCAGCCACCGCTACGACCTGTGCTTCACCGACATGCGCCTGCCCGACGGCAACGGCATCGAGCTGGTGGGCGAGATCGCGCGCAAGTACCCGCAGACGCCGGTGGCGATGATCACCGCCTTCGGCAACATGGACCTGGCCGTGGAGGCGCTGAAGGCCGGCGCGTTCGACTTCGTCAGCAAGCCGGTGGACCTCAACGTGCTGCGCGGCCTGGTCAGGCACGCGCTGGAGCTCAACAACGACGAGCGCCCCGCCGCGCCGGCCCAGGCCGGACAGGCCAGCCGGCTGCTCGGCGAGTCGGCGGCCATGCAGTCGCTGCGGACCACCATCGCCAAGGTCGCGCGCAGCCAGGCGCCGGTATACATCCTCGGCGAATCCGGCGTGGGCAAGGAGCTGGTGGCGCGCACGATCCACGAGCAGGGCGCGCGCGCGGCCGGGCCCTTCGTGCCGGTCAACTGCGGCGCGATCCCGGCCGAGCTGATGGAAAGCGAGTTCTTCGGCCACAAGAAGGGCAGCTTCACCGGCGCCCACGCCGACAAGCCCGGCCTGTTCCAGGCCGCCAGCGGCGGCACCCTGTTCCTGGACGAGGTGGCCGAGCTGCCNCTGGCGATGCAGGTCAAGCTGCTGCGCGCNATCCAGGAGAAGTCGGTGCGCCCGGTGGGCGCNGCCGGCGAGATCCCGGTNGACGTGCGGATCCTGTCGGCCACCCACAAGGACCTGGCCGGGCTGGTCGCCGAGGGCCGCTTCCGCCACGACCTCTACTACCGCATCAACGTGATCGAGCTGCGCGTGCCGCCGCTGCGCGAACGCACCGGGGACCTGCCGCAGCTGGCC
>Ga0065721_10007904_pt1 | contig 11961 bp, 9 predicted proteins | sample Mesricmetagenome_FD_59108 | JGI IMG/M metagenome (GOLD analysis project Ga0065721, IMG submission 59108) | Mesophilic microbial community from rice straw/compost enrichment Sample: eDNA_1 v2 (version 2) | ecosystem: Engineered > Solid waste > Grass > Composting > Bioreactor | place: USA: Davis... | reverse complement strand
TCGTCCGGGCCAGCGATGGAAAACGTCACTCCGTCACCCGAGCCTTCTGTCGCATCCGGGACGACTCCATCTGCTTCGCGTCCTGCTGTTTCTCCTGCGGAAGCGTCGCAAACCTATTTCCGGCAGATCGATAACTTCGTGAATGATCTAGCCCGTGCCAATCGTCGGGCGACGGACTATTCCCGGACAGCCATGTGGCACGAGAATTTCGCACAGAAGATTGATGAGCTTCCGATCACGGGGGTTGATCCGGAGCTGGTCGACTATGGAGCGGATATTTCGTCGAAACTTCGGGCGCTCGCCCGCTCGCTTCGCGGGCAGCAACTGGCTGTCAACGTCCAGCAGGGAACGCTCACCTACGATGTCAATTTTGATCCCGGATGGGCGGCGGTCAGTGTCTGGGGAGGAGTGGGCTACGGTGCTCCGACCTATCGTGTGAACAGCAACCTTCAGCAGGTGAGGGAGAGACAGGCAGCTGCTGTCACGGCAGGGGCTCAGCAGCGGGATGAGATCTGGGCCATGATGCAGGAATCCCGGGCCAAAGTTCTTCGCAGCATGCAGCAGAAATACGGTCCCGACTTCGGCCGCAGCCGCTGACCAGTGATTTCACACGCCGACAAAATTCCCGACCATCATTGATCTTGCAATTTCGTTCCAAGTGATTACCTTGGCACGCTCCTTACCCGGTAGTGTAACGGTTAGCACCAGAGATTTTGATTCTCTTAGTCCAAGTTCGAATCTTGGCCGGGTAAATAACCTCTTTTGCTGCAATGGCTTGCGAAATCGGGATTGCAGCGGCTTCTGCGTGATTCTGGCTCGGTGCTACCGGGTGGTAACTCTGATCTGGTTCCTCACTCGTTCGCTCAGATCACAGGCGAGAGCATCAATTGGAGTCGGCAAGGCCCGTCTTGACGGATGGGGTTCTATAAAGAAGAGTCGATCAGATCACTCGGATCGAAGCTTTCGGGAAGGGGACGCTTTTCTATTCCGTTGTTTGTGAGATCTCAGTCGGACACCTCTGACCGGTGACGTTGTCGGACCACGACAGGGGGATTCTGATCACGAAATGGGATTCGGTTGAGATATTTTTGCAATCGCTCCTTTTGATATGGAGCCCATTCTTCCGGGGACTTTTGTATGGATTTTTTCTGCCAGTCCACTGCTGCTTCGAAGTTTCCGAATTCCGCATAAGCTGCAGCAATAATGCCACAGTATTCCCAAGGGTAGTTGTTTGTTTTCGCTCGTTCGATCATTCGAGTCGAACTTATAAGTGCCCATGCTTTTTTCTTGCTACGAATTCGGTCATCTGGGCATGTCGAATAAATCCAGACCAGAGCATTAATTGCTTCTGGAGAGCTAGAGTCATGGAGAATGGCGGTCTGCAAATCCGCCACTGCACTTTCAAAATTTCCTGACCAGTAATGATTTAGTCCGGATTCGGTTAGTTGTTTTGCCTTATCGTAGATGTGTTGCTGTGAAGAAGTCTGTAATGGAGTTTGTGGCTGTAATGGAGTCTGTGGCAGGGACCAAGCCGAATATTGCGGTTTCTCTGGAGGAAGAGTCGAAATGTTGCTGGTTAGGAATTCGCGTTGCGATTCTCGAGAAGACACGAGAATAATTTGGCTTGCCTCTTCCGCTTTCCGATTTGCCAATATCAGTACTGTTGGGAAAATAATTAATAGGATCACTAGAGCTAGAACTGCACCTACTACTGACACTGGTTCAATTGAGGAATCCGGTTTCGAATGGCCGCTCGAATTGGTTACTGTAGTAAGGCCTGATTTCAGGCTGGCTTTTTGTAGGTGTTTGGGGAGACCTGATTGGGAGTGCTGTCTCTCCGCATTTCGCTGATTATTCTCCTCCAGCTGTTGTTGCCGACGTTCCACGGCTCTGGGAACTTCCGCGGCGATCTGCTCCTGCTCCCGACGCTTAGTTTCAATTTCTCGCTTTCTTGCTTCTTCTGCTTCCCTCTCTTTCGCTTCTCTTCTTTGTTGCTCTCGTCGCTTTGCTTCTTCCTCTCTTTGCTGTCGTTCGGCATTCTCTCTTCGAATCCAGTCGCGTTCTTGGACAGTTTGTTCAGTCCTTTGAAAATGTTCATATAGAATTGAGCGAGCTTCGTTAATCGCTTTTAGTCTTGAAGTGGCTCGCTCGTAAATTGGAGTCCCAGGCTTGAAGCGATCTGGGTGCCAGGCAAATGCTTCTTCACTGTATCTGCGTTTGACGTCCTCTTTAGTGGCAGTGACATCAAGACTGAGTTCCAGAAAGGCTCGTCTTACTGCTTCTGGAATTGAGGTCGCATTTTGCGCAGTGTGTGTATGTGTTTGATTATACTCATCGACGCGATCTAAGATCTCCTGTTCAGAGAGCACCGAGGCGAAGATTTTTTCATGGCTGCTTGCAGGTATTTCGAATGTTGTTCTGCAGTTGATGCACTCAAGGGAAATGCGTCGATTGTAAGAAAATGTTGGGATCCAATAGATCGTGAACCGTCTACGACTTTCTAATGCCGCAAGTGGGCCGTGACATTTGCACTTTGGACACTCTTGAATCACAAACCCCAAAAGGTCACGCTCGTTATATGATCCCCACGTAACAAACATCTCGCGGCCCTCTAATTGATCGATCTGGGATCCAATCAAATCAGAGGAGTCGGACGATTGCAACGATCGACTACTCCACGAGCAATGATTCGATCCGAAAGAGTCTCGTTACTTCAGTTGCTTTCACGAAACTCGCTGTCCGCTTCACGGACTTCATTTTCCCCATCTTCCTCCGGGAAACACATGAACGTTGGTCGGGATTGATATGCTCCCGATCCGGGTGGGGCTGTGCAAACTGTTTCGGGAGGGGACGTTGTGACGGTTGGGGCTTCTGAGGGGGCGACGCTCCGGTGGAGCGGGTGTGTGCCATCAGGAGGGGTGCGAGCTCGCAGTGTCTCTGCGGGCCCAGTGAGTGAGGCTGGTGTCGCATTTGGGCGGGGAACTGGGGAAAATTTCTCCCCAATTCGTTTGCTGTCAGGGCGTTTTCGTGGTTTTCTGCGGAATGGCTGGGGTTGGTGGAACGTAGACATTTTCGCTCTTCCGCCTACACTATGAGATTCCCACCTGTGGGTGAATCACGGTACAGCGAGCGCCCGTGCCCCTGCTTCTGCCGCGTTCTTCCGATGAAATGACGTCGGAATTGTATGAACGGGGTCCGTTCTCCGTTTGCCGCGTGGAGCAGCAGTTGCCCTCTTATGGCGCCTTTGGATTGGAAATATGAGTGATACGCGAAATCTGTTCGAAAAGGTTTGGGATCTGCACACCGTAGGGACGCTGCCGTCCGGACAGACGCAACTTCTGATCGGCCTGCACCTGATTCACGAAGTGACCAGCCCGCAAGCATTTGAAATGCTCCGCGACCGCAATTTGAAGGTCATGCGGCCGGACCGGACTTTCGCCACTGTCGACCATATTGTGCCGACCGACACNCAGGCCCGTCCGTTTCAGGACGCGCTGGCNGAACAGATGATGACGTCGATCGAGCGGAACTGCCNTGAATTCGGCGTGACGCTTCTCGATCTGAACGACGATCGGCAGGGGATTGTTCATGCGGTCGGGCCAGAGCAGGGGCTGACGCAGCCGGGAATGACCATTGCCTGCGGAGACAGCCATACATCGACTCACGGGGCGTTCGGCACGATCGCCTTCGGGATCGGAACGTCTCAGGTCGCCTATGTCCTGGCGACTCAGACGCTGGCGATGAACAAACCCAAGGTCCGCCGGGTCGTCGTCAACGGGGAACTTGCCCCCGGAGTTTTTGCGAAGGATGTGGCGCTGTACATCATCCGTCGTCTCGGGGTCAAAGGTGGGATCGGCTACGCCTACGAATACGCCGGTGAAGTCTTTGACCGGATGACGATGGAAGAGCGGATGACGGTCTGCAACATGAGTATCGAAGGGGGGGCACGGTGTGGCTACTGCAACCCCGACCAGACCACGGTGGAATACCTGCGAGGACGTCCATTTGCTCCGAAAGGGGAAGAGTTTGAGAAAGCGGCTCAGTGGTGGCTTTCGCTCGCTTCACCGAAGGATGCGAAGTTTGATGACGAAGTGGTCTTCGATGCCAGTGACATTGAGCCGACTGTGACCTGGGGGATCAATCCCGGTCAGTCGGTCGGGATTACAGAAGCCATTCCTCAAGTGGATGAATTCCCGGAAGAAGAGCGGGCCGGTGTCGTTGAAGCACTTGAGTTCATGGAGCTGCAGGCCGGACAGTCGATGCAGGGGGTCAAAATTGACGTTGCCTTCATCGGCTCCTGCACCAACGGCCGAATTTCGGATCTTCGGGAAGCGGCTGAGATCGCTCGGGGGCGGAAAGTCGCACCCGGTGTGAAAGCACTGGTGGTTCCGGGGTCCAAACTTATCGCCAAGCAGGCCGTTGCAGAGGGATTGGACAAAATCTTTACGGAAGCGGGATTCGAGTGGCGCGAAGCGGGCTGCTCGATGTGTCTGGCGATGAATCCGGACAAGTTGAAGGGTCGGGAAATCTGCGCTTCTTCCTCGAACCGTAACTTCAAGGGGCGTCAGGGAAGCCCAACAGGCCGGACTCTTCTGATGAGTCCAGCGATGGTGGCTGCGGCAGCCATTGAAGGGCACGTGACCGATGTCCGCGAACATCAGGCTGCTTTGGTCTGAGCAGTTCCTGTTGCCGATCAATTTCATTTGAATGAATTCTCAGCAAGTGTCTCCGTCGTGGGGCACTTGCTGATTTTTTTTGAAGGGACGTTTTTTGTTTACGTATCAATTCTTGCTTTCATAAATATTTCATCCCGACTAAAGTCTGCGACATCGTTTCACTTGCAGACGGGAATTATGATGTCGAGGAATGCGCGCGTCGGGCTTTGGCTGTTCGGGGTGTATCTGCTTTTCTATGCAGGGTTTGTCGGTCTGAGCGCCTTCTCGCCTCAGTCCCTGCGGGCGACTCCGGTTGCCGGTCTCAATCTCGCCTTGCTCTACGGGTTTGCCCTGATTCTGGTGGCGCTGCTGCTGTCGCTGGTGTACGGATTGATGTGTCATCCTTCTGGAGACCGTCGGGAGGATGATCAGTGATCTACGAATGGAACTGGACTTCTGTTGTTCTTTTCTCCCTGTTCGTTGGTCTGACGATGGGGCTGAGCTTTTATCTGGGAAGCCGTGCGAAGTCGTCGCAGGGCTTCTTTGCCGCTCACGGGCAGATCCCCTGGTTCATCAACGGGATTGCCTTTGCCGGTGACTATCTTTCCGCAGCATCCTTCCTTGGGATCTGTGGAATGATTGCGTTTTATGGCTACGACGGATTTCTTTACTCCATTGGGTATCTCGCCGGATGGATTGTGGCGCTGTTTGTCGTCGCTGAGCCGCTGAAACGACTCGGGAAATTCACCTTTGCGGATGCACTGGATGCCCGATTTCAGTCCCGTGGAATCAAGCTCGCTGTGGGGATCAGCACGCTGGTGGTCAGCATCTTTTATCTCATTCCGCAGATGGTCGGGGCAGGGGTTCTGGTTCAGCCTCTGCTCGGGCTTTCTCACTGGCAGGGGGTGACTCTGGTCGGAGCGACGGTGATCATCATTGTCGTTTCCGCCGGGATGGTGTCGACGACCTATGTCCAGTTCCTCAAAGGGGCCCTTCTGGTTGTCTTCAGTTGTGTTCTGGCGGTCATGATCCTCCGACAGGGACTGTCGGTCGAGCAGGGGGGCATCGATGGTCATCACTTCCGGACAATTGGGCCATTTGCAGAAGACGAACTCGTCGATCGAAACTGGATTGCCCGCGAACTTCCGGACTGGCATCTCGTTCGTCTGTCTTCTGCATGGCTCGATCTTCCCTACATTCAGACCGAGCATTCGAGTACCGATGAAGTGGTGACATGGCGAATCGAACCAGCGGGAGACGGGCAAGTCATACTGACAGAAGCCCAGACCGTCACCCGCGCCCCTGATGGGACTGTTCTGGTCAATGGTCGTCCCAAAGGAACCAAAAAAGGGGAACCAGAACTTCACCCAGTGGGATTTTTGACCTCGCTTCCGGATGGAGAGACAAAGACGGGGCCNCTTGGTCCTTTTGAGTTTTTCCAGAAGATTAANGGAAGTCAGATTGTTCAGTGGCCCAGCCAGATCATTCAGGAACAGGATGGAAGCAAGACCACTGTCTACTATCAGAGAGTCACTCCCGGGGCCGCTCTGTTATTACCCGGAAACAGTCCGACGTTTCGCGGAATTCACAGCGACAAGCTCTCAGACAAGGTGAATTTTATCTCGCTGATGCTGGCTCTGTTCTGCGGGACAGCGTCGCTGCCGCATATCCTGATTCGGTACTACACCGTGAAGGATGAAGTCAGTGCTCGAAAGAGCACGATTGTCGGGATTGCTGCAATTGGATTCTTCTACATCCTGACGCTGTACCTCGGTCTGGGGGCAATGGTCAGCGGAGCACTCGACGTCACCGATTCCAATATGGCCGCTCCCCTCCTGGCCCGCAGTATCAATGAGTGGCTCTTCGCTGTGATTTCCGCGATTGCCTTCACAACTGTTCTCGGAACCGTCAGCGGGCTGATTCTCGCTTCCAGCGGAGCTGTGACTCACGATCTGCTGATGACCTGTTGCGGACTGAAACTGAGTGACCATGAACAGGTTCGGATTGCGAAGTTTGCTTCCGTTCTGGTGGGGGCCCTCGCCATCGTGCTGGGGATTGTTTTCGAAGGGCTTAACGTGGCCTATCTGGTGGGGTGGGCATTTAGCGTGGCTGCGTCTGCCAATCTGCCGTCGCTGATCATGCTGTTGTTCTGGAAGAAGACGACCAAGGCGGGCATCATCGCAGCTGTGGTTGTCGGGATGATTTCCTCGCTCGGGTGGATTCTTCTGAGTGCGGATACCTATCGCTCCATCTACGGAATCAATCCAGCAGACGCCCCATTCATGGTCCCCTTCAGTCAGCCCGGCCTGTTGACGATTCCGCTTGGCTTCCTGACTTTGATCGTGGTCTCTCTCCTGACCCAGCCTCGTTCAGAGGCGCTGGAGTGACCCGTTGTTCACCGCTCCGGGCAAAAGAAATCTTCAGAAACTCGCGAAACTCCCTTGGGAATGTGGTGTTTGAATGAGTGACGGATGAGGGGACGCTTGGTGCGTCACCTGTCCAGATACACATCACTCATCCTGATGCAGAACCGTGCCGGGTTTTGCAGTTCGCGGCGCTATGACCGGTCGGCGACGACCTCTTTGCGGAAGCAGGATGCTTCTGCATCCGGTGGGCATGCGCGCTCTCTAGCCACATTGCGTTCAAAGGAGTTGCTATGAATATTGTCTGGAAACTTTCCCTGTTTGCGCTCGGAATCAGTTACAGCGCGGGAATGGTCCTGGCGGACGAGAAGAAACCTGATCGGGAAAAATCCCGTCCTGCGGCCTCAAAGGAAGATGCTGGCAAGGAGGGCGATCGAAAACCGAACTCAGTTCGCTCCGAAAAGGGGGAGCAAAAGTCTCCGCAATCTGAGGCAATCTCCCATTTTGATCGGATTGATACGAACAAGGACGGTGTCCTGAGCCGCGAAGAATTCGAAACCGCGATGAAGAAGGTTCATCAGCACCTTCAAAATGCCGGACGGGGAGAGGGGAGAAGGTTGCCGTCAGCTCAGCATCGCCCCGGCCCCGCAAGGCAGCTCCATTTTCGCGGCCATGGTCCAGCTCACGGGCGGTTCGCGTTCCGAGGGGGGAACCATGGTCCTGGGCGTCAATTTGCCAGCTTCCGGGGTGCCGCAGTCCGGGGAAGACTCGCTGAGGGACTGAGAGGGCAATCCTCCCGGGGTGGGGAAATCCATATCCACTACCACTTTCATCAGGCCGAAGCGGCTGGACCTCGTCATCTCCATAACCGGCATCCGCTTGGGCACGGACCTCGGATGGGATTGTTCAGCCAGGTTCGTCCGTTGGCCGCATCGCGAGGGGGAAATCATGTCCCGCTAAATTTTCGAGGGGAAGGGAGAGGACGACCGGAAGCGTTCAGGGGACGACCGTTTCCTCCACCTCATGAGGCAGGTCGTGGGCCACGAGAACATGAAGCAGGGCCGCCCCATCATCGCCACGAGCATGCGCCTCCGCATCCACGTGGAGTGCGCCCCGGAGAGGATCATGGGCGAAATCCCGGAGATGCCCATCGTGATGGAGGCCGTCCTCCCCGAGAATCTCATGGAGATCATCGCCCTGAAGGGCCGCGAGCGGATGAGCGACGCAGGGAAGGTCCTCCGCCTCGTGAAAAAGGAGACCGTCCGGAACCAAGAGAGGGAGGCCCAGACCGTCCGGCACATGATGAAGCACGTGGTCCTCGTCCTCCGGTTCGTCCGGAAGGGGATCGACGCGGACCGCCGCCTGAGGGATTTCGCCCCCCGCGTGACTTCTTCAATCGATTTCGTGACCGTGAAGGGAGACCATCTCCGCAGGAACGTGGACCTCGACCAGAAGGGGATCGTCCTGCTGAGGGTTCGACCGATGCGAGAAGTGACATGACCTCAAGTCAGACGTCTGATTCCGTCGCCGAGGCAGAAGAAGCACGTTCAGAAGAGGCACTTCTCAGTGAAGGCGAGGCCATTCGCATTCCTCCTTCACCGGAAATTCCGCAGCGTCTGGCAAGCTGATTCAGGGATGCACGGATGCGATGTCAACTCTCGATCAGGCGGGGACAACTCTCCTGATCGAGAGTTCGTAATTTGAGGAGAGTCTTCGGACGATCAGGAATTCTTTGCCTTGTCTTCAGGGGTTTTCTTCTCCTGACCGCCCGGCATCAGGTCCCGAATCCAGATATTCCGGAATCGGACGGGATCCCCATGATAGTTCAGGCTCAATGGCTCCCGGAGCCCGTGGGGCTTGTATCGGGGAGCTTCGTCCCATGCTGTCGAGCCCTGAATCTCAAAGTGATTCTGGATCAGGACTCCGTTGTGAACGACGGTGACAAATGCGGGTGTTTTGATCGTGCCATCGTCGTTTCGTCGGGGAGCTGTGAAAAAGATGTCATAAGTTTGCCACTCCCCGGGCTTGCGCGAGGCATTCACCAGCGGAGGATGCTGTTTGTAAACGGCTCCACACTGGCCATCGAAATAGGTTTCGTTCTCGTATGAATCGAGAATCTGGATTTCATAGTGCCCCATCAGCATCACGCCGTTGTTGCCTCTCCCCTGACCCTTTCCTTTAACCTCGGGCGGAGTCGCGAACTCCAGATGGAGTTGGCAGTCTCCGAACGCTTGCTTTGTTTTGACGTTCCCGGTGGGAATTCCGTAGCCCTCCTGGAGTTTCCAGTTCTTGGATTCCACCCAGGCGTCTGTATTCTTCCCGTCAAACAGGACAATGGCATCAGATGGGGGAGCTGTCCCATCACCGGGAGTAACAACCGGGGGCTCGGGCCAATTGATTCCACTCTTCCATTCTTCAGCGGCGCACAGGACTCCGATGGCTCCAACAAACAAAAGTCCCCATCCGAAAAGAAGTCGCTGAGTCCGTTTCATCTTGTCTGATCCCCTTTCCGAATGCTGAGTTTGTTTATCAGGTCCTGCTTGACGCTGTGGCTCTCTGGTTTCCCGGCCGGTCAAGTTGCAGAGCGTGGCTTTGCCGGGACATGGGGCTGGCCGGATCGTATCGCATTGCATTGATCATCTTCGCTGGAAGGATTGGGTCAAGCTGCTCACTGCGCCCATCTGGTGAAATTGCTCATCATGACGAACGAATTACGACCGGGGATTCCTCCATGACTGGGGGAATTGGAGACCGATGAAACGAGTCGCCCGTTCCTGAAAACAGAGGAGACAGGAATGGGCGGATGTCGAATGAGTCAATATTGATTGGAAGGGGCAATTCCTCTGAAAAACGAAATCTGGAGAATGCGACTCGCGGTTCCGTATCGGGCGGGAATTCTCATTTTCTGAAAGTCGGTTTGACGCGACTGGACTTGCCTCCTTCCCACCTTGACGGCAGGGGATTGGTTGTTCTAGTGTTGCTCCTCTTCAGCACAATTTGTGTTGTGCCGGATCGAACAGGCATGACGAAACTAAGTGCGTGAAATCCCGTCATCTGGAACGGAGCAGAATGAAACAGCATCGTGGTTGGGCTGTTCTGTTTTCCAGTGCGGATTTTGGGCGGAAAAACGGCAGAGGTCGGTCTGCGCTCCGCCGATATGGATCACTTCTTAAATCACAGAAACAGGATTGAAGGCAGGAGTTATGGCGGATCTGATCAAGCCTCACGGGGGATTGAGTGAACCAGTTTGCGGCACTGTTCCGGAAGCAGAACAGGAAGCATTTCGGGCAGAGGCAGCAACACTCAAGCAGGTCCCGCTTTCGTCCGCAGACGTCTCCAGCGTTTACCGCTTCGCTGACGGGACTCTGAGCCCGCTGACCGGCCCGATGGACAGCAAGACCTACGATCGGGTTCTGGAAGAATCCGTCATCGAAAACAATGGAAAGAAGTATGCGTGGACGATCCCCATCGCTTTCCCGGTGACGTCTGCACTGGCCAAGACACTGGCGGTCGGTGAAAAAGTCGCCCTGACAACCCCCGAAGGGGATATCATCGCGACTCTGGAAATCAACGACATTTACGTCTGGAACAAGACGAAATACCTCTCCAGCGTTTATGGGACTGGCCGTCTGGATCATGCCGGGGCAGACATGGTCCTCAAGGGGCCGGATTCCGAGAAGGCCTACCTGCTCGGGGGAACCATTCGGGCGCTCCCGCAGCCCAAGCATCCGAAGTTTGGCAAGTACGTGCTGACCCCACGGGAAGTCCGCAAGCTGATCGCTGAAACTGGCTGGGATGCCGTCGTGGCCTTCCAGACCCGCAATCCGCTGCACCGGGCCCACGAATACGCTCTGGTATATGCACTGGAAAAACTCCTGAAGGATGGAAAGAACGCCGGTGCCGTTCTCAATCCTCTCATCGGGGAGACCAAGGGGGACGATGTCGACGCAGCGACCCGGATGGAGACCTATGAGAAGCTGATCACCGAACGCCAGATCGGGGATGGTGACAGCGATGTCGAGCTCTGGAGCAAGCGGGGCGAATCGGTTCCCGATCGCGTCAAGCTGCTCGGACTCGATATCAAGATGTTCTACGCCGGTCCAAAGGAAGCAATCATGCATGCCATTTACCGGCAGAACATGGGCTATACCAACATCGTGATCGGACGCAAGCACGCCGACGTCCCCTTTGCAGACGGAAGCAACATCTGGGGCGACTTTGACGCACAGGAACTCTTTACCAAACTCAACGGGGAGCTTCTGATTCAGCCGGTCAACGTCGGATTTGCTGCCTACTATGAGTCCATCGGACGCGTGGATCTGATGGAACGCCACAAGGACGAGAAGCCGCTCTTTATCTCCGGAAAAGACGTCCGCGCGACGCTCCAGCGGGGAGAAATGGTCGACCCACGAATCATGCGTGAGTCCACCAGCCGGATCCTTGCTGCGGCGATGAAACAGTAATCGTCCTGTTTTGTTGAGGAAACGTTTGAGGGGTTTCGCCACACTCAAGTCTTTGCGTGTGGCGAAACTTGTTTTGGAAACCTGTGACTTGAGTTAGGGGCAGGATGAGGCGTAAGGAAGTCGACGTTGCGATTCAGGCGGTGGCTGTTGCGTCACGGATTTGCCGAACGGTTCAACAGTCCATCACTGCAGAATCGCTGGAAAAAAAGGATCGGTCTCCTGTCACCATCGCGGATTACGCCAGTCAGGCTGTGATCTGCAAAATGCTGCGGGAAACATTTCCCGACGTTCCGATCGTTGGGGAAGAAGACGCCAGCGAGCTGAGTGCCCCAGAGAATCGAGAGTTCCGGGACAGAATCCTTTCGGAAATCCGGAAGGTGGGGATTGCTGCGACCCCAGAGGACCTCACGAACTGGATCGAAGCGGGCAATCACGATGCCTCGGCCGATCGCTATTGGACGCTTGATCCCATCGACGGAA
>Ga0065721_10005711_pt1 | contig 11961 bp, 8 predicted proteins | sample Mesricmetagenome_FD_59108 | JGI IMG/M metagenome (GOLD analysis project Ga0065721, IMG submission 59108) | Mesophilic microbial community from rice straw/compost enrichment Sample: eDNA_1 v2 (version 2) | ecosystem: Engineered > Solid waste > Grass > Composting > Bioreactor | place: USA: Davis... | reverse complement strand
CCGGCGACGGCGGGCCGCCCCGCGCCGGGCCAGGTCACGGCGAGGCCGTCGAGCTCGAGCGCGTCGACGCGCGCAACGGGTCGTTCGCCTCCCGCGGGCGCCTCCGGCACGGCGAGCAGCCGGCCGACGCCGCCGAGCGCGGTCTGCAGCGCCGACATCCGCTGCACCGCGGCCGCGCCGGCGGCGAGGGCGTCGGCGGAGGCGAACACGAGCAGCACGACGACGGCGACCGTCGAGACCGCGGTGCCCGCCGCTCCGAGTACCAGGCCCGCGGCGACCGCGGTGAGGGTGGCGAGCGCGGCCGCGACGACGGGCGCCGCCTCGGCGACGGGAGCCGACCCGCGTTCGGCGCGCGCGACCGCCTCGGCGTCGGCGACGACCCCCCGGATGGCACGTTCCGCCGCCCCGTTGCCGCGCAGGTCGCGTGAGGCCGCGCCGAGCGCCGCGATCCCCCGCACGACACGGCCGCCCGAGGCGATGCGGCGCCGTTCGGCGTCGCGTCCGGTGAGGAGCGCGACGACGCCGGGGAGGACGAGCGCGGCGACGAGTCCCGCGGCGACGACCCCCGTCGCGGCGGGTGCGACCAGGCCGACCGTCAGCACGACGCCCCCGGTCGCGACGAGGGCGGCGGCGAGGGGAGGCAGCACACGCGGCAGCAGGTCCCGCACGACCCCGAGGGTGCCGACGAGGTGATCGACGGCGCGACCGCCCTCGAGCAGGTCGCGCGACCCCGCCGACCGTGCGGCGATGCCGCGCCACAGCAGGAGGCGCACGGCATCCGTCGCCCGGAAGGCGGCGCGGTGCGTCGCGAGCCGCTCGACGTAGCGGGCCACCGCGCGGCCGATGCCGAAGAACCGGACGCCGACGATGGCGACCATGAGGTACATGATCGCGGGCGTCTCGCTCGCCCGGACGATGAGCCAGCCCGACACCGCGGTGAGCGCGAGCCCCATGCCCGTCGCGAGCACGGCGAGCAGCGCCGAGAGCACCCACCACCCGGCGGCGGGTGCGAGCACGAGCCGCGCGACGCGGGCGAGCGCGAGCGACCTGGGTTCCGTCGGCGCGACGGACACCGCGGCGTCGGGAGTCGGCTCGGGCTGCTCCGGCACGTCGGCGTCCGGCGTCGGCGCAGGCGGCAGGTCGAGGCGCACGACGCGGTCGGCGAGCGCGATGGTGCCGGGGTCGTGGCTCACGAGCACCGTCGCGGCGAACGGCCGACGGCGCGCGATCGCCGAGCGCACGCGGGCCGCCGACACGTCGTCGAGGTGGGCGGTCGGCTCGTCGAGCAGCAGCACACGGGCGCCCCGGTCGACGGCGGCGAGGGCGCGCGCGACGGCGAGGCGACGCCGTTCCCCCGGGCTCAGCAGCGCGCACGCGCGGTCGGCGACGGCAGCCAGCCCCAGCTCGGAGAGCAGCCCGTCGACGTCGGCATTCCCGGCATGGAGCTCGAGCTCGGCACGCACGGTCGTCCCCACGGTGTGCGGGTCCTGGGGCGCCCACGCGACCCGGTCGCCGCCGGCGACGCACCCCGTGACGCGCGAGCCCACCGGCAGGAGACCCGCGATCGCGGCGAGCGCCGTCGACTTGCCGGTGCCGCTCGCGCCGGCGAGCGCGACGACCTCCCCCGGGTTCACCTCGAGGTCGGGCAGCGGGATCGGGGCCCGCCGTCCCGCGTGGTGGACCGCGACGCCGCGCAGCCGCGCACCCGGCCCGGGGACACGCACCGCCTCCCGGCGCCCCGTCGGCAGGAGGGCCCGCACGCGGTCGAGCGCCGCGCGTCCGTCCTGCGCCGCGTGGTGGGCGCTGCCGAGTTCGCGGATCGCAGTGAAGCACTCCGGCGCGAGCAGCAGCACGACGAGCGCGTCGAGCAGCTGCACCTCGCCGGAGAGCAGGCGCAGTCCGAGGAACACGGCGACGACGGCGACCGAGATCGTCGCGAGGAGCTCGAGCGCGAGCGCCGAGAGGAACGCCGTGCGGAGCACCACCCCGGTGCGGCGGGTGTGCTCGTCCTGGATCGCGGCGAGCCGCCGGGTCTGCTCGGTGTCGCGACCGAGGCCGACGAGCACCGGGAGTCCGCGCGCGAGCTCCGCGACGTGGTCGGCGAGGCGGGCGAGTGCGGCCTGCGCCTTCTCGACGGCGTCGCGCGAGTGCATCCCGATGAGCGCCATGAAGAGCGGCACGAGCGGCAGCGTGATCGCGACGACGACCGCGCTCAGCAGGTCGAGGCTCAGGATGCGGGCGCCGAGCCCGAGCGGGACGACGACCGACGCGATCGCCGCCGGCACCACCCCGGTGAACCAGCCGTCGAGGTCGTCGAGCCCGCGCCCCGCGAGCGCCGCGACCGAACCCGCGTCGAGGTCGCGCTCGACGACGCCGCGGGCGAGGTCCCGGCGGTGGCGCAGCTTCGCCTCCGCGGCCGCGCGCCGACCGACGACCCCGGTCGTCCAGCCGGCGAGCGACCTGAGCACGGCGCCCCCCGCCGCGATCGCCGCCCCTCGGGCATCCGCGTTCACGATGAGCGCCGCGAGCCCCTCCGCGAGGAGCAGCAGGCCGACCGACCGCCCCACACTCGCCATCCCCAGTGCGGCGAGCGTGCGCGGCGCGACCTGACCCGCTGTTTGCCCGAAACGGCCGCCTTCCGCGCCCGGGAGGCGGCCGTTTCGGGCAAACAGCCTCCGCAGGATGCCGCCGCGACTCACGGCCGGACGGCGGGGACGACCGGGTGCGGCTCCGGCATGTGGTGCACCGCGAGGCGCTTGCGGAACACCCAGTACGTCCACGCCTGGTAGAGGAGCACCACGGGGAGGCCGGCCCCCGCGACGATCGTCATGACGCCGAGCGTGTAGTCGCTCGACGACGCGTTCGACACCGTGAGGGTGAACGCGGGGTCGACGGTCGACGGCAGGACCGCGGGATACGCGGCTGCGAAGATCGCCGCCGCCCCCGCGACGAGGAACGCCGCGAACCCGAGGAACGCGTGACCCTCGCGCCGCCGCCGCGCCGCGAACCAGCCGAGCACCGCGGCGACCGCGGCGACGACCACGAGCGACCACGACATCCACGTGCCCGACTGGGCCTGCACGAGCACCACCCAGCCGACGATCGGCAGGAGCGCGACGGGCGCCATCCGCACGACGTCGCGCGCCGCCCGCTCGCGCACGGCCCCCTCGGTCTTCAGCGCGAGGAACGTGGCGGCGTGCACGAGGCAGAAGCCGACGACGGCGAGCCCGCCGAGCACGGCGACCGGGGTCAGCCAGACGAAGGGACCGCCGACGCGGTCTCCGTTCGCGTCGATCGGGAGGCCCGTCGTCGTGAGGGCGAGGGCGGCACCGATCCCGAACGCGGCGACGAACGATCCAAGGCCGAGCGCGACGTCCCACCCGCGGCGCCAGCGGTCGGAGCGGCCCTTGCCGCGGTACTCGATCGCGACGGCGCGGAAGATGAGGCCGAGCAGCACGAACACGAGGGGCACGTAGAGCGTCGAGAAGAGCGACGCGTACCAGAGCGGGAACGCGGCGAACGTCGCCGCCCCCGCGGTGATGAGCCACACCTCGTTGCCGTCCCAGACGGGTCCGATGGTGTTGAGCATGAGGCGCTTCTCCTGCTCGCCCTTCGCCCGCACGAGGAGGTGCATGCCGACGCCGAAGTCGAAGCCCTCGAGCAGCAGGAACCCGATCCAGAGCACCGCGATCGCGACGAACCACACGGTGGGGAGGACATCCATCTCTTCCGCTCCTCAGTCTCAGTAGGCGAACGCGAGCACGTCGTCGCGCCGGTCGGCGGGGTCGTCGGGGTCGTCCTCGTGCGGCACGAGCTCCGGCATCGCGCCCGCGACGCCGCTGCGCACGTAGCGCACGAGCAGCACGAGCTCGAACACGAGCAGCACCGCGTAGACGAGCGTGAGGGTGATGACCGAGAACAGCAGTTCGGCGACGGTGACGCCCGGCGAGACGGCGGCGGCGGTGAACATGAACACCCCGTCGATCCCGCTCGGGTCGGGGTTGGGCGCGACGACGAACGGCTGTCGGCCCATCTCGGTGAACACCCAGCCGGCGATGTTGGCGCCGAAGGGGGCGAGGATGCCGAAGACGGCGAGGCGCATGATCCACGGCGAGCGCGGCACGGTGCCCTTGCGGGTGAGCCACAGCGCGACGGCGGCGGCGAAGGCGGCGATCGCGCCGAAGCCGATCATGATCCGGAAGCCCCAGTAGGTGACCTCCATGAGCGGGAGGTACTCGATCGTCTGTCCGGCCCGGTCGCCGTAGCGCGGGTCGTCGGGCAGGGTGAGCCCGTACTGCTCCTGGTATTGCGGGATGAGGTCGTTGATGCCGGGCAGCTCGGTCTCGAAGTCGCCCTTCGCGAGGAAGGACAGGACGCCGGGGATCGCGATGATCGTCACGACGCTGTCGCAGTCCTGCGCGCCGAGGTCGCCGATCGACAGCACCGAGAACTCGGTGCCGGTGTGGCACGCGGCCTCCGCGGCGGCCATCTTGAGCGGCTGCTGCTCGTACATGAGCTTGCCCTGGATGTCGCCGGTGATCGCCACGGCGCCGAAGCCGAGGATCGCGACGACCGCGCCGATCCGGAGCGAACGGAGCCACACCGCGTGGTCGGCGCGATCGCGGCCCGGGATGTCGGGCGCCTCGCCGACGACGACGCGGCCCCGCGCATCCACGGTGTCGATGCCGTCCTGGCGCCGACGCCACAGCTGGTACCAGGCGATGCCGAGGAGGAAGCCGCCGGCGACGGCGAGCGACCCGGCGAGGGTGTGCGTGTAGGCGGCGAGGGCGGTGTTGTTGGTGAGCACGGCCCAGATGTCGGTCATGACGGGTCGGCCGTCGACGAGCTCGACGCCGACGGGATGCTGCATCCACGAGTTCGCGACGATGATGAAGAACGCGCTGACCCAGGAGCCGAGGACGGCGAGCCAGAGGGTCGCGAGGTGGAGCTTCGCGGGGAGGCGGTTCCAGCCGAAGATCCACAGGCCGAGGAAGGTCGACTCGACGAAGAACGCGAGGAGGCCTTCGAGGGCGAGCGGGGCGCCGAAGACGTCGCCGACGAAGCGGCTGTACTCGCTCCACGCCATCCCGAACTGGAACTCCTGCACGAGTCCGGTGGCGACGCCGACGATGAAGTTGACGAGGTACAACTTGCCCCAGAACTTCGTCATCCGGAGCCACCGCTCGTCGCGGGTGCGCACCCACTGCGTGTGGAGGATCGCGACGACCATGCCCAGCCCGAGCGTGAGCGGCACCATGAGGAAGTGGTAGACGGTCGTGATCCCGAACTGCCAGCGGGCGATGTCGAGCGGGTCCACGGGTCCTCCTGACTTCTACGTTCCGTAGAACTCATTTCTACACCCTGTCGAAGAACTTCGACACGATGTAGAATCACTGAGTGGCAAACCTGGGACAGCTCGAGAACGCGATCATGAGCGTGCTCTGGGACGCCTCCGAGCCGCTCTCCGCGTACGACCTCCTGCCCGCACTCCAAGCCGCCGACTCCGGCAAGCCGCTCGCCGCGACGACGGTCCTCACCGTGCTCAGCCGACTCGAGAAGAAGGGCTTCGTCGCCTCCGACAAGTCGTCGCGCCCGCACCGCTACACCGCGACCGCGTCGCGCGCCGACCACGTCGCCGAACTCATGCACGAAGTGCTCGGCGAGTCCGCCGACCGCCAGCGCNGTGCTCGAGCGCTTCGTCGGNGGGGTGTCCGCCGCNGACGCNGACCTNCTGCGNAANCTGCTCGACCGGTCCTGAGCGCGCCGCCGCCTAGCCTGGAGGGGTGATCGTCGACCCGGGCCTCGCCGCCGCCGCGGCCGTCGCCCTCGGGATCGTCGCCCTCGCTCTCGCGGTGCCCGTGCCCATCATGCTCGCTCGGGCATCCTGGCCCACTCGGGCACCCGGCCGCGCCCTCGTCCTGTGGCAGGCCATCGCCCTCGCCGGAGGGTTCTCGATGATCGGGGCGATCACGGGTGCCGGCATCGCCCTCATCCCCCACCACACCCTGCTCGGCGGGATCGTCATCGGCGTCGCCGTCGGGCTCGCCGGCCACCTGCTCGGGCACCTCGCCGCGACCGTGATCTCCGTCATCCGCTCCCGCTCGCGGCACCGGACGCTGCTCGACCTGCTCACCTCGCCCGATCCGTCACGCCCCGCCACCGTCATCCTCGACGCCCCGACCCCCGTCGCGTACTGCCTGCCGCAGGGTTTCGGGTCGATCACGGTGCTGTCGCGCGGACTGCTCGACCGCCTCTCCCCCGACGAGCTCGCCGCCGTCATCGCGCACGAGCGGGCGCACCTGACGCAGCGGCACGACATCGTGCTCGTCGCATTCCGGGCGTGGCACTCGGCGCTGCCCTGGTTCCCGATCGCCGCGCGCGCCGCCGAGGAGGTCGCCGTGCTCGTCGAGCTGCTCGCCGACGACACCGCCCGCCGCACCGTCGCCGACGACGTGCTCGCCCGCGCCATCGCGACGGTGTCGTCGGCGCACTCGACCGACTTCGTGGATGCCGGCGCGCCCCGCCCGCGACCGGGACGCGACCGGGTGAGCCGCCTGACCTCGGTGGTCGAGTAGCGGCCGAAGGCCGCGTGTCGAGACCCCGCACCCGCGCGACGAGGTCTCGACACGCGCCGCACGCGGCGCTACTCGACCACCGAGACGGCGGCGTCAGTTGGAGCGATAGACCGTCCGCGCGAAGTCGTGGTAGGGCGCCGGGGCGACGGTCGCCCGGATGCGCACCTGGCGGTGCTGCTGGTCGACCTGCGGCTTCCGCGAGATCGGGTCCTCACCCCAGACCACCTCGACGACGGCACCCTCGGGCACGTCGTTGTCGAGCGTCGCGAGCGACATGTAGAGCTGGTCGAGGGCGACGTAGCCGGCATCCGTCGAGATCCCGACCTGCTTCCCGTCGAGCTCCACGAGATCCATCTGGTAGAAGCCGTAGCGCGCCTTCGGGAAGTCGAGGAACTTCGCGGGGATGCCCGGCTCGACCTGCGACTTCACGATCGCGGCGACATCGTCGGCGTTCCACAGCAGCGTCACCTTGCGGCGCGTCGGGTTCTCGGCGATCCTCTCGAGCGCCTCGCGCCCGTGGAAGTCGTGGTCGAACTTCACGGACCGGCCCAGGCCGAGGTCGAACGGCGTGAACTGGTAGTCGTGCACGTCGGTCGAGTACAGCGATCCGCCGATCGAGCCGGCGCGCGCGGCGGGCAGCCACTCGCGGTACTCGGCGAAGTCGTCGTCCCAGATGGCGGGGAACGGCGTCGGCACCCAGCCGGACTCGAGCGGCGACGACGAGTACGCCTTCGCCCCGACCCGGCGGATGCCGAACTCCTCCCCGGCGGCCATCATCGCGTCGAGCACGGTCTGCCCGTCGGCGTAGCGGCCGTAGAACTCGAAGCCGGGCTGCCCCGCCATCCCGTGACGGAGCGCCTTGACGGGCACACCCGCGATCTCCAGGTCGGCGATGTGGAAGAACTTCACCTCCGGCACGGGTCCGCCCCATAGCTTCTCCATGACGTGGTCGGCCTCGGGGCCCTGGATCTCGTACCGGAAGAACGTCGGGTCGACGCCGCCGCGCATCGCGGAGTTGGCCTCGAGGCGGTGATGCACGTCCTTGCCGGCGGCTTCGGCCTTCTCGACGTTGAAGCGCACCCAGTCGATGAGGATGTGGTGGCCGACGAGCACGAGTCCCTCGCGGTCGTCGGAGTTGTAGAACAGGATGCCGTCGCCGATGAGGTAGCCGGCGTGGTTGACGGCGATGAGCTGCTTGGCGACCCCGGCGCGGAAGTTGGCGAACGTGTTGGGCGAGATGCCCGACAGGATGCCGATGAGGTCGGAGCCGCCGAGGAACAGCTGCGTCATGTGGTGCGACTGGTCCATGATCGCGACGGTCGATGACCAGGCGCGCTGCTCGTCGCGCCAGTTGGTGAACTCCGGCTGGATGGGGAAGGTGATCGCGGGCCAGTCCTGGTGGCGGAGGAACTCCACGGGGCTGCCGGTGCGGGCGATGGCCTGGGCGAGGGTCTCGGACGTCATCGTCACTCCTTCGGATGCGGTGTGCTGGCGAGTGTAGGAGCCACCAGGTGGAAGTCGCGTGGACGCTCTCTTTGAAAGGAAGTAGGGTCGGCGCACGAACCGAAGGAGCGTCCATGGCCCGGCAGTCGAACGGCGTGTCCGCGATCAGCCGCGTCGTGCGCATCCTCGACACGTTCTCGTTCGAGGCCCCGTTCCTGTCGCTCAGCGAGATCTCGGAGCGCTCCGGCATCCCGATGTCGTCGGCTCACCGCATCGTCAGCGAGCTCGTCGAGCACGGGCTGCTGGAGCGGATGCCGGACCGCTCGTACCGCGTCGGCAACCGGCTGTGGGAGATGGGCAGCCGCACCCCCGGAGCGCTCGGGCTGCGCGAGATCGCGCTCCCCTACCTCCACGCCATCCAGGCCCGCGTGCGGCAGCACACGCAACTGCTCGTGCGCTCGGGACTCGACATCCTGGTCATCGAGCGTCTGTCGTCCCGCGACGCCGTCGTCAACGCGTCGATCGTCGGCGGCCGCACCCCGCTGCAGCTCTCCTCGAGCGGCATCGTGTTCCTCGCGTTCGCCGAGGACGACCTCGTTCCCGCGATCCTCGAGCGCGGGCTCTCACCGCTCACGCCGCACAGCCTGCGCACCGAGGAGGAGCTGCGGGATGCCGTCGAGCGCGCCCGGCGCGACGGCTACGCGGAGTCCCGCGGGTGGATCTTCGAGGAGTCCCGCGGCATCGCCGTCCCGGTGCGGGGATCGGAGGACGTCGTCGTCGGCACGGTGAGCGTCGTCGTCCCGAACGACGACTCCCCCGCCGACGACCTCGTGCGGCTCCTGCGGGTCGCGGCCGACCGCATCTCCGACGCCCTCCTGCGCAGCTACCTCCCCGCGGGGCACCCCCGCGCGCGCCCGGGCGGCGTGTACCGGCAGCTCGTGTCGTCGTCGGAGCGGTCGATGGAGTACTTCGAGCACCTCCTCGAGGGGCACTGACTCCTTGCCGGCACTGACTCCTTGCCGCGTTTGTTGCACGCGCCCCCGGGAGTTCCGGCGCGCGTGCAACAAACGGGAGCGTCACCCCCGGAGGTACGACTCCAGCCGCGGGTACACCCGCCGCACGTTGCCCTCGTAGATCGCGTGGCGCTGCTCGGGCGTGATGGGGGCGGCCTCGAGGTACTTCCCGGTGTCGTCCCACCCGGAGCCCGTCGTCGGGTTGTCGCCGCGCACGGCGCCGAGCATCTCGGAGCCGAACAGGATGCGCTCCGTCGGCACGACGTCGAGCAGCAGGTCGATGCCCGCCTGGTGGTAGACGCACGTGTCGAAGTAGACCCGCTCNGTNGCNCCCTCGAAGTCCCAGCCGTCNCGCACGCTCATNCCCTGGAAGCGNCCCCAGTGGAACGGGATGGCGCCNCCGCCGTGCGGGATNACGAGCCNCAGCGACGACTGCTCCTTCATGAANCCNGACTNGAGGATCTGCACGAAGAACGTCGTGTCGGCCGANAGGTAGTANGAGCCGGTNGTCTGGAAGAACGGGTTCTCCGCCTGGCTGACGTGCAGCATCCCGGGCACGTCGAGTTCCTGCATCGCCTCCCACAGCGGCCACCAGTACCGGTCGCCGAGTCCGGGACCCGACCAGTAGCCGCCCGACGGGTCGGGGTTGACGTTGACGGCGACGAAGCCGAGCTCGTCGACGCAGCGGCGGAGCTCCGCGACGGAGGCGTCGAGGGAGGCTCCGGGCGACTGCGGGAGCTGCGCGACGGGGACGAAGCGCCGGGGGAAGAGGTCGCACACGCGCTTCACGAGGTCGTTCTGGCGGCGCGTCCAGTCGAGGGAGGTGCGCTGGTCGCCGACGTGCTGACCCATCCAGGAGGCGCGCGGCGAGAAGAGGGTGACGTCGATGCCGCGTTCCTTCTGCACGCGCAGCTGCCCGCCTTCGATGGAGGCGCGGATCTCGTCGTCGGTGACGGGGTAGTCGGCGTCGATCGGCTCGGGTGCGCCGTCGAGGGCCGCGACCTGGGCGTCACGCCACGCCCCCACGTTCGGCGGTGTCGTCGTGTAGTGGCCGTGGCAGTCGATGATCACGCGTGAATTGTAGCCAGGATCGTCGACAATCCGAGACGTCGACGTCCGCCCCCCGCCGCCGACCCTCGGATCTGCGGGCCACCACAGCCGGATCCGCTGTCGGCGGCGGGAGGTCGCCTCAGATCGCGCGCAGGATGACCGCCGAGCCCTGGCCGCCGCCGCCGCAGATGCCCGCGGCGCCGAGCGACCCGGAGCCGACGGCGGCGAGCTGACGCGCGAGCGTTCCGACGATGCGGGCGCCCGAGGCCCCGACAGGGTGCCCGAGCGCGATCGCGCCGCCGTGTGCGTTGACGATGTCGCCCGAGATGCCGAGCTTCTCGACCGACGCGACCGAGACCGCGGCGAACGCCTCGTTGATCTCGACGCGCGCCAGGTCGGCGGGCGTCGCGCCGCCCTCGACCCGCTCGAGCGCCTTCAGGATGGCGTTGGCCGGCTGCGCGTGCAAGCGCGTGTCGGGACCGGCGACGGCCGCGTGCGCCTCGATGCGGGCGAGGGGCACGATGCCGCGAGCCGCGGCCGTCTCCTCCGACATGAGCACGAGAGCCGCGGCGCCGTCGGTGATCTGCGACGAGTTGCCCGCCGTGATGCCGCCGTCGGCGGAGAACGCCGGGCGGAGCTTCGCGAGCGTCTCGACGGTCGTGTCGGCGCGCACGCCGTCGTCGTCCGACACGACGGTCTCCCCGGCGCGCGACGTGAGCGTGTAGGGCGCGATCTCCCCGGCGAGGAAGTCCGCCGACGCGGCCGCACGCTGGTGCGACAGGGCCGACCAGGCATCCTGGGCCTCGCGCGTGACGCCGTACTCGGGGTTGCCCTCCTCGGTGGAGGCGCCCATCGACTGCTTCGCGAACGCGTCGAGCAGCGCGTCGTGCTCGAGCGTGTCGACGACCTCCATGGCGCCGTACTTCTGGCCGAGTCGGCCGCGGAAGGCGTGCGGCGCGCGCGACATCGACTCCATGCCGGCGGCGACGACGATGGAGTGCTCCCCCGCCTCGATGTTCCGCGCGGCGGCGACGACCGCCTCCATGCCCGAGAGGCACACGGCGTTGATCGCCATCGCGGGCGAGCTGAGCGGGATGCCGGCGGCGACCTGCGCCTGGCGGATGGGCCCCTGCCCGCCCATGCCGGGCAGCACCTGGCCGCCCCAGAGGCGCTCGACCTCCTCGGGCGCGACGCCTGCCCGGCCGAGGGCGGCGGTGATGGCGTGCGCGGCGAGCGCGTGGGCCGGGATGTCGGCGAAGCGCCCCGTGAAGCGCGAGAACGGTGTGCGGGCGTATCCCGCGATGACGACGCCCATCAGGCGACTCCTTCTCCGATGGTGAACTGCGCGCCGGTGAGCGNNCGCANNTCTTCAATGGTCTCTCCCGGTGCGAGCTCGCGCAGCACGAGCCCGCCGTCGACGATGTCGAACACGGCCCGGTCGCTCACGATCCTGTCGACGACGCCGACGCCCGTGAGCGGCAGGTCGCACCGCTCGACGATCTTCGGGGAGCCGTCCTTCGCGACGTGCTCGGTGACGACGATGACGTACGGGGTGCCGGCGACGAGGTCCATCGCGCCGCCCATCCCCTTCACGAGCTTGCCGGGGATCGTCCAGTTGGCGAGGTCGCCGTTGCCGGCGACCTGGAGCGCGCCGAGGATCGCGGTCTTCACGTGGCCGCCGCGGATCATCCCGAAGCTCGTCGCCGAGTCGAACACCGCGGCGCCCTCGAGGAGCGTGACCGTTTGCTTTCCGGCGTTGATGAGGTCGGCATCCTCGTCGCCCTCGAACGGGAACGGGCCCATCCCGAGGATGCCGTTCTCGCTCTGCAGCGTCACCGAGACGCCCGCGGGCAGGTTGTTGGCGACGAGCGTCGGGATGC
>Ga0065721_10052416_pt1 | contig 11962 bp, 9 predicted proteins | sample Mesricmetagenome_FD_59108 | JGI IMG/M metagenome (GOLD analysis project Ga0065721, IMG submission 59108) | Mesophilic microbial community from rice straw/compost enrichment Sample: eDNA_1 v2 (version 2) | ecosystem: Engineered > Solid waste > Grass > Composting > Bioreactor | place: USA: Davis... | reverse complement strand
ACTATGTTCAAAAGCCTCAAAACCGCCCAGAGCATCATTCCCTCGCCCCGTCAGGAACGAACGGGGAGAGGGCCAGGGAGAGGGGCTGCTCGAAAAACTCTCCACCGTCCGCTGTACCGAATTCAGCCCAATGGAAGGAAACTCGAAGTGATTTGTCTCACTCAAGATCACCTCCTCTCCCCTGCCCTCTCCTCCGGCTTCGCCCGGAAGAAAGGAAGATGCGAGCATCACGCTTCGGCTGAATGCTTCATAATTCCTGTGCATGTGTTCCGTTGCGTCTCCCCAAGCCTCTCCTCCATTCGGAATGGAAGAGAGGGAGTGAATGCGCACGCGTTTGTTGCATTTCACAAATTCCCTTCGCTCTCTTCGTTTCCTTCTGTGAAATCATGAGTGCTCCCGCTCCATCGATGTTTTCATCCGCCGCCAAGGCCACGGCGGAACGGATCGGCCTCAAAATGGGCCGCGCCAATCTGGACGAATTTGCCGCAACGCTGGAGGAACTCGCCCGCGCCGATCGCAACATCATCGCCGTCACAAGCGATTCACGCGGCTCCGGAAAACTCGCGCCGTTCGGAAAAGCGTTCCCTCAACAGATCGTCGAAGTCGGCATCGCCGAACAGAATCTCGTCGGCATCACCGCCGGACTCGCTGCTTGCGGCAAGAAAGCGTTCGGTGTCTCGCCCAGCTGCTTTCTCACAGCCCGCTCGCTTGAACAGATCAAGAACGACATCTGTTATTCAAACGTTCCCGGAGTCCTGATCGGCATCAGCGCCGGAGTCAGCTACGGCGCGCTCGGCACGACACATCATTCGTTGCACGACCTCGCCGTCCTTCGCGCGATCAATAATCTCACGATCCTCGTTCCAGCCGATAACTTCGAATCGCGCCAGGCCATTCTCGCCGCCGCCAAAGCCACGACGCCCGTCTTCGTCCGCTTCGGCAAAGCGGCGATGTATCACCTGCACAAACCCGAAACGAAATTCGAAGTCGGCAAAGCCATTACGCTGCGTGAAGGCAACGACATCGCATTCATTGCCACCGGCGAAACAGTCGTTCACGCAGTTCTCGCCGCGGCGCAGCTCGCCGACCGCGGTGTTCAAGCTCGTGTGCTTTCCGTTCACACGGTGAAGCCGCTGGATACGGAAGCCCTTCTCAAAGCCGGCCGCGAATGCAAAATGATCGTTTCTGTCGAAGAACACATGATCCACGGCGGACTCGGCGAAGCGGTGGCATCGACGCTGTTGCAGGCTGGAGTTTGTAAACCCTTCCGCATTGTCGGCATCCCGGACGAGGAAACTGTTCCGGGCGCGCAGGCCGATATCTTCCGCCACTACGGAATCAGCATGGAAGGTTTGACCGAAACCGCGACCAAGCTTCTGAAAACATGAGCCATATTCTCGCCATCGATCAAAGCACATCCGCCACCAAGGCGATTCTGTTCGACGCGCGCGGCAAGGTCATCGACAAAGCCTCGCGCAATCATCGCCAGATTTATCCCCGGCCCGGATGGGTGGAACACGACGCGGAGGAAATCTGGAAAAATGTCCTGAAGGTCATCGGCGAAGTGGTCGGACGAAATCGACGTGCCGCTTCAAGCATTCAATGTCTGAGCATCACCAATCAGCGCGAGACCGTGCTGGTGTTCGATCGCAAAACCGGCAGGCCGCTTCACAATGCGCTCGTCTGGCAGGATCGTCGCGGCGATCCCATCTGCAAAAAGCTCATTCAACAACGGCGCGAACCTATCCTCCGCCGAAAAACCGGTCTGAAGATCGACACGTATTTTTCTGCGTCGAAACTCAAATGGTTGATCGATGAAAAGCCCGCCATCGCCGCGAAGCTGAAGAATGGCGACGCCGTCGTCGGAACGATCGACACCTACCTCGTTCATCGTTTGACGGGTGGATCCGTTTTTGCCACCGACGTGACGAACGCGAGCCGGACACTGCTGTTCGACGTCCGCAAACTTGAGTGGGATTCCCAGCTTTGTGAATGGTTTCGCGTTCCGATGCAGGCGCTTCCGGAGGTGCGTGAAAGTTCCGGGCATTTTGGCGAAACCAACGCGAACGGAATTCTACCGAAGCGCATTCCGATCGTTGGCATCATGGGCGATTCTCAAGCCGCGCTGTTCGCGCAGCGCTGTTACATACCTGGAACCGCGAAGGCAACTTTTGGAACCGGAACGAGTGTTTTGCTGAACATTGGCCGCGAATTCCGCAGCGCTGGAAAAGGCGCCGTGACCGCGCTTGCCTGGGTTCACAATGGCCAGCCAACGTACGCGTTTGAAGGGCTCATCAATTTTTCTGCCGCCACGGTGGAATGGCTGAAGAACCAGCTTGGACTCATTGCCGACGCCAGCCAGGTGGAAAAGCTTGCCACCAGCGTTCCTGACAACGGTGGCGTTTATCTCGTTCCCGCGTTCGCCGGATTGAGCGCGCCCTACTGGTCGCCGGAGGCACGCGCGGCCATTCTCGGAATGACAGCGCACACGCGGCGCGAACATGTCGTCCGCGCCGCACTGGAATCGATCTCGTATCAGATTCGCGACGTGCTCGATATGATGCGCAGCGATTCAGGAATCCGGATTCGCCAGCTCAATTGCGACGGCGGTCCAACACGAAATTCGTTCCTCATGCAGTTCACGGCAGACATCACTGAAACAGAACTGATGGTCACCGATGTTCCCGAATCGTCAGCGTGGGGTGCGGCCATGAGCGGTTTGCTGGGGCTGGGCATTTGCGAGACGTTCGATGAACTCACGAAACTTCCCCGCACCACGAAACGTTTTTCGTCTCGGATGAAGAACGCCGATCGAAAACGCCTCCACAACGACTGGCTGACCGCGGTGGAACGAACTCTCTGATCATCCGTAGCGCAGGCGTCCCGACTGCGTCAGACCACTCAATCCCTCGAAAGCACTCGTTCTTCGATGCCTTCGGTGAGCCTACAGTTCCTTTTTCGCTGGCGGTTTGATGTACCGTCCTGACCATTCGAGAAAGGTTGGCCAGTTGGGTTCCACGGTGTGCCCACCGCGATGTTGACGCCAGGCAAGTTCACCATCGATCAACGCAGTTTCCACTGCTGGAAATTCTTCTGTACCGAGATCTTTCTTGCCCAGCAGGCGGTAAACAGGCCCGGCCGCCACTGCGGCCATGAAACTTCCTCGCTGATCGACCCACTGTCCCTCGGCGCCCGGACCGGTGGAAGCTCCATAACTGATGAACACCGGCCGGGGTGCGCACAGAGCGATCAATTCATGGGCATCGACAGGAAGATCACCCGCGTTCAGTGGTCCACCGTATTTCAGGAAGTTTCCGGCCATCCAATGATAAGATCCGACACCAGTCAGATTTTCAACAAGCTCGCCGAAGACGCGTCGATGCAGTTTTGCGCCGCCTTCACCGGACGAACCGATAAATCCGATCGCGAAACGGGAGTCATAAGCCATGGCAACCAAAGCCGCCTTTCCGTAACGCGACAGGCCACCGATTCCAACCTGACGTGAATCGACAGCTTCGTCTGATTCGAAATAATCCAGCGCCCGGCTTGCGCCCCAGGCCCACGCTCGCAACGCGCCCCAGTCGTCTGGTTTTCGCGGCTGGCCTTTGTTGCTAAGGCCAATGATTCCCTTCGCCAATCCTTCTCCGTTGTCGGCCTGGATCGTGGTAGGAACGAGAACCGCATGGCCCCATCCGTTTTGGAGGAGATTCTGAAGCCATTGAGGCGTGGGGCGCGGAGGCTGGTTTGTTCCGGCGGGCGAATTCGTATTCAAACGATTGCGAAAAGGGAAGTTTCCGCCGAAACCAAATTCCAGCATCACCGGAACCGGGCCGGATCGGTCTTGGGGCGTCGTAAGCGTCAGCTGGATATCAACCTTGATGGCCGGGAACGAGGAATTGTCCACGCGTCCGACGAGACGTTTGGTGACGACGGGCGTTGAACCGATGGTTGAATTGCTGACTGACAACACATCCCATCGAACAGGTGGAACATTTGACGGAATACGGCCGTACACTTCACGTTCGAAATCTTCGGCAATTTCAGGACGCCGCTTTCTCCACCAGTCCTCTGCGTTTTCAACTTTCGATCCGTTTTTGAGCAGCAAGGGATCAGGCAGGGTTGGGTAAGGATTGGCTTTGGCTTCGTCGTAATTAACGGCGTTGGGTGCGTTGGTATTGTTTGGATTCGCGCCAGGCCGCAATGACGTGATGCCGAGCGTTTTGAGCATGAGGGCGTGGTCCTGACGGGCTGTGAGATTTCCAGACGCGGACGTTGAGGCTCGATCCACGGCATTGGATTGGGAATTCAAAACCTCATGGGCTGCTGCGGGATTGTTTCCGGTCGGTGTTTGAGCGCCTGCAGGAATGGGAGGCAGGACACTGAGGAGAACCAACGAAAGCATGGCGGCGCAGGGTTGTTTCATGGAAGAGATGACGCAGAACATCGAGCTTTGGCTACGAGTTTACGGACCTGAACGTGGGTGCCGACCGGCGGTTGTGTGACGACTCACGTGATTGGCATCGCATTTCACGGTGCCCCCTTGCTGTTCGACTGGCAGCTCCCCTTTCCCGGCTCTGCACTGGACTTCAACCAACCAGATAGGTGCGCCCTGCCGGGCGCACACGAAAAAACAGCCGTTGCCCGCAAGGCAACGGCTGTTCGTTCCTTGCTAAGCCTTCGGTTACCAGCTCTTCGCCACGTCGAGGATGGCCTGAAGCGCAGGCTTGGGTTTCAGCTCTCCATCGAAAAGCAGCGGCCGTTGACGGCTGCGCCATGATCGGCGGTCACTCACTCCCCAGAACGTCACTCGATCGATCGACTTCTCATGCTTCTTGAAGATCTTGAACAATTCTGCGTATTTCTCCGCCTGCTTCTGGAAAGCGTCTGCCGTCAGCGTGGCAGCCTCGGCCCCGGTCGGGAACGCACCGCTGTTTTCGCCAAAGGCTGTGATATCGAGTTCCGTGATGGCGACCCGAAGGCCCAGTGACGCGTAATTCTCAATTGCTTTGTCCACATCGGCGAAGTCGGTGTTCAAGTGCCAATGTCCCTGGATGCCGACGCCATGGATCGGTGCGCCTTCGGCAATCAGCCGTTTGAGAAGGAGCATGGAGCTTGCGTGCTTGCCGCGATTCGCGACTGCGCCCTGTTCGATATTGTAGTCGTTGTAGTACAACTGAGCGTCCGGATCAGCTTCGTGCGCCCACTTGAACGCCATGGTGATGACATCCGGACCGACGGTTTTGTACCAGCTGAAATTCCGCAGATTCTCTGTCTCACCGGTCCCACGGTCTGCGATCGCCTCGTTCACCACATCCCAGCCGATCACCTTGCCCTTGTAGCGGCCGGCGACCGTCATGATGTGTTTCTTTAAACGCTCCAGAGCCAGTTCGCGTGTGACGAGTTCGCCGTTTTGACCCGGTTCGAAGAACCATCGGCCGGTCTGCGCGTGCCAGAGGAGCGTGTGCCCCCACACTTTGATGCCGTTTTCCTGGGACCATTTCACCAGAGCATCCGGAGTCTCAAAATTATACGTATCCTCCGAGGGATGTGTCGGCTGCGGCTTCATCGAGTTCTCGGGCGTGATGACGTTGTAATGCGTCTTGATGTTGTCCCGTTCGGCCTGGGAAAAACCGCGAAGATCCGCCGCCGTGCCAATCAGGAATTTGCCCGCGAAGGCGTCCTTGAGACCGATGACCGTCGGCACATCCTGTGCGTGGATCCCACCGATGGCGGCCATGCTCAAAATCAGGGATGTGAGAAGTATTTGTTTTTTCATGAGTGATTTCAGTTAAGACCACGTCCTCAGACGCACTTGGAGAGCTGCACGTTTCATTATTCGAAGGGCGAGGCAACTCGGTTCCAGTTTGAAGTCCAAAGAATTCGTCTCAGGCTCTCTTTGATCTCTTTGATTTTTCGCTCTATTGAATTGCCCGCCATTTGAATGCTTCGCACTGGTCGGCGTCGGACCGAACCCCGCTCCTTAAAAGCCAAAACGAGTAGCGCAGGCACCTGGATCCGACAGAAAAGTCCATGGATTACGCGCTCGGGCACTGGACAAAGGTGCAGGTGTGCCGGAGCGACGGCGGAGTTGAGATCGACAATATTCTGGTTGAAAACGCGATCCGGCCGACGGCGATTGGGAAGAAGAACTGGCTGTTTATTGGGGAAGCCGATGCTGGAGCGCAGCATGATCTTCTCACAGTGAGTAAATCCCTCGGCCTGGAGCCCATGCCGCTTCAACTCCATCCGCCCACAACCATCAAAGATGTCAGACAAATCTACTCTGACGTCTATGCATATCCCCTTGCAAACCTCCGTCAATCGGTACCGGGCATTACGCTACCTTGTTTCGATTTCCGGTAGGGCAGAAGCTGCCGCTCTGCCCCATATAATGCCGTTACAGATCTCCGTGTTCGTCTATGTGAAAAAGGGGTCGTATGTGAAAAAGGGGTCGGTGCTGACTAATGGTGTGTGGCTCATTTTGTTCTAGCCCGCACGGCGTTGGATGCGGTGCGCCAATGGCCCATCTCCAGCCGCTTCGCAATCCACTGCCAGCTCATCGTGGTTTCTTTTCGCAATCGTGCGGCCATTCGCGCTTTCTTCTTATCCCCTTTGGAACGCTCCTGCAATTCCGCTTCCGACCAGCCCGCCTGCTCTAACATTTCGATACCATCCGTCCCGCCTTCTGGTAACGGCCACTGAACAGATGCCCAAAGAACTTGTGCCGTCGATTGAATCGCAGTGTAGGTGCCCAAAAACCATTTCATGCCGGAAACCAGATTGGCGCGCGGCGTTTCCACGACCAGATGAAAAAGATTGCCCATCAGACAATAGGCATCGATTTGCCAGCCGGTTTTCTCACACGTCCGCCCCAGGTTTCCAGGAACAACTTCCGATCCTCATCCGTCAGGAAAATCGCCTCCCGCCGATCCCCACGATTCATCACATGATAAACCGCTCCTTCGTATTCAATCCGCAGCTTGCGCGGCACGCCGCCACACTCTCAGGACCATGCAAACACGGCAATAGTCAGTACCGACCCTTTATCTACGCCCGGAACATTTGTTTCGCGTCATTATATTTAGTCTTGGTTTTCAGAAAGCGGGCATTTATGAATTTTCGCCAATCCGACTTCTGATGAACTCACACGCACTATCCCGTATTGTCTCGTCATTGAAACAGGTCGTCTCTCGTGTTGCGCTATGTGGACTTCTTGGTAGCACGCTGGCGGTTTGCGCGGCGCCGCAGCCGACGGTTTTCGCCGGTTTACACAAATTCCCTATGGGCTTCCGACCTTATCGGGGATTGACGCTCGGACCGGACAACGTCCTGTACGGATGCACAGCGAGGGGCGGCAATGACGATCGCGGCACGGTGTACCGGATCAATCGGGACGGCACCGGATATGCCATCATCCATCATTTCTCAACCAACGATCAAGGTCCCGTCGCATCCCGGGATTTTCCCGGTCCCTATGTGATACGCGGCCGCGATGGCCTGCTTTACGGCATCACGCACCTCGAGACGGGTGGCGGCAAGATATTCAAACTCAACCGGGACGGAAGCGGCTACACAGTCCTGCACACCACTTCGCAAAACCAGAGCCCTTTTGCGCTGATGCAAGGAAACGATGATGTGCTCTACGGTGGAGGTCTTGAGTGCGTTTTTAGAATCGATACTGACGGCGGCAACTTCGCTACTTTGCACACATTCGATTCGCCCTCCGAGGGCAGTGGCGCCATGGGAAGATTGGTTGAGGATGACGATGGAAACCTATACGGCACGTGTTACTACCAGGGCCCGACGACTTCCGGAACCATCTTCAAGCTGAATAAGAACGGCGCTGGTTTTACTGTGCTGCACTCCTTCACTAACTCCACCACCGGCGGCAGACCGTATGCAGGATTGACGCTGGCGCGGAACGGAAAACTCTATGGCGTCGGTTTCCTGGGTGGATCAAACAATCTGGGGGTTATCTTTCGACTCAATACGGATGGCAGCGACTACACCATTTTGCACCATTTTGGAAGCATCGCTTCGGATGGGTTCAACCCTGCCGGGGAATTGCTCACCGGATTGGATGGCTTTCTCTACGGCACAACGACGACCGGGGGATCAAACATGCTAGGAAGCGTTTTCAGAATTGGCCTCGAAGGGAATGGCTACGAGATTCTTTATAGTTTTGTCAGCTCTGGTAACGCCCTCTTCGGTCCCGGGGCCTGGTTGGTGCAAGGACCGGCGTCGAACGGAAGCGGTATTCTTTACGGCACTACCCTGTCGCCGGGTGCGGAAGGCGTGTTTGCTTTGATCGTTAATCCCCCGCTTTCTATCGCTCCAACTATTCGCCAATCCGGTGGTGATCCTGCCGTGTTCTGGCCGGCCTGGGCGTTGAATTATCAACTCGAAACAACAACCGACCTGGTGAACGGCGAATGGGTGCCAGCCACGAACGGCATCCAGGTGATCGGTTTCCTGCCAACCAATGTGCCCTCTGGATCCTTCTTCCGGCTCGTCTGGCCGGAATGACAGGATTGTTTCAGCTTGGGTCACGATCCTTCGACAGCATCCTCTCAAATGGGCGAGCCGCCGGCGCAGCTGCTATTATCTCATTTCAACCCGTTGGGCGACCTCTTTCACGCGCAGTCCACGATATCGCATGGCAAAACCATTACCGCGTTCCAGCGCAAGTCTCCTTCAGCGCGCTCGCAACGAATATATCCCGCGAAAACAGGTCGAGCGGAATGAAAGATTTTACATCCTGAAATGCAGATCGCGGGACGCAATCCGCTGCGCCCGGGGCGGGTGCGCTCCAGTTCCCCGCCCCCACTTCCCCTTCCTCACCTCCCGAAACTAAACAACCGCAGAGGTCGCAAAGAACGCAGAGATGTTGAAGCCAACTGTCGAAAAGCCGGCTGGAGTTGCTCCAGCCGGCTTGTTGTTCAAACTCCTATTACTGATTGATCAGACGGTAGAAAACCGCCGGATTTTCGGGATCAATAGCGATCTCCACCGGGCTCGCAGCTCCGTCCGGATGATCGAACCACTCGCCCGACAATCCAGTGCTCAGACTGTTGGTTTGCGACTGCAGTTTGAAGGAACCGGTCCAGGAGAACGTCAGTGCGTTGCCCGACTGTTCCACATTGAGCGTCGGAGATTCCGTGCTTCCGCCGACGACTGAAAGCACGCCGGTGACGGCATCGAACTGCCATTCAAGTCCTTCGCCCGGTGAACCAGCGATGCTCGCGAAGGTTCCAACGGGCGTCGTTGCATTGACGATGTTGAAGGTATCACCGGCCTGAAGCGTTCCCGCAATGTTCGCGACGGTCAGCGTGCCGCCGTAATTCGCCGTGGCAACTCCCGCAATCAGATCGCTCGTGCCGGCCTGTTTATTGACGGTGATCAACGTGGTGCCGTTAAGCGTGAGATCGCCGTTGATCGTCAATATTCCAACGCCAGTGCCACCCGGCGAAAGCGTTCCGTTTTCCTCGACCGTCACAGCACCATTGACCGTTCCGAGTCCGGAGAGAACACCATTCGAGATGGCGACGCTGGAAACATTGGCCGTTCCGTCGAGCACCAGCGTTCCGGCGCCGACCTTGACCAGGTCACCGTTCTGGATGGTTCCGGAGAACGTTGTGTCCGCGGTGTTGTTGACATCCAGCGTCCGAAGGCCGCCGCCGAGATCGAACGAACCGGACAAGGTGAGCGCCTCCGAACCTGTAATCGTAAGCGGCTGATTCTCGCCTGCGGGGAACGCGAGATCGTTGCCAACGGTCCGCGCCGCGCCGACCGCGAACAGGCGTTTCAATGTGTTGGGATTATTCTCAAATGAGATCGCGCCTGTTCCGACCGGACCGGACATCACCGGGAGATCGACGGAACTGCTGGCGAAACCGATGCCACCGTCGGCGATCACTGTGCCGCCCGTGTAGGTGTTGTTGCCGCTGAGGATGGTGTTCCCTGCAACACCTGCCAGCGGTGAACGACGGCCAAAAATGCCCGAGCCCGAGATCGTTCCGTTGTAAACCTGGTCGCCTTCGTTGTTGTAGGTGGCGAAGGTGAAGGTTCCATTCAGAACCAGATTTGCATCAAAGGTGAGGCTGTTTGTCAGCCCGTTGTTGAGTCGGACGCGGGTGTTGGCGGTGGAGGAACCGGTCGGTGTGATGGTCAGGGTCTTTCCAGCCATGCCGGAGAACTCCGTTCCATTCAGAACAAGCGCACTGTTGCCGGTGTTGCCGAAGTTGATCGTGCTGTCTTCGGTCACATTGATTGAATTGGCGAGCGTGGCTGCGCCGGGGAATGTGACCGCGCCGCCCGCCAGCGTGAGTGTTCCCGAGCCGAGCGCGCCGCCGTTTCCAACTGAAACCGTGCCGCCGCTGACGATCGTTCCGCCTGCAAAGCTGTTTGCGATGTTCAGGAACAGCGATCCTTCGTCCGCTTTGGTGAGACTGCCAGGACCGGTGATGATCGCCGAATTCGTGAAGTTCACGCCGGCCGGAAGCGAGATCGTTCCGCCTGACGCTCCAAGGGTGACGCCGCGGTTGGCATTGATGCCTCCGCTCACAGTGACTTCAAGTGAACCACCGTCGAGCGTCAATTGATCTGCGGTATAGCTGGCGGGTGAAGCGCCGAGGTTTCCGCCGCTTGAAATGCTTACCGTGCCGCCCGTGACCGTTGTCTTGCCGCTGAAACTGTTGGCTGTGCTCAGTGTGAGTTTTCCGGTTCCGCTCTTGGTCAAACCCGCGCTACCGCCAATGCTTCCGCCCGATGTGCTGCCCAGTGTGTAATCCTGGCTGCCGGTGACAGTAATGTTCGCCGGCAGGACAACACCGACGATATCCACTGCGGGCGATGCACTGCCGCTGTTGTCGAAGATGACGTTGTCATTCTGCTGGAACACGGTGGCTTCACCGGACCAGTTTTCTGTCGTGGTGTCCCAAAGGTTGGCGATGCCATCGCCGACCCAGTTCAGGGTCTTGGGCAGAGTCACTGTAAGAACTGCGGGAGCCGACGTGATGGAGGTTGAATTGCAATCCACAGTCACAATGACGCGGTATTGATTTCCGGAGTCTTCGGCAACAACTGCTGGTGTCGTGTAATTGGCAGTGGTTCCACCCGTTCCGCCGGAGACATCATTCCAGTTCTCGCCGCTGTCGGTGCTGATTTGCCATTGGAACTTCGGCGCAAGCCCTGTTGCCTGCACGTTGAACGAAGCAGTCTGGCCAACCGCCACAGAGTTGTTGGCTGGATCACTGTCGATTCCAGCGCCTACGCACGCCTGGTTCAACTCAACGCGAAAGAGACTTGTGATGAAGTTGGTGGCGGTATCATTGCCGCTCTGAGGCCGGGTGTTGAAGGTGTCAAAGGTGAAGGTGTCCGGCGTGGGATCGTTGTAAGAAACGCTGAGGCCTTCGCCATCGACGCCCAATCCTTCACCCGTCATTGAGGCTGAAATATCCAGCGTGTCGCCCTCGGCACGAGTAAAGGTCATCACGAAGGTATAAGGCACGTCTTCCGTGTAGCCCGGCGTGCTGGTTCCGGCTCCATTCGCACGAGACGCCCAGGATCCGCTGGCGGAAAGGAGAGCGCTCGCCGTTGCCTTGTCCCCGCGTTCCATGATGGCAAACGAGTTGCCATGTCCAAGTGTGCCACTGCGAATGTTTCCAAAGATGCCATAACCCGCGTATGTGGCGCTGCCGGGTGTGGTTTCCGAGGTCACCCGCGACCCGGACGGACTGTCCACAACCGCGACGCGGAAGCCCTGTCCGGTGGCGGTGGAATTCAAACCTTGCATGGTGAAGACCCACGTGATCTTCAACTGATCTCCAACGTTGGCCAGAGTGACGGGGCTGGATTCCGGAGTGAAATAAGGGCTCTATAGCAGAATTTGTGGGTGGGAGGGTCAAGCAATTCCGGTGCGGCGAGGGTATGGCTGCGGTCAAAGCCGTCAAGGTATTGCTCG
>Ga0065721_10005836_pt1 | contig 11965 bp, 10 predicted proteins | sample Mesricmetagenome_FD_59108 | JGI IMG/M metagenome (GOLD analysis project Ga0065721, IMG submission 59108) | Mesophilic microbial community from rice straw/compost enrichment Sample: eDNA_1 v2 (version 2) | ecosystem: Engineered > Solid waste > Grass > Composting > Bioreactor | place: USA: Davis... | reverse complement strand
GACGGCCGGGGCCTGGTATCGCCGCTATCGCGAGACCGGCGAGATGGAAGCGCGCAAGCAGGGACAGCCGTCGCGCTCGAAGCTTGATACACACGAGGCCTTCATTCTGGGCCTCATCGAGAAGACACCGGACATCACTCTTGCAGAGATTGGCGAGCGCCTTGCTGGCGAGCGCGGTGTGCGGGTGGCGCCCTCGACGGTCTGGCTGTTTCTTGACCGGCGCGGCATCACGTTCAAAAAAAGACGGCGCATGCCTCAGAGCAGCAGCGTCCCGATGTCTTGCGTCGCCGCATAGCCTGGTTCGACGGCCAGCTCGATCTCGATCCCGAGAGGCTCATCTTCATCGACGAGACCGCGGCATCCACGAAGATGGCGCGGTTGCGAGGACGAGCGCCATGTGGCGAGCGATGCCGGGCGCCCATTCCACACGGACATTGGAAGACCACCACCTTTACCGCAGGCCTGCGACTATCTGGCATGGCGGCGCCGATGCTGCTCGATGGGCCAATGAACGGACCAGCCTTCCTCGCCTATGCCGAGCAGGTCCTCGCACCCGAACTGCGCCCCGGCGACATCGTGGTCATGGATAATCTGCCCGCCCACAAGATCAGCGGCGTGCGCGACGCCATCGAAAAAGTTGGAGCACGGCTCCTGTTCCTCCCACCATACTCGCCGGACTTCAACCCCATCGAGATGGCTTTCTCCAAGCTCAAGGCACTGCTCAGAAAGGTCGCCGCCAGAACCGTTGACGATCTCTGGTCAGCTGTCGCCGACTGTCTATCCGCCTTCACCCCCGAGGAATGCCGGAACTACTTCGAGGCCGCCGGATATGACCCGGACTAAGTCGAATCCGCTCTAGTGGGCAGGCGGCAGATTGTCGCCAGTGGTTTGGAGGGCAGGTTCCCGCGCTTCAGTATTGGCATTGAAAGGATATGACCCGACGGCACCCCATTTTGTATCGAACTTTACGCAGCGAGTTGAGCGACTAAAAACCAATCGCAGTGGACTCAACCGAGGCAGGACCTTCACCTGTCCAACCCCGTATCACCGTGTCAATCGAAGCGATATCCTAATTATCGAGACTCGAATATTGCGCCGAGGAATTCCAACATTGCAGTACTAGCCATCAAGGATGTCTGGCCCGCGAGATCGACCAGGGGGTTGATCTCCACCAGATCAAAACCGACAATCTTACCCTTTGCGGCCACGTCTTGAAGAATTGCTTTCAGTTCGTGGTAGAGCAGTCCATCCGAGCATGGCGAGCCTGTACCAGGAGCGATAGAGGGGTCCATCGCGTCAATGTCCATCGTCACGTAGACGTTCGACATATCGGGGATCCTGTCGAGAGCTGCCTGGAGATTGTTTCGGATCATCATCCGCGTGATCACAGTCGCGCCGTTGTCGTGAAGCGCTTCCCAGTCTTCTTGGCGTGTCCGAACGTCCCGGATCGCGATGTGGGTCATCTTTCTGACAAACGGGAGCTCCTTCGTCCGGCGAAGTGGGCTCCCGCTCGCGAAACGCACGCCATCGACACCGTCGATCCAATCCAGATGAGCGTCAATGTGGATTACATCGATTTTCTCGAAACGTGAGAATGCCCGGACGCACGGGAATGTCACGGAATGATCGCCACCGATGAGGATCGGGAGTGCACCACGATCGAGAATGGTTTCGATGTTCTGGGTGATCAGTCCAAAATTCCGTTCAAGGTCGTAATATGCTATGTCCACGTCGCCGCAATCGACCATGCGAATGCCTTCGAGCCGACGCTTCCCTACATCAAGATCCCAGTAACCTGCCGGGTTTGCGCCGCCCCAGGACGTGAAACGCTTCGAATACTCACGCATGGAACTGGGGCCGAAACGGGTACCGGGCCTATATCCGACGCCTCCGTCATAAGGAATGCCCAGAAAGGCCACATCAGCATCGATTTTCGACAGGTCCTCGCAGACCGGCGACTTAAACATCGTCGCTAGTCCCACAGAGGTGAGATTGGCATTATAGCGTTGTGTCATGTTCATTCCATCTTTCGGTAGATTACTTCGTTATCGGCATACGATTGGCAAAAATGGCACCGAGGAACTCAAGAATCATCACGCTCGCCAGCAGGCAAGTTCGCCCCCCCTCGTCGACCATCGGATTGACCTCTACAAGATCAAAGCCCACAACATTTCCGGCCGCAGCCACGCCTTTGAGCAAACCGCGAACTTCGTGATACAAGAGGCCGTCAGGTGTCGGTGAGCCTGTTCCAGGAGCAATAGATGGATCCAAACCGTCGATGTCGATGCTGACAAAGACATTGCCCAGCTTGGGAAAGCGGCTGATGATCGCTTTTACGCTCTCATCGCGAACCTCATCGCGCGTGATGATGATCGCTCCAGCCGCCTCAGCGTCCCTGACTTGATCCGCTGTCGTGCGGACGTCGCGAATACCGATCTGCACCATGTTTCGCACAAACGGTAATTCCTTGATGCGCCGGAGCGGCATGGCATTCGCTTCAGTTACCCCTGCAATCCGGTCGCGCCAATCCATGTGCGCATCGATATGGACGATATCTATCGGCCCAAAACGTGAGAACGCCTGAACATTTGGGTAGCTGACCGAGTGATCACCTCCAACAATGACGGGTAAAGCACCACGATCGAGGATGGCTTCGATACTGGACGTAATCAGCTTCGAGTTGCGCGCCCAGTCGTAAAAGGCGACATCCACGTCGCCGCAATCCACCATACGAATGCCGTCCAGATAGCGCGTACGGTCCTTGATGTCCCAATAACCATTGGACGAGTGACCACCCCAAGCGCCATAGCGAACCGAGAGGTTTCTGATCTCACGGGGGCCGAACCGCGTCCCGGGTCTCCAGCCATTGCCGCCGTCATACGGCACCCCGAGAAACGCGACGTCGGCCTCGATCTTGCTGAAATCTTCGACAACGGGAGCGCGAAGAAACGACGTGAGCCCGACGCTGGGTAGGCTCGCTGAATAGCGTTCAGTCATGGAATGTCCTCAGGTTATTTCGATTTGAAGTCGCAGCCCCAGAGGGGATACGAGATGCAACGGCGGCCAGCGCGTCCAGCGAGTGGTGGCAAGCGATACGATGGCCAGGCGAAGGCTCGCGAACCGGCGGGGCGACGTTTTCGCAGATCGACCCGATCTGACGCTGACATCGCCCTTGGAACACGCACCCCTGCGCGACCCTTCGAATGTTGTCGCCCGCCAATGCGATGCGCTCGGTCGGCTGCTTCGTGTCTTCCGGCGAAGTTGCCGCCGACAGAAGCGCCTCTGTATAAGGATGGTAAGGCGGCTGCAGGACGCTCTCTGCCAGCCCCTCTTCAACGATGTTGCCGAGGTAGAGCACAGCGATGCGATCGGCGACGTGCGAGATCACCGCGAGATCATGCGAAATGAAAAGATACGCGAGCTCCAGCTCTTTGCTCAGATCCTGAAACAGGTTGAGCACAGTCGCCTGGACGGAGACATCGAGTGCAGAGACCGGTTCGTCGCAGACGATGAGCTGAGGCTTGGATGCTAGCGCCCTAGCGATCCCTGCCCGCTGCTTTTCCCCGCCCGATAGCTGATGTGGGTACCGATCGTAGTAGCGTTTCGGAAGACCCACTCGATCCATCAAGGCTTCCACCTGTGCCCGGCGATCTCGGCCGCTGCCTTCGGCACTAGCGACAGCGAACGCTCGTCCGATCGCATTGCCAATGGTGCGACGAGGATTGAGCGACGACGTAGGGTTCTGGAATACGATCTGTGCTTTTCGTCGGAAGGGCTTCAGCTCGGTCTCGGGCCAAGCCGTGATGTCCACGCCGTCGAAAGCCACCTTACCACCATTCGCCTGAATGAGGCGCAGCATGATCCGTCCCAGGGTCGACTTTCCGCTCCCGCTTTCGCCCACGAGCCCGACGACCTCGCCACGCGCAACAGTCAGGGAAATCCCATTGATCACATCAATGCGCTTCTTCAGGATCGTCGGCACCGGAATAGCACCGAAGGCCTTTCGCCAGGCGATGCCGCTGGACGGAGCCTGGAAGCTTTTGGTGACGTCGACGAGTTCCACGAGAGGTTCGGTGAAATCCGGCATATCCGCTTCGGCGATCGGCGATGGCGGGCTGGGCCACTCTTGCGCAGCGGCGGCTTCGACCTTCCAGCACTTCACCAGTCGGTCGGAAACCGGCCGAACGGTCTGCCGCTCCGCACATCTATTTTCGCGGAAGGGGCAGCGTTCCTGAAAGATGCACCCAACCGGCGGATCGACGAGGTTCGGAAACCGTCCGGCGATGGGTGTAAGCCGCTTATGCCGGTCCCGAAGTCCCAGTTTGGGAATCGAACCGAGCAGCCCCCTCGTATAGGGATGGAGAGGCGAGCGCAGGACGCTGCTCTTCTCCCCAAGCTCCAAAAGCTGACCGGCATATAAAACGCAGACCCGGTCCGCGATCTTGTTCACCACACCGAGGTTGTGGGTGATGAAAAGAACGCCAACGTTCCGTCTGGTCGAGATCGACTGGATCAGGTCCAGGACCTGCGCCTCGATGGTGACGTCCAGCGCCGTCGTCGGCTCGTCCAGAATGAGAAGCTCAGGGTTGCAGACCAGCGCCGATGCGATCAGTACGCGCTGCCTCATCCCCCCAGACAGTTGATGCGGATAAGATTTGGCAACCGTCTCGGGGTCGGCGATGCCGACCTCACGAAGAGCTTCGAACGCGCGGCTCTGAGCCTCCTTCTTCGTCAACCCGAGGTGGGCGATCAGTCCCTCCGCAATTTGCTTGCCGATCCGGATGGAGGGATTGAGCGAGGTGAAGGGGTCCTGGAAAACCAACGAAATGCGGCTGCCACGCAGCTTTCGTCTCGTGTCGGCATCCATGGCACTCAGATTCTCGCCGTTGAACATAATCGCGCCGGAGACCGAGTCCCGGTCGATCATGTCCATGATCGCCATCGCGATCGTGCTTTTTCCCGACCCGGATTCACCGACAAGCGCAACGGTCTCTCCCGGCGCGATAGACAAGTTGATACTACTCAAGGCCTGAAGTCGGTTTCGGCCATTCCCATAGGTGACGGACAGGTTCTCGACGGAAAGCAGGCTCATATCAATGACCTCTCGAAGCGCTACGGGGGTCGATCGCCTCACGGAGACCGTCTCCGAAAAGGTTGATGGCAACGACGGTGAGGCACATGGACAGCCCAGGTGCCAAGGCGACCCAAGGGGCCTGCGCAATAAACGGACGGGCTTGGCTGATCATCAGCCCCCATTCCGGGCTTGGAGGCTGGGCACCCATGCCGAGGAAGCTGAGAGCCGCACCGAGCAGGATCGCAAACGTGATCCTCAGGCTGCCTTCAACAGCGATTGTCGGCCATGCGTTCGGAAGGATTTCTCTCAGCAGGATATACCAGGTACCTTCGCTTCGGGCCCTCGCCGCCTCGATGAAATCTTCATTTGCAAGGTCAAGCGCCAAGGCTCGCGTCAGCCGTACCGTCGGCGGCACGTAAACGCATCCGACTGCAAGGATCGCCTTCCATGCTGAGGGCTGGCTTACTGCCAGGAACAGCAGGCCGAGCATGATTGGCGGCATGGAAAGCAGGACGTCCATGCAGCGCATGACGAATTCATCAAAACGACCGCGTTTATAGCCGCAGAGCAGGCCCAGAGGAACACCGACTGCGAGACTGAGGGCGGTTGCGCCGAAGCCTATCGCCACCGACAGGCCCGCCCCTACCAGGGTACGGCTGAAGACATCGCGACCAAGCTCATCGGTACCAAACCAATGAGTTGCGCTCGGCGGCTTCATACGCGCGAGGATGCTCATCTGGTCATATTGGTACGGCGCGAGCCAATGGCCGAACAGTGCGACGATCAGGATGAGGAGAAGCAAAGCTGCGCCGATGATGAGCTTCGTCGGCATCGCGGCGATTGCCAGTGCAGCGCGAGAATTAAAAGGCTTACTCCGCTGCATTTCCATACCTGATTTTGGGATTGACGACTGCGTAGAGTAGGTCAGCAAGCAGGTTCGCCAGACAGTAGATCAGAGCGACAACCAGAATGCTGGCTTGAATGAGTGGAAGATCATGCCTCTCGATTGCAAACATCAGAAGCCTTCCGATGCCAGGGTAGGAGAACACCATTTCGACGACAACGATGCCACCGATCAACCAGCCGATGTCGAGAGCAAGGACGGTGATCGTGGGCATTAGCGCGTTCGGAAGAGCATGACGGAAGATCACCGCCTTCTCCGACAGGCCCTTCGCCCGTGCATTGCGAACATACTGGCTGTCCAAGGTCTCGAGCATGCTGGACCGCGTCAGCCGAGAGACGTGAGCGACCAACGTCAGCGTCAGCGTGATTACCGGGAGCGTTATATGCGCCAGCCAGTCCGTCGGAGAGACCAGGAAGGACGCTGTACCTCCGGACGGAAGAATCTGAAGGTAATTGGCAAAGCAGATAATGAGAACGATGCCCCAGAAGAATTCGGGGATCGAGATGCCGATATAGGTAAAACCCGATATAAAGTGATCAATCAGCTTGTCGCGACGCACGGCCGCGATCACACCAAAAAGAATCCCAAAAACTGAAACGCAGACGAACGACACGATAGCCAGTGCGGCAGATGCTGCAAACGCTTCGAGAATGAGACCACCGACCGGCCTTTCCATCACGATGGAGTCGCCGAAATCGCCGCTCAAGATCCCGGACACCCAGCGCCAGTATTGCACGTAAAAGGGATCGCTCAGCCCGAGTTGGGCTCTGATCGCCTCGATCACGTCAGGGGTCGCAAACTGCCCAGCAATCGTGTGTGCCACGTCGCCGGGCATCACCTGCGTGATCCCGAACACGAGCATAGAGATAACAGCAAGCACGACGACGACGGCGAGCAAGCGCTTAACGACATAGATCAGCATTGGATTTTCCTCGTCTGGGACCAGGCTCTAAACCTGATCCCAGCGCAACGGCTCAGTTGACCGTAGTCTCGCGGAGATCGAGCCACATCATCGGACTGGACTTGAAACCCTTGACCGTCGACCGTACCGCGTTCGCATGATTGACGACATAAGGGATGACACTCGGAGGATTTTCCATGGCAAGAGCCTGGAAGTCTTTATAGAGCCTTGCCCGCTCATCGTCAGATGTCGCGGCGCGAGCTTGGTCAAGAAGCTCGTCGATCTGGAGGTTCTTGTAGTTCCACAGGGTAGAGTTCCAAGAACCCGTCGAATGGAACCAGGGGTAGATCGACGGGTCGACCGCAGGCCGCGAATAGAAGCCGTCCACATAGAATGCGGCCTTGCCCTCGATGTCGCTGATGAACTTGTCCCACGGAACGGTCTGGATCTCGACTTGAATACCGATTTGGGCCAGCATCTCGCGGGCGGCAAGTCCGAGACGCTCCTTGGGGGGGCGGCCGCTCGGCACGTAAAGCGTGGTTTCGAATCCGTCTGGGAAGCCAGCTTCGGTGAGCAACTGCTTGCCCTTCTCTATGTCCGGTGCGGGAAAGGCGATGTCGCCGTTATAGTAAGGATGGCCCGGCGGAATCATGGTGAGCGTCGGCGTGCCATTACCGAAGAGCGCGAACTCCACCATCGCGGCGCGATCGATGACCGCATCAATGGCCTGCCTCACTTTCTGATTATCGAACGGTGCAATGGCGTTGTTCATGATAAGGCCATCCCAGCTGGACGTGGCGACGCTGTCGATGATGACGTCCGAACTGTCCTGAAGCTGTTGAATGCCTTCCGGAGGAATGTCCCAGACGAGGTCGACTTCCCCTGTGGACACTGCCGAAACCCTGGCGGCAGCCTCTGGCATGATCCTGAGATCTACGCCGTCCAGTTTCGGCAAACCTTGTGTAAAATAATCCGGGTTCTTCACGAGCTTGACGTCTTGACCGGGCCGAAAGGACTCGAACATGAAAGGTCCAGTTCCATCCGGTTTAGAGGCGATGCTGTCCAATTTGTCCCGGGGGACGATCCGGACTTGGCGGTCGGCGAAAAGCTCGGCGAAGCCACCATAAGGAATGGAAAGATCGAATTTGATCGTGCTCGGATCGACTACGGTGATCGCCGATACGATCAGAAAGTTAGCGCGGGCAACCGATCCGGTCGCCTTGTCCTGGATCCGCTCGATGGTTGCCTTTACATCTTCGGCTTCCAGCGCCTTGCCGGAATGAAACTTCACACCAGGCTTCAGTTTGAACGTCCAGCTCTTAAGGTCTTCACTCGACGACCAGCTCTCAGCGAGGTCGCCAACAAGCTTGCCATTGGGACCGAGCCCGGTCAGGCCCGAATAGACTAGGAAGTTGACGACATATTCGTCGCCGAGCTTCGTCTTCGCCGGATCAAGCGTATTGAGGTTCGAAGACAATGCAACCTTCAAAATTCCTTCTGCAAATACAGGCGCTGTCCAGGCAAATGCAGCAACGGACAGAACGAAAGAAGACATCAGACGCGTTAGTGCGTTCATATTTTAGTTCCCCTTCTTCTTGTTAGAGAGAATTAAGCTGTATCGATTGTTTCCCTTGTTTTTTTCCTTCTGCCGGGTTTGGCATGCCCACCGCGGGCTTCCTCCTCCCACCATTCCCCGAGCGCCCGGCGATGTTCCTCGCGAACGCGGACAGCACCCGGAACCTTGCTCCCTTCTGCGCCCGCAACCAATGCGATCAGTGTTTCAACCGCAGCGAAGGCCGACGTCATGGCATCAAAGAACGCCGGGCTCTCATGGTTGATGATGATTGCGGTATCCGAGATGCGACCAACGGGTGACAACGGTGAATTGGTGATGGAGATGACCTTCGCGCCGCGCTGACGAGCGAAGTGTGCGATCTCGACCGAGCGCTTCGCCGCCGGTTCCAGGCTCACGACCAACAGCGCATCCTCCGAGCTGCAGTGCGTCAACGGATCCGCACCGATGCCACCAGGTCCGTCCAGAAGGATCGTCTTCGTGCTGAAATACCCGTACAGGTATGCAAAGTGGTAGGCGGCTGAATAAGCCGTCCTCTGACCCGCACTGAAAACCGTACGTGCCTTCATCAAGATCGCGGCGGCCGCCTTAAGTGCTTCGTGCTGAGCCGGATCCATGAGCTGGCCGACATTACCGCTCAGGCGCGCGACCATCTGCGGGACGATATCATCGTCGGCATGCTTGCGTTGCTGGACCAGATGTTCAGCACGACTGCTGAAGGGTTCGATAGAGCTTCTCACTGCACCGACAAAGATCGACCGCAGTTCTTCAAAGCCAGCAAAACCCAGTTGCTTCGCCAATCGGGTCATAGTGGCCGCGGGCACACCGGCGCGCCTTGACTGCTCCCGCATGGAAAGCAGCGCGACCTCCTGCGGGTTATTCAGAAGGAACCGTGCCGCGACCTGCATTTGCCCAGGAAGCTTGCTGAAGTTTTCTCTGATCTGGCTGCTGATGACATCGATCTTCATAGCCTGACCATAGGTCAGCTGGCCATCAAATGCAACATATGTTTCATCATTTTTGTCGATTGATCCATTCGTACTCATGGTCTCGTCTCCTCTTTGGAGCTAGCTATTTCCCATGATGAAACGAATGTTTCAACCAATCCAACTTCAGCCTTGAAGAGCGGCATCGACGGCAGATCCCAGGCGGTCGACAATCGTGTCGACCTCCGAACGTGTGACGATGTACGGCGGCGCGAGCAAGACGTGGTCGCCCGACTTTCCGTCTGCGACGCCTCCCGTCGGGTAGACCATTAGGCCGCGGTCCATGGCATTTCTCTTGATCACCGCATGGAGCTTTCGGGATGAATTGAAAGGCTGCTTTGTTTCACGGTCCTCGACCAGTTCGATTGCCTGGAAAAGACCGCGCCCGCGGATATCACCAATGTTCGGATGCTGGCCAAAACGTTCGGATAGGCTTTCGTGGAGGTACTGCCCCATCATCCGCACGTTTTCCAGAAGGTTCTCGTCCTCGATAACCTTCTGGACCTCGAGGGCCGCCGCGCACGCAATGGCATGACCGAGGTAGGTATGACCGTGCGCAAACCCGTCGTGGAGGTTGATCGTGTCAAAGATCTCCTGCGTGCAAAGGGTTGCGCCGATCGGCTGGTACCCAGCTCCCATGCCCTTGGCGATCGTTACGATATCCGGCGAAATACCTTCCTGTTCGAAGGCAAAGAGCGTACCGGTCCGCCCCATTCCGCTCATCACCTCATCGAGTATTAGAAGGACCCCGTGCCTGTCGCAAATTTCCCTGATCCGTTTGAAATATCCTTCGACAGGCGGCACCGCGCCGGCGGTAGCACCGATCACCGTTTCTGCCACAAAAGCAGCAACAACCCCCGGCTCGCGCGCAAGAATCTCGCGCTCTAGCTCGTTCGCGACACGCAATCCATATTCACTGTCGGTCTCGTGCGGTTGCCTGCCACGGTAGGGATAACATGCCTCTATCTGCACAGAGCTGAAAAGCAGAGGTTCAAATGGTGCTCGCCTCCACGCATTACCGCTGATCGCGACCGCGCCGAGGGTCCCGCCGTGATAGCTTCGTTCCCGCGAAATAACTAGGTTTCTCTTCGGCTCGCCCTTTGCAACAAAATACTGTCTCGCGAGCTTCAGGGCCGTCTCTACGGCTTCCGAGCCACCGGATGTATAATGAACCTTCGTGAGTTTGCCGGGTGCTCTTTTAACTAGAAATTCGGCGAGCGCTTCCGCAGGTTCACTCGTGAAAAAAGACGTATGTGCGAAGGCCAATTTGCCAGCTTGCGCTATGATGGCATCGCGAACCCGAGCGTTCGAGTGTCCGAGGCAGGAGACAGCCGCACCACCAGATGCGTCGATGTACCGGTTGCCTTCGTTGTCGATGATGAAGATCCCATCACCGCCGATGGCGACTGGTGGCAAGCTTCCTGGAAAGCGGTGAAATATGTAGCTCAAGGTGCGCCCTCTCTTTTAAGGGTATACAATGACACATACGTTTCTATTTGGTCAAGATACGAAACATATGTCTCAATCGATATCGTCGCGTCCAGCTGCCAACCTGACCTCCAGTAGTCCGGGCAAAGAGGTTCTTCGATTTATCCGAGCGGTTGATGGGTCTGAAGACGTGTCTCCTTGACCAGTCGGGGAGGAATATCCTTGCAAAGATGTGCCAATCGCGACACGACCAGATCAGTTGGTCGGATCTAGAGCATCAGATCCATTTGCTCTTAACGGGATACAGACCTGCGACCCGCAAGTGAGGGCGGACGGAAATTCTCATGTTTACCAGTTTATCGATGAGGAGATGGTCACTCATTCGACACTAAGCCGTCCAGTCTTCGACCCGCAAACCGGTCACGCGATCAAAATCATCAAAGATCGTGTCCCGCCGAGTGGTGTAGCTGGGTGATAGCGAAGCCGCTCGCGAGCGTACCCTCCAATGTGCCGTAGGGAGCGGACGGCGTAGCGGTGGTCACCAGTGTTTTCCGGTAGGGTCGGGTTGCTTATGACCAACCTGAGGGACACCACCGATGACCGACGACATGATGAACTTGCGCTCGCTCGTTGAGAAGAGCGCTGATGCCGATTTGCTCCGGGAGATGATCGGCTTTGCCGCCGAGAAGCTGATGGCGCTGGAGGTCGGCACGAAGACCGGCGCGGGCTATGGCGAGAAGAATAGCTTCCGACTTGCCCAGCGCAACGGCTACCGCGATCGGGACTGGGAGACGCGGGCGGGAACCGTCGAGCTGCGCATTCCGAAGCTTCGCACAGGCAGCTATTTTCCAAGCTTTCTTGAGCCGCGCCGCATGGCGGAGAAGGCTCTGACGGCGGTGATCCAGGAGGCCTATATCCAGGGTGTCTCGACCCGATCCGTTGATGATCTTGTAAAAGCCATGGGCATGTCGGGTATCTCCAAAAGCCAGGTATCCCGGCTCTGCGAGGAGATCGACGAGAAGGTGAAGGCCTTCCTCGACAGGCCCATCGAAGGGGAATGGCCCTACCTTTGGATCGATGCGACCTACCTCAAGGTCCG
>Ga0065721_10005709_pt1 | contig 11966 bp, 10 predicted proteins | sample Mesricmetagenome_FD_59108 | JGI IMG/M metagenome (GOLD analysis project Ga0065721, IMG submission 59108) | Mesophilic microbial community from rice straw/compost enrichment Sample: eDNA_1 v2 (version 2) | ecosystem: Engineered > Solid waste > Grass > Composting > Bioreactor | place: USA: Davis... | reverse complement strand
ACCGGTGCAGCCAGAGGCAGAACCAGCGGCGCAGACCAGCAATGAGTCACTTCTACCGCAATACTTTTCAGCTGCTCGAATACCTGCTCCAGCCAGGCTTTTTCCATGTAGGCGACGCAGACTTTGCCGCTTCTGAGCGGGCCGAGGGCGAAGTGAAAGCGGTCGACGTCGCCGATGACGTTGTCTTCCAGCTGGAACGGCAGGAGGTTGCGCAGGTGTTTCTTTTCTTTTTCGTTGTATTCGAGTTCGCGGGTAATGACCTTGGTACCAGGCAGAATCAGCCAGGCCTGATGAGTACCGGCACCCAGGCTGGCCTCCAGGGCCTGGAGGTCGCCGCTGCCAGCCGTATCGGTGAGGGCGCGACCGCTGGCATCAAGCCAGCACCAGCGGTATGTATCCGCTGCGCGATTGATATAGAGCACAAGTTGATCTGACATAACGCCTTGCTTCACCTGTTAACGCTGGCCCCGGTGGGGTGCTGTATTGTTGTTATCCGCTGTCTGCAGATGTTGTTTTCGTCAGTAGGTATCGTTGCGCAATACCACGTTGAATTTCTGGCCATTGCGCTGTATCAAACTCTGCATACCGCGTCGCTGCTCCACCAGATCGACCTGGATGTAAAGCCAGAAGAAATCAGTCTTTACGGCCAGGCCGGTCACATCCAGTTCACCGCCCCCCACAGAGGTATTCCAACCCTCCTTGAAGTCTTCCACCGATGCGTAGAAGCCATCCATCGGGAGCGCCTGGGCCAGTTGCTCGGCTTCCATCTCGCCCAGCGGAGCCAGCGACCCCTTGCTGTTAAATGTCCGCAGCAGATGCAGCGGCATGGTGTTCACGTTGATGGTGGACGCGGTACCCTGCTCCCCGCCCTGCTGCTGCCCGGGATTAACCGGTCTTTGCAATACCGTGACATATGGACGCAACAGAATCATCAACTCCGGGGTCATGTAACGTACCAGCCGCAGCTCGTCCACGCTTCTAAACGGACCATTCGCGGCGTTGTACGGCATCTCCAGCCCCTGGTAATAATAGGATTCGGCACCGCCAAATCCCGACACTTCATCATCCGGGTCCAGCCAGTCCACGATGGCCTCGACAATCTGGCAGGCCTCTTCCAGCTGAATCGGCAGATCGGGGAAGGTCTGCAACAACCGGATGAACCGCCGCTGCGGCTCGGTATAGCGCTCCGGATCGTTCATCGGCCGTTCCCCAAAGTTATTGCCGGCCAGCGAGTTCAGGTCAATCAGGCTGGTGGCGTCAACCGCCCGGGCCAGCAACCAGCCTCCCTCAATCTCAAAAGGTACTTCGGTATCCCAGCCCTCTCCCAGGTAATCCACCTCGGGGTTCTCATCAGCCTCTTCCAGAAGCTTCAGGGCCGCATTTTCCATCCCCAGCATGTAGGCCCGGGCCTGGGCCCCGTGCCAGCGGCTCTCCGCACGGGTGAGCCCCAGCTGGTAATCACCGGCAAACTTGATACTTAATCCTGCCACCACGGCCACAATCAGCAGCGCCATGATCAGGACGGCACCCGTCTGGGATTTACTGTGTAAGTTCAAAGAGACGTGCACTGGCACCCATCCCCTCAACATCAATGGTGATCTCCACCGCCAGCGGCATGCTCACCTGCCCGATCTGGTCCCGCCGGGGCCAGGTTGGCTCCCAGTCACGGGTGTAATCAAGACCGCTCAGGACGCTCGGTCCATTCTGCTGCACCAGCTCAATGGGTAGAAAGCGCAGCTGCACGTCCTTAACACCCTCCAGCAGGAGCTGATTAAGCGCCGTCAATTCGAACTCGCGCTCGTCGATGGGCACATTGCGCTCCGGCAGATAGTCGCGCCACAGTTTACCCTCAGCGATGCGGTAACTGACTTGCTGCAGGTCACTGCGCAGACGTTCCATAGGATTTACCCAGCCGCGCCGGGTAAAGGTCATCAGCACCTGCTCGACATCATCTCCGGCCCGCTCAAGGCTTTCTGCTTTGAACTCAAACCGGGGTCCCCGGGGACCAACTTCCGGCTTGACCACCTGACGCATATCGGCGGCGATGATCTGCCAGGTGCGGTCCATCTGGTTGACCTGCGCCATTACATCGCGGGTTCGCTCCGCACCACCAGTCGCGCCCTCAATGGCCTGGTAGGACATCGCGGCAATGACCGCTGCGATGGCCAGGGCAATTAACACTTCAAGCAGGGTGAAACCTGCCTCCCGCTGCCGCTTAGTCACTGAGAAACCCTGACAGACGGGGCCATGGGCTCCTTGTTGGCCAGGTTGCGCCGCGCCGTACTGGAGGGCGAGGAGCCTGAGCTGCCGGGATTCACCGGCCCACCGGCATATACCAGCACATCGATCCGGTAAAAATTTTCCATGCTGGTTTCTTCGCGGGTCATCTCCCAATACCACTGCATGCCGCCCACGACCACGGTTCCCTTGTCGGTCTCGGGCAACTTCATGCTGTCAATGTAGCGCTGCTGCATGCGAATCCGGGTCAGCTCATTTTCTGCCACCCAGAATGCCTGGGTTTTTTCACGGATCGCCACGGTACCGTCCAGCTGAGTCATGACCAGTGTCAGCAGTGCAGGCAAGGCCATGGCAACCACTGCAAGGGCGACCATGACTTCAATCAGGGTGAAGCCGCGCCCCTTGTCTCTGGTCCGCTGATGTCGCTGAGTTTTCATTATCTGTATCCCGCTGCCTTGGCAGCAGCATCGGCCTCATCACGATTGCGCCAGCGAATATCACCCATCATGTCCACCGCAATACGCTGGACGCTGTCCTCTTCTGTAAGTCCCCCTTGCGCTTCGAAGATCGCCAGCTCAAACGGCGTCGATTCTCCACTGGGGTAAAACACCAGCACCGGCGGGGTAGGCGTCAGATCCGGGTCATGCTCGTACGGCTCTCCCTCCACGATCATTTCAATCTGCAGACGCGTAGACAGGCAGCGTTCCGGCAGGGAAGGGATCTCCTGCCAGGTATTGTCGCGCCGCCGCTGCCAGCGATAACACCACTGCAGATCAATGGAGTCTGCAGCTGTGCGCGGTTCAAAGAACAGACCGATGATCTGGCTGTCCAGTACGGTCTGCTCCGCTACAAAATTGGATGTGAGCATGAAGTCTTCGGCCTCTTTATAGGCCGCAGAGGCACCGTCATCCCCACCTACCGAGAGGGATACCACCCCCAGCGCCAGGCCAAGGATGAGGATCACCACCATGATCTCCAGCAGCGTGAATCCGCGCTGCCGGGGTCCCGCTTTTTTATTCACTGACTTATTCACAAGGTTATCCACAACAAGGCCGGTAACCCCGGCGCTGCGAACCCTTACTCCGACATATTCGGCTGATCCCAGATGCTGATATCCGCATTGGGGCCTTCACCACCGCTGACACCATCCGCACCCAGGGTGTAGATGTCGTATTCGTGGGCTTCACCGGGGCTCAGATAAAGATAGGGACGGCCCCAGGGGTCCTGTTGCAGGGTTTCGATATATCCGGTGCTTTTCCAGTTGCGCGGAATAGGTGCAATGCTGGGTTTGGTAACCAGCGCTTCCAGACCTTGTTCAGTGGTGGGATAGACGAAGTTATCAATGCGATAGAGTTTGAGAGCCGTCTGGATGGACTTGAAGTCCGCCTGGACTTTCTGGATCCGCGCCTCATCAGCACGATCCAGTACCGCCGGGGCCACGATACTGGCGAGCAGACCAATGATGATGACCACCACCATGATCTCGATCAAGCTGAAACCCGCCTGCCGACGCACTCCTTTGTGAATGGATATGGATTGATTAACAGCTTTCATAATGACTCCCGTAATAATTCGATCTATCAAAGTTCGTGTCATCCTGCGTCGTGGAGCAACCGCCGCCGCGCAGGTTGTTAAATCAGGTTATTCATCTCGAAGATGGGCTGCAGAATGGCCATTACAATCAGACACACTGCCAGTCCCATGAAGACGATCGTCAATGGCTCCAGCAGCCCCATAGCCATACCCAGCATCATCTCCAGTTCCCGCTCCTGATCCTTAGCGGCATTGTCCAGTTGCTGCGGCAGGGTACCATTGGCTTCACCGCTCGACACCAGCTGTACCAGCAGGGGCGGGAAGGTGCCGGCATTCTCCATGGCGCGGTACAGACTGCTGCCCTCGCGCACTGCCGCTGCCACCTGCTCACAGGACTCCTGCAGCAGTTTATTACTCATGACCTGACCGGCAATATTCAGCGCCTGTAACAAGGGTACCCCACTCGATGACAGCAGACTGAGGGTGGCCGCAAACCGGGCGCTGTTAATCTGGCGAACCAGGTTACCTATCACCGGCAGGCGCAGTTGCCAGCGGTGCCAGGTACGCAGACGATTTTCGTTGCGCAACAGCCGCTTGATTCCGAACACCAGCCCGATCAGGGCGATTACACAGTAGACCCCGTAATTCACCACAAAATTACTGGTGGCAATCAAGGCTTCCGTCAGAGGCGGCAATGCGCGCTGGCTGTGAGCAAAGATGCCTACCAGTTTGGGTACAACAAATGCCATCAGTGCCGCAATCACCGATAAGCTGATCACCAGCAGCACAACCGGATAGATCATCGCCATCTTCAGGCGCTGCTGAACCTGCTGGCTGGATTGTGTGTAATCCGCCAGCCGCTCCAGAACAGGACCGAGATAACCGGAGCTTTCACCGGCGCGCACCAGCGCGCGATACATCTCATTGAATGCTGCCGGATTTTCGCCCAACGCCTGCGCCAGACTGAAACCTTCCAGCACCTTGGTGCGGACCTGCAGCAGGATCTGCTTGATGTTCTGTTTGTTCTGCTGGCGGGCGGTAGCGTGCAGCGCCTCGTCCAGCGGCAGTCCGGAGCGCACCAGAGATGCCAGCTGCCGGGTAATCAGACTCAGGTCACGCGCATTAAGACGGTTACCCCAGCGCCGCCGCATGCCACCAAAGCTGGAATCTTCGCCTGCCTTGCCGGCTTTACCGGTGATGCTGACAACTTCCAGCGGCTTCAGCTTTTTTGCACGCAGCTGACTGCGCACCTGGCGTTCGGAATCGCCCTCCAGGATGCCCTTGACGGCTTTACCCGTCTCGTTCAATGCGCGGTAACTGTATGCACCCATGGCTTAACGTGAGTCCCCGTTATCTACTGCCATTTACAACTGCGTGGTCACACGCAGCACTTCTTCAATACTGGTGATGCCCTTGAGCACGCAGTTGCGGCCATCGTCACTCATGGACGGACTGTACTTGCGTGCCTCAGCCAGCAGCTCCTGCTCACCCGCCTGCTCATGGATCAGGTGCCGCAGACGTTCGTTGATCTCGATTAATTCGTAGATACCTTTACGCCCCCGGTAGCCCTGGCTGTTGCAGTGCTTACAACCTACCGGACGCCAGATGCTGGCGTTGGCAGGGAGTTTCAACATATCCCGTTCAGCCTCGCTGGGGTGATAAGGCTCCTTACAGTGCTCGCACAGCACCCGAACCAGACGCTGGGCCATAACCACCTCCAGACTGGACGCCAGCAGGAAGGGCTCAACACCCATGTCCTTCAGACGCATCACGGCACCAATGGCCGTGTTGGTGTGCAGGGTGGATAACACAAGGTGACCGGTCAGACTCGCCTGGATGGCGATCTCCGCGGTCTCGCCGTCCCGGATCTCACCCACCATCACCACATCCGGGTCCTGACGCAGGATCGCGCGCAGGCCGCGGGCAAAGGTCATCTCCACTTTAGGGTTGACCTGAGTTTGACCGATACCCGGGAGCAGATACTCCACCGGGTCCTCGATGGTAAGGATGTTGCGGCTGCGGCTGTTGATGTGGCTCAGGCCCGCATAGAGAGTAGTGGTCTTACCGGAGCCGGTCGGACCGGTTACCAGGATGATGCCGTGGGGCTTCAACAGCGCGCGGGATAATCCATCATGGACGTGTTTGGGCATGGCCAGCTGTTCCAGCTTGAGCTGGCCAGCCGCCTGGTCAAGCAGACGCAATACGATACGTTCGCCAAATGCAGAAGGGATGGTGGAAACCCGGATATCCACTGCGTGGCCGGCCAGTCGCACGGTGATACGTCCGTCCTGTGGCAGGCGCTTTTCAGCAATATCCAGACGGGCCATGACCTTGAGGCGCGACACCAGCACCGGCGCCAGTTCCGGTTTGGGCGACAGCACTTCAGTCAGCACGCCGTCAATGCGGAAGCGGACCGACACCCGATCTTCAAAGGGTTCAAGGTGGATATCCGAGGCCCCTTCGCGCACAGCCTGGGACAGGATGGCGTTGATCAGACGGATGATGGGGGCATCGTCATCGCCCGCCAACAGGTCGGTCCGGTCGGCCAGGTCGTCGGCCAGCGACGAGAGGTCGTATTCAGCACCCAGATCTTCTGCGGCGCGCTGAGCGGCCCCTTCACCGCTCTGGTATTCGCGGGTCAGGCGACGCTGAAAGTCATCGGCTGGCACTTCTTCCAGTTCAAAATCCGATCCCAGATAACGCTGCAGTTCCAGCAGGACATCAATGGTCAGGCCTGGACGATAAAGCAGTTTACGGCCACCTTCTTCTTCCACCATGACCCCGTGGGTCGTAGCGAAGCTGAAGGGCAGACGCACTCGTTCCGCCGCTGCTGCACTGGCAGCCTGTTCTTCATCCTCGGAAAGCGTTGCATTAGCAAGCGGCTCTTCCAGTGTGGCGAGCTCGTCCGTCACAGCCGTTACTCCCCTGCCGGTGATTCAGTGGAATTGGAGCGTAAATCAATAGTTTCCTGAGGCGCAGCCGGCTGCTCGAAGCGGGCTGCATCATGCGGCCACTCCGGTAGAACCGGCACTTCCCGGCTGTTTACCAGAATGCCTGCCCTACGACGCTGTTCCAGCTGAGCGTCGCGGATGGCACTGTATTTCTCGGCTGTAGCACCCACCATCATCTTCTCGTTTTCCGCCACGGTGGCGCGGATAAATACCAGAAGGTTGGTTTTTCTGACGGTAGATGTCTGGCTCTTGAAGGCATTGCCAATGACGGGGATGCTGCCAAGGATAGGTACCCGTTGCTCTCCGGCCTGCACCTCATCCTTGATCAACCCACCCAAAACAACGACCTGGCCGTTCTCCGCCAGAATCTGGGTTTCTATGGTGCGCTTATTGGTGACCACGCCATCAGCCACCGCTTCGGTAGAGAGGCTGGAAACTTCCTGATTGATGTCCAGCACAACGCTGTCGCCGTCGTTGACGTGCGGCGTTACTTTCAACATAACACCCACATCTTTACGCTCAAAAGTGGTGAATGGACTGCTGGGGTTGGTGGTTCCGCCCGTCGCTGTATAGGACCCCGTAGCAAAGGGTACTTCCTGACCCACAGAGATGGCCGCTTCGTGGTTATCAGTGGTCAGAATGCTCGGTGTGGAGAGGATGTTGGTCTTGTTGTTGCTCTGCAGCATTTTAATCAACGCCAGGAAATCCGTGCGTTCACCCAGACGGCCAATGCCGAATACCTGACCGGCAATACCGCCCAGGCCAGAGGCCAGACTGGCGAGACCGGCATCGCTGTCATCCAGCGCTCCTTGGGCAAGGCCGCGCATGATGCCGCTCTGACCACGGGCAGAACCGCCGAAGCCATAGTCACTGTCACGGTACATCCATTCAATGCCCAGCTCTTTACCGGCACTTTCTTCAATCTCGACGATGATGGCTTCAACCAGCACCTGAGCCCGACGGATATCCAGACTTTCAACTACCGTCAACAGGGATTCCATTGTGTCACTGTCTGCCGTCAGTAAGACCGCGTTGGTTACAGCATCAAACTGAATGCCCGCTGTACCTTTGGGGGGCTGGCCCTCTACCTGCTGGGCCTGGGACAGATTCTGGACCATGCCGGTCAGCACCTTGGCGACTTCCTCGGCTTTGGCGTACTTAAGATAGACCACCCGCATGTTGCTGTTCTTGGTCTGGGGACGGTCCATCTGGTCAATCAGCATCTTCACCCGCTGACGCTGCAGGTCGTCACCACTGACGATAACGCCGTTGATACGCTTGTCGGCCACCACGATCACGGGCGAGGTGGTAGTCCCACGGTTGGGATCGGGTTTTTCCAGTGTCGTAATAATGTTGACCACGTCACTCGCCTGGGCGTAACGCAGTTCGATCAGGTCAGTCCCGATGACCGCCGACTGGTCAATCTTGGCGATCAGCTCGTTCAGGCGAATGATGTTTGCACGGGTATCGGTGATGATCAGGGCGTTACTGGAATCGTATGCAGAGATATGGCCATATTGCGGCACCAGGGGGCGCAGGGTCGGCAGCACCTTGGCGGCACTGATGTTCTTAAGCTGGATGACCTGGGTAATGTAGGTGTCATCAACCTCAGTCACGTTGGTTTCATTAGGCACTGGCAGGGAACGGGCATCGCGGTTGGGAACGATGCGCACCACACCGCCGCTTTCGATGGCGGTGTATCCGTGCACGTCCAGCACGGAGAGGAAGAGATCGTACAGCTCACCGCTGTTCAAGGGGCGGGCAGAGATAACCTTGACCGGACCGCGGACCTTGGGGTCAATGATGATGGTTTTTCCCGTGGCATCCGCCATGAATTTGATGACTTGCTGGATGTCTGTGTCATTGAAGTTGACCGTCCAACTTTGCTCTGCGGCGACCGTGTTGAAGCTCATGCAGAATGCTAAGAGCACCGCGGCGAGCTTGGCAGGTTTATAACGAAGGTTCACTGGACATCCTCACTTATTGAAGCACAACATCGACAGACAAGACGCTACCACCGCGTTTAATTTCGAGGCTGGCGGAAGTTGCATTGCTCATATTTTTATAAATTTCCATGACTTTGCCGGGACTGGTGAGCGGTACGCCGTTCACTGCCGTAACAATATCGTCAGGCTGTAAGCCCAGCGCTGAAAACTGTTCTGCATTGCGCCCCGGGCGAATCTTGTAACCCACCACCTGACCACCTTCACGGTGAATGCTCATCGCCACAACATCAGCGAGCGAGCGAGCTACCTCACTGGCGGGATCACCTGAATCCGGGCTGGGTGAATCATAGGTCGAACTCTGCTCAGCAAAAGGCTGCTGCCCCTGATCGCCGGCGTCCTGATTTTCATCGGACCAGCTGCGCCCGGTGTTCTGCTCCGGCGGGGTGTAGGGCGCAGCGATGCGCGCATTCGGATCATCTTTATACAGCCAGAGCGATTCGTAGCGGCCGTTGTTATTCAGAATCACCCGCAGATCAAGCACCTTGGCCAGGGTTACGCCATTGCCTACGGGAAGTTTGTCTCCCGGCGCATAGACGTCGGCTTCAGCACCACTGGCGATGATAGCGCGGGCCGAGGCATCGACGCTGCTGCCGATCACACCGCGCAACACCAGATTCAGCTGGGTATCCACTGCATCATTTTCAATAACTGACTGTGCCGGTGCGCTGGCGGCTTCCTGAGCGGCGGCTGCGGCCGCGGCATCCATCCGGCCGAATACTTCAGACTCGGTCAGTGCGGCAATATCAATCGGCGGAGCACTCCCCGACGTCTGGCCGGCGGGTGTGGCGACAGCGGAAGCTGTTGCGGGGCGAATGTCCGGCGTAGGCGCCACGAGCCAGAACAGGCGTGCGAGACTGTGGCTTAACCAAAGCACCAGTAACAAAGTCGCAAGCCACTTCCATCGCTCCAGCGGCACCCTGCCCAGCAGGGCAGCACCTCGACGCAGCACCTGCTCGAATTGAGCCGCGCGCTGATCCAGTGCCAACCGGGGAGAGAATTTATCTTGCATAAATGTGATCGTTACCCTTTACCTGCACGGAAGCGTGCTGACCGCTTACAGCCCAAGCCGGGACGGCCTACAGGCAGAGATTTATTATTGAATAAACGCCGGATTGTACTCCATCTATATGTCAATTGCGAAAGACTACCCGGACTCCCTTGTCAAGCTGATTATAAGCAAGACCCTCATTGTAAAGAATTTGCTCCGAAAACCACGGAAGTTTGCAACAAGCTGCGATTGGAGCAAACCAGATTAGTAAAGTTTCTTTACACAATGAGGATGAATTAACAATTTAGTGCCAGTTTCCTGGAGCCATCAGTAAAAACATTAGCAGATATTTTTACTGGCGAACGACCTGTCCAGACTTNCACCAGCTTAATGAACCTTCGCTGAACAATCCTCCCCCGANAAAGCCGCGGATCTCCAAGCGACCGCNCCCTGCNGTACGACGGCTCCGCTTGCGAAATACACCTGTCGNCTATACTCATGAACGTTAACTGCCGGGTTATACAGGGGACCCGGATNGACAGGAGAGCACAGCATCGCTTTCTCTGATCGCCTGAAAAGCACCCGCGCTTCAAGATACACATCGGCTCTGGCCGAACCCAGGTGGCAGATGGTACAGTGTTGCCCGTTTTTTAACCGAGTGCCGGGTTTACACAGCCGGATGCTCCGCTAAAAATATGCCGCTCCCTGAGCAGCGCCAAAAATCACAACCCTGTTCTGGTAAAGGATTTTGTATAAGGAATGTTTCATGTAAACCTGTTGAGCCAGCGCCCCTTGTTCCGGCCATCACCGGGCGGGCAGCGTTCAATGTTCATTCTTTTATATTGATCCTGAATCCTATGTTGAGCACGATGTATTTCCGACGGCTGAAAACCTTTGCAGCCGCCAGCTTATTAATGGTGGCTTCGTTCACTTCCCACGCGATCGAGCTTCCCGGGGCTAACCTGGCGGAGAATGATCGCTACGATACCTTACCGCCCATGATCGCTGAGGCACTTGCCCAGCTGACCACCCCCCCGCGCAACACACCGGCCTATATCACAGAGTTCGAGCAGTACATCGCCCAGACTGTGGCCCCCAGCGTCCCCGGCGCCGCTCTGCTGGTTGTGGCGGATGGAAAGGTGCAGGTCATGAATGGCTACGGTGTGCGGAAGGTTGGCAGCCACGATCCAGTCACCCCGGATACCGTATTCCGCCTGGCTTCAGTCTCCAAGACTATTGCGTCAGCTGCCACCGGCCTGCTGGTTCAGGAAAACAAGCTGCTCTGGGACACACCGGTCTCAGCCACCCTCAGCAACCTCAACTTCAAGAATTCAACTTACGGCAAGCTGATCACGGTGCGGGATATACTCGCTCATACTACCGGTCTGCCCGCCCATGCCTACACCAACCTGATCGAAGATCAGGTCCCTTATGAAGAAACCGTGAAGCGCTTGAGCCTGCTGGATTTCACCTGTCCGCCACACCGCTGTTACGGGTATCAGAATGTGGTGTTCAGCCTGATCGGCGACATCATCTATGCCAAAAGCGGCGAGAGCTATGAGGACTTTGTGGTTAATCGCCTGTTCCGACCGCTGGGGATGAACAGTGCCTCCTTCGGTCTGGAAGCCCTGGAGCAGAGCCGTAATTATGCGCAGCCTCACGTCTGGCGCCGCGGCCAGTGGCGGAACGTCAAGATCAATACCAACTACTACAACTTCGCGCCAGCGGCCGGTGCTAACGCCAGCATCCGCGATATGGCTTCCTGGATGCTCGCTCACCTCGGCCAGCGGCAGGATGTGCTTCCCACCACCACTCTCGATGAGATGCAGTCCAAGGTCATCAAGACCTCTGTGGCCCGGTCACACTATGGTGTGCGCAGCAATATGATCAACACCTACTACGGTTTAGGCTGGCGGGTGTTTGATTTCGGAGCCCACAAAAATTTCGTGCATCATGGCGGCTGGGTCCAGGGCTACCGTGCGGAGATGGTGTTTAACCGCGATCTGCAGATCGGCATGGTATTCCTGACTAATTCCGAAACCCGCCTCGCGCGGGATGTGATTCTGAATTTCGTCAACCTGTATGAGAAGCATCGGCAGTCCGATATGCCGCCGCAACTGTTGCGCGCGGATGCCAAGACTCACTGACCAGCCAGGTGCTGTAAAAACAATAAGGCGCTGGTGACAATGGCCCACACCAGCCCGCCCAGCGCAAAGACGCTGATGATCGTCATTGCCAGACCCGCTGTAA
>Ga0065721_10000071_pt1 | contig 11967 bp, 10 predicted proteins | sample Mesricmetagenome_FD_59108 | JGI IMG/M metagenome (GOLD analysis project Ga0065721, IMG submission 59108) | Mesophilic microbial community from rice straw/compost enrichment Sample: eDNA_1 v2 (version 2) | ecosystem: Engineered > Solid waste > Grass > Composting > Bioreactor | place: USA: Davis... | reverse complement strand
AAAATCCTAACAGGACATTTAAAAGTTATGCTAAAAAGAGTAGGAAGCGTTCTTTTTCTGGGATCAGTATTGTTTATCAATGCCCAGGAAAAAACCTCAGATATAGAGTCTATTGAAATTCAGGAAAAATTCATTTCAACCCCTTATAAAAATGCCAATCATAATATTACGGTGATCACGAAGGAAGAGATTCTTGCTTCTCCTGCCAAAAGTATTGATGAGATCCTTCAGCAGATCCCGGGAATGGATATCAGAAGGAGAGGAGCCAATGGGGTGCAGAGTGATCTGAGCTTCCGTGGGAGTTCTTTTGAACAGGTGCTTCTTCTTTTAAATGGTATAAGAATGAATGATTCTCAAACCGGACACAATTCCATGAATTTGCCATTGGATCTGGAGGATGTAGAGAGAATAGAGGTTGTAAAAGGGCCTGCAGCAAGGAGATTCGGACAAAATGCTTATGCTGGTGTTATTAATATCATTACAAAAACAACTTCGGGAAAAAGAGTAAAGATCAGTGCGGAAGGAGGTGATTATGAGACGTATGGTTTTGGATTGAATGCTCAGATGGGAAATGAAAAGTTTGCTCAATCTCTTCAAAGCAATTATAATTCTTCTCAAGGTTATATGTACAATACGGATTATGAGATCAGAAATATTTTTTATCATAATCAATTAAATATTAAAAACGGAGCGATAAAGCTACAGGCCGGATTTTCTGAAAAGAAATTCGGAGCTAACGGTTTTTATGCTTCTCCACTCGCTACGGAACAATACGAAGAAGTTCAGGCATCGATCGTGAGTGTGGCGCATCAGCAGACATTCGGAAAGGTAAGACTGAATTCCAATATCTACTGGAGAAGAGGACAGGATATGTATCTGTTCAACAGGGAAAAACCTGAGATCTACAGAAATATGCACATCGGTAATAATGCAGGTGGTGAAGTGAATTCCAGCTATTCATGGGGATTGGGAACTACCGGTTTAGGGGTAGAGTTAAGAAAGGAATTTTTGGCGAGTAATAATCTGGGAGATAGAAACCGTTTTGTATCACAGGTTTTCTTCGAGCATCATTTTTCTTTGCTGGAGAATAAGCTTAACATCAGTCCGGGAATTTCCTGGGCGAATTATTCTAAGGAAGGGAACTTTTTCTATCCTGGTTTAGATGTGGGATATAGTTTTGATGCGCATCATAAAGTGTATGGAAATGTGGCTAAAGTTTCCCGCGTTCCTACCTTCACAGATCTTTATTATTCCAGTAAGACAGAACAGGGAAATGCTGAACTGGTTCCGGAAAATGCCGTTTCTGCTGAGATCGGATATCAATTCCGGAATGCAAAGCTTTTGGCTAAGATCAGCGGGTTTATGAGAAATTCAGACAATTCTATCGACTGGGTGAAAAATTCTCTTCAAGATCCCATCTGGTATGCTCAAAATGTAGGGAAAATAGATACGAAAGGAATGGAAATCGAGCTTAATTATAAAGCTTCCGACTGGTTGAGAGGTTCTGCAGGGTACACTTATCTTGACACGTCACTAAAGGAGTCTAATGAGACGGTTTCCAGATATGTTCTGGATAATTTAAAGCATCAGTTCATTGCTAAATTAGAGACGAAGTTTTTACATTTTTTCACCAATGAATTGGTTTACCGATACAACGAAAGAGTAAACTTGGGAAGCTACAATCTTTTGGATGAAAAGATTAGTTTTGTGAAAAACAATTTCTCCGTTTATGCATTGATCAACAATATCACGAATACAAAATATACGGAAACATTTGGGGTGCAAATGCCCAACAGATGGTTCCATATAGGGCTTACTTACACTATTAATGTTAAGTAAACTTAATATTACGGAATTGTTAAATGCTATACTTTTGCAAAAATCTTTTTATATGAAATTTTTCTTAAGTCTAAGCTTATTTTTGCAGTCACGTTCTTAAAAGCACAGGGTCATGTTTCCAGCTTTAATTCAATGACGTTGACATATAAGTTCCACCCGAAGTTTTTTGTATATGCAGAAGGTCAGCTTAGAGGTATTGAAGAATATGCATATCCGGATTATTATGAGATCAAAGGGGGAGTAGGCTATAATCTTACTAAAAATCATAAGCCGTTTGTAGGTCTTGGAAGATATGTAACGTATAAAAATCATTCTTTAAACAAGGAAGAATTCCGTGTATGGTTACAGGATGTAATAGATGTAAGAAAGGGTGTGGTAAAGTTTGAAAACCGTTTTCGCGCAGAGAAAAGCTGGTTTTATGAGCCTAAAACAGATAAGTCTTCTGAAAGAATGCGTTATCGTTACCGTCTGAATGTTACCGTTCCTTTAAATGCTAAAAGTGTAAAGCCGGGAACCATTTTCACCAATGTATATGATGAAGTTTTCTTGGTAACACCTATGAAACCTACTTTTGCTAGAAACAGGCTGTATGGTGGCTTTGGTTATCAGATCGATGAAAATTTTGGTTTGGCTTCCGGGTATCTTTGGCAGAGAGAATTTGAAGCAGCAGGAAAGAAAGACCTCCACTTCATTTATTTAGCCTTAAATATTAATATAGACGGAACCAAACCGGAAACAAAAACGTATGATTTTCCGGGAGCGGATTAAGACACTTTTCCAAGGTCTGACTGAAGTTTCAATAGGTTTTCTTTGAAATCTGCATAGGTTTTGTTGAGTATAATTTGATATTCATTAACTAAAGAAAACACATCTTTCACTTCATTTTCTAAATAGCGGTCATTATTAAAATACAGATACTCTGAATCCAGAAAACGGTTCAGGGTATTTTTATTTTCATCGGTCAGAAATTCCGTGTAACTCGACGTTTCTACGAAGTTTTTCAGCTTATTTTTGAACGGTTTTTCCTGATTAAGCAATAATGCTCTGTGTCTGCGGATCTGCTCAAAAGGTAACTGTACAGTCATAAATTGTAAATGATTCATAAACAGGTTCAGAGATTCCTGGAATTCATCATATTCTTTATCCATTACCGCCAGTTTTTTATATTGGTCTGCTAATAATGTTTTGTGGTGGGCGTCTGCTTGATGATAAAAATAAAGGAAAATCTGTTGATCATTTTCATTAAGCCTGTTCTTTACAACCTCCAGGTCTTTAGTAAACTGAGGAATCAGGTTTTTAGCGGCTTTTGATGGGTAGAGTTCACCGTTACATTTAAAGGTTTTGACCAATTTTGGGTTTGTGGCAAGTTGATTCAGGGTATAAAGATCGCTTTCAAGACCTAGTTTTTCATGAATCAATGCTACGTTTTTGTCATGAAAGAGGTCATCTGAAGGTAATTGATATTGAGTAGTGATCAGCTCATCAATATTCTCTAAAACAGGAGTATGCCTTTCATAATATCCATTAAAATCTGTACTTGTAACCTGCACAGGATATTGTTCAAGGTACAGTGTTACAAATTCTTCATTGTCTATTATTTTCCCAACATTTTTAACGCCATGGAAAATTAGGTTTTTCTTTGTTAAAGCTTTACAGACATCATCAAAACCACGGATAATCTGTGTGGCAGGCTGATTGTTTTCCGGACTGTTTTTGGTTGCGTTTTGCCATATCCTTTCAATTCTTTTGGCTGTATCGGGATGAGAAGCCCACTGATCTTCGATCTCTATTTTTGTTTTGTTGTAGCGTTTNAGGTCATCAATATCTATTTGAGGAAGACCNTTTTCGTAAGGATGGTTATTTTTTTCGCTGATGATCTTCATCAAAGAGGTGTGATTGGCATATAAATTTTCAGGAAGGTATTTCTGCTCGCTGTTTGTATAAAATAAAAATGAAGCCTGAAATGCTACCTGACTTATTTCCAGCCTGAGTAAGGAAGAAGATTGTTCTTTTGGATTGGTGATATAGGTCGCAATGGCATCTGCGTGATATTCCATTTCTCTACGCAGCGATGCCTGATTTTTAAATAAAAAATCCGAAACGTTCTTTAGTATAAACTGAAACACATTGATGAATCCCACGGAAATCATTCCGAAAAATTTGAAAGCAGCATAGCCTGAACCTTCTAAAATAAAATGTTCATACTTTTTGTTGTTGTAAACCGTGTCAAAGATTATTTTTTCAGCCTGACTGACGTATCCTGCTATTTTCATACTTTTTTGGGAGAAGTGGCCAAATTCATGTGCCAACACAGATTTCAGTTCACCTACGGTGGTTGAGTTAATTAGTCCCATTCCAATTGTGAGGTCTTTTTTTACAGGTAAAAACATGCTCCAGAATAGCGAATTGTAGCTTACACTTGCATTCACATCTGGAGACAAATACACTTTTTTAGGTTGTTGAACTTTAGCTTCCAGAACAATTTCATCAATGATGGCAAATAATTCAGGTTGATGCGTTCGTGTGATCTCTACGAGATGACTATTGTCAAAGCTGTTTTTAGAAAAAATAAATTTGATCAGAAAATAGAAAACAAAAATCCCTATACTGAAAAGTCCTAATGCTCCTATCAGGGTAAAGTATCCCAACTTAAGTTGTAAAAGAAGAATAGCTCCATAACCCAATAAGAATATAAGTAGAAGCGAAATTAAGATCAGAGCAAGATAAATGATAAAGAAGAAGGAAATTGATACAATAGCAGAAGTCAGCTTACTTCTGTAAGCTTGAGAAATCTTTGGGAATGAGTGGTTCATTTGGGTTTTAATATTTTTCTGTCAGGTAACGGTATGCTTTAAGGTATTTGTTGAATCTTTTGATGTCTTTCGAAGTCAGTTCCCGGTTCACTCTTCTTAGATCCATATTGTCCCGAAGATCGTTTAGCTTTACGGCAACAGCAAGAGGGGAACGTTCTGTTCTCCTGATAAAGTCATCATAGTTTTCTTCAGGATCGAATTTTGTAAGACAGCTTATCGCAAACAGAATATATTCCGGGAAGCCTTCGTTTCTAAGAAATTCGAGACTGAAATCTTCCGGATGATCTTCCACTACGTCATGTAGAACACCCACGATCTTTTCATCGATCGTTTTTCCGTATTCCATGACGCGCATGACATGAGCAATGTAGGGAGCATCATATTTATCGGTTTGACCTTTATGGGCTTTATCAGCAATTTTGATAGCTTTATAGAGTAATTCTTGTTTTGTCATTTCAGAGGGAATAGATTACAAAAATATAAAATGCCCCATAATATCGGGACATTTTATCATTAATTTTCATTGTTATGATTCGTCTAGTGATGAGTTTTAATCATACCAGAATTCTTTTTTTATCGTATAGCCGCTTTTTTTGAAGGCTTTTACGAGTTCTTTCCCTAATTTATCATTTTTCTTTTCATGGGACAAACGTAGAAAAAACATATTTTCGGTGTAGATGTGCTGTTTACCATTCTCTTCTGTTTCAGTGATTGTAACAGCATTAGGTTCTGTATCGAATATTACGTTAATATCTTTTACTATTGTTTTTATTTTGGATAATTCTGTTTCTTGTCTGATGGTGTAAAAGGTTTTATTATAATAGTTTTGCTTTTTTATTTCAAGAGTCAGAAATTTTCCTCCAAGACTGTCCTTTATATAGTAAGGCTTTATTACCTCAAACACTTCTCCATAATAATCCGAGGAATCTTGTTGTGCCTTGACTTCCTTTTGAAGTTCACGATTGAGAATCTTGAGAATTTTTTTGCTCCTGTGACGACAGGGAAACTGATAACAGGAGAGATACGATGGAAAAGATTATTTTGATTTTCATACGAATGGTTGTTATAATTTACAGCTCTGGCATATAATTTTTGTCCTTCAGGATTATATGCTGATCACCAATTCAATCTCCGGATATTGCTTTTGCCATATTTCAATATAATGGCTTTCGTTTTCAGGTATTTGTGAGATCAAAGTTTTCAGGTTAGGAAGAGATTCCAGAATTTTTGAAATGCCTTTCGGACTCACACCGGTAAATTTTATATACAGATATTCTAAATCTTTTAGGTGAAGGATGCAATCCAGATTATCGTCATTTAAAGGCATGCTTTTCAGATCCATATATTCAACGTACTGCAGCTTTTTGAGATATTGTAATCCTTCTTCTGTGACAAAGGAGCCGCCTATTGCAAGGCGATCGATACGGGTAACATACTGGGTGATAAAAAAGAGATCTTCATCGGTAATATCACTGTCGCGACAGCCAAACTGACTGATGGATGCCGGAATATGCTTTTTGTTTTTAGTTTTAAAATACTGTTCCAGCAAATACTTTTCACGGTTTTTGGAAAGCTTAATCATACCAATTCTCGAGTTCAATATTGTATCCTGCTTTTTTTAATAGATCCAAAAGTTCTTCCGCCCACACTTCATCATATCTTTCTGAGCAACACAGCTGAAGAAAAAACAGATGGTCTGCATACGCTTCTTTGCCGTTTTCGTAGACCTTCACCGCATTAGGTTCGGTTACAAAAATGACATTGATGTCTTTGATAAGCTTAACAATTTTGTTCAGGGGGACTTCCTGCTTCTGAACAACAGTCGTTTCCACATAACGGTCATCGTTTTCGGAATATTCGTTTTTTTTGCGTTGAACAGAAATACTTAATACCCCATTTTTAATAGCAAATGGTTCTGTCACTTTGAGAGTGTCATACCGTTCAATTCTATCGGAATTTTTAAACTGATTTTTAAGCTCCCATCGCAATTCTCTGTTCAGGAATTCTAGCGTTTTCTTTTCCTGTGCATATAGATTTATCGTTAGAAGTGATAGGAAAAAGAGTAGGAGTTTCATAGTTTTAGGTTATTTAGTTAGAAATTATGCTCATAAATTCAGTTATTGCCTGTAATTGTTCCCATTTTTTGTAGTTCCAATGTTGCAGCGTTCATTTTGTAGAGTGAATTTCCTTCCTTGTTTGTAGCTACAAAATAAAACAGGTTTTCATCATCATCAAAGGAATCCTGCCAGAGGCTTAAAATCCACCAAATATCTTCCGGATCTCTGAACATTTNGGTAAACTGCTTGTTTTCCCCTGTGTTATATTGATACTCTTCGAGAGGTTCTTCAATNTTATAGATGATCATGCCACAACCGCCCATTACCACATAATCTTCATCCAAAATGATCGCACAACGCGGGTTACCATAGAAATCTCCTATTATGACGGGTTCACACTGTGTGTCTTTCTTCTCCAGATAAACAGTTTCATCTTCGGAAGTAACTTTGTAATCATAGCTTTCGGCAAGATATTTTAACATTTTCGGGTGACTTAGTTTATCTTTTTACCGTCTTTATACGTTTCTACTGTAGCGATCTCTCCATTTTCATTATAAAGTGTCCATTTACCATCCCTCTTATCATTTTTATAATTACCCATCTCTTTCAGTTTTCCATTGGGATAGTAATATTTCCCTTCGCCATTTTTCTCAGCTTTTTTTATACGTTTCTATTTTAGTTATCTCTCCATTTTCATTATAGAATGTCCATTTTCCATCTGCACTTCCATTAATTGTGTTTCCAACTCCTTTTATTTTTCCGTTTTTATGATATTGTATCCATTCACCATCTTCTTTTCCGTTCAACATATTTCCTACAGCACTTACTTTTCCGTTTTCATAATATTCTGTCCATTTACCTTCGTCTTGCCCGTTAATCTTGTTTCCTACGCTTTTTAATTGCCCACTTTTATAATATCCTTTAAATTCTCCATTGGGCATACCATTTTTATAATAAGTAACTGCTGCCAATGCTCCGTTTTCATAATATGTTTTAGTATCTCCTTCCACTTTTCCATCAACAAATTGTATAATTTTTTCTATTTCTCCATTATAGTAGTAATATTTCCATTCACCATCTGGTTTCGCATTAACAAAGTTTACGACCGCTTTTATATATCCAGTTTCATAATAAATTTTCCATTTACCATTCTCTTTTCCATTTTTAAAATCGCCAACAGATTCCACTCTTCCGTTCTCATAATAGGTTTTCCATTCCCCAATTTTTTCTCCTTTATCATTTTCATATCCGGAAGCTATAAGTTTACCGTTGTCATCATGCAATTCTTTAAGCTTTTTGGTTTGTGCCAGACTAAACAAGCTAAATAGGAGTAGTAATACAGTGATGCTATATTTTGTATTCATAATTTTTAATTTTTAGAAGATGATTTTGAGTTATTTTTTCACACAGAAAGTAGCCAAATGCTTTATCATTCTTTCAACATCCGGTATATNAACCATNTCGTCATCCAATCTTAAGCTGCTGGTACGGCTTTTATCTAAAAAGCTTCCATCGTGGTTTGTAATGACATTTTCTTCACGATATACGAAAATGCCCGGGAAACTTATCATTAGAGTGAAAGAATCCGGTCGATGTTGGTAGGTAGGATCTCTTCAAATCTAAGTTCTTTTTCTTTCCCTTGTTTGTCTTTTGAGTATAGGGAATAATGAACGACAATTTTACACTCATCAATACTTTTTATTGAGATTTTTTTGGCACTGGAAGCATTGTTTCCATAGGCTTTCATTTTGTCTTTCAACCAGGTAATGGTTTCTTCTTTGGTTTGTGCGGAGACAGTGATCGCTGTACCTGCCGTGAAAGCAAGCACGAAAAATAATTTTTTCATAGAAATTAGTTTTTAAGGAGAGTTTTTATAACAGTTTATTAGAAACAAAAATATCAATAATAATTTTGTTTTTGTATTAATTTTATTTTATTGTTGAATTTTTTATATCAGTATCCGTTTTATTTTTAATTCTGAAAAAAGAAAACGGATAGGAAAGGGGATCTATAGGCTTAATAGGAATGAAACAGATAACAAAAAACGCCTCAAAAATGAGACGTTTTCAAAATCAAATTTATGTATTATATGAAAGACTAATAAGCCCCTTTTTCAATATAATGTGCGGCAATTTTTTCTGTAAGAGCCACTACGTTCGGATGGTTGGTATATTTTGTAAACCTTCTCAATCCTGAAAGCATCATTCTCTGTTCATCTCCTTCAGCGAAAGAGACAATACCTTCTTTAGCTGCAACAATGATCTTCTCTACAGCTTTATAAAGGTTCAGTTGAGCCATTGCTGCTTCCACAGAATCAGGAGAGAAATGTTTTTCCGCTCTCAACACAGCAGATTCAGCCATGTAGATCTGGTTAAGAATTTCAGATGCATTCAATAACAAATGTTGCTGTTTCTCAATATCCATCATGTATTTCTGAAGTGCAGCTCCTGAAACCATTAAGAATACTTTCTTAAGGTTGGCAATAATTGCTTTTTCTTCGCTCATAAATGCTGAATAATCAGGAACTTCAAATGAAGGGATTNCCATTAATTCTTTACTGATCGCCATTGCCGGAGATAAAAGATCCAGTTCTCCTTTCATTGCTCTCTTGATCAGCATTCCTACAGCAAGAAGCCTGTTGATCTCATTCGTTCCTTCATAGATTCTGGAAATTCTGGAATCTCTCCACGCTGCTTCCATAGGAGTGTCTTCAGAGAATCCCATTCCTCCGTAAACCTGAATTCCTTCATCGGCAGTATTTTGAGCTAAATCGGANACGAAAACTTTAAGGATAGAGCATTCAACAGCAAATTCTTCAACACCTTTAAGTTCTGCCTGTTGATGATCCATTCCGCCGGCAACCAGTTCGTCAATTTTATCCTGAATATTTTTAGCCGCTCTNTACGANCCGGATTCACTTACGAAAGTTCCGGTGGCCATTTCAGCAATTTTCTTTCTGATCGCTCCGAAAGTTGAGATAGCAACTCCAAACTGCTTTCTTTCATTAGAATATTGGATAGAATGATTTAAAATTCTTCTTTGTGCATCCAGACAAGCTGCTGCCAATTTGATACGTCCCACATTCAACGCATTCAAAGCGATCTTAAATCCGTTATTTCTTTCTCCTAAAAGGTTCTCAACAGGAACTTTCATATCATTGAAGAAGACCTGACGAGTGGAAGAAGCACGGATTCCCAGTTTATGCTCCTCTTCTCCGAATGTTAAGCTTTCAGGATTCTCAAGCTCCGAGCGGTTGATCACAAAACCGGTGATATTTTTATCATCATCAATTTTCGCAAATAATGTGAATGTATCGGCAAATCCCGCATTCGAGATCCACATTTTCTGTCCGTTGATGATATAATGTTTTCCGTCTTCGGAAAGTTTAGCTCTTGTTTTCCCTGAATTGGCATCAGAACCTGCATCAGGCTCAGTCAAGCAATACGCTCCGAATTTTGTTCCTGCAGCCAGATCCGGAAGGTATTTCTTCTTTAGTTCTTCAGAACCGTAAAGCAGGATAGGAAGAGTTCCGATTCCGGTATGTGCTCCATAAGCTGTTGCCAGTGAGCCTGTAGCTCCGGATAAGTAATCACAAGCTAACATGGTCGTGATAAAGCCCATTCCTAAACCTCCGTATTCCTCCGGAACTGCTATTCCCAACATTCCCATTTCGCCAAGCTTACGCATGATTTCTTCAGTGAATGCATAATCTTTCTTTTCGAAACGTTCTTTTTGAGGGATAACTTCTCTGTCGATGAATTCTTTCGCAGAATCGCGAAGCATCTTTTGCTCCTCATTCAGTTCTTCAAGACTGAAAATTTCGTTTGCAGGAATTTCTCTGATAAGGAATTCGCCGCCCTTTACTATATTGCCCATTTTATTATTTAATTTAGATTATAAATTTTAAATTTTAATTATTGATTCTCAGTTATAAATTTCAGATGAAGTCTCAATGATTTTAGTCAGAATATTAATGATACTTTCAATTTCTTTCAAATAAGAATCTATTTCGATCTAAACCAGATTTGAAGACTGATAAAGTTTTAACCAATATCTGGTTTCTCTGGCTTCCTTATTGGCAATTGAAAGCTTGGAAATAAAATCTTTTTTTGATTGTGCGGCAATTGTTTCTTCTACATTTGCGCCAATTGAAGTTCCACATCGAAGAATTTGTTTAGATAAAATAAATTCATTCTGAGCTTTGCATTGAGTATAAAATTTAATAATCTTTAATGCAAATTCGAAAGTCTTTATTTAAATCAAATTATCTTCTCTGAAGTTCGTCATCTAAAGTTTATAATTTAAAATCTATAATTTTTAAAGCAGTTCAAATATACTTGCTGCTCCCTGTCCTGTTCCAACGCACATAGAAACCATACCGTATTTGTTACCTCGTTTTCTCATTTCGTCAAGAAGCTGAACGGTTAATTTCGTTCCGGTACATCCAAGTGGGTGTCCCAGTGCAATTGCACCTCCGTTTACATTTAAAATATCAGGATTTAATCCTAATTCTTTTTTAATGGCAACGGATTGAGAGGCAAAAGCTTCATTTAATTCGATAAGCTCGATATCGTTGAGTGTAAGTCCTGCCTGTTTCAAAGCTTTTGGTATGGCATAAATAGGTCCCATTCCCATGATTCTTGGCTCAAGACCTGCAGCTGCATAAGCTACTAATCTTGCTTCCGGCTGTAAACCTAATTCTTTTACCATTTCTTCACTCATCACAATTACGAAAGCTGCTCCGTCACTCATTTGGGATGAATTTCCGGCCGTTACACTTCCTCCGTTAGCGAAAACAGGTCTTAGTTTAGCCAGACCTTCCAAGGAAGTATCGGCTCTTGGACCTTCATCTACAGAAAAATCGAATTTCTTAGTCTGTAATTTCTGGTTTTCATCCAGGAAGTTATATTCTACTGGAATCGGAACGATCTGGTTTGCAAATCTTCCTTCGGCATTAGCTTTTAATGCCTTCATATGAGACTCATAAGCGAACTGATCCTGTTCTTCTCTTGTAATGTTGTATTGTTTTGCTACTTCTTCCGCAGTGTAACCCATTCCCCAGTAGTAATCAGGGTTGGTTTTTGCGATATCAGTTTCCGGGACCGGTTTGTAACCTCCCATTGGAATGTAAGACATGGATTCCGTACCTCCTGCAATGATGCAATCAGCCATTCCGGCCTGAATTTTTGCAGAAGCAATCGCAATGGCTTCACTTCCTGATGCACAATATCTGTTTACGGTAACACCGGGAACTTTGT
>Ga0065721_10006324_pt1 | contig 11973 bp, 6 predicted proteins | sample Mesricmetagenome_FD_59108 | JGI IMG/M metagenome (GOLD analysis project Ga0065721, IMG submission 59108) | Mesophilic microbial community from rice straw/compost enrichment Sample: eDNA_1 v2 (version 2) | ecosystem: Engineered > Solid waste > Grass > Composting > Bioreactor | place: USA: Davis... | reverse complement strand
TGCCGCTCGCGGCGCGCGGCCACTCCTTCGCGCTCGATCCGGCCACCCGCCGCGCCGTGGCCTTCGCCCGCTCGCCCGGCCGCTTCGCCATCGCCTTCGATGTCGATGGCGCCGCCGGGCCCGTCGCCATCGCCGCCCGGGCGGACCGGCACTTCTTCGGCCACGGCATCTATGCGGCGGATGGCCGGCTGCTGCTGGCCACCGAGAACGACTACGAGGGCGGGCGGGGCGTCACCGGCCTCTACGACGCCACCGACGGCTATCGCCGCATCGGCGAGATCCCCACCGGCGGCATCGGGCCGCACGAGGTGCTGCTGTCGCCCGACCGGCGAACCGCCATTGTCGCCAATGGCGGCATCCTCACCCATCCCGACTACGACCGCATCAAGCTCAACCTGGCCGACATGGCGCCCAACCTCACCTATCTCGACATCGAGACCGGCGAGATCGCCGAACAGGTCGGCCTCGGCCCCGAGCTGCACCAGCTCTCCATCCGCCACATGGCGCTGGACCGGCGCGGCGACGTCTGGTTCGGCTGCCAGTTCGAGGGCGATCCGGCCCTGGCGCCGCCCCTGGTCGGCCGGCATCGCCGCGGCCGCGCCATCGAGCTGTTCACCGCCCCGGCCGACATCCATCGCGCCATGCGCAACTATGTCGGCTCGGTCGCCGTCGATGCCGGCGGCGACCTGCTGGCCACCTCCTCGCCCCATGGCGGCCTCGTGGTGTTCTGGGATACGGCGACCGGCGCCTTTCAGGGCACTGTCGCCATCGACGACGGCTGCGGCATCGCCCCCTTCGCCCCCGGCGAGCTGCTGGCCTCGAGCGGCCGCGGCGAGCTCCTTGCGGCTGCTCCCGACACCCGCCGCCCCATCCTCGCCGCCGGCCCCGCCTGGGACAATCATCTGCGCCGGTTCTAGGCCGCGTGGCCATCCCCATCGCCCGCCGCGGCGTTCCCACGGCGGGGCGTCTTGCCGTTCGCTCAGCCGGCCGGGGCGTCGGACGGCTGGGCCATTCCCAATGCCGCCATGCACAACTCGAAGACTTCGGGGCCGATGCGCCGCCGCTCGGCGAAGCTCAACCCGTTGAGCCCGCCGGACATCATGCGGATGACCATGTTGACCCTCGCGCTGGTGACATCGGCGCGCACCACGCCGGCCGATTGCGCGCCGGCCAGCAGGCGCTCGATATGGGCCAGCACGCGCCGCGACAGATCGTGGTCGAGCTGCGGATCGAGGCCGATCAGATGCACGAGGCCCCCCGTCTTCACCAATTGATCGAGGATCTCCGCCAGATAGATGCGCAGCCCGTCCGGGCGGGCGGCGGCGCTGTCGGCCAGGGCAGCGAGCTTTTCCACATTGGCGCTCATCAGAGCATGCACCAGCGCGATGCGATTCTCGAAATTGCGGTAGAGCGTCGCCCGCCCCACCCCGGCCGCCACGCAGATTTCCTCCAGCGGCACGTCGAGGCCCTTCTCGGCGAAGGCCATTTCCGCCGCCGCCAGAATGGCTTTGCGGCGTTCGGCGGCGTCCCGGCGCTGGGGCTTTTCCAGCATGCTTATCCTCTTGACTATAAGCGGACACGGGTGTCCACTTCTTCGGTCCGCCACCGTGGCGGGCCACCCGTCCGGCGAAGGCAATAACAGAGCCGGCAAGGACCGGCCAAGTCACGCACGGGTGAAAGAGGAATTCGGAGGCTCAGAAATGTCTAGTCTGGCAGCGGGCGCCTGGACCCGCCTGCTCGCACCGCGCATTCTCGCGGTGTTCATCGCCCTGGTCGGCCTCGTGCTGGCCGTCGGCGGCGTACAGCTCGTCGCGCTCGGGGGCTCGTTCTACTATGTCGTCACCGGCCTCGCCTGCCTTGCCAGCGCCTGGTTCCTGTGGACCGGCAAGCTGCTCGGCGTCTGGATCTTCGCCGCCATGCTGGTGTGGACCGTCATCTGGGCGGTGTGGGAAGTCGGCTTCGACGGCTGGGCCCTGATGCCCAGGATCGTCGGTCCCCTGGTGGTGGGGCTCTACATGGCCCTGCCTTTCAACTGGCGCCCGCTCGCGGGTGCTCCCGCCCGCAAAACCGCGTGATCCCCATGACCAGACATCTGTCCGTTTCCGCCGCCCTGGCGGCCGCCATCGTCGCCCTGCCCATGCTGGCCATGGCGCAGGACACCACGGTCTCGCCCTCGGTCGAGCAGCAGCCGGTGCCGCAGACCACGGTGCCCACCACCCCCGAGATACAGCCGCCCGCCGTGGTGGAGGAGGGGCTGGGCACGCCCGAGACCACGCCCGGCCCGGCCGGGCTTCCGGCCGAAGCGCCGGCGGAATCCGGCGAACCCGCCGCAGCGGCGCCGGGCTCCGCGCGCATTGCCGGCGTGCCGGCGCCGGCCGATGAATGGCGCTATGCCAGCGCCGGCCTCGACGGCACCAAATACGCGCCCTTCGACCAGATCACCCCGGACAATGCCGGCCAGCTCGAGCTGGCCTGGCAGGTCGATTTCCCGGCCGACACCACGGCCTATGCCGGCATCACCGCCGCCCCGGTGCAGGTGGGCGACACGCTCTATGGCTGCACCAACATCAATCTCGTCTTCGCCCTCGATGCCGAGACGGGCGAGGAGCGCTGGCGCTTCGATCCCCAGCCCGATCTCTCCGGCATCATGCAGAAGAAGTGCCGCAGCGTCTCCTATTGGGAGGCGGCCGAGCCGGTGGAGGAATGCCCGAGCCGGATCATCGCCGCCACGGTCGATGCGCGCATGTTCGCCGTCGATGCGCGGACCGGCGAGCTCTGCACCGGCTTCGGCGAGGACGGCTTCGTCAATCTGCTGACCGATCTGGGCCCGGTGAAGAAGGGCTTCGTGCTCTCCACCTCCGGGCCGGTGGTGGCCGGCGGCGTCGCCGTCATCGGCGGCTGGATCTCGGACGGCCAGGAGGTCGGCGAGCCCTCGGGCGTGGTCCGCGCCTTCGACGTGGTGACCGGCGAATTCGTCTGGGCCTTCGATCCGGGCAATCCCGACTATCAGGGCCGCCCGCCGGAGGGCGAGATCTATGAACGCGGCAGCCCCAATGCCTGGGGCCTGTTCAGCGCCGACGAGGAGAACGGGCTGGTCTTCATCCCCACCGGCAATGCCACGCCCGACTATTGGGGCGCGCACCGCAGCGAGAATTTCGAGCGCTTCACCTCCTCGGTGGTGGCCCTCGACATGGCGACGGGCGAGGTGCGCTGGAGCTTCCGCACCGTCAACCACGACATCTGGGACTACGACGTGGGCGCCCAGCCTGTCCTGGTGGACCTTCCCGGCGCGAACGGCGGGACCGTGCCCGCCCTGTTGCAGCCGACCAAGCGCGGCCAGGTGTTCACGCTCAACCGCCTGACCGGCGAGCCGATCGATCCGGTCGAGCAGCGGCCGGTGCCCCAGGGCGCCGCCGAGGGCGATTTCACCGCCGAAACCCAGCCCTATCCGACGAACATGCCGTCCTTCACCGGGCCGGACCTGACCGAGGCCGACATGTGGGGCATCACCCCGCTCGACCAGCTCTGGTGCCGGCTGGAGTTCCGCAAGCTGCGCTACGAGGGGCAGTTCACCCCGCCCTCCGAGCAGGGCAGCCTGCAGTTCCCCGGCTATATCGGCGGCATCAACTGGGGCTCGGTCTCGGTGCACGAGGACGAGCGGATCATGATCGCCAACTGGACGCGCATGGCCAACCGCGTGCAGCTGATCCCGCGCGCCATCGCCGACCAGCGCGGCTGGGACGCGGCCGACGACGAGGGCAACTACACCATGAACATGGCCATGGGCGCCCCCCAGATGGGCACGCCCTTCGCCGTCACCAACCAGCCCTTCATGTCGCCCCTCAACGTGCCCTGCCAGCGGCCGCCCTACGGCATGCTGACGGCGGTGGACCTCGACACCTACGAGGTGCTGTGGGAGCGCCCGGTCGGCACCGCCGCCAATTCGGGCCCGCTCGGCATCAAGTCGGGCCTCGCCTGGCAGCTCGGCGCGCCGATGGTGGGCGGCACCCTGGTCACCAGGAGCGGGGTCGTGATCTTCGCCGGCTCGCAGGACGGCCATATCCGCGCCGTGGACATGCGGACGGGCGAGGAATTGTGGACCGCCAGGATGCCCAACGGCGCCTCGGCGACCCCGATGAGCTATGTCAGCCCCTCGGGCAAGCAGTTCATCGTCGTCGCCGCCTCGGGCCCCTCCGGCATCTACGACAACCTCAACGGCCACCTGCTGGCCTATGCGCTGCCGGACTAGGGTCCGCGGGGATTTGCCGCTGCGGCCCGGCGCCCGGAAGGACGCCGGGACCGGTCCTGCAATGCACCGCCCCGGCCGCGCCCTGGCGAAACAGGGGTGCGGCCGCACCGTCCTCGCCTTTGCCGGTCTCTCGCTCACGGCCGGCTCGTCCTGATTGGCGTCGGACCGGATGGCGCGGCCAGCCGCCGATGGCCGATGCGGCCCCGGTAACAAATGAGGTCGAAATGGGCCTCGACGCTCACCTGCTGGTGATCGCCGGGGCGCAGCGACGGTTCGACCGGCGCCCGGCATCAGGTCCGGAATTGGTGGCCGCGCCAGGCCGAAGAGCCCCGAAACGAGGGGCAGGCCGAAACCGGGAAAGGCTACGCCTCGTCAGGCAAAATCATTGCTTTGCGGTGTCCTCTGCCGGGCTGCTTTCCGGTGACAGGCCCGCCTCGGCGATCAGGACGTTGAAGCGCGCATCGGCATGCAGGTCGGCGAGCGCCGGTTCCAGCCGAATCCCCTTTATCTCCGGTTCGCGGCGCTGCACCGATTGGCCGAGATAGTCGAAGGCCAGTTGCTGGTCGCCCAGCATTGCCGCCGTCAGGGCCAGCCGGAAGGCCGGCAGCCTGCCTGCCGCATACAGCTCCTGCTGTGTTGCCAGCATCGCCGTGAGCATGCCTTGGCGTTGCCCGGAATCGAAGCCGGCTTCAGCCGCATCGGCAATGACCAGGTCCTCGGCGCTGCCGGACAACATGGCGGAGCGCCGAAATTCTCGAATGAACTCCTCGTCCCGCCCGGTCGTCAGGTAGATCGTGGCGAGATAGGCAGCCGCCGAACGCAACGAGGGATTGGTGACGGCGAGCGGCCGCAGGATCGCCAGCGCCTCGTCCACGCGGCCGGCATGGAAGAGGATCAATCCCTTGTTGGCGAGGACAGAAGGCGCTTTCGGATCGAGCCGTTGTGCTTCCGTTATCTCGCGCAAAGCGATGTCGAAGCGCCGATCCTGCATGGCCACGAGCGCGTACCAGTGATGCGCCTGGGCGTTGCCCGGATCGAGTGCGATGGCTTGCTCGAAGAGCCTCACGGCGCCGGGAAAGTTCTCCTGCCAGTAATAGGTGTTGAAGGCGAGCGCCGCATGGGCGCCCGAATTGCCGGGATCGAGCGCGATGGCGCGTTCGGCTGCCGCCCTCGCCTTGGGATAGACCTCGCCCGGCGGCACGACGGTATATTGGCTCACCAGATTATAGGCGTCGGCAAGCCCGACATGGGCCTGTGCGTAATCGGGGTCTTCCCTTACGGCCTGGGTGAACAGGCCAATCGCGCGGGTGAGCCCGTCGGCAGTCCGGGTTTCCAGATTGTACAGCCCGTCGAGATAGAGAGCTTCCGCACCGCCCCGGGGCTGATATGCGACCTCTTGCGGTGTGGCCGCAGGTCCGGACCGCAACAGGCCAAAGGCGATCACGACCAGGACAACGGTTAAGCCCGCCGCGATGCCCAAGCCTGTCAGGGCTGGTCGGGCGTGACCCGGCACGGGCTTTGGATCGGGAATGTGTGGCGCCGCGGCATCTTTCGGAACCGGCCCAGTTTCGCGGTCAGGCTGCAGGGTGCCCGCGGCGGACACCAGATCGGCGTCGGGACCGAGGTCCCGACGGCCCTTCAGCCAGGCGTCGAGCTCGGTGGCATAGGCATAGACGGGCGCGCGCTGGCGGCCGGGAACCCGGTGCACGGGCAGGCCCATGCCCGTCGCCCAGCGGCGGACGGTGGTCTCGTCGCGCCCGAAATGGGCGCCGATCGCCTTCCATCCCTTCAGCAGACGATTCGCATCGCCTCTGCCCGCATCCGCCTGCGACATCCCGTCTGCCCGTTATTGCCCGTTACTGCCCGCTATCGCTCCGTTGCCCGGCGCCGGGCCGAAATTATCATAAGGCGCAAGGTTTTCTACGGGGATTTGTCGCGGCTTCGGCCGCCGAAACGGGGGCTCATGGGGATCGACCGAGAGCATGCACGACCAGGCGCAAAGAGGCTGAAAGCGACGACCATCCTCGCGGCGATGCCCGCGCTGGCTTTGTTCGCCGGCGCAGATGCCGTTTGGGCGCAGGTGATCACAACAAACACGACGAGCTATTCGCGAACGGAGACGGTGACGGTCGTCACCAATCCCACGGTGCGTCTGGACACATTCGAGACCCGGATCACCGGCGACCTGTCCAACGGCACGCTGCTTTATGACCAGACCTTTCCGGAGGCTTTTTCGAGCGCGACGGTGCAGGGCGGCATCTCGGCCGCGACGCTGGCGATTACCAATGCCGGCGGGCCTGGCATCGTCATCACCGGGCCGACCCGAGTCGAGCACACCGAGACCCTGATCGACAGCACAACGCAAACCGACAGGGTCGTGACCGATACCGAGGAGTCCAAGAGCTTCGAGGTAGTCGTTGGCCCTGGGAGTATCCAGATCGGAGATCGCGGGGTCTGCACGGGGACGGGTTGTAGTGGCGGTACAGGCCCCATAGTCACGCTCACCTTTGGCGAAACAGTCAACAACGTCCACACCTACATCCACTATGACATCACCGAGACGGTGACGGTGACGGAAGAATGGCTGACCTACGAGCACTGGGCGCTGACGGGCGTGGTGCAGGCGGTCGGCGTGGTGCATACGGCCGGCCAGTCGGGCGCGCTCGACGCCGGCTCGCGCTTCCTGCGCCGGATGGGCGACGAGGCGGCCGGCACCCAAGGCGGTGGCGTCATCAGCGCGCCGCTGCTTGCCTACGGCCCCACCGGGACGGCGACCGTCGGCGTCGATCCGCTCGGCGCTCGCGTCTGGGCAGAAGCCTATGGCGGGATCGCCCGCACCGATGCGGACGGCGCGATCCCCGGTGACGAGCGGCGCAGCTATGGCTTTGCGGGAGGCGTCGTGTTCAGCCCAACCGAGGGCTTTACCCTCGGCGTCGGCCTCGACCATGGCCGCACGGACATCGATCTCGACAGCGCCTTTGCCGAGACAGGAACGATCAACCTGACCGAGATCGGCCTCAGCGCCGGCTACACCTCGGGTCCGTGGTTCGCCAATGCCGCGCTGACCTACGGCTTCGGCAATGCCGACACCACGCATGCGCTGGGCGGCGTCTCGACCGCCGGCTACGACCTCAGCCTGTGGGGCGTTCTAGCCGAGACCGGCTATCGCTTCGATGTCGGCGGGGTGCGCGTCACCCCGACCATCGGCATCGACTATCTCGACATGCGCACGGACGGCTTCACCGAAACCGGCGGTGCGGCGCTGGTCGCGCCGGATCATGCCATTGACCGCACCCGCGCCTGGATCGGGCTCGATCTCGGGCATACCTGGCACACCCCTTCGGGCGGCAGCTTCGCTCTCTCCGGCTATGGCCGCCTCGTCGGCGTGCTCTCGGGCGATGAGAGGACACTGCCGGTGGCCTTCGCCTCCGTGCCGGGCGCCGGAATGACCGTCACCGGCAACGCGGAGGATCGCTTCGGCTTCGATGCCGGCGCGGCGGCCGGCTACGCCTTCGGCAACGGGGCGAGCCTGTTCGCCGCCTACGACGCCCGCTTCCGCGACGGCTTCACCGCCCATCAGGGCCGCATTGGGCTCAAGGTGACCTGGTGAGCGCCGAGCCATTCCAGCAACGCATTGCCTGACTATCCGGGGGAAATAATTTTGCGTTCCATCTCCACATCCAAGGAACAGCCCGACCGCTGCAAAAACCGCCTCGCCGGCCAGGCTCTGCTCCGCCTGCTGTTGACGACCACGGCCTTGATCGGCCTTTCGGCGCCGGGCGCCCTGGCGCAGCAATACTGGGACGGCCCGAACATGACGCCGGGCGGCGTCGACAATGGCCGCAGCGGCAGCGGGACCTAGAACGGCACCAACACCAACTGGACCGACCAGCCAGGCGACAACAATTCCGCGTGGACGGGTGGGCATGCGATCTTCGCGGCCGTACCCCCCACAGCCACGATCACGGTGGAAGGCGCGCAAACCTTCACCGGGATGACCTTCCTCGCGCCCGATACCGATACGGTTTCCGCATACGATTTCAAGGCGGGCGCCGGTGGCGCGCTCGTCACGAACACGCCGATGACGGTCATTACGCTGGAGCGCGACGGCGATAGCCTGCGCTTTGCCGATGCGCTCTTCGATATCGCCGTCCAGGGAACCGGCGGCATCGTCAAGCGGGGCGGCGGCGCTTTGCACTTCTACACCGCCAACAGCTATTCGGGCGGCACGATACTCGAGAACGGAAGATTGAGCGTCTACCGGACCGATGGGCTGGGAACCGGCAATGTCACGGTTTCCGGCGGCCTGCTGAACATGCTCGGCGGCGGCGGACTCCAGAACACCCTCGGCTCGCGCCAGTTGACGGTCGGAAGCCTGGGGGCGGTCACTTTCTTCAGCCGGACCGATGCCGGCACCGCGACGATCGACAATAGCGGCACCCTTCATTTCGAGAATTCCTCCGCTGCCGGCGGCGCCACGATCACCAACCGCAACGGCGGCACGGTCGCGTTCTGGGGGAATGTGGGCGACGCGAGCGGCGCCACCATCGTCAACGAGGCTGGCGCGCTGATCAATGTCTCCTCGACGACGGGGCAACTGACGATCGGTTCGGTTTCCGGGGGAGGCACTATCCGGCTAGGTCCCAACGGTCTGAGGGTCGGCAGCTTGGGTCGTGACGAGGAGATCAGCGGCGTCATCGACGAAGTGGTCGGCGGGTCCGGAATAGTCGGGCTGGTCAAGGCGGGCACCGGTACGCTCGTGCTGTCGGGTCAAAACACCTATGTCGGCACGACCATCGCCCATGAGGGCAGGCTGGCGATCGACGGCTCGGTGTCCGGCGGAACGGATGTCTCGCCGACAGGGATCCTCGCCGGTTCCGGCTCGATTGCAGGGCTGGTGAGGGTAGGTGCCGGTGGTGTGCTCGAAGGCCGTCCGGGTCAGGCGCTGACGATGGGCGAATTGCGCCTCTATAGCGTTGGCGGCAACGATTCCATCATCGATGTCGCGCTGGGGGCGCCGAGCAGTGTGGCGCTATTCAATGTCACCGGTGCGCTCACGCTCGACGGGCGGCTGAATGTGTCGGATGCCGGAGGCTTCACCAATGGCGTCTACCGCCTGTTCGACTACGGCGGCGTGCTGACCAACAATGGCCTGGTCATCACCAGCCTCCCGGCCGGCCACAATCCCGGCGACTGGTCCATCGACACCGGAACGGCCGGGCAGGTCGATCTGCTCGCCATCGCCGGCCCCGGCGTGCAGTATTGGGACGGCGCCAACACCACGCCCGGCAATGTCGCCAACGGACGCGGCGGCAGCGGCGTCTGGAACGCCTCCAATACCAACTGGACCAACCAGGCCGGCACCATCAACGCGCCCTGGGCGGGCGGCACGGCGGTCTTCGCGCCGCAGGTCGGCAGCTATACGGTGACTGTCGAGGGCGGGCAGAGCTTCACCGGCATGCGCTTCTTGGCTTCCGGCGGGCCGATGGAGAACATCACCTATCTCAACGCCGGAGCCGGCGGCGCGCTGGCCATTGCCGGTTCCAGCGCGACCATCGAGTCTCAGGCGTTCCGCAACGCCGTGATCGACACCGCCATCGGCGGAGCCGGCGAACTGATCAAGACCGGGTCGGGCGAAGCCGTGCTCGCCCGCGCGAACACCTATTCCGGCGGCACCCGAATCGAGGAGGGCCGCCTGTCTGTCAGCCAGAACGGCACGCTCGGCACCGGACCGGTGACGGTCGCTGGCGGCACGCTGCTGTTCTACGGCAGTGTCGCCCGCGATTTCAGCGCGCTCGACATCGCCAATACGGGCGGAACCGTCCAGATCACCGCACCCGATGTCGTGATCGGCTCTCTGTCCGGCGCTGGCAATGTCGATCTCGGCAGCCGCATCCTCACCATCGGCGACCTCGGCCAGAACGACGTCATCAGCGGCGCCATCACCGGCACCGCGCAGGGCCAGCTCATCAAGGCCGGCTCGGGCACGCTGACGCTGGCCGGCATCAACACCTATGGCGGTCCGACCCAGGCCCACGAAGGACGGCTCGTCATCGACGGTTCCGTTGCCGGTCACGTCAATGTCAATACCACCGGCATCCTGGCCGGCTCGGGGTCGATTGCCGGCCATGTGGGAATTGCCGCCAATGGCATATTGGAAGGCCGATCCGGACAGACGCTGACCATGGGGAGCTTGAACCTCAACAGCATCGGCGGCGCGGACTCCATCGTCAACGTCGCGCTCGGCGCTCCGAGCAGCACCGCGCTGTTCAACGTCACCGGCAACCTGACGCTCGACGGCACGCTCAATGTCACGGATGCCGGCGGCTTCGGCGACGGAGTGTATCGCATCTTCGACTACGGCGGCACGCTGACCGACAACGGGCTCGATGTCGGATCGATTCCATCCGGCGCCACGGGGACGGTGCAGACGGCGATCGCCAGCCAGGTCAACCTCGTCGTCGGCGGATCGGTCGGCCCCGGCCCGATACCGACGATCCAGTTCTGGAACGGTGTCACCACGGCACCGACCGGTACGGTGGCAGGCGGCTCCGGCATCTGGACGGGCGGACCCGTCACCAACTGGACCGATGCGAACGGGACGCGTTCCGATCCGTGGAACGGCAACTTCGCCGTGTTCCAGGGCGCGGCGGGCACCGTGACGGTGGACGCTGCCGGCGTTTCGAGCACCGGCATGCAGTTCGCTGTCGACGGCTATCGCGTTGAAGGCGGCGCCATCACCCTGAGCGCTTCCGGCACGATACGCGTCGGTGACGGCTCCGGGAGCGGGGCAGGCCATACGGCAACCATTGCCAGCGCCATCCAGGGCTCGGGGAGCCTCGTCAAGAGCGATCTCGGCACGCTGATCCTCGCCGGGGATAGCAGCGGCTATGCCGGTTCGGTTACGGTCGCGGCGGGGGATTTGCGTGTTGGGTCTGGGGGGGTTCTTGGCACCTCGTCTTTGCTTGTTGAGGGGGCGGGCACGCTGTCCGGTTTGGGCACGGTGGTCGGCGACGTGTCGGTTGCGGGCGGGTGGCTGGCGCCGGGGTCGGATACGCTGGGCACGCTGACGGTTGCGGGCAATGTCACGTTCGGGTCGGCTTCCACCTTCGCGGTGCGGATCGCCGCCGCCGGCGGCAACGACGCGCTGGCGGCGACCAGCGCGGACCTCGGCGGGGAAGTGGCGGTGACGGCCATCGACCCGCACGCCTCCTATGTGGACGGACAGGCCTATACGATCCTGACCACCACCGGTGCGCACGGCGTCAACGGGGCGTTCGACGGCGCGGCCATGGCGGGCGCTTCCGCCTTCCTGACGCCGACGCTGACGCATAACGCCGACAGCGTGGTGCTGACCATCGCGGTGACGCAGGATTTTTCGACGGTGGCCCAGACCTTCAATCAGGTCCAGGCGGCGACGGCGCTCACCGGCCTCGCGCAGAGCGGCGACGCGCTGACGGTGTTCAACGCCATCGCGGGCATGAACGCCGAGGAGGCCCGCCGCGCCTTCGAGCTGAGCTCGGGCGAGGTCCACGCCGCGGGCCAGCACGTCCTCGACCAGACCTTCGCCCTGTTCAGCCGCACCCTGCGCCATCAGGGGGTGGCCGGCCTCGGCGCGGGCAGCGCCGGGGCGCCGGTCTTCGCCGCGCCGCTCGGCTACGGTCCGGCGGCCGCGGCCGGCAGCGCGGGCATCGTCGCCATCGGGGAGGCAACCGACGCTGCCG
>Ga0065721_10052412_pt1 | contig 11975 bp, 12 predicted proteins | sample Mesricmetagenome_FD_59108 | JGI IMG/M metagenome (GOLD analysis project Ga0065721, IMG submission 59108) | Mesophilic microbial community from rice straw/compost enrichment Sample: eDNA_1 v2 (version 2) | ecosystem: Engineered > Solid waste > Grass > Composting > Bioreactor | place: USA: Davis... | reverse complement strand
TCGAGTCCCCATGCACGCCGATGATGGAAAGGCTCGACGCCTTGCTGGCGGTCAGCCGGCGGAGCCACTTCTCGTCGAAGCCGAACTGGGAGCATTTGGATTCCATCTCGGCCAGCGCCCCATGACCGGCGGAAGCCTCGACGCTGAGCACGGGCACGTGGACCAGCTCGACAACCGGCGCCGAGCGGCGCTCGGGAGCCCCGAGCACCTTCTCGTCGACACCGAAGAACCGGGCGAGCACTGAGCGATCCTGCTCGTCGAGGCTCCGCGGACTGCCGCGCCGGATGTACTGCTGGATATAGGCCGCATTGCGTCCGAGGAGGCGCGAAATCGAGGAGTAATTGTACCCCCGTTGCTGAATCAGCTCGTCCAAGGCTTTGCGTGCTTCGTCCATCGCCGACGTCCCAAGTGAGTGCATGTAGGAAATCCTATCCTAGACTCTAGGATGTCTTCCTAGTAGGAACATAACAGGAACGCAAGAGCCATGCGAGTCGGGGACGATGGAGCTTCTGGAGCAGGTCGAGAGCTATCTGGCACGGACCAGGGTGCCGCCGAGCACGTTTGGCAGGATCGTCGTCGGTGATCCCGGCTTCGTGAGAGATTTGCGCTCCGGAAGGAAGCCGAGGCGCAAAACTCAGGATCGTGTGGCGAGCTTTCTCGGTAGAACGAGCTAGGCATTAGGTGTCGAGGCATGCAAAACGGGCTCGATGTCGCCGAAGCATCGACACGCGAAGTGAGATCGCCGTGGTTCAGTTCAAGCAGAAGACGATGCAAGGCACAGCAGGGCGGGATTCAATGACGCGAACAAGATCGGCGGCACGTTCGAAAGCCGGCGGAGGGGCCGACGAGGCCGTCCTCTTAAACGCGAGGCGTCTTGAGTTATCTCGTGCGCGAGCGATGGCGCGAGCCTGGGCGACGACGATACCAGAGACAAGTCGCACCGGCCACGCGGCCCTGTTCGCTCGGAGTGCATTGGAGGCGTTCGCCGCAGAGAAGGCCCCAAGCCTTCGATTGCGGCCGCCGGTAGCCGTGACCGGTAGGCTGGATGAAAGTGCACGTCAGCTATCGGTCTCATTCGGACGCGAAGCGGCAGCGCTTCCTATCCTTGAAGGTTGCCACCTCCTAACGAGCCTCTACGCCGGACTGCTGCCCGGTAAGGAGCGCAGCGCGCTCGGAGCCTTCTATACGCCGCCGGCTCTGACGCAGAGACTTCTCGATCTCGCGACTGAAGGCGGAGTCGACTGGTCGACCGCGCGCGTTCTAGATCCGGCGAGCGGTGGAGGGGCGTTCATCCTGGAAGCCGCCTCGCGAATGCGCGGAGCGCTTCAGGGCAGCGAGCCCGCTTTCGTCCTCGCGCAGCTCGGCACCAGGCTTGCCGGCTTTGAGATTGACCCTCATGCAGCCTGGCTGTCGCAGGCAGCGCTCGATATTTTCCTTTCCGATCTGACCTCAGCGAGCGGACGCGAAATCCCTCTCTGCGTAAAGGTCTGCGACACGCTCGAAGAGACGCCGATCGCTCTCTATGATTTGGTCGTCGGCAATCCGCCCTATGGCCGCGTCACACTGACCGCCGCGCAGCGCCTCCGCTTTGCGCGGAGCCTCTACGGCCACGCGAATCTCTATGGCGTATTCACGGATGTCGCGTTGCGGTGGACGCGGCCAGGGGGCATGATCGCCTATTTAACACCCACGAGCGTGCTCGGGGGGCAGTATTACGCGTCCTTGCGGCAACTCCTAGCCGAAGAAGCGCCGCCGGTGGCTATCGACTTCGTGCATGCGCGCCGCGGCGTGTTTGAGGACGTGCTGCAGGAAACGCTGCTCGCCCTTTATCGCAAGGGCGGCGCGCGCCACAGATTTCAGGTCCATTACCTCCACGTCGATAACGAGCGCGAGGCGCGGCTCACCAAAAACGGCAAGGTCTCGCTGCCCGCGGACGCAAGAGCGCCGTGGCTTGCGCCGCGCGAGCCCGCCCATGTTGGCCTGATCAAGGCTGCAGAGGGCATGACGGCACGGCTTAACGATTGGGGCTATAGCGTTTCGACCGGGCCGCTCGTCTGGAACAGGTTCAAGCCGCAGATGCGCAACCGCGCGGCGCAGGGCCTGCATCCGCTGATCTGGGCCGAAGCGGTCACGTCCGACGGCCGCTTCATCTACCGCGCCGACAAGCGAAACCATGCGCCCTACTTCAAGCCTGAGGCGGGCGATGACTGGCTTGTGGTCGATCGCAGCTGCGTCCTCGTGCAGCGCACGACGGCGAAGGAACAGCACCGCCGCCTGATTGCGGCCGAGCTGCCGCAAGCCTTCATCGATGCGCACGGCGGCGTCATCGTCGAAAATCACCTCAACATGGTGCGCGCGACGCAGAAGGCGGCCGTGTCGCCAGCCGTCGTTGCGGCCGTGCTGAACAGCGATATCGTCGATCAGGTCTTTCGCTGCATCAGCGGCAGCGTCGCGGTGTCGGCTTTCGAGCTTGAAGCCCTGCCGCTGCCGCCCGCCTCGGCCATGGCGCCGATCGAACGACTCGTCGCTAGGGGTGCCACACGCGCGGCAATCGAAAAGGCACTACGCAGCCTCTATGGGCTCAAGGCATGACGCTCCCACCACTGTTGTCGTGGAACGACATCCACGCTCGCCTGCCGGAAATTTTCCCGGAAGGCTCGGCCAACCGTGAACACTCAATTTGGGAGATCGCAGCCAAAACAATCTTTGTGATGCTGTACGTCGGCGCGGTCGAAGGGCGGGACCGCTGGATCAGGCCCGATCAGGTCACGCGCATGACCAACGCGCAGGCGGCGCTCGTCGATGACGAGGCGCGGCTCGCCTGGGCGAAGGCGTCGATCAAACCGAGCAAGGCGGACGTGCCGGGCCGCTGGTATGCGGTCAACACGCGGGAATCGATCCGCGACGACACGATCCGTTATGCGCTCATCCAGAATGGCGCGGTAATCGATCGCCCGCTCGCCACCACATCGCCCGCGGGGCGCTACGCGCTTCAGGCCGATTTCGCGGACTTGCTTTCGCCTGATCTCGACGAGGCCACGTTCATCGCGAAGGCCGCGGCCTGGCGCGACAAGCACCTCAATGCCGGCGCGCTCGCGCGCATCGCGATTGTACGCAAAGGGGCTGCCAGCGGCGGACAATATGAGCTGGTGACGTTTCCGAACGGTGAAACCCGCCGCATGACGACGGGGCCGAGCGCGGACATTTCAAAGGCCGTCATCGAGGTCTTCGCGCCGAAGTTCTTGCACACGCCCGGCGTGATCTCGCTAAGCGAGAGCGGCAACAAGGTCGTTGCGCGCGATGACGAGCTGGCCAAGGCGATCGGCCTGACCATCCCCGCCGACAAGAGCCTGCCCGATATCGTGCTGGTTGATCTCGGGCCGGCGCACCCGCTGCTGGTCTTCATCGAGGTCGTGCACACGGACGGGCCGGTCAACGAGGCCCGCAAAACAGCGCTGCTTCAGATTGCGGATGGGGCGGGGTTCTCCGCCGAGCATGTCGCATTCGTCACTGCTTATCTCGACCGCGACGCGGCTCCTTTTCGCAAGACCGTCAGCAGCCTCGCCTGGGGCAGCTATGCCTGGTTCGCATCCGAACCCGACAGCCTGATTGTTTTCAGCGGAAGGCCGCTTCAGATTGAAGGCGGCTAACGGGTATGGATCGCGGACGCGCACTACAACCGGCCCCGCGCGCCGGAACCAAGCAGGCGCTGCTTGTAAGCATGCTGAAGCGGCATGGCGGCGCCAGCGTCCGGGAACTCGTTCAGGAGATGGGGTGGAAAGCCAACACAGTTCATGCCGCCCTGTCGACCCTGCGAACGAGCGGCTGGCGAATTACTGTCGAGCAGGCCGCCCGCGAAAGGCGCTACCGAATAACCCCTGAATAGCCGCGACGCGTGAAGGCGAGCACGAGATCTCGAATGGCCTCGTGCTCCGGGCCGAATTTCACAAGATGCTCGGCCTTCGGCTAAGTCACTGCCAATGACGACCTGCGGTTCGCTGTGTCCGAGCGGCTGAAAGCTGACTTCGATGATGGGAAGCACTATCGCCAGATGCAGGGCAGGGAAGTTCCGACTCCCACTGCGGGATTAGCGCCGCCATCACGGCACGCGCTCGGTTGGAATCGCGAGAACGGGTACCTCGGCCAGGACCTGCGACCGGCGATGACCGGCAGCCAAAAAAAAGGCGCAACTTGGCCGAAGGCCGCCGGTCCGCTGTGTGGGTTTGCCCGCGGTTAGCGGACACAGCCGGCGATGGTGATGTTGACACGCTCATAGTAGTCTCGACGTATGGAAGAGACCGACGAAGCTGCTGTCCGTCGTGCTAAGCTTTCGGGATATCACCAGCGGGGCCGAAATATTCTGAACGCCCAGACACGTGCCATAGATTCCCTTATCCACGAGCTGCATGCACTCGACTCAGCAGTTGACCGAGAAACGTTCCGTGTCCCGCTCCTCATGCTTCAAGCTGTAGGCGTGTCAGTTCACAGCGTGCTTAATCTTACGCGCGAGCGTGACATGGGCATCCGCGACTGCTTTGGTATCGTCCGTGCCGCTGTCGAGACAGCGATTAACGCGGCCTTCATCGCAGTGTCGGGCGAACACATCGCGGAAAAGGCGATCCGGCACATGCGACAGAAGCGATGGCGAGACCTGCGCCGCCACGGTCGGGTGGGCAATCTACGCATTACAGCGTCACGCGACGTTGACCTTGAAGTGCATGACCTGCCAGGCCTGCGCGAGGCGCTTGATGAATACACGAACAAGAGGGGCGAGGAGGTACGTGACTGGACGCCCGAAAGCCTCCAGAAGCGCATCACTGCCATCTCAGACTTTCACCGTCGCGCCGGTCTGTCGCTTGGTATAGCGCAATTCGCAATTTATCGACCGGCCTCGGAACTTCTTCACGGCACCTACTACGGAGTAAATCTGTTCTGGCAGGGTAGCCGTGACAGGCCCGCGAAGGATGATGATGAGTTCGACGCTCTTTGGATGACAGAGCACTTCGTAACGCTTCTGACTGCGCTCTTCTTCGCTGCCAGTGGTGCGATCGACGCGATAGCGGCGGTCCATTCGCTTACGGGTCATTCGCAGAGGCAGGATGCTCTTTCCCAGGAACTGTCCGCCCTCATAGAGCAGATGGGCGGTGATGATGGAGACGACGAGCACACATTCTCGGCGGCACCGGCATGATACGATATGCCCGGAAGCCGTCGGTCGGCTTCGGGTGTGCTCACCGGGATAGTCGGTCATTAGCCTGCCCGCGAGCCATGATATGCGTAATAAGGTTCGGCGGGAACTGCAAAAAATCGCTGACCAGCAATTTGGTCAAACTCGTTTGCAAGGACTTGCGCAAGCGGAAGCAGGATATCTCTGGCACGGTAATAATCATCGAGTCCAATCGGATCGTCAGCCATCAGAGGCGCGTCGATCCGCACAAGCTGATCGCGGCCGATGAGAAGCCCCGCCTGACCAAGCGCGTTCTGGCCAGCAAGTCGCATGGCGGATGAGATGATCTCTTTCCAGTGCCACAGTCCGCCGAGACGGACCTGATCCTCTGTAATGAACATCTCGGATTCACCGCAGCCGAGCGATAGAATTTGGACTTGGCGCCGATCCAGGGCGTAGCAGCTCAGCGCATCGACCAGCGCGACCATGACTGGATTGTTCGCCCAGATGCCCCCATCAGCAAAGCGCCGGTCGCCATTCTTATAGACGGAGAAGAAGGTCGGCGCTGCGGAGGTGGCGAGGGCGGCTGTCACTATTTGCTCGCGCCAGTCCAGCTTGAAGTCCGGATGGTGGGGTGTCTTGAAGATGTGAACCTCGGTGAAGCCGTCGAATGCCGGAACGCACAGACGACAGCGGGCATCGCCGATCTGCCGGTCGCCGAACAGCTTGCGCAGTTCGCGTTCGAGAGGCGCGCGCTCATATTGATAGCGAGTCAGCGAATGGAAGAAGCGGAGGCCCGATTTGAGCTTTGAGAAAGGGGGCCGGATCGGCGGAAAAATCGCCTCGCCATGATCGAGGTAGAGCTGGAGGATTTCGCTCGCGCGCATACCGATCGACAGGCCCAAGGCGATGATGCCGCCCGTCGAGGTTCCCGCGATCATGTCGAAGTAGTTGCCGGCGGACCGGCCGCCAAGGTGACGGTCTTCAAACTCGGCCAGCAACGCCGCGGGGAGGATTCCGCGGATGCCGCCCCCGTCTATGGACAGGATGCGGAAGGGCCGGTCTGGCGGCCACGGCAGTTGCTGCCGTTGCCGGGCCAGCGTTCCGTCAGACCGACGCGATTGCCTTTTCGGTGCTGCGGGTTCCATCTCGTTCCTCTCGCGTCGGATGACGGCCGCCGCCGCGCCACTTCCTTGTCGCGAGCCAGCCCTCGTAGAAGAAGAGATAGCGCGCGCTCCACGGCAAGGTTGTCTCGGCAATGAGATCTTCGGGCGTCCACTCCTGGTTATAGGCATCGAACAGGCAGAGATATGGTAACTGCGGCTGGTCCCGGTTCACATAGACGTGCGGAATCGGTCCTTCTTCATAATCGGGGTGGCGCTCGAGAACCGGATCGAGCACCTGCACGCGCGGCTGGACGCGCAGCAGCGAAAAGGCTTCGATCGCCAGCGGGACGCGGTAGGCGATCCGGAGCGTATAATAACGCTGGACGGGTTGCAGGCGCCCTTGCCAGGCCGCAAAACGATCCGAGCGTTCAATGACCTTGAAGCCGGGCCATCGCTCGGCCATCGCGGCGATCTGGTTCTCGATGCTGATCAGTCCGGGATGCATCCGCCCCCCATGTTGGTGCTCGGGCGCGCGGCGGCGCTGGTCGCCGCGCCGATGATTGCGGCGGAGCCCGTGAGAACGCGGCCCGTCGAACCGATCCGCATCGCGCCGCTCTCGGCCTCGCGGCGGCTGGCATCGAGAAAACGTTCGATCGCAAAGCCGGCGGCGGTCTCGCCGAACAGGTCGTCGAGGATGATCCGCATCTCGGTCAGGTTCGCGCTGTTGCTACGGAGCCGTCCAAGCTGGCGCTGGAGATGGTCGAGGTCGCGCATATAGTCATTCTGCGCGGCGACATCGCCCGGCCAGCGATCGGTGAAGATGTCATCCTGAAAAGAGGGATTGCGCACGACGAGGGTCTCGAAGCGGCGGATATGATCCTGAAGCCGGCCGCCAATGTGCGAGGCGATGTTGATGACCTCGTCGACGAGGCCGGACCGCGCCGGACCGATGTCCAGCGCCATCGCCGCAAGCACGACAGACGGGGGCTTGCGGCCCTCGCGCGAGCGGTAGCGAACGTCGCGGTTGCGCTTGAGAAGTTGGAGCGCGACGACACGCGACGATTTCTCGGAAAGCGGAACCCTGTCGGGCAGCGGATCGGTGTCGGCCTTCGCCAGCGTGCCGTCCGCGGTCTGGCGGCGGGCATCGAACATATTGGCGAACACGGGGTCGAAAGCGACTTCACGGTTGAAGTGCTGCGCGAAGCCCCACGGATTCACGGGCTTTTGATAGCTGTCCCCGGTTTCGCGGCGCCAGTGGAACAAATGACCGGCCTTGAGCGGCACATTGGCGAGCCGCGCGATCGGCATGAGGTCGACGCGCGTGCCGTCTTCATAGGTCACGGTGACGCAGCGACTGTTGAGTGTAACGCGTCCGTAATAGCGGCTTCCCTCGGTGCCATTGATCGCGATGAAGAGCGTTTTCAGCACGTCGGCCGGATCATGGAACGGGGAAATGTCGAGCTCGATGACGACATCGACATCGTGCTGGTCTTTCGAGACGCGTGAGGCGATGGCGGTCCCGGTGGCGAAACTGCCGCCCGGATAACAGGCGATCACCTTCTGGTGCAGCGGGCTGTCGGGCCGATCCACATAGGCGCACAGCGCCTGATAGTGCTGTTCGGCTTCGTCGTGCTTGGTGGGCGAGAGCTGGATGCGCCGTGCGACATCCATCAGCAGGGCGTCGGCGGTTGAAGAGGGGAGGATCGGCTCGCGATAGGTCATTTATGCTGTTTCCTTGGTTCAGCCTTCCGGCGGAAATTCGTCGTGCCCGTGGCTGTCGCGCGCGCGAATGCGGCCGTTGCGGCCGTGGATGAGGAGTTCGGATTGCTGGTTGCGGGCGATCTCACGGCCGCGGGCGATCGCCTCCGCCTGGGTCCGATGGACCGAAGACGCACGCTGGCCCCCCGCCGATTGGACAGCCCAACCGCGCGGGTGCGGAGTGATATGTTGGTTGCGACTCATGGAATCTCCTTTGTCGGATGCGGCCTTACGGGATCGTAAGATATACCGAACGGGAGCTGCGGTCAACTCGTCGGACGAAAACGTTCGTTTGACCGAACGCTTCTGGATTCCTATGGGGACGCCCGCATGATAGATTGCGCGGAAGGAGATCAGCCTATGTCCTTGGCGACGAAGCTTCAAAAACTTCGCACGGCAAAGCGAGAGTCGCTTCAGGATGTCGCGGATGCCATCGGCGCATCAAAGGCGCACGTCTGGGAACTGGAGAAGGGCACCGCCAAGAATCCGTCGATCGAGCTCGTCCGGAAGCTGGCCGATCATTTCGGCGTCTCGATTGCCAGCCTCGTCGGGGAAGCACCCGACGAGGGCAGCGACGAGGAACAATTGCTCGTCATGTACCGCGACCTAAAATCGCTTGATCCAAAAGACCGCGAGCTGCTCGAAGACATCATCAAGGGGATGCAGAAGCGCCGCGACGGGGGGTAGGATGGAAATTGACCGGATCGAGCTCGCGGACTGCGGTTCGCCGGAAAAGATCATCGCCGAGATCATGCGGCAGGTGCCCGACATGCCGATCCCGGCGCCGATCGAGGAACTCGCGGCGGCGGTCGGCATCACCGACATTCACCGGCTGGAGACCGCCAGCTTCGAGGGCGGGCTGGTGACGCAGCCCGAGCGCGCGAACGGCGTCATTCTAGTCAACAGCAACGCCACGGCGCAGCGTCAGCGCTTCACGATTGGGCACGAGCTTGGCCATTATCTGATCATTGCCCACCAGCCCGCGCGTGCCGGCCAGTTCACATGCTCGAAAGCCGATATGGCGATCCGCGAGGCGGACCGCGACAATCGTGCGCGGCGGATGGAAATGGAAGCCAATCGGTTCAGCGCGGGCATCCTGATGCCGCTCGCGCGCTTCAAGCCCGACATGCGCAATCTGGGGACACCGGCACTGGAGCATGTGTTCGCGCTGGCCGCGCGTTACAATATGAGCAAGGAAGCGACCGCTCTCCACTATGTGCTGCACCACGACGCCGTTTGCGCGGTCATCGTCTCCAAGGACGATGTCGTTCGGCGAATCTACAAGCCCGGCCGCTTCCCCTTCATTGATGTTCGTATCGGGACACGTCTGCCCACGCCCTCGCTCGCCGCGCGCCTAGCCCCCGGTCGGCACTCCGATTGGGATGACGTAAACGCCGGCGTGTGGCTTGCCCTCGCGTCAGAAGACCGTCACCCATCCTTGCAGGAGCAAGCCTATCGCCTACACGGCGGATGGATGATGACGCTGCTCGTCCATACCGATCAGGGCGACGAGGAAGACGACGAAGGCGGGATTCCCGACGCATATGACGTGTGGGAGAAACCCCGTTTTCCATCTCGAAGCAGGCGCCGGTGAATGGAGCCGTCGCGAGATGTTTCTGCCCTGCGCCAATTTGACAACGAGCGTGATCACTGAGACCGCCACAAACGTTGGACAAGGGGACAACAATGATCGAGGTCGGCTCTTGGCCGGTCTGAATGTACCCCTCTACGGCTGAGATGGGCGCAAGGCTGTCGGCCACCGCGGCGCGTTCGGTCCGCAACTATCCGCAACTTCAGGTTCAGAGACGCCTCAAGGTGCGCAAGTCGTGTAGAGGAGAGGTGACTGTGTCGCGGCGGCTCAGGTGCAGCGAGAGAAAATTCCCTCCCGCTGTCCTCAGGCTTCGGCTATGTTCCAAGGAGCAGCAAGATGAACGCCATCATGACCGATTTCGACCGTCATCGCACAGGCCAGCCACTGTCCGGAAACTGGGAGGGCTTCTCCGAGATCGACCAGGCGATCCGGGAGAACCGCCTGACTGAGTATCGGATGAAGAAGGCTTGGGCCGACCCGATCAATCGATGGATCACCTTGCTTGTGGCGTTGATCCTGCTCGCCTTTGTAGCCTTCGTAGTTATCAACGACGTCATTCTTTGATCGCATCGATCACCACTTCTTGACCTCATCCGCGGCTTCCGGGGTTGCGCCTCGCGCGTCTCTTGTGATCGCGTCGAGTTGATCTCTTGAATTGCCGATGAGCTGGCGCCCGGCGCTTCGCACGCGTGCGGCTTCGTCGTGGATCTCGCTGGGATTGACGACTGGCACTGCTGAACCGGCGTTACCACTACCGATCGCCGCTCGCTCGCGAACGGTACTCGCATCGGAAATGCCGGGACGATCAACTGGTTGGCCTGGGGCGAGCACAAGCCGATCCTCAATGCCGTCTCTCAGCTGCTCGGCGTAGCTCTCGATGAACTTGCCTTGCAGCGCTTGGCCTTCCGGGCTGAGCTGGAACGCCACATCGTCGAAGCGAACGCTGCCATAGAAGTCCCGATTGCGTTCGATCTCGGCAAGCCCCCATTCCCTGTATGCCTGAGACAGGTTGAGACTTCCCGCAGCGCTGCTACCCTCAAAGAAGGACGCTTGGCTCTCCAGCCTGTTGGCAAGCTCCTCTGCCCGTCTCGCCTCTCGGGCGTAGTTTTGAGCTTCGGTCAGCGATGCATTCATCCCGCTCGCTGTGGAGGAGACCGACGAACTCGATGACGTGCTGACGGTCCGGATGAATCCATCGCGCGTGCTCGACCAGCTCCGGCTGTCGGACATCTGCTGAAGACTGCCCGTGATCCGCGAACGATCCTCCGAGGCGATACCGATATCGCTGTCTGTCCACGCCTCATTCCGACCGCCCCTTGCCCCGACGCCAAGCTTAGCAGGCCCGAATTCCCCGCTCAGTCCTGCCGACGCTTCCCCGTTTAGGAACCAGGAAATGGTAATGTCGTCGGCGGCACGGCGGGAGAGGCCGAACTGGCGCTGCAGGTTGGTGGAGGCCTGGTCGACCTCGCTGAATGCCGTCTGGATGCTGTCCGCGTTCGATTGGCCAGTGGCAGTCTCGAAACTGCTGCCGCGGCTGAACTGGTCGCGGAGCTCGCGGAATCTGGTGACGGCGCTGGTCGTCGATTCGGTGGCGATGTTGGCGTAGGTCTCGCTGTTGGAGCGGGCCTGCGATGCCATCGTGGAAAGCCGCGACGTGAATTCCTGCCCGAGCGTGGGCGTGAACGGATAGCTCGAGTTCGGGAGCTGGTCGTAGCTGGCCTCGCCGAAGCTCGTGGTCATCGAGCCGGTGTCGCTGAAGGTGCGGGTCTGGCCGGCGCCATAGGTGAAGCTCGGCGCGATCGTGCCTTGCGCGAACTGGCGGGTGAGCACGCTCGAATTCTCGAAGCTGGTGTTGCCGAGCGCGACGTTGCCGGTGCTCGCCTCGCGCGCGGCCTCCTCGGCCGCGTTCTGGCTGGGGTTGAGGTAGCTCGTCGCATGGTGCGAGATCGCCATCGCCCCCTTGGCGACGCCGCCGGCGAGGAACGGGACGGAGGCGATGAGGTAGCCCGCGAGGGTGCCGATGTCGCTGTTGACGTCGGCCATGCCGGTGAAGCTGGCGAGGCTGAGGCCGTTGGCGCCCGCGACCGCGGTCATGTCGGCCGCGCCCTTCACCATCAGCATCATGTGCAGGATCACGAACAGCGGACCCCAGGCAGCGAGATAGAAGAAGCCGGTGACGTAGCCTTTCAGCGCGAGCGGGCCGGTCTTGGGCATCAGGAATAGCGGGAAGAGGACCGGGAACAGCGCGTAGAACAGCACCGTCAGCACGACGTTCAAGAGCGGCACCCATTTCATCGCGTTGCTGGCGATCGAGCCGTAGGTCCGCTCGGTCTGGATGTCGGCGCGGGTCTGC
>Ga0065721_10052414_pt1 | contig 11979 bp, 10 predicted proteins | sample Mesricmetagenome_FD_59108 | JGI IMG/M metagenome (GOLD analysis project Ga0065721, IMG submission 59108) | Mesophilic microbial community from rice straw/compost enrichment Sample: eDNA_1 v2 (version 2) | ecosystem: Engineered > Solid waste > Grass > Composting > Bioreactor | place: USA: Davis... | reverse complement strand
GCTGCCCGTCTTCGCGGCCCAATAAAACACCTTATACAGCTCGTAGTTGTTGGTCATAGACACGGTCTATAGCTCCTGTTAAATATATTAATTACTTGTATGACCCCTATTCGTATTATAGTGAAACTACGAAAGAGATACCAGTCTTGCGCGCCATAGCGCATTCGGAAGGAGCAGGAGGAAGATGGAGGCCACGACATTCGTACTGTTCGGAGCAACAGGGGATTTAGCGAAGAGAAAAATATACCCTGCTTTGTATAATCTGTTCATCGACGGCAAGCTGCCCGAATCGTTCTCGTTGTTCGGTCTCGGAAGAAGAGAATGGACCGACGAGTCTTTTCAGGCTAACGTCGAGCAATCCGTTCGGCAGTTTTCCCGGCGCGAAGCGAAAAACGACGGCTCGCTGGAACGATTCGTGCGCGCGTTCCGGTACAACGTGCTGGACATCGGGCGCAAGGAGGATTACGCGAGGCTGCTGGAGCGGATCGAGCAGCGGGAGGAGGCGCTTGGCGCCCCGCCTAACCGGCTGTTCTATCTGTCGGTCGGTCCGGAGTTTTTCGAGACGATTGCGGCGAACATTCTCGAGAGCGGACTTGGCTCCGAGAAGGGCTGGAAACGGCTCGTCATCGAGAAGCCGTTCGGCCACGACCTGCCGTCGGCCCGCGAGCTGAACCGGAAGCTGAGCCAGACGTTCGCGGAGGAGGAAATTTTCCGCATCGACCATTATCTCGGCAAGCCGATGGTGCAGAAGATGGGCGCGCTGCAGCAAGCGAACCCGGTCATTCAGGCGCTCTGGACGAACCGCTACATCGCCAACGTGCAGATTACGGCGAGCGAGACGGTCGGCGTCGAGGAACGCGCCGGCTACTACGACCACGTAGGCGCCGTGCGGGATATGTTCCAGAACCATATGCTCCAACTGCTCATGATGGCGGCGATTCATCTTCCGCACGAGAGCAGCTCCGAGCAGGTGCGCTTCAAGAAGAAGAGGATCATGCAGGCCGTCGTGCCGTTGCAGAAGCAGGACGTCTCGGCCAGCGTCATTCGCGGTCAATATGCGGAAGGCGCCATCGGCGGCAAGCCGGTCGCCGGCTACTTGGCCGAACCGGGCATCGCCGAAGGCTCGACGAACGATACGTTCATCGCCGCCAAGCTGGAGATCGACGACATCTACTGGCGCGGAGTGCCGTTCTACATTCGCACCGGCAAGAGAATGAAGGAGAAGAGCACGCGCATCGTCGTCGAATTCAAGGAGCCGCTGCAGCAGCCTTCGCAGGGCCGCGGCACGCCTAACCTGCTCGTCTTCGAGATCGGTCCGAAGGAAGGCATTACGCTGCAGCTCAACACGAAGGAAGACGGCGAATTCAAGCCGCTGCACGTCGAGCTGCACGGCAGCCAGGACGACGTTCCCGAGGCGTACGAGAACCTGATCCACGACGCGCTGCGCGGAGACGGCACGTTCTTCGCCCACTGGGACGAAGTCGAGCTGAGCTGGCAGTGGGTGCAGCCGATCCTCGACGCCTTCGCCGAAAATCTCGTGCCTTTGCAGCCTTACGCCGCCGGCTCCTACGGGCCTGCGGAATCCGACGCGCTGCTCGCGCGGGACGGCTTCCGCTGGTGGTTCGACGGTGAGGCTGAAACTATAAAAATTGAGGGAGAAGAATATGCCTACAACACAAACCATTGAGCAACTCGCAATCGACACGATTCGCACGCTTTCCATCGACGCCATCAACGCCGCCAACTCCGGTCACCCGGGGCTGCCGATGGGCGCCGCGCCGATGACTTACTCCCTTTGGGCAGGTCATCTGAACCACAATCCGGGCAACGCCAAATGGTTTAACCGCGATCGCTTCGTGCTGTCGGCAGGTCACGGATCGGCTCTGCTGTACAGCCTGCTGCATCTGTCCGGCTATCGCGTATCGATCGACGACCTGAAGCAGTTCCGCAAGCTGAACAGCAAGACGCCGGGTCACCCGGAATACGGCCATACGGACGGCGTGGACGCCACGACCGGACCGCTCGGCCAAGGCGTGGCCATGGCGGTCGGCATGGCGATGGCCGAAGCTCACCTGGCCGCGAAATTCAACCAGGAAGGCTTCCCGGTCGTCGATCATCACACTTATGCGCTCGTTGGCGACGGCTGCCTCATGGAGGGGATCTCCTACGAAGCGATGTCGATGGCCGGCCATATGAAGCTGGGCAAGCTGATCGTGCTGTACGATTCGAACGACATCTCTCTGGATGGGGATCTGAACCTGTCCTTCGGGGAAAATATCCAAAAGAGAGCGGAGTCGGCGAACTGGCAGTACCTGCGCGTCGAAGACGGCAACGATATCGCCAAAATCAATCAGGCGATCGCCGCCGCGAAGGAGAACGACTCCCAGCCTACGCTGATCGAGGTTCGCACGATTATCGGCTACGGCAGCAAAGCAGCCGGAACGCACAAGGTTCACGGCAATCCGCTCGGCAAGGACGAGGCCAAGGCGACGAAGCAGGTGTACGGCTGGCCTTATGAGGAAGAGTTCACCGTCCCGGCCGAGGTTAAAGCGCATTTCGAGCAACTGAAGCAAAACGGAGCGGCCAAGGAAGAAGAATGGAACAAGTTGCTGACCGCCTACAAGACGCAGCATCCATCGTTGGGCCAAGAGCTGTCCCAGGCGATCGACGGCACGGTGGCGATCGACGCTTCCGACATCCTGACGTTCGATACGTCCAAGTCGGTGTCGACTCGCGTCGCGAGCGGGGAAGCGATCAACCACTTCGTGAAAACCATTCCGGCCATCTTCGGAGGCAGCGCCGACTTGTCGCACTCGACGATGACGGACATTAAGGGCGAGCAGAAGTTCGCCGTCGAATCCTACGCGGGACGCAACGTCTACTTCGGCGTTCGCGAGCACGCGATGGGCGCGGCCGGCAACGGCATGGCGCTGCACGGCGGCGTGAAGCCTTTCGTCAGCACGTTCTTCGTCTTCTGCGACTACTTGCGCCCGTCGATTCGTCTCGCCGCGCTGCAGAAGCTGCCGGTCGTCTACGTGTTCACGCACGACTCGATCGCCGTCGGAGAGGACGGACCGACGCATGAGCCGGTCGAGCACTTGGCCGCGCTGCGCACGATTCCGGGACTGACCGTTCTTCGTCCGAGCGACGCGAACGAGACGGCGAGCGCTTGGGCGTACGCGCTGGAGCAGAATGAAGGACCGGTCGCTCTCGTGCTGAGCCGGCAAAACTTGCCGATCTACGAAGAGACGAAGGCGAATAAGGAAAAGCTCGCCAAGGGAGGCTACGTCCTGACGGAAACGAACGACAAGCCGGATTTGATCCTGATCGCCACCGGCTCCGAAGTTTCCCTGGCCGTGAACGCCAAGGCGGAGCTCGAGCGGGATAATTTGTCCGTACGCGTCGTAGCGATGCCGGGCCGCGAGCTGTTCGAGCGTCAATCCGGCGAGTACAAGGAAAGCGTGCTGCCTCGTTCGGTCGCGAAACGGATCGCCATCGAAGCCGGCATCTCGCTTGGGTGGGACCGCTACACCGGGCCGGAAGGCAAAGTGCTGTCGATCGATACGTTCGGCGCATCGGGACCTGGAGGCGAAGTGCTGGAGTATTTCGGTTTCTCCGTCGGGCATGTCGTTCGTTTGGCCAAAGATTTGTCGAAATAAATTAACGATATTAAATAATGGAGGTCATCCACATGAAATTTTTCATCGATACGGCTAACCTGCAGGACATTAAGAAGGCGTACAAAATCGGCGTTCTGTCCGGCGTAACGACCAACCCGTCGCTCGTCGCCAAAGAAGGCGTCAAGTTCGAAGACCGCATCGCCGAAATTTTGCGCGAAGTTCCGGAAGTGGAGTCGGTATCCGCCGAAGTCACGCCGGACGCGCTCACCGCAGAAGAAATGATCGCCCAAGCGGACGAACTGATCAAGATCAACGATTACGACAAGAACATCACGATCAAGCTGCCGATGACGCTGGCCGGCCTCGAAGCCTGCCGCTACCTGAGCAAAAAAGGCGTCAAAACGAACGTCACGCTCATCTTCACGGTAAACCAGGCGCTGCTCGCCGCCCGTGCCGGCGCGACTTACGTATCTCCGTTCCTCGGACGTCTGGACGACATTTCGGAAGACGGCGTTCTGCTGGTCTCCAAAGTCGCCGAGCTGTTCCGCACGCATAACCTGGATACGCAAATCATCGCCGCTTCCGTTCGCCATCCGGATCACGTAACCCGCGTAGCAATGGCCGGCGCGCATATCGCGACGATTCCGTTCTCCGTCATCGAGCAGATTTCCAAGCACCCGCTGACGGATCAAGGGATGGAGAAGTTCGCGGCAGACTGGAAAAAAGCCGTCCAATAAGGACGGTTTTCCGCGGAGCCAGGCAATTCATTAATGAGATTAAATAATAGAGATAAGTTGGGGAGGAACCGTCAATGAGCAAGCAGCAGATCGGCGTCGTCGGCTTGGCCGTCATGGGCAAAAATCTCGCTCTGAACATCGAAAGCAAAGGGTTTTCCGTCGCTTTGTTCAACCGTTCTCCGGAGAAGACGAAGGAGCTGCTGGAAGAGGCGAAGGGCAAAAATTTCGTCGGCACGTACAGCGTCGAAGAGTTCGTGGCATCCCTGGAGACGCCGCGTAAAATACTGATCATGGTCAAAGCCGGACAGGCGACGGACGACACGATCAATCAGCTCGTGCCTCATCTGAGTCCCGGGGACATTCTGATCGACGGCGGCAACGCCTACTTCCCGGACACGCAGAGAAGAAACAAGGAGCTGCAGGAGCAAGGCTTCCGCTTCATCGGCGCCGGCGTATCCGGCGGCGAAGAGGGCGCGCTTAACGGTCCTGCGATCATGCCGGGCGGTCAGAAGAGCGCGTATGAGCTGGTCGAGCCGATTCTGACGGCCATCTCGGCCAAGGTCGACGGCGATCCTTGCTGTACTTACATTGGCGAAGAGGGCGCGGGCCACTACGTCAAAATGGTGCACAACGGCATCGAATACGGCGACATGCAGCTGATCGGCGAAGCGTACCACCTGCTGAAGGACGTTCTTGGCGTCGGCACGAACGAGCTGCACGAGATTTTCACGGAATGGAACAACGGCGAATTGGACAGCTATCTGATCGAGATTACGGCCGACATCTTCTCCAAGAACGATCCGGAGACGGGCAAGCCGATGGTCGACGTCATTCTCGATTCCGCCGGACAGAAGGGCACTGGCAAGTGGACGAGCCAAAGCTCGCTCGACCTCGGCGTGCCGCTGTCGATCATTACGGAGTCGGTGTTCGCGCGCTTCATCTCCGCGATGAAGGAGGAGCGCGTCGCCGCCAGCAAGAAGCTGGACGGTCCGGCCGTCTCCGCGTACGACGGCGATCGCCGCGAGTTCATTGAAGCGGTCCGCCAGGCGCTGTACGCGAGCAAGATCGCGTCTTACGCGCAAGGCTTCGCGCAGATGAAAGCCGCTTCCGAAGCGTATGACTGGAACCTGAACTACGGCGGCATCGCCATGATCTTCCGCGGAGGCTGCATCATCCGCGCCAGATTCCTGCAAAACATCAAGGACGCGTACGACCGCAATCCGGAGCTGACGAATCTGCTGCTGGACGATTACTTCGGCGGCGTCGTCAAAAACTATCAGGCGGCATGGCGTAAAGTCGTCGCCGTTGCCGTCGAGAGAGGCATCCCGGTACCGGCGTTCGCTTCCGCGCTGGCGTACTACGACAGCTATCGCACGGAGCGTCTGCCGGCCAACCTGCTGCAAGCGCAGCGCGACTACTTCGGCGCGCACACGTTCCAGCGCGTGGATCGCGAAGGCAGCTTCCACTTCCAGTGGATCTAACGGTTTAACACAGCCCCTGCAAGGATTGTTCACGATCCTTGCAGGGTTTTTTATATATTGTGAAAACCTCTCTCCGTTTACGAGCGAAACTATCGTCCCTTTCCGTTCGTCCAATACAGAAGAAGGATGTGGAGACGCAAGGAGACGAAGGAGAGAAACCTAATGAAACGATTCGCCATACATAACCGGGGCAAATGGATGCTTACGCTGTTGATCGCCCTGTCGCTGGTTCTGCAATCGGCCGTTTCCGCGCTGGCGGCAGAAGGAGGCGCCGACGGCACGACGGCCGAAAGTTCTCTCGGACCGCCGGTGTTCACGGAGGAGATGGGGCAGGCGCTGGAAGACGCGGAGCGGCTGCTGTATATGCAGGAGCCGCTGTCGGACTGGGCGGCGGTCGGGCTGGCGTTGAACGGGAAGGAAGTTCCCGACAGCTACTTGCGGGCCAAAGCCGACGAACTGCTCGCCAACCGCGGCAAATACGACAAGGTCAGCGAACTGGCCCGCTCGATGGCCGGTTACGCCGCGGCCGGGGGCAGCGTCAATTTTATCGCCGGACTAGACTTATACCCGATCTTGATGAATCACCGCGGCATGGAGGCGGAGGGAGCGCCGGGGCTCGCTCTGGCCCACTTGGTCGGCAACCGCTCGGTGTCGGGCACTCTGGCGCGTACGGAGTGGTATTCGGACCGGATCTACTACAAACTCCTGGAGCTGCAGTCCGAGGACGGCAGCTGGGCTTTGCCGGGCGATGCTTCCGCAGAGGGCAGCGTGGCCGCGACGTCGACCGCATTGATGGCGCTCGCACCAGCGTCGGATTCGGAGCCGGCGAGCAAGGCGCTGCGATGGTTGAGGACGCAGCAGTCAGCCGACGGCGGATTCGGCGGCGCTTTGGATACGGCGCTGGCCGTCATTGCGCTGTCTGCGCTCGGCATCGACGCCGCAGCCTGGACGTTGCCGGACGGAAGCCAGCCTCTGCAGGCGCTGCTGAAGCGGCAGCTTGAGGGAGGAGGCTTCTCCGAAAGCGAAGGCGCAAGCGCGGACATGACCGCGACGGTTCAAGTCTACATGGCGCTGGCTGTCTACAAGCGATTCGCCGGCGGCGAGTCCGCGCTGAACGTCATCTGGAAGCAGCCGGTCGTCGCGGACAGCGTGAAGGTATCCGTCGAAGGGCCGGAAGGCACGATTGCGGAAGGACGCGGGCAGAGCGGCGAGGCGCTGGCGTCCGCGGTCGCTTTTCTGAAGAAGGCAGGCATTCCCTATAAGCTGAAGAGCGACCCGGAAGGGGGGCAGATGATCGGCGCGATCTCCGGCGTTGCGGAAGGGCGCTACGGCGGTCAAGATAGCTGGAAGCTGGCCGTTCGCACGAAGCTCGGCAGTTGGTTGTTCCCCGAGAACTTCCCCGACGGACTGCGACTTTCGGAAGGAGACGAGCTGCTCGTCTATTACGGCTCGGACAACACCGCGGTACTTGATACGATCGGCATTGAATGGGACTTCGAAGGGCAGACGGTTCTAGGTTCTCCCATTCCCGCGGGCAAACCGGTTCAGCTATACGTCAAAAAAGCGAATCGCCGGCTCGGATACTTGATCGCTCCAGGAATAACCGTTCGGTTAGCAGGAAAAACGGCGGTAAGCGACGCAGAAGGAAAGGTGTCGTTCGGAGCGCTCAAGCCGGGAGTATACCGCATCGAGGTGACTGGCTATAGGAAAAACGCCGTGCCGACGGTGGCCAGAGGCGATTTCACGCTGCGAGTGTTCTCGCCCGAGCTGTCCGCCTATACTGATGAGGCGCAGGTGTCTTCGTGGGCGCGTGATGAAATGGGGTTTATTTTGGCGCAAGGATATATGCAGGGCATTGACGTCAAGGGCAAGCTGCTTGCTCCGAAGCAAGCGCTGACCCGTGCGGAGTATGCCGCGCTGCTGCTCCGGCTGCTGGGGGAGGAAGCGTCTCCCAAGACGGGGAAGACGTTCTCTGACGTGCCGGCAGACGCATGGTACAGCGGAACGTTGGCCAAGGCGGCAGAGCTCGGCATTACGGATCGAACCTCCGGGCGATTCGAGCCGAGTCGCGCGATTACGCGCGAGGAAGCGGCCGTGATGGCGGCCAAGGCCGGACGTCTCTCCACCTACGGGAGCGCGGAGCGGATGGCGTTCTCCGACATTGACGGCCTGTCCGCCGCAAGCCGGCACGCGATCCAGGCCGTGTTCGAGCATCAGGTCATGACAGGCAGCGACGGGAAATTCGAGCCGGGGCGGACGCTCGTCCGCGAGCAGGCGGCGGCCATCCTTGCGAGGCTGCATGTCGTTCTGTACGCGGACAGCCTTATTTACTAGTAGAGCGCTCCCGAAGTAACGCAACCAAGATGTTGCAGCTGCTGCATATAGGCAGGCAGAGTCGCTGTAACGGTGCTGAGTCGGGTTGGAGCCGGATATGAGCCGTCAGAATCGCTGTAACCGCGCTCAGTCGGGTTGGAGCAGCGGATAAGCAGGCAGAGTCGCTGTAACCGCGCTGAGTCGGGTTGGAGCGGTCTATGAGCAGGCGGAGTCGCTGTAACCGTGCTCAGTCGGGTTGGAGCGGTGTATGAGCAGGAAGAGTCGCTGTAACGGTGCTGAGTCGGGTTGGAGCGGTCTATGAGCAGGCAGAGTCGCTGTAACCGTGCTCAGTCGGGTTGGAGCGGTGTATGAGCAGGCAGAATCGCTGTAACCGCGCTCAGTCGGGTTGGAGCAGCGGATAAGCAGGCAGAGTCGCTGTAACCGCGCTGAGTCGGGTTGAAGCGGTCTATGAGCAGGCAGAGTCGCTGTAACGGTGCTGAGTCGGGTTGGAGCAGCGGATAAGCAGGCAGAGTTGCTGTAACCGCGCCTCCGGGATTTGCTCCCGGTGCTGCCGCTCCATATGCGCCAATATGCGATGGTGGGCGGCAACGGGGCTTTCGCGGCTGCGGAAGGACGGATCGTCGACGCCGTTCGTTTCGATGCGCGGACGGCGGAAGCGATCGTCGGGCTCATTCGGAAATACGATGCGGATTATTTGGTCGACGGAACGTGGGACTACTCCTATTCCAGCAGAGTGGACCATCCGATCCGGCGCAATCTCGACCCTGAACGAAAAGGCTCCGAAACCGCCGGATGGGCGAATCGGAGCCTTCTTCATTTCTATTCGTCTAAAAGACTGGAGATGTCCTTCAGCACTTCCTCGTTGTCCATGCCGTCGCCCATCTCGTACACTCGCCGAATTTGCTGCTTGGCGTCGATCAATTGGAGAGAAGTGACGTTGTGCACGAATTGGCCTTCTCCCATATTGACGACGTTGACGCCGTACTTGGCGGCAAGCTCTTTCGTTGCCGCTTCTTCTCCGCGCAGCACGTGCCAGCCGCTCATGTCCATGCCCATGCGCTCGGCGTATTTTTGCAGCGTCTCCGGCGTGTCGCGTTCGGGATCGAAGGTGACGGCCACAAACTGCACCTTGTCGCCGAATACGCCCTGCTGCTTGAGCTTCTCCTGCAGCTGTACCATTTTGTAAGTCGTTACCGGACAGATGTCGGGGCAGCTGGTGAACATGAATTCCATCAGCACGACTTTGCCCGCGTTGTCGCCGGCCTTGATCTGCCGTCCGTCCGCGTTCGTCAGCTCGAAATCCGGCGCGGATTGGACGACGGGAAGCGAGGAGCCGGAACCGAGAGATTGGACGACAAGATAACCGGCGATTCCCAGAACGAGCACGGCCAGCAGGCCGGGGAACAGATAGCTTTTCAGTTTCGGATTCAATGGGTCACTTCCTTGCCTCAATTTGCCGCCCGGCGAGCGAGCAGCAGACATGCGAAAATTATCGCGAAAGCGGTCAGCGCCAGCATCGGCACGGTGAGAAAGCCGAACGCGTTCAGCACGTCGGTCGCGCACGACACGGGGCCGCAGAACGGCCCTTCCGGACCTTGAGGCAGCTCCTGCACCGCGATGTGATAGACCGAGAAGCCTGCTCCGATCGCGATAAGCGGCAGCGCGTAGGGCACGATTTGCTTCTGGCCGCGCCAGGACGCGATGCCGAGCAGTATCGTCAACGGATACATGAAAATACGCTGGTACCAGCACAGACTGCACGGGACAAAATGCAAGTATTCGCTCAGGTACAAGCTTCCGGCCGTCGCCACGACGGATACCGCCCACGCACTGAACAGCCAGGAGGCGGAGTTAATGCGTCCCCGCATAGGCGGCACCTCCCAGTCCTGTCATTCGTGTGAGGCGAGCCAGGTCGTGATTGTTAGCAGCTCGTCTTCCGTCAGCCGTTTCTCGAACGCCGGCATGCCCCGTTTGCCTTCCTTGATCGTCTTGTAGAGCTGCTCCTTCGTCATCGCCGAGCCGATGTGGGCCAGTTCCGGTCCTGCGCCTCCTTGAAGCTGATCGCCGTGGCAGGAGATGCACAGTGCCTGGTAAATCTGCTCCGACGCAGCCGCGTCTACGGCGCGTTCCGGCACGACGAACGCGGGGCCTTTGTCGGCCGCTTCTTCTTTCTCGGGCAGCGCCGTCGCCAGCAAGTAGACGCCGAACAAGCAGGCAACCGCGATCAGCCCCGACATAATCCATTTACTCATGCGAAGTCCCCCCTCGTTTCGTTTTCACCTCCATCTTAGCAATCGTCTTTTCCGCCCGCTATAGCTCTAAAGGGTCACAACAAGGCCGGGGCAGGCCGCAACCGCCATAATAAGTTCACATTTTCGGCGCTGTTATAGCTCGCAAGAGTCATCTGAAACGGCCGCTTTTTCCGTAGAATAGCGGTAAGGAGACATACGAGGAGGCTCAGCGATGAACGCAGCCGGATTCCGCGTGTTGGTCGTCGACGACAGCAGGCAGGCGAGGGAAGGGATTCGAACGATTCTCGGAGGCGATCCGCAGTTCCAGATTGTGGCCGAAGGGACGAATGGGGAGGAAGCGCTTGCGCTGACGGAGCAGTGGATGCCCGACCTGATTCTGATGGACATTCACATGCCGGACATGGACGGTCTCGAGGCGACGAAGCGGTTGAAGGAAAAGTATCCGTACGTGAAAATCGTCATCGTCACCGTATCCGACGATATCGCCCATCTGTTCGACGCTTTGAAGAAAGGGGCTCAGGGCTACTTGTTGAAAAACTTGAACCCGAGGGCTTGGCTGGAATATTTGCGCGCGATCGCCGTGGACGAGGTGCCGATGACCCGCGAGCTGGCGTTTCGGATATTGAAGGAGTTTTCCCCTGCGGCGGAGCGGCCGAAGTCGCCCGAGAACCCGCTCACCGCGCGCGAGACGGAAATTCTCGGCCTTGTCGCCAGAGGATTGTCCAACCGCGATATCTCGTCGGAGCTGACGATTTCGGAGCATACGGTCAAAAATCATCTGAAAAACATTTTGCACAAGCTGCATCTGGAAAACCGCGTCCAGCTCGCCAGATACGCTTACGAGCTCGGTTGGATGGGGAGCAGGCCCGACCGGTAATCGCGCGGCGAGACGCCCGTCCACCGTTTGAATTGGCGGCTGAAATGGGCGATGTCGCGGTAGCCCAGCAGGCTGGAAATATGATCGACGGACAGGGAGGTGTCCCGCAGCAGAAGCTGCGCTTCGTCGCGGATGATTGTCGACAAGTATTGACGCGGAGAAACGCCGTATACTTTCTTGAACAGCCGGTTGCAGTGGGATTCGCTGATGCCGAGCTTGCGGGCGATCTCCCCGACGAGCGGGCGTTCCCCGTGCGAATGGCCGTGATAGATCGGCTGCTTGGTCGCGGCATGAATAAGGGATTCAATGCGATGGGCCGTCTCCGGGTGAGGCGGCCTTCCGTCGTCGTTAGGGTACGCGCCGCCGGACAGCGCCGAGATCAGCTTGGACAGCAGTTCGTAGAACGCCGCTTGGATGCCGGTTTTGACCGCCAGATCGAACGATTGGTCCGAGACGGCGTAAGCGGCCAGCTTGTCGAGTATGGGGCGGACGGCGGCTCCCTCGGCGGATGTTCCGGCGATCGCGGAACGAGGAAAGGCGTCCAGCAGATGGAGCAGCGGCGGGTCGTCGATCTCGAAGTGCAGGCAGAAATAGACAAATCCGTCGGCCGAGCCGGAGCTGCTGGAATGAATGTCTCCGGGACGAATGAGGACGAAGTCGCCCGACTCGAGCCGGCAG
>Ga0065721_10009793_pt1 | contig 11979 bp, 9 predicted proteins | sample Mesricmetagenome_FD_59108 | JGI IMG/M metagenome (GOLD analysis project Ga0065721, IMG submission 59108) | Mesophilic microbial community from rice straw/compost enrichment Sample: eDNA_1 v2 (version 2) | ecosystem: Engineered > Solid waste > Grass > Composting > Bioreactor | place: USA: Davis... | reverse complement strand
GAAGTGCGCGAGCTGATGGCCGAGATGGGCTTCCGCAGGATCGAGGAGATGATCGGCCGCACCGACCTCCTCGACAAGAAGGAGGCCATCGACCACTGGAAGGCCAAGGGTCTCGACTTCACGCGCCTGTTCCACCGGCCCGAGGTCGGCCCCGACGTCGCCGTCTTCCACAGCGAGCGCCAGAAGCACCCGATCGACGACGTGCTCGACCTCAGGCTCATCGCGCAGGCACGCGCGGCCATCGACGAGGGCACGCCGGTCGTCATCGAGGAGACGATCCGCAACGTCGACCGCACGACGGGTGCCATGCTGTCGGGCGAGATCGCCAAGCTGCATGGCCACGAGGGCCTGCCGGAGGACACCATCACGGTGAACCTCAAGGGCACGGCCGGCCAGAGCTTCGGCGCCTTCCTCGCCGCCGGCGTGACGCTGCACCTGACCGGCGAGGCCAACGACTATGTCGGCAAGGGCCTCTCCGGCGGCAAGATCATCGTCCAGCCGCCAGCGGAAACGAAGGCGGTGCCGGAGCGCTCGATCATCGTCGGCAACACGGTGCTCTACGGCGCCATCTCCGGCGAATGCTACTTCCGCGGCGTCGCCGGCGAGCGCTTCGCGGTGCGCAACTCGGGCGCCATCGCCGTCGTCGAGGGCACGGGCGACCACGGCTGCGAATACATGACCGGCGGCGTCGTGGTCGTCATCGGCCCGACGGGCCGCAACTTCGCAGCCGGCATGTCCGGCGGCATCGCCTATGTGCTCGACGAGGACGGCACCTTCACCAAGCGGTGCAACCTGTCCATGGTCGATCTCGAACCCGTCGAGGAGGAGGAGGAGCTCATGGAGCGCCTGCACCACCACGGCGGCGACCTCGAGCACAAGGGCCGCATCGACGTGCTCGCCGACATGTCGGGCCACGACGAGGAGCGGCTGATGCAGCTCATCGCCAACCACCTGCGCTACACGGGCTCGGCCCGCGCCAAGGCCATCCTCGACGACTGGGCGGGCTACCGCACCAAATTCGTCAAGGTGATGCCGGTCGAATACCGGCGTGCGCTGCGCGAGATGGAGCGTCTGCGCACCCTGCAGGCGGCGGAATAAGGACATGGGACCGCGGTCCACCCTCTCCTTCGGGGGACGGGTCGGCGCCCAGGGCGCCGGGGTGGGGAGGCCGCGGTCCGGGCAGGAACCCCCTCCCGGCCGCTACGCGGCCGACCTCCCTCCGCAAGGGGGAGGTGGGTCGGCGGCGCAACGACTGGATGACGAGACGATGGGCAAGGTAACCGGCTTTCTCGAATACGACCGGCAAGAGCAGAAGTACCAGCTCGCCGGCGACCGCGTGCGGCATTTCCGCGAGTTCACGCTGCCGCTGGACGACAAGGACCTGCAGAAGCAGGCCGCCCGCTGCATGGACTGCGGCATTCCCTTCTGCCACGGGCCGACGGGCTGCCCCGTCCACAACCAGATCCCGGACTGGAACGACCTCGTCTACAANGACGACTGGGAGGAGGCCTCGCGCAACCTCCATTCGACCAACAACTTCCCNGAGTTCACCGGCCGCATCTGCCCCGCGCCCTGCGAGGAGGCGTGCACNCTCAACCTCGAGAACGTGCCCGTCACCATCAAGACCATCGAGCAGGCGATCGCCGACAAGGCCTGGGAGATGGGCTGGATCCGCCCGGAGCCGCCGGCGCGCCTCACCGGCAAGTCCGTCGCCGTCGTCGGCTCCGGCCCGGCCGGTCTCGCCGCCGCCCAGCAGCTCGCCCGCGTCGGCCACGAGGTGCACATCTACGAGCGCGAGCCGCGCGCCGGCGGCCTGCTGCGCTATGGCATCCCCGACTTCAAGATGGAGAAGCACCACATCGACCGCCGCGTCGCCCAGATGGAGGCCGAGGGCGTCGTCTTCCACTACGGCGTCAACATCGGCGTCGACAAGCCGTTCGAGGAGCTCGTGAACGCCTATGACGCCGTGCTGATGTGCGGCGGCGCCGAGCGCCCGCGCGACCCCCAGCTGCCCGGCATGGAGCTCGAGGGCGTGCATTACGCCATGCCCTTCCTCGTGCAGCAGAACCGCCGCAACGGCCGCGAGAACTTCATCGACGACGCGCCGNTCCTCGCCGGCGGCAAGCACGTCGTCGTCATCGGCGGCGGNGACACAGCCTCCGACTGCGTCGGCACCTCCTTCCGNCAGGGCGCCCTCTCGGTGACGCAGCTCGACATCCGCCCCAAGCCCCCGGAGATGGAGGACAAGCTNACCGTCTGGCCCTACTGGCCGACGAAGATGCGCACCTCCTCCAGCCAGGCGGAGGGCGCGGAGCGTGAGTTCCAGGTCGCGACACTCGGTCTCGAGGGCAAGAAGGGCCGCGTCACCGGCGTGCGCTGCGCCCGTGTGGACGAGAAGCGCGTGCCGATCGCCGGCACCGAGTTCGTCCTCAAGGCCGATCTCGTCTTCATCGCCATCGGCTTCGCCAGCCCGATCTTCGAAGGCATGGTCGAACAGGCCGGCGTGACGCTCGACAAGCGCGGCAATGTCGCGGCCAACGAGCGCGACTACCGCACGTCGAACGAGAAGGTCTTTTCCGCCGGCGACATGCGCCGCGGCCAGTCCCTCGTCGTCTGGGCCATCCGCGAAGGCCGCCAGGCCGCTCGCGCCATCGACGAATATCTGACGGGCTCCTCCGTCCTGCCGCGCTAGAAGGGCCTCTGCGGCCGAGGACTGCGGGCCTCCGGCCCGCAGGATCCGTCCCGAGGCGGGATGGAGATGAAGGCCGCCCAACGGTCTTCATCTGCGACGTGTCCCCCTGTCATGGCCGGGGCTTGTCATTGCAAGTCGGACTTGTCCGACTTGCAGCACTGTGAAGAGACGCAACGCGCATGCGCGTTGCTGTTGCCATCCACGCCTTTGAGACGTTCGACTTTTCAGGCGTGGATGCCTGCGACAAGCGTAGGCATGACGGTTCTGCAATCGGAACCGTTGACCGGAGTAGCCCCCTTTTAGGGCCGCCGAGGCCAGGAAAAATCGTCGACCCGGCCCTGTTTCGGCTGGGGCACGTCACCGAGGATGAACACCCTCTCGGCGAGTTGGTCTGCCTGCGCCCCGCCGGCCGGCGCCGAGACGAGGATGCCGCCGGGCGCCTCGTCCGGCGCGGTGAGCGGCAGGATGGGCCCCGCCACGGGCTTGCTCGATACGGAAATGAGGCCGTTCGGCTCGGGGAGGCTCGGGATCGAGGCGTCGATCATGCGCTCGATGGGGTCGCGCATGTCGAGGCCGGGCACGCCGTCGTGCAGGGGTAGCACCGCCTGCTGCACTCCGCCGTGCGCATCGATCAGCCGGCGCAGCACGAGAGCCGCGAAATGCGCCGCCTTGCGCGCGCCAGCCTTGGTGAAATGCACGCCGTCGTTGGTGCGCAGTCGTGCATTCTGGCCATTGATATCAGGCCCGAAGGCCGAAAAGCGCCCGTCGGCGTCGAGGAAAGCTTCCCAGATGTCGACATACTGCCCGCCGGCCGCCGTCACGCGCTCGCGGAAGATCGCGTTGAGCGCCAGCATGTCGGCCGACAGCCGCTCGCCCTTCATCGGTGGCAGGCCCATCCAGACGAGCGGTATCCGCTTCTCCGCGAAGGTGCGGATGATCTCGTCGACCCGCATCGTGTAGAGCGTTCGCCATTCCGCCGTGCCGTGCTCCACCTCCCCCGCCGGCGTGCGGAAGGCCTGCCGGTCGTTGGCTCCGATCATCATGACGGCGATCGACACGCGCTCGGGATTGGCGACGAGCTCATGCACCGCCTTGGGCCAGTCGTAGAAGTCGCTGCGCACGAGCCCCGTGTCGCCCCTGGCGCGCGAGTAGATCGCGACGTCCGCGGCTTCGGCCAGCGTTTCCGCCAATCCCTCGGTCAGCAGTTCGGCGAGGGAATCGCCCATGACGACGACATAGGTATCGACCTCGACGCGGGGCGTGCGCTCGGCGACGCCACGCTGTTCGGGCGCCGCCCTCGGCGGCGTCTGGCGCGGCCGGGCGGCTGTGGGCCGGGACGAGCGTCTCGGCACCTGCTCCACCTGCGGCGGCGGCTTCGGCTGGAAGATGTTGTTGAGGAAACGCGTCAGCGGATCCTGCTGGGCGTGCGCGACCGCCGCGGCGAAGATGCATCCGGCCACGACGAGAATGGCAACGATGATGCTGCGTCCCGGCATCGCCCGTTTCCCCCGCCCCGGCNGTCAGCCGAGGCCGGGTTCATGCTAGCGCGTCTGGCGCAGCTGCGCCAACAGCCGGTTGTCGGCGTGTCCGTCGGCAACCAGCCCNCGGCTCTCCTGGAACGCGAAGATCGCGTCCCGTGTCTGGGAGCCGATGCGNCCGTCGACGTCGCCGATGTCGTAGCCGCGGCTGGCGAGATGCCGCTGCACCTCCTCCCGCTCGTGCTTGGCGAGCGGCACCTGATCGGTGGGCCAGGGCGTCTGGATGGGCGCGCCGCCATAGAGCCTGTCGCCGAGGTGGGCGACACCGAGGGCATAGGCGTCGGAGTTGTTGTAGCGCTTGATGACGTCGAAATTGGCCGTCACGAGGAAGACCGGGCCTCGGGCCCCCGCCGGCAGGAAGAGGCGCGCCTCGCCGCCTCCGGAGAGCGGCCGCCCGTCCACCCGGCGCACGCCTTCCGACGCCCAGGCGGCGAAGGACTTCTTCTGCCGCCCGTAGCGGAACCCGGCGGGCACCTTGACCTCGAAGCCCCACGGCAGGCCCGGCTGCCAGCCGTGCTGCTTGAGATAGTTGGCGGTGGAGGCGAGCGCATCCGGCACCGACGTCCAGATGTCGCGGCGCCCGTCGCCGGTGAAATCCACCGCATAGCGCATGAAGCTCGACGGCATGAACTGCGTCTGGCCCATGGCCCCCGCCCACGAGCCCTCCATGCGATCCGGGGTGACGTGCCCCTGCTGCAGGATGACGAGCGCCGTCAGCAGCTCGTTGCGGAAGTAGTCGCCGCGGTATTTCGCCTCGGCGAGGGTGGCGAGGGCGCGTACGACATAGTGCGAGCCCGTGAACCCGCCGAAATTCGTCTCCATGCCCCACACGCCCATGACGACCTTGCGGTCGACGCCATAGGTGCGCTCGATGGTGTCGAGGGTCGAGGCCCACTGGCGCGTCATGGGCGCGCCCCGCTCGAGCCGGTTCTGCGACACGGCCGAGGCGAGATATTCCCAGACCGGCTTGACGAACTCGGCCTGCCTCTTCGTGAGCCCGATGATCTTCTCATCCTGCGTCACGCCGGCAAAGGCCGCGTCGTAGACGGAGCGCGAGACGCCACGCGCCTGGGCCTCCGGCCACAGGGCAGAGACGAAGGAGCGGAAGGACGGCGACGGCGTCCCCTCGCCGCGAGAGAACTTGGCCGCCGCCCGCGGCGCCTCGGGAGTGATCCGCTGCTCGGCCGGCGCATAGGGCGTGATGCTGCCGACGGACATGACGTCCGCCGACGCGCAGGAGCCGAGAGCCAGGCTGACGGCGAGCGTGGCAAGCAGTGCCCGCTTCCCGCCTTTCGCCGCCGCGCGGCTCGTCTCACCGTCCCTGCTGCCTTGCCGCATGTCGGATCCCCGTTTCGAACCGCGGCCGAAGCCGCCACGCATACGCACTCACTCCACTAGCTCGCGCGATATGGTTGCAAAATCGTTGACGGAACCGCTTCAAGCCGCCGATTGCTGGGCGAGCCGCTTCTCCCAGGCGAGCGCCTGGGCGACGATCGCGTCGAGATCGTCGTAGCGGGGCTGCCAGTCGAGAAGCGCTCGGATGCGCGAGGCATCCGCCACGATGGCCGCCGGATCGCCGGCCCGGCGGGGCGAGAGCTTCACCGGGAAATCGACGCCCGACACGCGCTTGACCGCGGCCACCACCTCGAGCACGGAAAAGCCTCTGCCGTAGCCGCAGTTGAGCGTCAGGCAGCCGCCGCCTGCCCTGAGGTGCGCCAGGGCCGACACATGAGCCCGGGCGAGGTCCGATACCTGGATGAAGTCGCGCACGCACGACCCGTCCGGCGTCGGGTAATCGGTGCCGAAGACCTCCAGCACCGGACGTTGGCCGAGGGCCGTCTGGCAGGCGACCTTGATGAGATGGGTCGCTCGTGGCGTCGACTGCCCGATCCGGCCTGCAGGATCCGCACCCGCGACATTGAAATAGCGCAGGATGACGTGGCGAAAGTCGTGCGCTACGGCCGTGTCGGCCAGCATCCATTCGCTGACGAGCTTGGAGCGGCCATAGGGCGAGACCGGTGCCGGGGTGAGATCCTCCGACACGGGATTGGCGGTGACGTCGCCGTAGACCGCCGCGGTCGAGGAAAAGATCATGTGCCGCACGCCGGCCCGCACGCTCGCCTCGATGAGGCTGCGCGTCTTGCCCGTGTTGGCGAGATAATAGCCGAGAGGATCGGCCACCGATTCCGGCACCACGATCTTCGCCGCGAAATGCGCCACGGCGTCGACGCCATGCTCGCCGATGATCCGGCCGACGAGCTCCTGATCGCCCGCATCCCCCCGCACCAGCACGGCCTCGCGCGGCACGGATTCGGCAAAACCCGTCGAGAGATCGTCGAGCACGACGACGCGCTCCCCCGCCTCCACGAGCTCGAGAACCATATGGCTGCCGATGTAGCCGGCCCCGCCGGTGACCAGAACGCTCATGCCCCATCCCCCTCCTGCACCAGGCAACTCCGCCGCGCAGGTTCTCCGACACGTGGAACTATTGACAGACCGGCTGCGTTCATTCGTCAATCGCTTTACGCGATTGACACGTTCGCCGGTCAGGATCGGCGAGCATCTCGTGCGGGCACGGCCATGGCAAGAGAGGGCGCCGGGCCGTGTTTCTTGTTGTGCCCTCCAGCCCCTGGGGTTCCATGAAGAAGCCTATCCGAAAGGCCGTATTTCCCGTCGCAGGCCTCGGCACCCGCTTCCTGCCCGCCACGAAGGCGATGCCGAAGGAGATGCTGACGGTGGTCGACAGGCCGGTCATCCAGCACGTGGTGGACGAAGCACGTGCCGCCGGCATCGAGCATTTCGTCTTCGTGACGGGTCGCAACAAGGGCGTCATCGAGGACCACTTCGACAGCCAGTTCGAACTGGAGCGCACGCTCGAGGCGCGCGGCAAGACCAAGGAACTCGAGCAGCTGCGCCGCGACCTGCCGGGCCCCGGGCAGACCAGCTTCACCCGCCAGCAGGGGCCGCTCGGCCTCGGGCACGCCGTCTGGTGCGCGCGCGACATCGTCGGCGACGAGCCCTTCGCCCTTCTGCTGCCGGACATGCTGCACCTCGGCGTCCGCCCCTGCCTCGCCGAGATGATCGAGGCCTACGAGAGCCACGCCACCGGCAGCAACATGATCGCCGTCTACGAGGTGCCGGCCGACCAGACGCACCAGTACGGCATCACCGGCGTCGGCGATCCCATCGGCAACGGCAAGGTCTATCCGATCACGCAGATGATCGAGAAGCCGGCCAAGGGCACCGCCCCCTCCAACCTCGCCATCTCCGGGCGCTACATCCTGCAGCCGGAGATCTTCGACCTGCTGGCCAGGCAGGAGCGCGGCGCCGGCGGCGAGATCCAGCTGACCGACGCCATGATCACGCTGTCGAAATCGCAGCCGTTCTTCGCGACCCGCTTCGACGGCGACATCTACGACTGCGGCTCCAAGCTCGGCTTCCTGGCCGCCAACGCCGCCTATGCGCTCTCGAATCCCGAACTCGGCGCCGACTATCGCCGGGATCTCGAGGCGCTGCTCGCCAAACGGTGAGCGAAGCACCCCTTCCTTCCAGCGTCATGCCCGCGCTTGTCGCGGGCATGACGCCGGTGACGCACCGAGGCCGCAGGCGTGGATGGCCGGGACGAGCCCGGCCATGACGGTGGGGAGGCATGCGCTTCTCGGTCGCACTTTCGCACCGCGCGAACGGACAGGCAGTCGATGGGGTTGGCCATGACGGCGGCAGATCGGCGAGCGCTTGACATGGCAGGCGGTCGACAGCTGTCGTCAGGCGGCACCCCGGTCCCGCCCAGCGCATCTCACCGCTGCAGGCGCAGCCCGACAAGGAAGATGTTGGCGGTGTAGTCGTCGCCCGGCGCCGAGCTGTCGAGCCGCTCGTGGGTGAAGCCGGCACGCACGGCGAGCGAGCGCGTCAGCTTCCAGTCGAGGCCGATCGTGCCGGTAAAGCCCTGCTCGTTGAGAGCGACGCCCTTGTAATCGCTTTCGCTGACCGTCGCCGAGGCCGTGAAGATGAGGTTGCGGCGCAGGGCGTGTTCGAGCGCCAGCGTCGCCCTGCGGTTCACCACGCCGCTCGATCCGGCGATGGTCGTCTCGCCGAGCGTGCTCGACCCCGTCAGCCGCACTGTGGTCAGCGCTGTCGGCCGCCAGATCAGCGACAGTTCGCCGATCGGCCCGCGCAGGTCCGCGAGGCGCGGGTCGTCATATTTGCGCACCTGATGCCCGATCGCCGCCTCGCCGGTGACGAGCCGCGTGATCTCGAAGGTGGAACCGACACGCGCCCCGAGCCCGTTGGACGAACGCTCGTAACCGCCGGCATTGATCCGCTCGTCGTACTGCCGCCGGTCGATGATGCCCTCGACGAAGGGGACGAGGCCGGGATGCACCTCGTAGCCCGCCCTCAGCCGCAACCCGTATTCGTTGTAGTTGCGGTAGCCCTGGTCGAGCCGGCTGCCGTCGGCGAACTCGGCATCGCCGTAGACGTTGCGCTCGAACGTGCCGGTCGCGCCGAGCGCCAGCCGGTTGAAGCGGTGCGTGCCGCCGAGCGAGGCCCCGTAGGAGATGATCGTCGGCTGGTTGATGACACCGCCCGGCAGGTTGGGATTGTCCGAGCGCTGCGTCGTCAGCGACGCCCGCGCCTCCGCGTCGATGGTGGTGTCGCGCGTCGCGTCGAGGCGCAGGTTGAGGCGCCCGTCCGCCTCCGGCCGGTCCGCCTTCTCGATATCGGGAAAGGCCCAGTAGGAGCCGCGCAGGTGGCCGGTGAGCTCATGGCGCGACCAGTCGGATCGCACGGCGACCTCGCCGCGCGTGACGATGGCGGCCGAGCCCTCCACATTCGTGCTCGCACGCCGCGGATTGCTGTCGTAGCCGGCATCGACCTCGACCGATGGGAAGACCGTCAGCGTGCCGAGGCGCAGGCCGATCGGCGCCCAGGGATCCTCCTCGGCCAATACCTCCGGCCGAGGCCGCGCGGGCGTGAGGTCGAGCGGTGCAGGCAGGCGCGCGACCGGTTGCTGCGACGGGCGAAGCGGGCTTTCATCCAGGGCCGTCGGCGCCCGCACAGGCCGATAGGCCGGTGAGGCCGGTGAAACCTGCGGCTCGTCGCCACCGGCGGCCTCGAGCACGCCCGGGAGGGGCACCCGCCCGCCTGAGGTGCCGGCGCGGTCGGGCTGCATGGTTCCGCGCAGCGTGAGGAACGAGGACCCCTCCTGGGCCTGCGCCGCCGGCGCTGCGAGCGCCACGACGCTCACAGCGACGCCCGCGGCGAGGCACGCCGCGCGCGGCGCGCCGCCTGAACGGCGAGGAGCGGTGGAGAGACCCTGACGCACGTGGTCGCTTTCCTGCAACGGCGATGCGGCGCGACCGTCCTGGAATGCTCCCCGGCGGCCGTGCAGCGTGGTTAATGGAGGCTAAAGCCGCATGGTTAACGTCGGGTAAGCTCCGGAGCGGGCTGTCGCCTGCCGCCCCTTGCCGTGCTAAGAGACCGCCGCGAGAAGCCCGGCGCCCGGCGCGAAGGGCCAGGACGAGAGCCAGGATGAGCACCATGAGCAGCCTTGCAGCCCGCGACACCGGCACGACGCAGCGCAGGACGGAGACGGCCGTGGCTTCGGCCCTGCGCACGCTGTCGAGCGAGCGGGCCGGGCTCGCGGCCCTGATCGAGGCCATCGAGGGCGATCTCGCCGCCCCCTTCGAGGCCGCGGTCGCGACGATCGCCCGCGCGCGCGGACGCGTCATCGTGACCGGCATGGGCAAGTCCGGCCACATCGGCCGCAAGATCGCCGCCACCATGGCCTCGACGGGCACGCCGGCCTATTACGTCCATCCGGGCGAAGCGAGCCACGGCGACCTCGGCATGATCCAGGCGGACGACGCCATCCTCGCCCTCTCCTGGTCGGGCGAAACGACGGAACTGTCCGACATCATCGGCTATGCCAAGCGCTTCCGCGTGCCGCTGATCGCCTTCACCTCGAGCGCGCAGTCGACCCTCGGCCGCGAGGCCGACGTATGCCTCGCCCTGCCGAAGGCGAGCGAGGCCTGCCCCAACGGGCTCGCGCCCACCACCTCGACGACCATGCAGCTCGCCCTCGGCGACGCACTCGCCATCGCATTGCTGGAGAGCCGCGGTTTCTCGGCCCAGGACTTCCGCGTCTATCACCCCGGCGGCAAGCTCGGCGCCCAGCTCAAGTTCGTGCGCGACATCATGCACACCGGCGAGCGCCTGCCGCTCGTCGGCCGCGGCACCTCGATGGCCGAGGCGATCGTGGAGACGAGCGCCAAGGGCTTCGGCTGCGTGCTGGTGACCGCGGAGGACGGCCGGCTCGCCGGCATCGTCACCGACGGCGACCTGCGCCGGCACATGAACCCGTCGCTCCTCGCCCAGCGTGTCGAGGAGGTGATGAACCCCTCGCCCAAGACCGTCACGCCCGACACGCTGCTCGGCGAGGCGCTGGAGATGGTGGAGCGGACGAAGGTCGGCGCCCTCGTCGTGGCCGAGGATGGGCGCGCCGTCGGCATCGTCCACGTACTCGACCTGCTGCGCGCCGGCGCCGCCTGAGCGAGCGCGCGTCCCGCCGGGCCGGACGATGCACTTTGCGCTGCGAACACCAGACGATATGATCCTTTTCAGGAGCCGGGGGGCCGCCCGTCGGGCGGCGCGGCCAAAAGCTGAAAGCGTCGCATCCCGGAAGGGGCGTGGCGGCTAACGCGTCGATCCCGAGCGGGGCGAAAGGCCCGCCCGCGAAGGGAGAACGCGTCATGTCCACCGCACCACGCCTCGAACACTACCTGTCGCGCAGCGGCGTCGCCTATGACCTCATGCGCCACGAACCCACCGCCACCTCGATGCGCACGGCGAAAGTCTGCGACGTGCCGGCCGACATGATCGCCAAGGCGGTCGTGCTGAAGGACAAGGCCGGCTACATGCTGGCCGTCCTGCCCGCATCGCGGCACCTCAGCCTGCGCGCCGTCAGCGAGATGCTCGACGAGGAGGTCGAGCTCGCCCGCGAGGCCGAGATCGAGCGGCTCTTCCCGGACTGCNCCCGCGGCGCGGTTCCCCCGCTCGGCGCCGCCTACGGCATGCCGATGATCGTCGACGAGATGCTGGCCGACCTGCAGGACATCTATTTCGAAGCGGGCGACCACGAGACCATCGTCCACATGTCCGGCCGGGACTTCCGCCAGCTCGCCGGTCGGGCGCGCCACGGCCGCATCTGCCTGCAGCAGTGAGCGGGCGACGGCGGCGCCTCAGGCGTCGCCGTCCTCGTGCGGTGCGACGAGGAGATTGGAGCCGTCGAGCCCCGTGACCGTCACGCGCGTGCCCGCCGGGCAGTCGGGCCCGACGATGCGCCAGACTGTGTCGTCGACCCGTACCCGGCCCTCCCCGCCGGCGATCGGAACATCCAGCGTGAAGCTGCGCCCGACGAGCGCCGCGCCGCGGCGGTTGAGGAAGGGCTGGTCGGCCGATCCCTCGCCGCGCCGGCGGGTGGCGAGACGCCCCACGACGACGCTCATCACCGCAAGCAGCGCGAAGACGATCGCGCTCGCCTGCCACGACAGGTCGAACAGCGCATCCACCAGACCCGTCGCGATGGCGGCAAGGCCGAGCCAGATGAGGAAGACGCCGGGCGCTGCGAGTTCGAGCGCCACGAGCACCAGCCCCAGGACGATCCAGGCCCAGGGGCCGAGGGTGATGATCGCCTCGCGGATCACGTGAGCCTCCCGTCAGACCGGAGCGGCAGTGCCGGGCCCGCCGCTC
>Ga0065721_10005706_pt1 | contig 11979 bp, 11 predicted proteins | sample Mesricmetagenome_FD_59108 | JGI IMG/M metagenome (GOLD analysis project Ga0065721, IMG submission 59108) | Mesophilic microbial community from rice straw/compost enrichment Sample: eDNA_1 v2 (version 2) | ecosystem: Engineered > Solid waste > Grass > Composting > Bioreactor | place: USA: Davis... | reverse complement strand
CAGAACGGCCGGAAAGGGACGTGGCGATGAACGAGCATGCGAAGGCGATCACGCCCGCCACATATACGGTGGCGGAAGGCAAGGCGCGGCTGTCGGCGCTTCTCGCCCGCGCCGCCGCCGGCGAGGAGGTCCACATCACCCGCCACGGCAAGCCGTATGCGGTGGTCGGCCCTGCCGGGGCCCGGCGCGCCGGCCAGCGCAAGCTGCCGCGGGTTGGCGCTTTCGCCGGCGAGTTCGAGCCTCCTGAGACCTGGGACGCCATTCCCACCGGCTTTGAGACGTACAGGCGAGCGAGGCACCCGCCTTCATCCTCGACAGCCACGTCCTGATCTGGTCGCTCCACGAACCGACCAAACTTCCCGCACGCGACCACCCTCTGCCCGAGGGCGACGGTATGACGTGGATCAGCGCCGCCACGGTCTGGGAGGTGGAGATCAAGCGGCAGGCCGGAAGGCTTCCGCTGCCCAAGGCAATCTGGAAGCAGGCCGGCGATGTCGGGCATCGGTTCCTGCCCATAGAGCCCGTCCATGCCGTACTGGCGGCGACCTTGCCCCCGCATCACACCGACCCTGTCGACCGCATGCTCGTCGCGCAGGCGATGATCGAGGACGGTGTGCCCCTGAGCGTCGATGCGCAGATCCGGCGCTACGATGTGCACGTGGTCTGACATCCTTACCCCTGCAGCGCTGCCCACATCTCGCGGTCGCGCTCGGCGGTCCAGATCCGCGGCGTGTCGATGCCCTGGGCCTCGTCATAGGCACGGGCGACGTTGAACGGCAGGCAGTGCTCATAGATGGCGAAGGAGGAGAATTTCGGATCGCAGGCGGCGCGGCAGGCGTCCCATGCCTCCTTGAGCGAGCCGCCGCGCGCCGCGACCTGCGCCACCGGCCGGTAGGTGGACGAGACGAAATCCGCGGTGGCATCGAGCGCGGCATTGACCATCTTCGTTCCGACGAGCGCGTCGCCGCGGCCCGGAGCGATCGCGTCGAGCCCGAAGTCGCGGATTCGCTCCAGCGTCGCCGGCCAGTCGTTGAAATGGCCGTCGCCGCAATAGCAGGCCGAGTGGTATTCGACGATGTCGCCGGTGAACATGACGTTGGCGTCCGGCACGAAGGCGACGATGTCCCCCGCCGTGTGCGCACGGCCCAGGAATCTGAGATCGACGCGGCGCTTGCCGAGATAGACCGTCATGCGGTCGGAAAAGGTCGTCGTCGGCCAGGTCAGGCCGGGAATGCTCTCGTGACCTTCGAAGAGCCGCGGGAAGCGGCCGAATTCGGAATCCCAGTCCTCCTGCCCGCGCTCGGCCACCATCGCCCGCGCCTTCTCGCTCATGATCACCTCGCGCGCGCCGAAGGCGGAGGCGCCGAGGACGCGCACGGCGTGGTAGTGGGTGAGCACCACGTGGCTGATCGGCTTGTCGGTGACCTGGCGGACGCGCTCGATCACCTTGCCGGCGAGCCGCGGCGTCGCCTGCGCCTCGATGATCATGACGCTGTCGTCGCCGATGATGACGCCGGAATTGGGATCGCCCTCGGCGGTGAAGGCGTAGATGTCGCGGCCGATCTCGGAGAAGGTGATCTTCTTCTCGGTCAGGTCGCCGGCGGAGGCGAATGTCTTGCTCATGTCAGCTTCTTTCCGTCATCTGGGGACCAGGGCTTCGCGCGGGATCAGCGTCCCGGATCGTACTTTTCCACCACTTGGTCGATCGCGCCGAAGATGGAATGGCCCGAGGCGTCCTTCATCTCGATGCGAATCGTGTCGCCGAACTTCATGAACGGCGTCTTGGGCGCTCCCAACGCGATCGTCTCGATCATGCGGATCTCGGCGATGCAGGAATAGCCGTTGCCTCCGTCCGCGACCGGGCGGCCGGGCGAGCCGTCCGGATCCTTGTTCGAGATCGTGCCCGAGCCGACGATGGTGCCCGCCGCGAGCGCCCGGGTCTTCGCCGCATGCACGATCAGGTCCGGGAAGTCGAAGGTCATGTCGATGCCCGCATTGGCGCGGCCGAACGGCTTGCCGTTCAGATCGCAGAGGAGCGGCAGATGCAGCTTGCCGCCGTCCCAGGCGTCCCCCAATTCGTCCGGCGTCACCGCGACCGGCGAGAAGGCCGTCGACGGCTTGCCGTGGAAGAAGCCGAAGCCCTTTGCCAGCTCGGCCGGGATCAGCCCGCGCAGCGACACGTCGTTGACGATCATGACGAGCTTGATCGCCGCCTTGGCGCCTTCGCGGTCGACGCCCATCGGCACGTCGTCGGTGATGACGGCGACCTCGCCCTCGAAATCGATGCCCCAGGCCTCGTCGGCGAGCCGGATCGGTCCGCGCGGGGCGAGGAACGTGTCGGAGCCGCCCTGATACATCAGCGGGTCGGTCCAGAAACTCTCCGGCAGCTCGGCGCCGCGCGCCTTGCGCACGAGCTCGACGTGGTTGACGTAGGCCGAGCCGTCCACCCACTGGTAGGCCCGCGGCAGTGGCGAGAGCGCGGCGCGCTCGTGGAAGCGCTCGTCGGGCTCGGCGCCGTTTTCGAGCATGGCGGCGACGTCGGCGAGCCGCGGCGCGACGTGGGCCCAGTCGTCGAGGGCCGCCTGCAGCGTGCGGGCGATGTGCGGCACGCCGGTGCAGCGGGTCAGGTCCTTCGAGACGACGACGAGGCGGCCGTCGCGGCTGCCGTCGCGCAGCGTTGCGAGCTTCATGCTGTGATCCTTCCGTGGCGGGACCCGGCGTCTTCGCCGAGCGGGATGTCGAGGCCGTCGCGGCTGACGGTCAGCGGTCCGGTCCATGTCTTGCGGACTTCGTGCGCATAGTGGGAGGCGGTGATCTCCGGATCGTCGGCGGGCACGAGATGGTTGAGGATGAGATGGCCGACGCCTGCCGAGGCGGCGATGCGACCGACATCGGCGGCGAGCGTATGGCTTGCGAGAAGATGCTCGCGCAGCCGCGCGCCGTTCACCGTTTTTTTGACCAGCCGGTCAACGCCGTCGGGATGCATCGCCTCGTGAACGAGGACGTCGGCTCCCCGCGCGAAGTCGGCGAGCGGCGGGAAATAGGCGGTGTCGGCGGAAAAGACCACGCTGCGCCCCTCCCAGGAAAATTTCAGCGCATAGCACTCGGTCACCGGCGGATGCTCGACGCGCAGCGCCGTCACCGTCAGCCCGGCGCGCGCGAACACCTCGCCCTCGCCGAATTCCGTCACCGTCACCATGAAAGCGAGATCCGGCCGGCCCTCGTCGGCGATGCGGGTCTCGATGTCGTAGGCGAGCGAGCGGAGGAAATTCTCCCAGACCGCGCGCGTGCCGACAGGGCCGTAGACGGCGACCTCCTTCGACAGGCCCGACGTCCAGGCGGTGTGGAGGAGCGGCCCGAGTTCGAGCAGATGGTCGGAATGGAGATGGGTGACGATCACCACGTCGATCGCGGTCAGCGGCAGGCCGGCCTCGACGAGGCCGCGCGAGACGCCGAGCCCGCAATCGACGACAACGTTCACGCCGCCGGCCACGAGCAGCGACGACGTCGGCGAAGGGCCGCCGGGCCTGATGGCAGGCCCGCCCTTCGACCCGAGAATGACGAGGCGGTCGTCCATACTCACAATGTCTCCTCCCGGCGGCCGGGTGCGCGCCGGCCTGTCCAACCGTTACCAGCGGCCTTCCGGCGTGCCGTCGAACTTCCTCTCCAGCCCGTCCCAGCAATTGACGTAGCCCTTCTGCAGCGTCGGCAGCTTCGCGGCGAATTCCGTCACCATCTGCGGGAAGCGCGTCTCGAACATGAAGGCCATCGTGTTCTCGAGCTTGACCGGTTTCAACTCCACCGTCGAGGCCTTTTCGAAGGCGTCCCGGTCCGGCCCGTGCGGCATCATCATGTTGTGCAGGCTGATCCCGCCGGGCACGAAGCCCTCCTCCTTGGCGTCGTACCTGCCGGTGATCAGACCCATGAACTCGCTCATGATGTTGCGGTGGTACCAGGGCGGGCGGAACGAATGCTCGGCCACCATCCACCGCGGCGGGAAGATGACGAAGTCGATATTGGCGGTCCCGGCCTCCCCCGACGGCGCCGTCAGCACGGTGAAGATCGACGGATCGGGATGGTCGAAAAGGATCGCGCCGACCGGAGAGAAGGTGTTGAGATCGTATTTGTAGGGCGCGTAGTTGCCGTGCCAGGCGACGACGTCGAGCGGCGAATGCTTGAGCTCGGCGACATGGAAGGAACCGCACCACTTCACGTGGATGCGGAAATCGCCGTCGAGATCCTCGTAGGCCGCCACCGGCGTCTTGAAGTCGCGCGGATTGGCGAGGCAGTTCGCGCCGATCGGTCCCCGGTCGGGCAGTGTGAACTTGGCGCCGTAATTTTCGCAGAGATAGCCGCGGGCCCGCTCGACCCCCTCCCCGAGCCGGACCTTAAACACGGTGCCGCGCGGGATGACGGCGATCTCCATCGGAGCGATCTCGATGATGCCAAGTTCGGTAAAGATCGAGATCGCGCCTTCCTGCGGCACGAACAGGAGCTCGGCGTCGGCGTCGTAGAAATAGTCGCCGGTCATGTCGGCGTTGAAGGCATAGACGTGGCTCGCCATGCCGACCTGGCCGACGCAGTCGCCGGCGGTGGTGATCGTCTTGACGCCCTCGAGGAAGGTTGTGGGCTTGTCCGGAAAGGGCATCGGGTCCCACCGCCGCTGGCCGAGCGAGAGTACGCCCGCGGCGACGTTCGGGGCCGATTTCCAGTCGGGGTTCTCGTAGAGCCGGTAATCGCCCGTGTGGCGCACGGACGGGCGGATGCGGTAGAGCCAGGAGCGCTCGTTGGTGCCGCGCGGTGCAGTGAAGGGCGAACCGGAAAGCTGCTCGGCATAGAGCCCGTAGGCGCAGCGCTGCGGCGAATTCTGACCTTGCGGCAGTGCGCCCGGAAGGCTTTCGGTCTCGAAGTCGTTGCCGAAGCCCGGCATATAGGCAAGCGTCATGATGCACCTCCCAATCTTCATGTGGGACCATCATGATCGTTGCAAATGTAACTATCAAGGGTGGAGGCTGCGCGCGTCTACGCCCCCTTCCTCGGCACTCCGGGATGTTCCACCGGTCGACGGGAGCCGAGCGAGCGGCGCGCTCAGGCCGGTTGTCCATCCGGAAAGGGCGGGACTTACGCCCGCCCCTTCTCCGTAAGCCACGGCAGGACGGCGGAGAAATCCTTGCCCTTGCCGTAGCCGGAGGCGAATTCCTCGTAGATCTCGGTGGCGCGGGCGCCCATCGGCGTCGGCGCGCCGGCGGAGCTTGCGGCCTGCTGCGACAGCTTCAGGTCCTTGAGCATCAGTTCGGCGGCAAAACCCGGCTTGTAGTCGTTGTCGGCGGGGCTCTTGGGGCCGACGCCCGGTGCCGGGCAATAGGTGTTGACCGACCAGCACGCGCCGGACGAGGTCGAGACCACGTCGAACAGTGCCTGGCGGTCGAGGCCGAGCTTGTCGGCAAGCGCGAAGGCCTCGCAGGTGCCGATCATCGAGATACCGAGCAGCATGTTGTTGCAGATCTTGGCGGCCTGGCCGGCCCCCGGCCCGCCGCAATGGACGGCCTTCTGGCCCATGATGTCGAAGAGCGGCTTCGCCTTCGCGAACGCCTCCTCGGAACCGCCGGCCATGAAGGTGAGCGTGCCCGCGGCCGCGCCGCCGACGCCGCCCGAGACCGGGGCGTCGACCGAGAGCAGGCCTGCCTTGGTGGCGGTCTCATGCGCGGCGCGGGCGCTGTCGACGTCGACGGTCGAGCAGTCGATGAAGACGGCGCCCTTCTCGCCGACCGGAACGATCTCGGCATAGACCGAGGTCAGGATCGCGCCGTTCGGCAGCATGGTGATGACGGCGTCCTGGCCGCGCGCCGCGTCGGCGGCGCCCGCCGCCTGGATCACGCCTTCCACCCTGACGCCGGCAACGTCGAAACCCGTCACCTGGTGGCCCGCCTTGACGAGGTTCGCCGCCATCGGCGCACCCATATTGCCGAGACCGATGAATCCGATTTTCATGTCAAACCTCCCTTCGAACCATGCTTCCGGAAGACAAATGCCGCCGGATCATGGGCATGCGTGAAACAAACCGAGATGCAGGCGCACCGGGCGCTCGCGCCTCAGAGGCTGATGTCCCCGCCCGCCGGTTCGCCGAGCATGAAGCGGACTTCCGCGTCCGTCACCTGCTCGATCCCGGATTCGAGGAATTTCGGNTTCCTGTCCTTGTCGATGATCGCNGCGCGGATGCCTTCGAGGAAGTCGCCGTGCTCCATGCAGCGCGAGACGAAGCGGTATTCGATCTGNAGCGCCCGCTTCAGATCCTTCTTGTCGCGCGCGCACTTGATCATCGCCGANGTGCAGGCGATCGAGATCGGCGAGCCGAGGCGGATCGCCTTCAGGGCGTTGACCGCCCATTCGGTGTCACGCCCGGCGAGCCGCTCGCAGACCTCTCCCGGCTTGCAGGCGTCGAAGGCGGAATCGATTTCCGGCTGAAGCGCTTCGAGCACGCCCGGGGGCGGCGTTTCGGAAAAATCGGCGATGACGGCAACGTCGCCGGAGGCGATCAGCGCCGCCTTCAGGTCGGCGAGCCGGGCGGACGGCACGTAGGTGTCGGCAAAGCCGGTGAGGATGGCGTCGGCCGCGCCGATCCGCGTGCCGGTCAGGCCGAGATAGTCGCCGAGCCGGCCGGGCGCGCGGGCGAGGATGTAGGTTCCGCCGACGTCGGGAACGAGGCCGATCGTGCATTCCGGCATGGCGAGCATCGTCTTCTCGGTGACGATACGGTGCGAGCCGTGCGCGGAGACGCCGACGCCGCCGCCCATCGTGACGCCGTCCATCAGGGCGACGTAGGGCTTCGGATACCCGGCGATCTTGGCGTTCAGCCGGTATTCGTCCGCCCAGAATTTGCGACCGAACTCGTAGTCGCCGGCAATGCCGTGGCGGTAGAGGTCCTGGATGTCGCCGCCGGCGCAGAAGGCGCGGTCGCCGGCCGCGTCGATCAGGACGAGCCGGATTGCGGGATCGTCGCGCCAGCGGTCGAGCGCGGCCTCGATCGCCATCGCCATGTCGTAGGTCAACGCGTTGAGCGCCTTGGGGCGGTTGAGGGTGACGTGGCCGACCGGCCCTTCTTCGCGGATCAGGATATCGGCTTCGGCTTTCACCGGGCACGCTCCTGCAAAAGCGCGCGCGCGACGATCAGGCGCATGATCTCGTTGGTCCCCTCGAGAATCTGGTGGACGCGCAGGTCGCGCACCAGCTTTTCGACGCCGTAATCGGCGAGATAGCCGTAGCCGCCATGGAGTTGAAGCGCCTGGTTGGCGGCCTCGAAGGCGACGTCGGTGACGAAGCGCTTGGCCATCGCACAGTATCTGGTCGCATCCGCCGCCTTCTGGTCGAGCTTCCAGGCGGCCTGATGCAGGAACACGCGGGCGGCCTGGAGTTCGGTCTCCATGTCGGCGAGGCGGAACTGCAGCGCCTGGAACTGGTCGATCGTCTTCCCGAAGGCCTTGCGTTCGCCCATATAGGCGAGCGTGCGGTCGAGCGCCGACTGGGCCCCGCCGAGCGCGCAGGCGGCGATGTTCAGCCGGCCGCCGTCGAGGCCCATCATGGCGTAGCGGAAGCCCGCCCCCTCCTCGCCGACGAGGTTTTCCGCCGGCACGTCGCAATCGTCGAACTGCACCTGCGCCGTCGGCTGCGAGCGCCAGCCCATCTTGTCCTCCGGCGCACCGTAGGAAATCCCGGGAACGCCATTCTCGACGAGGATCGTGGAAATGCCCTTCGGGCCGTCCTCGCCGGTGCGGCACATGACGACGTAGAGGTCGGAATAGCCGCCGCCGGAAATGAAGGCCTTGGCGCCGTTCAGCCGGTAGCCCTCGTTGGTGCGGACCGCCTTCGTCCGCAAAGCCGCGGCGTCCGAGCCGGAGCCCGGCTCGGTCAGGCAATAGGAGGCGATGGTCTCCATGGTGAGCAGCTTCGGCAGCCACTTGTCGCGCATGGCCTCGGAGCCAAAGCTCGCCACCATCCAAGTGCACATGTTGTGGATCGAAAGGAACGCCGCCACCGACGGGCAGGCCATCGACAGGGCCTCGAAGATCAGCGTGGCGTCGAGGCGGGTCAGGCCGGAGCCGCCCTTCTCTTCCGGCACATAGATGCCGGCGAGGCCGAGGGTGGCCGCTTCCTCGAACACCTCGCGCGGAATGGTGCCGGCCCGTTCCCAGTCGCGGGCGAATGGGGCGATCTTCTCGGCGCCGAAATCGCGCGCCATGTCGAAGACGGCCTGCTGTTCCTCGGTGAAGCCAAAGTCCATGCGACCTTCCTCCTCGAAAGTCCTTTCGTCCTGCGGAGCGGCTCTTGCCCCACCCGCTCTCAACCCCGTTGCACCCGCCCAAACGCGCCGGGCGGGAAACCCGTCGGAGCGGCCGAGCTTACAGGCAAAAGGGGCGCCGGCGCCATTGCCGGCGCCCCTTTTCAGGTCACGCCATGGTCGGGATGACGAATTCCGCGCCGTCCTTGATGCCGGACGGCCAGCGCGCCGTCACCGTCTTGGTGCGGGTGTAGAAGCGGAAGGCGTCCGGGCCGTGCTGGTTCAGGTCGCCGAAGCCGGATTTCTTCCAGCCGCCGAACGTGTGGTAGGCGAGCGGAACCGGGATCGGCACGTTGACGCCGACCATGCCGATGTTGATGCGGGACACGAAGTCGCGCGCGGCATCGCCGTCACGGGTGAAGATCGCGGTGCCGTTGCCGTATTCGTGCTCCATCGGCAGCGACAGCGCTTCCTCGTAGTTCTTCGCGCGCACGACCGAGAGGACGGGCCCGAAGATTTCCTGCTTGTAGATGTCCATGTCGCGGGTGACGCGGTCGAACAGGCAGCCGCCGATGAAGTTGCCGTTCTCGTAGCCCTGCATCTTGAAATCGCGGCCGTCGACGACGAGCTCGGCGCCCTGCGCCACGCCGGAATTGACGAGGCCGAGAACGCGCTCGCGCGCTTCCTTGGTGACGAGCGGACCGAAGTCGACGTCGTTGCCGGCGGTGTAGGGTCCGATCTTCAGCTTCTCGACGCGCGGGGCGAGCTTGGAGATCAGCGCGTCGGCGGTGGATTCGCCGACCGGAACGGCAACCGAGATCGCCATGCAGCGTTCGCCAGCCGCGCCGTAGCCCGCGCCGACGAGGGCGTCGACCGCCTGGTCGAGATCGGCGTCAGGCATGATGATCATGTGGTTCTTGGCGCCGCCGAAGCACTGCACGCGCTTGCCGTTGGCGCAGCCACGGGCATAGATGTACTGCGCGATCGGGGTTGAGCCGACGAAGCCGACGGCCATGATTTCGGGATGGTCGAGGATGGCGTCGACCGATTCCTTGTCGCCGTTGACGACGTTGAGGATGCCGTCCGGCAGGCCGGCCTCGGTCATGAGTTCGGCAAGCATCAGCGGCACGGACGGATCGCGTTCCGACGGCTTTAGGATGAAGGCGTTGCCGGCGGCGATCGCCGGGCAGAACTTCCACATCGGGATCATGGCCGGGAAGTTGAAGGGCGTGATGCCGGCGACGACGCCAAGCGGCTGGCGCATCGAGTACATGTCGATGCCCGGGCCGGCGCCTTCGGTGAACTCGCCCTTGAGGAGGTGCGGAGCGCCGAAGCAGAACTCGGCGACCTCGAGGCCGCGGATGACGTCGCCCTTGGCGTCGGGAATGGTCTTGCCGTGCTCGCGCGACAGCGCCTCGGCGAGCTTGTCCATGTCGCGGTGCAGGAGCTCGACAAACTTCATCAGCACGCGGGCGCGGCGCTGCGGGTTGGTGGCGGCCCAGGCGGGCTGCGCCTTGGCGGCGTTCTCGACGGCCGCGGCCAGTTCGGCCTGCGAAGCCAGCGGCACCTTGCCCTGCACTTCGCCGGTCGCCGGATTGTAGACGTCGCCGAAGCGGCCGGACGTGCCCTTGACGTGCTTGCCGCCAATATAGTGGGTGAGTTCATACATGTTGGTATCTCCCGTCAAACGTGTCGCCAGATTGCTCTCCGTTTTCCGGCATTTCAAGGCAGCGAAATGCTCATCCGCTGTGCGTAAATTATAGTTTGCGTCAAACGAAAGCCGATTCAGTGCGACGGAAGGCCCGGGTTCATGGGCGCTAGCGCGCGGTCAGTCCGCCGTCGACGTGGAGCGTCTGGCCGGTGACGAAGCCGTTTTCCGGATCGGCAAGGAAGCGGAGCCCCGCCATCACCTCCGATACCTCGGCGAGCCGGCCCATCGGGATCGCCGCCACCATCTTCTCCTTCGTATTCCCGCCGTCGCGGGCGAGTACGTCCGTCACCATCGGCGTGCGCGCGAAGGACGGGCAGAGCGCGTTGACGCGCACGCCGCGGCGCGCGTGCTCGATTGCCGCCGTCTTCGTCAGTCCGACGACCCCGTGCTTGGCNGCGGCATAGGCGGAAAGCATCGNCGCAGCNACGACGCCCGCCACCGAGGCGACNTTGACGATCGCGCCCTTCCGCCCGCTCTCNGCGAATTGCCGGTCCATCANCGCGAGTTCGGCCTGCATGGCGTGAAAGACGCCTATGAGATTGATTTCGAGGACGCGGCGCATGGTTTCGACCGGAATCCTGGTCAAAGGCATGTGATCGTGGACGATGCCGGCATTGTTGACGGCGATGTCCAGCCCGCCGAACTCCTCCTCCGCCGTCGCGACGAGGCGCGCCGAGAGATCCGGATCGGCAATGTCGCCCGGCACGACCCGGACCTCGCCATAGAGCGACGAGGCGACCGCCGTCAGCGCCTCGGCGCGCAGGTCGCTCAGGACGAGGCTCGCGCCGGCCTCCGAAAACATCTTCGCCGCCGCGGCGCCGAAGCCGCCCGCCGCTCCGGTGACGATGACGACCCTGCCGGCGAAATCGGCCTCCATATCAGGCGCCCTCGCGCGTCACCGCGACCGCCATCTCGGCGAGAAGCGGCACCGCGCGGCCGATCTCGCGGGCGCGTTCCGGGTTGGAGGCGTTGCCGTCGAGCGCGCGCTTGTAGACGCCTTGCAGGATCGCGGCGAGCCGGAAGAAGGAGAAGGCGAGGCAGAACGGCCAGTTCTCGATCGTGATGCCGGTGCGGTCGGAATAGCGCGCGACATACTCGGCCTCGGTCGGGATTCCGAGGGCGGCGCGGTCGAGCCCGCCGAGGCCGCGGAAGCCCGATTCGTGCGGCAGGCGCCACTGCATGCACTGGTATGCGAGATCGGCGAGCGGATGGCCGAGCGTGGAGAGCTCCCAGTCGATCAGCGCTGCCACCCGCGGCGCATGCGCGTCGAAGATCATGTTGTCGAGACGGTAGTCGCCATGGACGATCGACGCACGGCCGTCGTCGTCGGCGACGTTGTCGTTGAGCCAGGCCATCAACCGCTCCATTGCCGGGAGATCGTCGGTGCGCGAGGCCTCGTATTGGGCACTCCAGCGGCCGATCTGGCGGGCGAAATAGTTGCCCGGCTTGCCGTAATCGGCGAGCCCGACGGCGGCGGGATGGACCATGTGCAGCCGCGCGAGCGTCTCGTTCATCGCGTCGTAGATCGCGCCGCGTTCCTTGAGCGCATGCACCTCGTGCAACGCCGGGTCCCAGAAGATCCGCCCCTCGACCAGCGACATGACGAAATACTGGCGGCCGATGGCGCTGTCCTCGCCGGTGATCGCCAGCATTTTCGGCACGGGAATTCCGGCCATCGCGAGCGCCTGCATGACGCGGTATTCGCGATCGATCTGGTGGGCGGATTTGAGAAGCGCGCCCGGCGGCTTGGTGCGCATGACGTAGGTGCCGGAATCGGCCTGAATTCGGTAGGTCGGATTGGACTGGCCGGTCGAAAACTTCTCGACCGCGTGCAGCCCGGAAAAGCCCGGGACGATCTCGTGTAGCTCGTCGGCCAGCGCTTCGAGATCGAAGGGCTCGATGTCCATCGTCATGCGTCCTTGAACAGGGTGACGGCGTGCTGGACGCTCAAGCCGCCGTCGATGGGCAGGATCGCGCCGGTGACGTAGCTGCC
>Ga0065721_10007460_pt1 | contig 11980 bp, 8 predicted proteins | sample Mesricmetagenome_FD_59108 | JGI IMG/M metagenome (GOLD analysis project Ga0065721, IMG submission 59108) | Mesophilic microbial community from rice straw/compost enrichment Sample: eDNA_1 v2 (version 2) | ecosystem: Engineered > Solid waste > Grass > Composting > Bioreactor | place: USA: Davis... | reverse complement strand
CGGTCGAGCAGCTGGTTGTAGTCGATGTTCTGCGCGTCGGTCTCGATATTGGGGTAGGTCTCGGCCCATGCCTGCCAGAACTGCTCGTTGATCTCGTGCTCGATCCTGGGCGAAGCCTCGGTCGGCCCGGTCCACCAGTAGGTCAGCCGCCCCTCGTAATCGAGCGGCACGACGCTGGCGCAGTGGGCGGCGGTGTCGAACTCCTCGGTGCCGGCGATCGAGCGGATGTATTCGGGCGACCATTGGCTGACGTCGACGCTCTGCGCATAGGCGCCAGGCATCAGCGAGGCAACCATCAGGGCGGCGACCGCACAGCCGGTCACGCGCCGACGAGTCATCAGGCCAGACCGCAGAACGCGGCCCTCTCCATTCGTCATCGATAATCCTCCTCCATGGCCGGATGCCCCGCGACCCCCTCGATCGCATCTGGGCTTGCCGCAGTCCGGGCTGCGCCTCCTTCGGGCCGGGCTTATTCCCCGTATCTCCGCCGATGACAGTTTCAGACTGATACTTATCTGTCAATATTACTTAGATCGTACATTATTTTTGTTCTTTAGCGTGCGAACCGGCTTGGCTTGGCCGACAAAGGCGCATAAACAGGCGCTATGAGCGATGTCACCACTCTTGCCGGCCCCGCCGAGAACGGCCTCGATGCGCCCGCTTCGATCTACGAGATGATCCGGGAGGACATCATCTCGGGCCGGCTGGAGCCCAGCGCGCGCCTGAAGGTCGCCGACCTTGCCGAACGCTACGGCACCTCGACCAATCCAGTGCGCGAGGCGCTCCAGCAGCTGCGCGGGGAGGGGTTCGTGTCGATGGAGCCCAACCGCGGCGCGCGGGTCGTGGCCATCGACGAGGATTTCGTGCGCGACATCATCGAGATCGAGATGCTGATCGAGCCGGCCCTGACCAAGTGGTTCGTCTCGATTGCGACCGATGCGGACATCGTTGCGCTGGAAGCCGCGCAGGCCGATATCGAGGCGCTCAATTTTGCCGACGCCGCCCAGCACGGGCGGCTCGACACGCGCTTCCACCAGCTCATCTACGACCGCCACTACAACAGGCATGCGGCCGAGCTCTGGTGGAAGCACCGCGAGATCCTGCGCGCCATCGCCCGGCGCTATCCGACCTCGCTTACCCGCCGCGCCTCGGTCATCGCCGAGCACCGCGCGCTCATCGAGCGGATCCGGGCGCAGGATGCAGAAGGCGCCGCGGCGGTCGTCGCCCGGCACGTCGAAGGTTCGGGCCGCCACATCATCGAGCAGATGCGGGCGGCGAAATACTTACGGCCGGCCTAGCGGGCCGGATGATTTTTTGAGAGCGTTCCCGGCAAGGTGGAAATCACCGGTTGGGAGCGCGACATAGTCACGAGGGAGGGGACAGTGACGATCGAACTCAGCAAGCTCGAGGCCGGCGAGGTCATCGAGAACAACACCCGCACGGCCTCGCGGCCGAGCGAGTTGCGCATCACCGACATGCGCGTCGCCGAGATCGTGGGGGCGCCGTTCACCTCGGCGCTCGTCAAGATCTACACCAACCAGGGCATCGTCGGCCTCGGGGAAGTGCGCGACGGGGCGAGCGCGACCTATGCACTGATGCTGAAGAGCCGGCTCCTCGGCGAGAACCCCTGCGACGTCGACCGACTGTTCCGCCGCATCAAGCAGTTCGGCGGCCACGGCCGGCAGGGCGGGGGCGTGTCGGCCGTCGAGATCGCCCTCTGGGATCTTGCCGGCAAGGCCTATGGCGTGCCGATCTACCAGATGCTCGGCGGTCGCTTCCGCGAGAAGGTGCGCATGTACTGCGACACCGATGCCAGCGTTCCCAGCGGCACCGAGACCGGCAAGCGCCTCAAGGAGCGCATGGACCTCGGCTACACCTTCCTCAAGATGGACCTCGGCCTCATGCAGATCGCCGACGTGCCGGGAGCGGTCGTGGCACCCGCCGGCTCGCTCGAGGCCTATCGCGTCCATCCCGGCCGCGGCCCGGTCCGCACCATGGAGGACCGCCGCGCCCGCAACGCGGTCTACGACATCCACAACGTGCGTCACCCCTTCACGGGCCTGCATTTCAGCGACAAGGGCCTTGAGCTCCTCGAGCAGTACATTGCCGAGGTTCGGCAAGTCATCGGCTACGAGATCCCCCTCGCCATCGACCATGTCGGTCACATCTCGCTGCAGAACGGCATAAGGCTCGCCCGCCGGATCGAGAAGTACGTGCCGGCCTGGCTCGAGGACGTGATCCCCTGGCAGTACGCCGACCAGTACCGGCAGCTGCAGGAAGCGACCACCGTGCCGATCTGCACCGGCGAGGACATCTACCTGCGCGAGGGCTTCGAGCCGCTGCTGAAATCGGGCATCTCGGTCATCCACCCGGACCTCCTGACCGCCGGCGGCATCCTCGAGACCAAGAAGATCGGCGACGCCGCCCAGGAACATGGCATCGCCATGGCCATCCACATGGCCGAGAGCCCGATCGCCTGCATGGCGGCGGCGCATGTGGCGGTCGCGACGGAAAACTTCATGGCGCTCGAATACCACACGGTCGACGTGCCCTGGTGGGACGACATCGTCACGGGCCTGCCCAAGCCCCTCGTCAGGAACGGGTTCATCACCGTGCCCGACAAGCCGGGGCTCGGCATCGACGACGTCGTCGACGAGGTCATCAGCCAGCACCTGCAGCCCGGCGTCACCGGCATCTGGCAACCGACCGATCACTGGGACAACGAATATTCCTGGGACCGGACATGGAGCTGACGAGCCGGAACCGAGGGGGCAGGGGAACGGGTAAATGATCTACGAGCTGAGAATCTACGATGCCATGCCCGGCAAGATGCCGGCGCTGCTTGCGCGCTTCGAGAACCATACGCTGGCACTCTTCGGCAAGCACGGCATCCGGCAGGCGGGCTTCTTCACGACCATGGTGGGCGAGAGCTATCTGCGCCTCACCTATCTCCTCGCCTGGGAGTCGCTGGCCGAGCGCGAAAAGAAATGGCAGGCGTTCGTCACCGATCCCGAATGGATGAGGGTCAGGGAGGAGTCGGAGAGGGAGGGGCCGCTCCTCGCCAACATCTCCAATCAATTGCTGGCACCCACAAGCTTCTCGTCGGTCAAATAGGGGGCAGAAATGAAAATCACCGACCTTCGATGCGCCGTCATCGGGCGGCACCCCATCGTGCGGATCGTCACCGACGAGGGGCTCTATGGCCTGGGTGAAGTGGAGTTCACCAAGACCTACCTCAAGCCGTGGGTGCTGCACTTCCGCGAGGCGCTGATCGGAGAGGACCCGACGGATGTCGAGCGCTGCATGCTCAAGATCCGCCAGCGCGGCTCCTTCAAGCCTTATGGCGCGGCGGTCAGCGCCATCGAGCACGCCCTCTGGGACATCGCCGGCAAGGCCGCGGGCGTGCCCGTCTACAAGCTCCTCGGCGGGAAGGTCCGCGACAAGGTGCGCGTCTACAACGGCTCGATCCGCCGCAAGCGCACCGGCGACAAGCCGGAGGACTACGCCGCCGACGTCAAGTGGATGATGGAGCGGCCGGAGAACTTCTTCATGGTCAAGCAGGGCATCAGCTTCCACTCGAACATGAAGGACAATGTGGAGGACTTCCACTACGGCGTGCGGCAGGTGAAGTCCGGCTACCATGGCGCCATGGACCAGGGCCAGATCAGCGAGCGCGGCATGGCGCACATGATCGAGTGCGTCATCGCCATGAAGGAGGTGCTCGGCGACAAGGTCTCCCTCGCCCTCGACTGCGGCCCCGGCTGGTTCCTGCCCGACGCCATCCGCTTCGCCCAGGCGGTCGAGAAATACAACCTCATGTGGCTCGAGGACATGCTGACGGGCGACTACGTGCCCTGGGTCAACCCGCAGGCCTACCGGGAACTTACCGTCTCGACCTCGACGCCGATCCATACCGGCGAGCAGATCTACCTGCGGCACAATTTCAAGGAGCTGATCGAAACGCAGGCCGTGCGCGTCGTCGGTCCCGACCCGGCCGATATCGGGGGCATCGCCGAGCTCAAATGGGTGGCCGAGCACGCCTATATGCACTCGATCATGATGGCCCCGCACGGCACCGCCAACGGGCTCCTCGGGCTCGGCGCGCTCATCAACGTGTGCGCCACGCTCCCGGCCAACTACATCGCCTTCGAATACCCCAGCGCCTCGGACCCCTGGTGGGAGGAGATCGTCATCGGGCTGCCCAAGCAGATCGTCAAGGACAGCCACATCGACCTCCTCGAAGCGCCGGGCCTCGGGCTCGATATCGATCCCGAGGGGGCGCGTAAGTACCTTCTCGAGGAGGATACGAACTTCTTCGACTGACGTGTGTGTCGGGGCAGAGCTGCAGATTCTGGCTCGCGCACCATATCATCACCGTTGCGATGTCATCCCGGCGAAGGAACGGGCCCCATCCTGAAATGCCGCGCCAGCCGCAAGGTGGAGGAACGAGGCAGGATCGCTTTACCCGATACCGCCCTCCCTGCTCTCCGATGTGTTTAGGGATGGGCCCCGGCCTTCGCTGGGGTGACAATCGTGGGTGTGGGTGGGTCCGGCCTACCTCAGCAACGACTGCCCCCCATCCACATAAACCGGCACCCCCGTCACGTGCCGCGCAGCGTCCGAAGCCAGGAATGCGATCACGTCGGCCACGTCCTCGCTCTCGCCGGGCTTGCCGCCGGTGATGGGGATATCGCCCTCCGGCCACTCGACGGGTATGCGCACCGAGTCCGTGTTGCGCTTCACCGTATTCTCGCCGATCGAGGTCACGATCGAGCCCGGCAGCACCGCGTTGACGCGGATGCGGTGGCGGGCGAGCTCGAGCGCCAGCTGCTGCGCCATCGCCACCTGCGCCGCCTTCGTCGCCGAATAGGCTGTGGCGCCGGCGGTGGTGAAGGTGCGCGAGCCGTTGATCGAGGAGACGATGGCGATCGAGCCGCCGCCCGAGCGCTTGAGCTGCGGCACCGTGAGGTGCAGCGTCAGGTATGTGCCGCGCAGGTTGATCGACATGGTGGCGTCCCACTCCTCGGCCGTCATCTCGTCGATCGGCGCCCAGACGCCGTTGACTCCGGCATTGGCGACGACGATGTCGAGCCGGCCGAGCTTGTCCATCGCCCGCCCCAGCCCGTCGCGCATGGCCGCCTCATCGGAAACGTTGGCGGTGATCGGGATGGCTCTGCCGCCGGCCGCGGCGATCTCGTCGGCCGTCGCCTCGATCTCGCGGGCGGTGCGGCTGAGGACGGCGACATGGGCGCCGTCCCGTGCGAGCCGCAGCGCCGTCGCCTTGCCGATGCCCGAACCCGCGCCCGTCACCAGCGCCGCTTTGCCCTCGAACTCCATCCGCACCTCCCTCGCGTCGGAACGGGGGCATTATGGCGGCGGGGCCGGCAAACGCCAGCGGCGTTTTCAGTTCTCGCGGAAGGCGCGGCTCATGCTGTCGACGACGGGCTTGATCAGGTACTCGAAGAAGGTGCGCTCGCGCGTCTGGATCATGATCTCGGCCGGCATGCCCGGCGTCGGGCTGAAGCCCGGGATGCGGGCGATCTCCTCGGTCGGGATGCTGACGCGGGCGAGATAGACTTCCCTGTCCTGCTGGCTGCTGGCATCGGGAATGGCGTCGGCCGAGACGTAGTAGACCTCGCCGGTCAGCACCGGCGTCGTCCTCTGGTTGAGCGCGACGAGCCGCACCGTCGCTTCCTGGCCCTGCTTCACGTCGTCGATCTGGTTGCGCAGGATCGGCGCCTCGATGATGAGCGGCACGCCGCTCGGCAGAATCTCGAGGATCGGCTTGCCGCTTTCCACCACGCCACCGGTGGTGTGGTAGTAAAGGCGCACCACGGTGCCGTCGACGGGCGAGGTGATCTCGGTGCGGGCCAGTACGCTCCTGGCGTTGCGGATCTGCTCGCGCACCGCGTCGAGCTCGATCTCGACCGACTGCATCTCCTGGAGCGAGGCCTGCTGGGCCGCGTCGCCCGCCGCAACCAGCTCGCCCTGGTATTTGAGGATCTGCGTGTCGATCTCCTGGATCTCGGCCTCGAGCCGCGCGATGTCCCCGTCGGCATCGGCGACGGCGCGCTGGATCTCGAAGAGCTCGGAGCGCGTCACCAGGCCCTTGTCGAGCAGGGCCGCCTTGGAGCTCATCTCGGAGAGCAGCAGGTCGCGCTGCGCGGTCATCGAGTCGAGCCGGGCCACTTCGCCGCCGCGGCGGAACTCGAGCGCGGCGATGTTGCGCTCGAAGAGCTGCAGTTCGTTGGCGAGCTTGTCGCGCCACGCCTCGAAATGCGCCCGCTGGCTCTCGCGGATTTCGGCGATGTTGGCGGCAAAGCTCGCATCCAGGATGGTGGCCGGAGCCGTGTAGCGCTCGGCGCCGGACGCCTGCGCCACGAGCCGGGCCTTGATCGCCTCGAGGCGCGCCAGGCGCAGCTTCAACTGCTGCTCGTTGGAGAACGCGGCCGTTTCGTCGAGCGTCACCAGCACCTGGCCGGCCCTGACCTGCTCGCCCTCGCGCACGTCGAGGTCCTTGATGATGCCGCCCTCGAGGTGCTGGACGATCTTGTTCTCGCCGGTGGCGACGAACGAGCCAGAGGAGATGACCGCCGCCGCGAGCGGCGCGGTCGAGGCCCATACGCCGAAACCGCCGAAGGCGAGGCCGATGATGACGAGGCCGAAGGTCACCTGCCGGCCGATGTCGCGCGGCACGTCCCTGTACCAGCTCAGCGAGCCTGCGTCGGTATCAGTCATTATCGTCCCCCGGTTCTTCGTAGGGCGCGGCCGGTGCCGGTCGGCTGAGGTCGTTGCCGGCCCTGCGCTGGGCGAGATTGCGCATCACCTCGCTGCGGCTGCCGAAGAGCGAGACGCTGCCGTTGTTGAGGACCATGATCTTGTCGACGCAGTTGAGGAGCGCNGGGCGCTGCGTGATGGTCACGACCGTGATGCCGTTCTCCTTGGCGTGCTTCAGGGCGCGTGCCAGCGCCGCCTCGCCCTGGCTGTCGAGATTGGAGTTCGGTTCGTCGAGCACCACGAGCTTGGGGTCGCCGAAGAAGGCGCGGGCGAGCGCCACGCGCTGCTTCTGGCCGCCCGAGAGCGGGGCGCCGTCGGCGGCGACGAACGTCTCGTAGCCTTGCGGCAGGCTCGATATCAGCTCGTGGACGTCGGCGAGCACGGCGGCGCGGAAGATCGCCTCGTCGCTCGCGTCGTCGCGCATGCGCCCGATATTGGCCTTGATCGAGCCGGGAAAGAGCTGCACGTCCTGCGGCAGGTAGCCGATGCTCTCGCCGAACTGGCGCTGGTCCCAGTTGCGCAGGTCCATGAGGTCGAGCCGCACATTGCCGGACGTAGGCAGGATCGAGCCGACCAGCATCTTGCCGAGCGTCGTCTTGCCTGCCCCCGAACTGCCGATGATGGCCATCGACTCGCCCGGCGAGAGCGAGAACGAGATGCCGTTGAGGATGACGCGCTTGCTGGGCGGAGGCACGAAGAGGATGCGCTCGACGTCGAGCCGGCCCTGCGGGCGGGGAAGCCGCAGGCGGGCGAAGTTCAGGGGCGAACCCTGCAGGAGCGTCTTGATGCGGTTGAGGGCGCTTCGCGCCTGCACCACGTGGTACCAGCCTTCGATGGCGCCTTCGATGGGCGCAAGGGCGCGGCTCGAGATGATCGAGGCGGCGATGACCATGCCGCCCGTCAACTGTCCGTCGAGGGCGAGCTTGGCGCCCCAGCCAAGCATGGCCACCTGCGTCGTCAGGCGCGTGAGCTTGGAAAATCCGGCGAAGACGATGTTGAGGTCCTGCGCCTTCACCTGGGAGGTCAGCGACCCGGCCGTGTCCTTGCCCCAGATGCGCACCGCCTCGGGGATCATGGCGAGCGCGTTGATGATCTGGGCGTTGCGCGACATCGACTCGAGGTGCGAATTGGCGCGGCTGAGATAGGCGTTCGCGTCGCCGAAGGGCTTCGCCGTCGCCTTCTGGTTGAGGCTCGCGATGACGAGCAGCACCAGCGAGGAGACGATGATGATGAGCCCCAGTTGCGGATGGATGAGGTAGACCACCAGGACGAAGAGCGGAGCGAGCGGCGCATCGAGGAAGGCCAGAAGCGTGCCGGAGGTAAGGAACGAGCGCAACTGCTGCAGGTCCCCGAGCGTCTGGTACTCGCGCCCGTTGCTCGAGAGCGAGGCGCGCGCGGCCGCGCTCAGCACCGGCGCGCCGAGCTGCACCTCGGCCTCGACGGCCGTGCGCATGAGCACGAACCGGCGCGTTGAATCGAGCAGCACCTGCACGACGATCGCCCCCATCACGAATAGGGTGAGCATGATGAGCGTGTCGAGCGAGCGGCTGGTCAGCACCCGGTCCGACATCTGGAAGAGATAGATCGGGATCGCCAGCACCAGCACGTTGACGAACACCGTAAAGAGCAGCACCAGCAGCAGGTTGCGCCGCACCGCGGCGACGGCGTTGTTGTAGCTCTGGGCGAAGCTGATCGGCTGCATGCGTCGGTGGAAGTTGCTGCCTCCACCTCCGCCGCCGCGTCCCGGGTCGCGCGGACCCGTGGGGCTCCCGCCGCCCGGCTCCTCGGGCCCGGCGCGCAGCGGCCCGCGGTCGAGGTCGATGGTGGGTGGAAGCGCGCGGGAGGGGCGCGGAAACTCCTCGATGCCGGGCAACGGCGCCTCGCCCTTGGCTTGGGGCGCCGTTCCGCCGCGGGCTTCGGGGCGGTTGTCGTTCGTCGCAGCCGGCGAGGAGGCTGCAGGGGCCGGTGTCGCCTCCTCGCCGGAGCGCGGCCTGTCGGCACCATCGATCTCGGCCGCCATGCGGTCGAGGGCGGAAGCGGCGGCCTCGACCTGCGCCATGAGCGCGTCGGGGCGATCGCTTCCCGCTGGTGCCGAGGCGGGCGGAAAGCCTTGCGTCTCGGTGGTGTCGGGATCGAAATTGCGCATCGGAGCCGTTCCCCCAGAAAGCTCAGGCCAGCATGGACTGCATGGCATCGAGCGGCGCACCGCTGTCGGTCGGCGCCGCGCCGATGTCGTCGTCGCCGGATGCGGGCGCGTAGTCTTCGCCGTCGAGGAAGGCGACGACCTCGGTCACGAGTTCATCGGGATTTTCGCCCTCGTCCGGCCCCACCACCAGGATCTCCGCCTGGATGAGGATGGCATCCGAGTACTCCTCGCCGCCGACATAGGCGACGTCGCCCATCACATCGACATCGAGGATGGCGGCGGTGTTGACGAGCGCGTTGGAGCCGGTCGAGATCTCCCAGTCGGTGGTCGCGTCGGGCGAAAGGAGCGCCGCCTCGGCAAGGCCCACCTGGTCGGCGTCGCCCAGCACGTTCACCTGCTTGATGTAGTTGATGTCGTAGACGTCGCCCTTGATGTAGAGCGCCCGCAGTCCCGCAAGGCCGGCGAAGGCGCCGTCGCCGCCGAACCCCTCGGGCATGTCGAAGCGGCCGTGCGCGAGCCCGTCCATGGCGTCGAGGTAGTGGGTGGGCACGCCCTCGAGCCAGTTCTGCGCGCCCACATTGGAGATGGTCGCCTGGTTGTAGAGGAGGTTCCCGCCGCCCTCTCCGGTGCCGCTTCCGCTCCCTTCCCCCCAGCCGGCGTCGTCGTCGAGCAGCACGTTGGTCTGGCAGATCATGTTGACGTCGTAGAGGCTGCCCTGGATGAGGATCACGTCGTAGTAGTTGCCCAGCGCAGAGAAGGTGACGATGTTCTGGTCGACATTGCCGCCGGTGGTGATGGTGCTTTCGGCGCCCGTTGCGGTGAGCACGTGCAGGTCGTTGTCGTAGGCGAAGGTCACCTGCGAGATCCACTGCAGGAAGATCACGTCGCCCTCGACGATGCTGATCTGCCAGCCTTGGGGGGTGACGGTGGTGTCGACGGGTGTGGCGCCCGGTGCCTCTGGCANCGTCGCCTCGAAGGTCGCGATGTTGAAGGCCTGCGAGTCCTCGCCGGGGCCGAGCCCGGTGTCGGCGTCGCTCATGGCGTTGATCTGCACGATCGCGTCGATCCGGTGCACGTCGCCGTCGACGGCGATGACACCGCCCGCCAGGCCGATATTGGTGAGCACCGCTGAATTGTTGAGGAAGTTCGCGCCTGCTTCGAGCGTCAGTGACGGATCCGGCCCGTCGCTCGCCTCGCAGGCCTCCGGCACCTCCGGCTGCGCCTCGGCGGGCTCTTCGGCCCTGAACCGGGCCGGCAGCAGGTCCTGGAGCTCGGGCGCCTCGCCGGTTTCCTCGCCGTCGACCCAGGTGCCAGCGAGCGTCTCGCCGCTCGCCACCACGTGCTCGCCGTCCTCGGCCAGCATCTCGATCTTCCGGGCGACGTCGGCGACATAGTCGGGCAGGACCTCGACGCTCTTGGGCATGGCCACGTCGGTCAGGCCGGGCGCCACCGCATGGGCTTCGTAGATGAGGTCGGCAAGGCGTGCCTCGATCGTCGGGTCGAAGACGGGATCGGGGCCGTCGCCGAGATTGACGATGTCATTGTCGAGGAGGCTGATCTGCTGGTTGACGATGAAGATGACCTCGCCGGGCGCCGGTATGAACACGGGACCGGCAATCCAGATCTGCTGGCCCCAGCTGCCGCCGTCTGCGGATGGATGGACATCGGAGCGCTCGGCGGAAAGTTCGCGGGCGGCTTCGATCTGCGGCGGGTCGGTATGCGGGCCCGCGAGCGGAGGGTAGCCGAAAGGCGCGTCTCCCGTTGGATGCCAAAATTGCGGCGCGTGCTCGACGTCGGGCTCGTAGTATTCGACCCGGTGGCGGGCGGCGGCATCGGCGGGCAGGGTCGGTGGGGGATCGGCGAGATCGTGCTCGCGGGCGCGATAGGCGAACTCGGCGTAGTCGAGGCGCATGCGCGCTTCGTCGAGGCGGAGCTCGAACTGCCCGATGAAGTGGGCGATGATCTCTTCTGCGCGTTCGGAATAGACGAACATGACCGTGACCTCCAATGGCAGAGCGGCGGCTCATCGCCGCCGATGCCCACGTGTCGGGCCTGCGCGCTGGCACGCAGGCCCCTCCAGGCGTGGTGCGGGCAGGTCCCGCGGGGAGGTCAGGCCTCGGAGTCGTCGCCACCGGCGCTGGTGTAGTTGTTGTTCCCGCCAACGATGCTGACGTCGACGGCATTCTGCTGGAGGTTGGCGCCGACCACGATCTCCTGGGTGAAGGCGGTCGAGGTGATCGAGGCTGCGGCGCTCGCCGCCGCCGAGGCGGCCAGATCGTCGCCGACGTCGATGTCCCAGCCGCCGGACGGATCGTCGTTGCCGCCGCGGTGGTGGTCGCTCCAGCCGCCGCCCGAGCCGCCACCGCCGCCGATGCCGTCGCCGGCCGTGGCTTCACCGCCATCGGCTTCCCACTTCATGTCGTAGGTGCCGCTGTTGTCCATGCCGATCGTGCTGAGATCGTCATTGTCGGTCAGGTCGGCGACCTGGTTGACGGCGAATGCGGAGTTGTTGTTGCCCGAGCCGAAGGCGTCGTTGAAGACGTCCTCGAAGCTGATGTCGTCACCCGGATCGAAGTCGATGGTGCCGCTCTGCGTCATGAGGATGTTGTCGAACTCGACGTCCTTCATGTCGAGGTCGGCGAAGTCGTTGTCGTCAGGCATCTGGAGATCGTCGATGCCGAGATCCAGGTCGACATCCACGTCGACGTCGACATCGGTTTCGGAATAGTTGACGTTCTCGTTGTAGTTGGCGTTGTCGTTGAGGTTCCCGTTGAGATTACCATTGAGGTTGCCGTTGGCATTCTCGTTGGTGTTCTCGCTGGTCGAGGATTGGTACTGGTCCTGATCCTGATCCTGGTCCTGATCCTGCTTCTGGTCCTGATCCTGATCTTGCTTCTGGTCTTGATCCTGATCCTGATCCTGGAGCTGGGCCTGCAATTCGGCCTGGGCCTGGAGCTGGGCCTGCAGTTCGGCCTGCGCCTGGGCCTGCTCCTGGTCCTGGGTGGGGTCGAAGTAGTTGTGGTGGTTGTTTCTGCTGCGCGACATGTTCGGGTGTCT
>Ga0065721_10000766_pt1 | contig 11981 bp, 15 predicted proteins | sample Mesricmetagenome_FD_59108 | JGI IMG/M metagenome (GOLD analysis project Ga0065721, IMG submission 59108) | Mesophilic microbial community from rice straw/compost enrichment Sample: eDNA_1 v2 (version 2) | ecosystem: Engineered > Solid waste > Grass > Composting > Bioreactor | place: USA: Davis... | reverse complement strand
GCGAGGATCGCCTCGATCCGTCCCGGCTCGGCAGCGATCTCGGCCTTCGTCCGCCCGAGCGCTTCAACGGGCAGATAGTGCGTCGCCAGCCCCGCCCACAGGCATTCCGCCCCGTCGAGCCGCGCGCCGGTCAAGGCGAGGAACTGGCCGATCCGGCCGGGCAGCCGCGGCAGGTACCAGCCGGCGCCGACGTCCGGAAACAGTCCGATCGCTCCTTCGGGCATCGCGAACACCGTGTTCCCGGTAGCGACGCGCCAGCGGCAGGGCAGTGCAAGGCCCACGCCGCCGCCCATCGTCACCCCGTCCATGAAGGCGACGACCGGCTTGCGGTAGGTGAACAGCAGGTGATTCATGCGGTACTCGGCATGAAAGAACGCGCGGCCGGCCGCGCCGCCGTCCTCGAGCGCGGAACGGCGGACCATCGCCACATCGCCGCCGGCGCAGAACCCGCGGCCCTGGTGGTGGTCGAGGATCACAGCCTCGACCGAGGGATCCTCGCACCATTCGAGCAGCGCGGCCGAGATCGCCTCGCACATCGCGGTGGTCAGCGCGTGAAGGGCTTTTGGCGCGGTCGAGCGAGATGCGCCCCACCGCGCCCTCGCGGCGGATCAGGACGTCGCTTGTCATGGTCCTCCCCTGCAGGGTGAGGTGGCAGCCTGCAAGAGCCAGCGCCAAGGTAGCGATTCTCTGGTCGCGCCGACCAGGGTTCCGTGGATCACTGCCGCAACAGGTCCCGCCCAACGATCAGCCGCATGACCTGGTTGGTGCCCTCGAGGATCGAGTGCACGCGCAAGTCGCGCCAGAAGCGCTCGACCGGGTAGTCCATCAGGTAGCCGTAGCCGCCGTGGAGCTGGAGCGCGCGGTCGGCGACGGCGCTGCCGGTGTCGGAGGCTAGGCGCTTGGCCATCGCCGCGAATCGAGTCTTGTCGGGCGCGTTGGCGGTGACCTTCGCTGCGGCGAGGTAGAGCAGGGCGCGCGCCGCCTCGAGTTCGGTCGCCATGTCGGCGAGCATGAACTGGGTGTTCTGGAATTCGGCGATCGGCTTGCCGAACTGCTGGCGTTCCTTCGTGTAGCGCAGCGCCTCGTCGAGGCAGCGCTGGCCGCCGCCGAGCGAACAGGCGCCGATGTTGATCCGCCCGCCGTCGAGCCCGGCCATGGCGATGCGGAATCCTTCGCCCTCGCCGCCGACGAGGTTCTCCGCGGGCACGCGCACGTTGTCGAGGATCAGCGCGGCGGTCGGTTGCGCGTGCCAGCCGAGCTTGCGCTCGGGGGCGCCGAACGAGACGCCCGGCATGCCCTTCTCGATCGCAAGGCACGATATGCCACCGGCGCCCTCGCCGCCCGTGCGGACCATCGTCAGGTAGAGGTCGTTGACCCCCGCGCCGCTGATGAACTGCTTGGTCCCGTTGACCACCCAGTCGTCGCCGTCGCGCACGGCCGTGGTCTTGAGCGCCGCGGCGTCGGAGCCGGACGAAGGCTCGGTCAGGCAATAGCTCGCCATCCACTCCATGCCGACNAGCCTGGGCAGGTACTTGTCCTTGACCGCCTGCGAGCCGAACCGGTCGAGCATCCAGCTGGCCATGTTGTGGATCGAGAGGAACGCGCTCGTCGCCGGGCAGCCGTAAGCCATCGCCTCCATGATCAGCGCAGCCTCGAGCCGGCCGAGCCCGATCCCGCCGCTCTCCTCGGAGACGTAGATCGCCGCGAAGCCGAGCTCGGCGGCGGCCCTGATCGTGTCCTTCGGGAAGACGTGCTTCTCGTCCCACTCGGCGGCGAACGGGGTGATGTTGTCCGCCGTGAACCGCCGCGCCATGTCCTGGATGGCGAGCTGGTCNTCGGTGAGGGTAAAGGGGGCGGTCATTCTCCGCGTCCTTCGACAGGCTCAGGACGAGCGAGGCAGGGGCCCGGAGAATGACTTCCTTCCGGGCTCACAACGCCCGCTCACGCTGAGCTTGTCGAANCATCATTGACCCGAGCCGATTATCGCATCGGCCTCGATCTCGACCTTCCACCGCGGGTCTGCCAGCGCCGAGACGGCCACCAAGGTGCCNGTCGGCCGTGTCGCCTTGAGCGCGCGGCTGAAGGCGGCGCTGACGGNCATCGCGTCGGCAATGTCGGTGACGAACATGCGAATCCGCACGACGTCGCCCATGTGTCCGCCCAGCGCCTCGATGTGCTGGCGGATCAGCTCGAAGCAGCGGTCTGCCTGTTCGCCCGCGTCTTCCTTGACCGAGCCGTCGGCCTCGACCCCGACGGTNCCCGAGACGGCAATCGTGTTGCCGACGCGGATCGCGCGGGTGAAGCCGATCTCTTCCTCGAAAGGAGAAAGCGGCGGGATGCGCTGGCGGCCGTCCGCCGGGTCAGCCACGACGACCTCCGCAAGTATGCAGCGCCATGTCCAAAGCTCCCTCCTGTTTCTGGTGGGTCAGCTTTAGCCTGACGGCAGGCCCGGGCTCAACCGCAGGTTATCCGCTCTATGGTCATGGCGTCGTCGTAGGCGACGGTGACCCGGTCGGGGCGGAAGTCCATGGTCATCGCACTGCGCGGCGGGCCCCAGCGCAACTGCTTCGCGCCGGTCGCGCGCAGCACTGCGGCGCCGANGTCGGCGGTGGCCTTCTCGCCGACGAACCTCTGCGCGGCCTCGGCTTCGCAGGCGCCGCCGCTCCCGCCGTCCTCGCCGGTGGTGGCGCACGCGGCCAGCGCGAACGCGCCGAGACAAGTCGCAATCGGCCAGGTCTTCATGATCGGCTCCTTCAGGTGCATCGCGAGTAGCGGAACGGGCCGGGCGCAGCGTCTTCGCCGTACTCGCGGCGGATCAGCGTCGACCCGCCGTCCTGCACGTCGAGTACCATCTCGCGCTCCCAGGTCATGCCTTCGCCTTCGAAATCGAAGGTGGCGCGCAGGCGGGTCGGTTCGGCGTCCATCACCGTGTCGAGCGTGCCGACCGATTCGTAGAACCGCAGCCGCCCGGCGTCGATCTCGAGCAGGCCCTTCGCATCGCCGCGGGTCGAGGTGCAGTCCGCCGCCACGAGGCCCCAGCGGCCGCGGATCGCTTCGGGAATCTCGGTCGGGGCTGGTGTACCGGCGTCGTCGGGCTCGACCGGCGCGACCGAACTGTTGGCGGCAAGATCGCCGTTGGCCGCGGCTTCCTCGGTCGTCACGTCCGCGCCCTGCGTTCCGCCGTCGCACGCTGCCAGCGCTAGCAGCGCCGGTAACAGAAAGATGGTCCTCGTCATGGTGGCTCCCTGTCGTTTGCGCCAACAACGGTCGGCGAGCCATTCCTTTCCCGGGCCGTCGAGGCGCGCTAGAGGCGTGCCCGAGAGGAGCGCGCGATGGCGGGACTGTGGTTCGAGGATTTCGAGGTCGGGCAGGTGTTCGACCATCCACTGCGGCGGACGGTGACCGAGACCGACAACCTGCTGATGAGCGCGCTCACCCACAACCCGGCGCCGCTGCATCTCGACGCCGAGTACATGAAGCAGACCGAGTACGGGAAGATCCTCGTCAACTCGTGCTTCACGCTCGGGCTGATGGTCGGGATCTCGGTCAACGACACCACGCAGGGCACCGCGGTCGCCAATCTCGGGTGGGACCGAGGTACGCTTCCCGGCGCCGATCTTCGTCGGCGACACGCTGAGGATCGAGACCGAAGTGCTCGAGGTGCGCGAGAGCAAGTCTCGTCCGGCGCAGGGAATCGTCACCTTCGCGCATCGCGCCTACAACCAGCATGACGTGCTGGTCGCACACTGCAAGCGGTCGTCCTTGCAGCGCAAGCGGCCCGCTGCTAATGATTAGCTTGCTAATGATCTATCGGAGCCCGCAATGCCGCTGAAAGTCGAACCCATCCTGTCGCGTTTCGGCGCCGAGTGCTCGGGGCTCGACCTGACCAGGCCGCTGAGCCCGGAGGAGGTCCGGCAGGTCACCGACGCGATGGACACCTGGGGTGTCACCGTATGGCGCAACACCGGCATGAACGATGAACAGCACGTCGCCTTCAGCCGCAACTTCGGCTATCTCGAGCGGGTGCCGCGACGCGAGGGCGTGCGCTACCGCCTGCCCTTCCGCGAACTGTTCGACGCCTCGAACCTCACGGTCGACGGCGAGATCACGCAGGACCCGGCGGCGATCCAGTATCGCAAGGGCGACCGCCTGTGGCACACCGACAGCGCCTTCATGGAGAAGCGCACGAGCTACTCGTTGCTGCTCGCGCACCAGGTGCCGCCCGAGGGCGGGCAGACCTGGTTTGCCGACACCCGCAGCGCCTACGACGACCTGCCGCAGGACATGAAGGACTTCCTCGAGGACAAGGTCGGGATCAACTCGCTGTGGTGGAGCCGCAAGCTCGCGGGCGCGGACATCGACGATGCCGAGATCGACGAGCGGCCCAAGGCTAAGCACCCGACTGGTTCACGTGCACAAGGGCTCGGGCCGCAAGGCGCTGTTCATCGCNGCGCACACGATGGACGTCGAGGGCATGCCGAGGGAGGAGGGCCGGGCGCTGATCCGGCAGCTGATCGAACACTGCACCCAGCCGCAGTACGTTTTCTCGGTCGACTGGTAACGTCGGCGACATGGTGATCTGGGACAACCTGTGCACGATGCACCGCGGCGGCGACTTCGACTACGCGAAGTACAAGCGCGACATGCGCCGAACGACGGTCCGCGAAGGCACCGAGCCGCACCAGATGGAAACCGGCGACGATCCGTTCAGCGAGCTGTTCTCGCGAACGCCGAAGACGGTGGATATCCAGGCGGCGCGCTACGCGGGGCGGTGAGCGGCGGGCTGCGGGCAGCAGGCAGCAGGCAGCAGGCAGCAGGCAGCAGGCAGCAGGAAAGGCTGTCAGGCAAACCGCCGCGATGTCTCATCCGGCGAAAGCCGGGACCCCGTGCACCAGGCCGCGCCCTCACTCAAACGCGGCGCGAGTTGGACGGTCACCTTCGAATGCGGCGCCGGCTTTCGCCGGATGACGGGGATCAGTGGGCGGGCGCCCGCTTCGGCAGCAGGTGCATCGCGGCGACGATCCCCCCGCCGAGAACCAGCCCGAGGATCGCCGAGCCCAGCGCCCGGGCCAGCCATTCGGCGGCGCCGCTCGCCCAGGTGACCGCTGCACCGGCCGCGTGCGAGGTGGCCTCGATCCACTCCGACGCCGGCGTCAGGTGGTACTCGTGCAATCCGTGCAACACGATCCCGCCGCCGACCCACAGCATCGCCGCCGTGCCGATGGCCGACAGCGAGCGCAGCAGCGTCGGCATCGCACGGACGAGCCCGCAGCCGACGGCCTGTGACAGCCGGTCCCCCCGCTTGCTCAGGTGGAGCCCGACGTCGTCCATCTTCACGATCAGCGCGACGACCCCGTAGACGCCGAAGGTGATCGCCACGGCCACGGCCGCAAGTACCACGCCCTGCATCATCACCGACAACTCGGGCAGTTCGTTGAGCGCGATCGCGGTGATTTCGGCCGAGAGAATGAAGTCGGTGCGGATTGCGCCCGAGACCTGCCGGTCCTCGAGTTCGACCGGGTCGGTGATCGCGACCACCTCCTCGGCGTGGCTCGTGTGGGTCAGCGCCTCGAAGATCTTCTCGGTCGCCTCGAAGCACAGATAGGCACCGCCGAGCATCAGCAGCGGCGTGACCGCCCATGGCGCGAGCGCGCTGAGCGCCAGCGCGATCGGGAGCAGGAACACGAGCTTGTTGCGCAGCGAGCCCTTGGTGATCTTCCAGATGATCGGCAGCTCGCGTGCCGGGGACAGGCCGACGACGTATCTCGGGGTGACGGCCGTATCGTCGATCACGACGCCCGCGGCCTTGGTCCCGGCCTTTCCCGCCGCACCGGCAACATCGTCGACCGTGGTCGCGGCCAGCTTGGCAAGCGCTGCGACGTCGTCGAGCAGGGCTACCAGTCCGCCGGGCATCGGGTCTCCATCGCAGGTTGCGCTGGTTCCTCGCAATGCCGCGGAGCCTTGGCAAGCGCTATCCGGAATAGAAAACGCCCGGTCCCGTGAGGGACCGGGCGCTTCGGCCTTCCAAGGCGTCGCCGGTCAGATCAGGACGGCGCTGAACAGTACGCCGCTGATCGACGCGGCGGCGATCGCCGAGAGGAAGGCGCTCGCAAAAGTACGCATGGAGCATCTCCCCTGTTCGCGGACGCCCCCTTGGCGTCCGGAGCGGGGCTAATGATGCGGTGCACAAAATTACGCAAGTGCGAAATTTTCGACAAGTGTTGCAAAATATTCAACAAGCAAGAACGCNCGGCTCCGACGGGGAGCCGGGCGTCCAAGGTTTCGCCTGACCCGGCGGGTCAGAAGATGCGCGCGGCGGTCTCTGCCGGGGCGTCGAGCAGGGCTTCGAGCTCGTCGTCGACGCGCAGGATGGTGAGCGAGGCGCCGGCCATCTCGAGGCTGGTGCAGTACTCGCCGACGTAGTTGCGCACGACCTTGAAGCCCGCCTTCTCGGCGAGCTCGTGCGCCTTGGCGTAGATCACGTAGAGCTCGGTGATCGGGGTGCCGCCGAGGCCGTTGACCATGATCGCGACGCGGTCGCCGGCGTTGAACGGCACGTCCTTCGACACCGCCTCAAACAGCTCGGCAGTGATCGCGTCGGCCGGCTTGATCTTCTCGCGGCGGCGGCCCGGCTCGCCGTGGATGCCGACGCCGACTTCCATCTCGTCGTCGCCAATCTCGAAGATCGGCGTGCCCTTGGCCGGCGGGATGCAGCTGGTCAGCGCGACGCCCATCGTGCGGACGTTGTCGTTGACCTTCTTGGCGATCGCCTCGACCTCGTCGAGGCTCTTGCCCTGCTCGGCGGCCGCGCCGCAGCACTTGATGACGAAGAAGTTGCCGGCCACGCCGCGGCGGCCGACGGTGTAGAGGCTGTCTTCGACCGCGACGTCGTCATTGATCCAGAACTGGCGCGCGTTGATGCCCTCGGCCACGGCCATCTCGGTCGCCATGTCCCAGGCCATCCGGTCGCCCTGGTAGTTGTTGACCAGCACGAGCACGCCGGCGTCCGAAGCGCACTTCTTGATCGTCTCGTAGCACGCGTCGACCGGCGGGGCGGCGAAGACCGCGCCCTGGCAGGCACCGGTCAGCATGCCCGGGCCGACCGCCATGACGTGCGCCGGCTCGTGACCCGAGCCCGAACCCTGGACGATCGAGACCTTCGAATTGTCCGGGCCGCTCTTGCGCGTGATCATCTGGAACTCGGGCGTGAACTCCAGCAGCTCCGGGTTGGCGAGCGCGATGCCCTGCATGAACTCGGGCACGAACTTGGCTGGATCGTTGACGAACTTCTTCATGAGCAAATCTCTCCCTGGAATGTCACGCGGGTTGGTTGATCACTTCGGCGGCGGTCGGCGTGCGCGCGACTCCGAATTCCTTGCACCAGTCATTGAGGATGACGGCGATCGGACACAATACCCGGATCGGGCGTGCCCGCGCTGCGCTCGCCGACCTGCGAGGCCCGGCCGCGATGCGCCACCAGCGACTTGGTTTCCTCGATCGCCTTCTCGGCGACGTCGGCCGCCTCGCACAGCGCCTTGCCGAGGTCGCCGTCGCCGGCCGCGTGAGCCTTGAGCGTCTCGTGGACCGGAATCAGCGCGTCGAGCAGGGTCTTGTCGCCGAGCTTGGCGCCGCCGCGGGCCTGGATACCCTCGATCGCCGAGCCGAGCATGTCGGCGAGGTCCTGCAGGGTGATCGCCGTCTTGCCGCGGGTCAGCATTGCCGCCTTCATGAACCCGGTGCCCCAGATCGGGCCCGAGCTGCCGCCGACGTGCTTCGAGACGATCATCGAGATCTTGAGCAGCATCGCGCCGATGTCGGTCTTCGGGATCTCGTCCCATTCGTTCTCGATCACCCGGAAGCCCGTGGCGAGCGAGGTGCCGAAGTCGCCATCGCCGGCGAGGCCATCGAGATTGGAGAAGTACTGCTCGTTGCGGAGCACCGTCTGGCAGGTCGTGCGGATCGCCTGCTCGATCTGGCCCTGCGTGATCTCGGTCATCGTGTTCCCTCCCTCAGGCCGCCGCTGCGGCCAGCTCGCCGAGGTCGGCGAGCGTGACGTTGACGTGGGGTTCGTCGCCCAGTTCGGGGACGACCTTTACCGCGCCGGTAAAATCCTCGTCCACCGTGTAGGTGCTGGTGGTGATCAGCGTCGGCAGCCCGGCTCCGGTCGCGGCGAGCAAGCCGTTGCGGCTGTCCTCGATCACCATGCACTCGTGCGGCTCGGGCCCGCCCTGGCCGACGTCGAGCGACATCCGCGCCATCATGTAGATTTCCGGATCGGGCTTCTTGGCCGCGACGCAGTCGCCGGCGTGGACGAAGGAGAACTGCGCCTTCCGCTCCTGCCCGAAGAGGTCGAGCACGGCATCGATGAACGCCGGGTTCGAGGTCGTGCAGACACCGAGCTTGACCCCGGCGGCGATCGCCTCGTCGACGATCCGCGAGATGCCCGGACGAAGCGGCAGCTCGCCCGAGGCGACCAGCTCGGAGACGATCGCCGTCTTGCGCTTGTGCAGCGCGAGGATCAGCTCGTCGCGGCCGCCGTGGTCGGCAACGGCCTTCTCGGGCCAGCCGTACTCGTCGAAGTAGGCCCGCATCCGCTCCTTGCCGCCGGCGACGAGGAGCAGCTTGCCGTACAGTCCGACGTCCCACTCGGCATCGATGCCGAACTCGGCGAACGCCTTGTTGAAGCCCACGCGGTGGCCGTCGCGCTCGGTATCGACGAGCACGCCGTCGCAGTCGAAGATCAGCGCCTTGATCATCCCTTCCGCAGCTCCTTACGCGGCCTTGGCGAGGAAGCTCGGCGCCTTGTCCTTGCCNCCGAACTTCTCGATGAAGCCGGCGAACAGGGCCTTGCACGCCTGGTACTGCGCGTCGATCAGCCGCAGCGGCTCGTAGTCGTTGGGCTTCTCTTCGTGGTACTTGACGAAGCTGTCGACGAACACGTGCTTGAGATTGGTCGAGATGTTGATCTTGGCCGCGCCGCGGCTCGGATCGCCTTGGCGAAAGTCTCGTCGGAGAGGCCGGTGCCGCCGTGCAGCGCCAGTCGGGGTCTTCGTCAGCTCGTTGATCCGCTTGATGCGGTCGAAATCGACCTTCGGCTCGCCCTTGTAGAAGCCGTGCGCCGTGCCGACCGCGCAGGCGAAGGCCGAGAGGTCGAGCGCGTCACAGAAGCGCTTGGCATCCTCGGGGTCGGTCAGGACCGAGTCTTCCTCGGCCACGTGCATGTCGTCCTCGACGCCCATGATCTGGCCGAGCTCGGCTTCCATGCCGACACCGTACTTCTCGGCGATCTCGCGCACGCGCTTCGACATCTCGAGGTTCTCCTCGAACGGCAGCGACGAGGCGTCGATCATGATCGAGGTCCAGCCAGCCTTGGCGCAGGCCTCGATCATCTCGAGGTCCTTGCAGTGGTCGAGGTGGAGCACGACCGGGACCGGCGAATCCTCGGCCACCGTGCGCACCCACGAGACGATCTCGCGGTGGCTCCAGTACTGGATCGTCTTGGCGCTGGTCTGGCAGATCACCGGGGCGTTGAGCTCTTCGGCGGCGGCGACCATCGCCTTGGTGGTTCCGTAGTCGACGAGGTTGAACGCGGCGACCGCGTAACCCCGGTCCATCGCGTCGCGAAGGAGGGGTTTCATGTTGACGAGGGGCATGGGGGTTCTTGCTCCTTGGAAAGATGGGGCGCGCATAGTGCCCGACACCGGACAATCCAATAGCCCTTGCGTCCGAATCCGGCCACAGACAAGGTCAAGGTTCCATGGTAACGCTAACGTGGCCGATCCGGCCCCGACTGGGGAGTTGACCGCGCCCGGCCGACCCTCCAAATAGCGCCCCTGCAAGCGGGCGGGTGTAGCTCAATGGTAGAGCAGAAGCTTCCCAAGCTTACGACGGGGGTTCGATTCCCCTCACCCGCTCCAGATGCTTCAGCGGTCTGATCCGCGCTTGCCGTCCTTCTTCCTCGCCCTGATCGCTGCCGCGCTGGCCACGCTCGGCGGGCGCGAGGCGGTGCGGGTGGCGCGGCTTTCCGCGGCGCTCGGCGGGGGCGGCGTGCTGCTGGCCGCCGGCGTCCTGGCGTGCCTGATCGCCTGCCTGCTCGCGGCGCGGCTGGGCGCAGGTATCGCCGGCGAGCTGCCGCCCGACGGAAAGACCATGCTGGTCGCGCTGGCGCTGCTTCTCGCCGGGCTCGAACTGCTGCTGCTGGGACCGGGCAGGGCCCCGTCCGAGCCGACCCGCTCGTTCGGCGCCGTGCTGCTCGTGCTGAGCGCGGCACAGCTGACGGCCGCGGCCGGCTTCCTGGTCTTTGCTCTCGCCGCTGCCACCGGAAGCCCGTGGCTGGCGGCCGCGGGCGGCACGGTCGGCAGCGGCGGCGTGTTTACCGCAGCCTGGTCGATGGGCGCCGAATGGGAACCGCGCATGCCGCTTCGCCTGCTGCGTTTCGGCGTCGGCGGGGTGCTGGTCTGCGCGGCGCTGGTTGCGGGGCTCTCGGCGCGCGGCCTGCTGTGACGCTCGACACGGCGGCAGCCTCGGTTACTAGGGCGCGATGGCCGACGTCGAGATCATCGAGAACGCGGGCGACGAAGCGATCGCCGAGTGGCTCGGGCAGCGGCTCGAGCGGGCGCTGGCGGAGAACCCGGGGCGCATCGCGATCACCGTGCCCGGCGGCTCGACGCCGTTCCCGATCCTTGCCCGGCTCGCCGCGATGCCCCTCGACTGGAGCCGGGTGACGGTCTGGCCCGGCGACGACCGGCTGGTCCCCGAGGACCATCCGGCGAGCAATACCGGCCGCATCCGCGCCCTGCTCGAGCCCTCCGGAGCGGAGATCGTGACGCTGAACGCCGTGGCGCCGGTGCCGCATTTCGCGCTCTCCTGGCTGGGTATGGGCGGCGACGGGCATATCGCCTCGCTGTTCCCGAACACCGATCCGCGGGCCGACGATCCGCGGCGCATCCGCCACCTGACGCCCGACCCGCTGCCACCCGAAGCGCCGTTCGACCGGGTCACTCTGACGATCCCCGCGCTGCTCGATTCGGACGCTTTGCTGTTCGTGATCCGCGGCGACGACAAGCGTGCGGTGTTCGAGGCGGCGGTGCGCGGCGAGAGCGACCTGCCGGTGGCCCGGCTGCTCGCTGCGGCGCAGCAGCCCGTCACATGCTTCACCTGATCCCGGCGCCGCTGCACCGCACGCTCTACCGCGTGGCGAATCGGGCACGGCGGCTCTGGTGGCAGGTGCGCAAGCCGAAGCGGGCGAGTGTGCTGGTCGTGGCATTCGACGAGCGCGGGTGCGTACTGCTGGTACGGCATTCCTACGGCCCGCCCGTATGGGCGCTACCGGGCGGCGGGATGAGGCTGAACGAGGACCCGGCGCTCGCCGCCGCGCGCGAGATCGCGGAGGAAGTGGGCTGCGGGCTCGCCGAGGTCTTCATCGTCGAAACGNGCGAGGTGGAGGATTCGGGNTCGCTCGACCTGCGGCACCTTCTGACGGCCCGGCTCGTCGGAGAGCCGGCGCCCGACATGCGGGAAATCGTCGCGGTGGGCCGGTTCGCGCCCGGCGAGCTGCCNTCGCCCCTCGACCGTCGGGTACGGCCCGCCATCGCCCGGGCCGAGGCGGCACGCTCAGAGCAGCGATAGCTGCGCTTCGTCGCGCGGACGCTCGTCGGCGTCGCCCTCGAGCCCGCTCAGCGTCAGGCCCATCAGCCGGATCGGCAAGGGCAGCGGCAGCTGCTCGTCGAGCAGGTCGCGCGCGATGCGNGCGAACTCCGCCTTGCCGGCCACCGGCTGGGCCAGCGAGCGGGCGCGGGTGACGATCCGGAAGTCGGTGTACTTCATCTTGAGCGTCACCGTTCGCCCGCGGGCGCCGTTCTCGGCGATCCGCTGCCAGACGATGTCGACGATGGTGTCGAGCGCCTCGCGCAGCGCCGGGCCGCTCGAGATGTCCTCGAAGAACGTCCGCTCTCCGCCGAGCGACTTGCGGATGCGGTTGG
>Ga0065721_10052411_pt1 | contig 11983 bp, 8 predicted proteins | sample Mesricmetagenome_FD_59108 | JGI IMG/M metagenome (GOLD analysis project Ga0065721, IMG submission 59108) | Mesophilic microbial community from rice straw/compost enrichment Sample: eDNA_1 v2 (version 2) | ecosystem: Engineered > Solid waste > Grass > Composting > Bioreactor | place: USA: Davis... | reverse complement strand
CCGCGTATGGAAACATTGGATACGTTTTTGGCCTCGACGCGGCCCTTCACGAGGGCGCCGGGGGCGAGGTAGACGGTCTGTCCGCTTTTCGGGCGGATGACGCCCGCGTCGGTGACGCCGGGCGCGAAATAGATCACGTCCGGATCGGCCGGGGAGGGAATGTCGGATTCCGTCGGGGTGGCGAGGAGGACGAGCGGCGTGAACGAACCGACCTCGAGCACGAGGCGCAGCGGACGATCGAGGGCGAACCGCAGGGTGTCGCCCTCGCGGGTGACGGCGATGCCGTGGCGAGCGGGGCGAAGCGACCAGGTGGCGGCGCCGGCGGGGATCGTGACTTCCACCGGCACGACGGCGCCCTCGGGCATGGTGAACATCGCGACGTCGAAGTTGAAGCGCTCGGCGCGGACTTCGACGGGCACGCCGTCCGCGGCGAGCGTGTAGCGAGTGCTGAGCGGTTGTTCGGGATGGCCGGGAACCGGCACGACGGCCGAAACGTGTCCCGGAATCCGGGGCGTGTAATCGACGACAAGTCGTGGCGGCGCGGACGCGGAGGCGCGCGAGTCGAAGCGGAACACGCTGCGGATCGAGTCCTCGACGGCGAGTTTGAGGAGCAAGTCGAGCCTGCCGTCGTCCGAGAGCGCGGCGTCCACGGCTTCCCTCAGGCGATCCCCGGTGAAGGAGACGACGTCGCCGGCGTTGACACGTCCGGGATTGGCCGAGGCGGAGGCGAGCGCCTGCGGGGAGAAGCTGCCGCCGGACGTGCGCCAGGGGACAATGCCGTCGCGGGTGAGCCAGGTGGCGGAATTTTCGACGAAGGACTCGGTGAGCGCGTGGAGGTCGAGGACGTGTGTGGCGTCGAGGCTGCCGCCCGAGGCGGTGTCGCGTCCGTTGACGGTGAGTTCGAGCGCGACGTCGTGGACCGTGGCGCCGGCCAGCGCGGGATGGGAGAGGTCGAAGGCGAGGAGTCCATGCAGGGCGGTGTCGGGCGTCGCGGTGTCGCCGACGATGAGCAGGGGGTTGGCGCCGTTGCCCATGTCCGGCTGGTCGGTGCGAACGAAGGTGTCGGCGACGGGCGCCAGGATGAGGCGCGCGGCAAAAGCCGGGGTCGCGACGAAGACGCCGGCGAGCAGGGCGAGGGCGATGCGGAGAACACCACGCGTTCGCATCGGCGTTTTTCCCCTTGGCCGCGTCAGCGTCCGCCCGCGGCGGCGCACTCGATGTAGTCGACGTCGAGACGGTGTCCGCGGCTGGCGGAGTTGCGGCCCGAGACGGTGAGCCGCACGGAGTGGGTGTCGCTCGCGGCGAGGTGCACCGTGCCGAAATCGATGACCTCGACCGTTTCCTTGGCGGCGTAGAGATCGTGTTCGGCGCCGACGGGCACGCCGTCGACGCTGAGGCGGAACTTGCCCGAGGCGGGGCCGCGTTTCACGGCGAGTTTGAGGCGATGGGCGCCGCCGGCTCGGTCGAGGGTCTCGAGTTCGTAGTCGACGTGGTCGCCCTCGGCGGAGGCGAGCAGGGCGCGGCCCTTGCCGCCGCTCAGCGAGGCGTCGCGATAGGTGAGCTGCGGGCGGACGTTGGTGGCGGATTCGAGATCCTCGGCCTCGAAGCGGCCGGAGGGAGGCCGGGGGCGCGGCGGGAGAGGAGTGTCGAAGCGCACCCCGGTGACGTGCGGGTTGACGACGACGTCGGACAGGGAGCGCACGGGGGCGCCGGCGAGGGTGCAGCGGTTGAAATAGACCTGGTCGATGCGGTGGTCGGCGTCGTGGCCGGCGAGGGTGATCGTGCCGCCCTTCATCGTGACGTTTTCGAAAAGGAGACGCTCGATGTTGCCGCGCGCGTCGAGGAAGCCGGTGTCGTTGCTGTATCGGGTCTTCAGAATCTTGAAGACGATCGGGCTTTTCGGCCGATCGATGACGACGTTGCGGAAAACGAGATCCTGCGCCCAGGCCCAGTCGGAGAAGTCGCTGTAGATGCCGGCGCCGTTGTTGGCGTGCATGAGGATGTCGGTGTTTTCGATGAGGATGTCGCGCCAGAGCTGGGTTTCCATGGAGGCGCCGATGCGGATGCCGTTGCCGGCGCCGGTGTTCCAGATGACGATGTCGGTGGCGCGAGCGCGTTCGGTGACGGGTTCGCCGTTGGCCCGGGCGTCGAGGGAGTGCCAGCCGAGGCCGTCGTCCTCGGCGCGGATGAAGGTGTCGCGAACGAGGAAGTCGCGCACGCCGTCGATGTCGACGCCGTCGGTGTTCACGCCGACGCCGAAGAGGTTCATGTGGGCGACCTCGATGTCGCGGGAGTTGAGGAAGAGCGTCTGCCACCAGGTGTGGTAGGCACGCACGCCGACGCCCTCGACGCGGATGTGACGGCTGTTCTCGAAAAGGATGCCGTGGGTCTTGTCCTCGCGCCTCGAGTAACCGGTGGTCTCGAGGATGCCGCGACCGCGTATGGAAACATTGGATACGTTTTTGGCCTCGACGCGGCCCTTCACGAGGGCGCCGGGGGCGAGGTAGACGGTCTGTCCGCTTTTCGGGCGGATGACGCCCGCGTCGGTGACGCCGGGGCCGAAGTAGATCACGTCGGGGGCCCCGCGCGCCGGGACGTCGGTCTCCGGCGGGGTGGCGAGGATCGCGAGCGGTTGGAACTGGTCGACCTGGAGGACGAGTTTGAGCGGGGCGGCGAGCGTGAAGCGGAGTTTCCGGCCCTCGCGTTCGAGCTTAAGGCCGTGGCGGTCGGGCTTGAGCGTCGCGGAGGTGAAATCGGAGAGAACCTCGACCTCGACCGTCGCGGCCCGGGCGAGATCGAACATGCCGACGTCGAAGCTGAAGCGTTCCTCGCGGACGATGACGGGCCGGCCGTCGACGGAGAGGCGGTAGCGGGGGCTTTCCGCGCGGTTCGGCTGGCCGGGCAGAGGGGTGGCGGCATGTGTCGCGGCGTGCGGGGATGGGGCGGATGCGGAGATCATGAGAAGGGCCAGGGCGAGGGAGATCAGACGTTTCATCGGAAGGAGGTGGCGGTGGAGTCGCGGCGGACGCCGCCGGCGCGGAGGATCAGGCAGGCGAGGAGATGGAGCGCGGACATGGCGACGAACCACGGCGTGTAGCCGCGGCCGGCGATGGCGTTGAGCAGCGGGCCGAAGACGGTGCGGATCGCCTGGTCGAGGAAACCGGCGTCGCCGGTCGGGATGCCGGAGACGAGGTAGGCGACCGCGGTGTTCATGAGGATGCCGCCGACCGTGCTGCCCGCCGCGACGACGCTGAAGACGGTGCCGAGCGAGTGCTTCGGCACGAGGTCGACGACGAGCGAGCTGATGTTGATAAGGTAGGCGAGGGAGGCGACGACCGCGAGGCAGGCGCAGGCGAGCGCGAGGGAAAGCGAGGAGGAGAGCGCGACGAGGAGGGAGACCGGCATGAGGCAGGCGCAGCCGAGCATGACGGCGAGGCGCGCGCCGGCGGGGGAATGACCGCGTTTGACGAGCCGGCCGGAGAACCAGCCTCCGGCGAGGCTGCCGACGCCGGCGGCGGCGTAGATCGTCCAGGTGACGGTGAGCGCGCCCTGGTCGAGGCCGCGCGCGGCGTGCAGGTATTTCGGGAACCAGAACTGGTAGAAATACCAGACGGGGTCGGTGACGAGCCGGGCGAGGAGGAGGAGCCAGACGACACGCGAGGAAAACACCTGCCGCCAGGTCCAGGGCGGATCGGTCTCGGCGTCGGCTTTCGCCCCGGGGCCGGATTCCTCGATCCGGGCGAGTTCTTCGGCGGAGACGAATTTGGACCGGCGCGGGGAGCGGTAGGCGACCAGCCAGGGCACCAGCCAGACGAGACCGGCCAGGCCGGTGAGAATGAAGGCCATCCGCCAGCCGACGCCGTCGCCGAGCCAGGCGTGCAGGGCGGGAAGTTTTTCGGCGAAGGCGTAGCGGGCGACCGGGATGACGACGTAGGGCGCGGCGGTGGCGCCGATGGTCGCGCCCATGGTGTAGACGCCGATGGCGAGCGCGCGTTCGCGGGCGGGGAACCATTCGGAGACGACCTTCGACGCGGCGGGCCAGACGCCGGCCTCGCCGAGGCCGAGGAGAAAGCGGCAGACGCCGAGCGAGCGCACGCCCTGCGCGGCGGCGGTGAGCATGTTGGCGATCGACCACCAGGCGACGAAGACGCACATGCCGGCGCGCGTGCCGACGCGGTCGATGAGGCGCCCGGCCACGAGGTAGGAGATCGTGTAGGCGACGAGGAAGAGGTTGACGATGTCGGCGTAGGCGCGGTCGTCCATGCCGAGGTCGCGCTGGATCGTGGGCGCGAGGGCGGAGAGCGTCTGGCGGTCGACGTAGTTGAGGACGGCGGCGAGGAAAACCAGCGCGATGATCCACCAGCGGAAACGGGGAATCTTCATGGACGACGGGACGGGGACGGAGCGGGGAGGCCCGGGCGCGGGAGGGCCCCGCGAAGGGGCGCGAACGGGACAAGAAAGCCCGCCCGGAAATGGGCGGGCTTTCGCAACAATGCAGAGGGGATGAAGGTGACCGATCGCCCGCGCGCCTTTTAGCGGCGAGCGCAGCGACGCGCGGCGGCGAAGCCGAGCATGCCGAGGCCCGCGAGCGCGGCGAAGGAGGAAGGCTCGGGAATCGCGGCCGGGGTGTAGTCGATCGTCAGGACCGGCACCCAGTCGGCGGCCGGATTGTTGTTGGTGTTAAGGGGAGTGCGGGACGCGATGCGGAAGATGTCGCGCGAGCTGTCGGGGTTGGCGACCGAGACGACGAGGTTCAGGACGCCGCCCGACAGGGCGAGCGCGTTGCCCGCGATGCTGGAGAATATGAGCGGGGTTCCCGGGACCACGGTGTTGGAGTCGGCGGTAGCGGTCGCCAGGACGGAGCCGGAGGTGCCGCCGGCGGTGGTCCAGTTGTTGGTTCCGTCCCGGGAGGTCCAGGTGACGGAGCCCTCGACGAAGGATTCGGTGAGCTGGGCGAGATTGAGGGTGTCGAGGCCGGCCGCGGAACCGGCGTCCGTGCTTTCCACGTAGAGGGTCAGCGTGACGCTGTTGATGGTCGCGCCGGCGAGCGCGGGGTCGTTGAGGTCGAAGGAAAGCACGCCGCGGAGTTCGTCGTCGGTGGCCGAGGTGTGGCCCACGAGGAAGATGTGGTTGGTGAGATTGTTGGTCTGGCCGGCGTTCTGGCTGGCGCGGATATAGCCGTCGGCGACGGGATTGAGCGCGAGGATCGCGGCGGAGGCGGGGAGGGCGCCGAGGGCGAAGACGGCGGCGAGGAGGGCGAGGGACTTGGCGGGGGTTTTCATGGGTAGGGAGCTGACCGCGCCCACCAAAACCCGGCGCGGCCGGAGATAAACGGCGGCGGAACTGGGACAGTCCCAATTATCGCTTGATGCCCCTCCGCCGCGCGATGTAGTTTGTTTGTTGATACGCATCTGCGATATCGGCCATGTCCTCCGTCGTCCCCGCCTCCGACCCGCCTCCGCCGCTTTCGATCCGGAAGCTGGCGGATTTGCTGGGGGCCTCGCGTTCGACGGTGTCGCGGGCGTTTCGCGAGGACGCGTCGGTGCGGCCGGAGTTGCGGGCGAGGATCCTGGCCGAGGCGGAGAAGCACGGTTATCGGCGCGATCCGTTGGTGAGCGAGCTGATGACCAGTTTCGCGCGGAGGCAGCCGGTCGGCTATCGGGAGACCCTGGGCGTGTTGTGGTGGCCGGAGCGTTGGGAGCAGAGCGGGCGGGAGGACACCTTCGGCGGCCGGTTGCGTCGCGGCCTTGAGCGGGCGGCGGAGCGTCACGGCTGTCGCCTCACGCAGTTCGTGCTGAGGCAGCGGACGACGGGCGCGCTGACGCGCACCTTACTGGCCCGCGGCATCCGGGGGCTGGTGATCACCCCGCCGAGCGAACCGGGACAGGCGGTGCCCGGGCTGGATTGGGAGAACTTCAGCGCGGTGGTTATCGGGCGTTCCCTGGCGGAGCACGGGTTCGACCGTGTGCATCACAACCACTACGCCGCGATGGTGGAGGTCCTGCGGCGCCTGAAGGAGCGCGGCTTCGGGCGCCCGGTGCTGTTGGCCGACGTGAATCTGGAGGAGCGCATGCAGCGCGCCTACACCGGCGCCTTTCTCGCGCATGGCGGCGGCGCGGTTTCCCACGTCTTGCATCTGGACAACAAGGATCCGGCGTTGCTGGCGCGAAAGCTGAGAAGGCTTCCCCACGACGTGATCATCGCGGACGTGGAGGAGTGGGCGGACTCGATCCGCGCCTTGCCGGCGGCGTTGCGCGGGGCGGGCTTCGTGTCCCTGGACGTGCGGCGGAGCGACGGACCGGTGACCGGCATGAGGCAAAGCGTGGAGCGGATGGCGGCGTGCGCGATCGACCTTTTGATGCAGCGGCGTCTGCACAACGAACGCGGGACGCCGGAGGAGCCGGTGAGCGTGTTGACGCCCGGCGCATGGGTGGAGGGCGAAAGCCTGTCGCGCGCGGCCGCGTCGCTTGACCGAGACGGGGCGGGGGCGTGAACATCGGCCGACACGAATCATGACACAACGACGGGTCGTCTTGCGCGATGTGGCGGAAAAGGCCGGGGTGCACCTGACCACGGCGGCGCGGGCGATGAAGAACGACCCGCGCGTGCGGCCCGAAACGCAGGAGCTGGTGCGGCGCGTCGCGAAGGAGCTCGGCTACGCGCCGGACCCGATGTTGTCGGCCTTGAGCACCTACCGCACGGCGATCCGGCCGGCGCCCTACCACGGGACGGTGATGTGGCTGACGAATTTCGAGACGCGCGACGGCTGGCGTTGCGAATCGTTCGACGACTACCGGGAGGGGGCGCGCGAGGCCCTGGCGAGGCACGGGTATCAGTTGGAGGATTTCTGGTTGCAGGAGCCGGGCATGAGCCTGCGGCGGGCGGCGCAGATCCTGGAGAGCCGCGGCGTGCGCGGGCTGCTGGTCTGCCCGTCTCCGGCGCCCGAGTTCACGCTGGAGTTTCCCTTCGACCGCTTCGCGGCGGTGGCCTTCGGGCACACGCTCGTCAACCCGGCGCTGCACCTCGTCACCACCTCGCACTACCAGAACATGCAGATCTGTCTGCGCGAGCTGCACCGGCGCGGCTACCGGCGGCCGGGTTTCGTGACCTGGGACATCAGCCGGCGCGTGGCCGAGCAGTGGACGGCTTCCTACCGCACGCCGCCCTTCGAGGGGGAGTGGGAGGCGCTGGCGCCGATGCTGAAGCTGGAGCCGCGGCCGACGATGTTCTCGGACGCGAACCGCGAGGTCTTTTTCGGCTGGATGAAGGAGCACCGGCCGGACGCGGTGCTGGTCGTGGACAGGCACATTCTCGGGTGGCTGCGCGAGGCGGGCTACGGCGTGCCGGAGGACGTGGCCTACGTCTCGCCCAGTCTCCAGAAATCGAATACGGATCACGCGGGCGTGCTCGAGCCGTCCTTCGAGATCGGCGCCACGGCGGGCGAGTTTCTCGTCGGCATGCTCAACCGCGGCGAATACGGGGTGCCGAGGATCCCGCGCCGGATCTTTCTCGATGGGGCGTGGCAGCAGGGGGCGACGGCGCGGGCGGCGGTTCCGGCGCCCGGGGCCTAGCGTCCTGTCGTCCGTGTTTCTTTAACGACGACTTGGCCGCAAAGAGACGCGGATGTCGCAGGATCGATCCGGACGTCCGTCGCCGCTGCTTACGCTTCGCACCTTCTGCGCCTTTTCGCGGCCATTCTCCGGCGGGGCCTGTTCAAGGCGCCTCGATGACGGCGCCTAGGCGGATTCGCGGACGATGAGCCGCACCGGATGGGCGATGTCGAGCGGAGGGTCTTCGCCGCGCATCATGGCCGCGAGGGTGGCGACGGCGGTCTCCGCGACCTCGCCGAGCGGCTGCTCGATCGTGGTCATCGGCGGTGTCAGAAATTTGGATACGCCGTGGATTTCGCCGCCGATCAGGGCGACGTCCTTCGGGACCTGGAGGCGGAGGATGTTGGTGAGGACGTGGACGCCCTCGAGCGCCTCGTAGTTGGAGCCGGGGACGAGCAGGGCGTCGGCGCCGAGGCGGATGACGCGGTTCACGGCCCCGTAGAACGTCGACTCGGGGGCGCGCAGGACGAAGAGTTCCTCGTGGCAGGGGAGGCCGGCCTCGCGCATCGCGGCGCGGTAGCCGGCGAGGATCACGTGTTCCTGGGAACCCCAGGAGCCGACGAAGGCGAGGCGCTTGCGGCCGATCTTGATGAAGCGCTCCGCGGCGAGGCGTCCGGTCATGAACTCGTCGCTGCGGACGCGATGGCAGCGGGCGGAGTTTTCGGAGAAATCGTCCGTGAGCACGACGGGCGTGTGCCGGCGCAACTCGTCGATCATCGGGACGAGGGCGGGGCATTCGCCGATGACGATGACGCCGTCGAGGTGCTTGTGGCGGAGATCCTCGGGGGCGTCGGGCAGGATCATCGCCATCTCGCGTTTGTAGAGGGCGAAGGCGATGTGCGACCAGACCTCGCGGTAGTAGCCCCAGTTGCGCATCGCGGCCCACATGTTGTCCGCGACCACCGCGACCTGCTTGGTGCGCACCTGAACCTGGGGGCGGAATCCGAGCGAGCGCGCGGCGGCGAAGACGCGTTCGCGGGTGTCAACATGGACGCGACCGCGGTTGTTGAGCACCCGGCTGACCGTGCCGGGGGACACGCCGGCGCGCTCCGCGACATGGTAGACGTTGACCCGCGCCTCCGGCTCGGGGGCGGCGGACGGCGCGGTCCCGGAGGCCTTTGCGGCGGACGCCGAGGAGTTAAGCGACTTCTTTTTCACTGCGGAAGGGTGTCAAGGGGCGGGAAGCTGGTAGGCGAACGCGAATAAACGGGCAAATGACTAATTCGAAATGAGTAAGGTGGAAGTTTGCAGAGGAATGCTACTGAGCGGCATCGAATGGAGCGGCTAAGTGGGGGCTTGTGAATTGACGGAAATAAAAGAGTTTCGCATCAAGGGAAACAAATTCTCAACCCCGTTGCCTGTTTCCCGGTCCGCCCCTTTCGGAAGCGTCCGGAACGCCCGCCCCCTTCCCCGACCAACCGACAAAGGTATCCATGCCCAGTTTGCTCTCCGGTTTTCTTGGCGTCCGTCTGGCCGCCCTCGTTTTCTCCCTCGCCGCGATTTCCGTGTCCTTTGGCGCGTCGCTCAAGTTGAGCGAGGCGCAGTTGCAGCGAAAAGGCTCGGCTCAGCTCGAGTGGAAGGGGGGCGCGATCCGCCTGCGTTTCGACGATCCGGGTTGGGATTCGGGCGTGCGTTTGCTGCCGCCGCAGGGCGAGCGTTTTTGGGATCTTTCGGGCGGCAAGGCCCTGGCGGTCGACGTGGAAAACCTTTCCCCGGATCGGCAGCTCCGCCTCACGATGCACATCTCGAGCGGGCAGCGTTCGGACAAGACCTACGCCGAGACGAACAGCGGCATCGGCCTGAATCCCGGAGAGAAGCGCACGCTGAACCTCTTCATTCCTCACCGTTCGATCTATGGTCTGCCGAAGGGGACCCCGGGGCTGAAGACCGTCGATTCCGCCGAGATCAACTGGATCGAGCTCTACATGCAGTGGCCCTTCGAGGGGAAGGCCCCGGGGCTGGTCGATTGTCGGATCGGCAACCTGCGTCTGGTCGGCGAGCCCGACACCGCGGCGAAGCGGGATGTCGAGTCCTACCTGCCTTTCATCGACACCTACGGTCAGTTCGTGCACGCGGACTGGCCGGAGAAGATCCGCTCGGACGCCGACTTGAAGAAGGCCCGTCGCGACGAGGAGAGGAAACTCGCCGCGCAGAAACGCCCGAAGGAGTGGAACCGCTTCGGTGGCTGGAAAAACGGCCCGCAGTTGAAGGCCACCGGCCACTTCCGCACCGAGAAGTATCAGGGCAAATGGTATTTCGTCGATCCCGAGGGGCGGCTGTTCTTCTCTCACGGCATCGACGTGTTGCGCGCCAGCACCGACGCCACCCGGACCACCGGCCACGAGAAGTGGTTCGATTTCGAGGTGAAGGCCGACGTGCTGCCGTTCAACCACCTCAACCTGCGGCGCAAATACGGACGCCCCGACTACGAGGAGCAGTTCTACGCCACGTTGACCAAGCGTCTCGAAAGCTGGGGCATCAACACGATCGGCGCCTGGGGCATCCCCGACCTCATGGAGCAGGGCAGGACGCCCTACACGCTCCAGATCGCGGAATTTCACGACAAGCTGCCCAAGCTCGGCGGCAGCAAGCTGAAGTTCTTCGACGTCTTCCACCCCGTCTTCGTCGAGACGATGGGAAACCTCCTCGCCAAGCCCGCCTCCCCGATCGTCGCCAGGTCGATCAACGACCCGATGTGCATCGGCTACTTCGTCGACAACGAGCTCAACTTCGGCAACCGCGGTCGCCAGACCTACGGCGACGACGTCCTGAAGAGCCCCGCCACGCAGCCGGCGAAGCTCGCCTTCGTCGCCGACCTGAAGGCGAAATACGGGTCCATCGAGAAGCTCAACGCGTCGTGGGAAACCGGATACGCGGACTGGGACGCGCTGCTCGGGAGCCGCGAGGTCCCGAAGAGCCGCGCCTACATGCCGGACTCGCACGCCTTCTTCGAGAGGTCGGTCGAGCGCTACTTCGAGCTCTGCCGGGACGGCATCAAGAAAGTCGCGCCGCACCGCCTCTACCTCGGCTGCCGCTTCATCTCCACCGACGCCGTCCGTCCCGTGCTCTTCAGGGCCAGCGCGAAATACTGCGACGTGCTCACGACCAACGTCTACGCCCACAGCGTCGCCAACCTCGACACCCGGGACTTCCCGGACATGCCGGTCCTGATCGGCGAGTTCCACTTCGGCGTCCTCGACCGCGGCATGTTCTCCCCCGGCATAAGCGCGGGGCTCACCCAGGACGAGCGCGCGCTCGCCTACGTCCGCTTCCTCCAGGGCGCCCTCGTCAATCCCCGCATCGTCGGCGCCCACTGGTTCCAGTTCCGCGACCAGCCGCTCACCGGTCGTTGGGACGGCGAGGGCTACGCCATCGGTTTCGTCGATGTCGCCGACACGCCCTACCACAAGCTCACCGCGGCCGCCCGCTCCGTCGGCGAGGCCATGTATGCCTACCGGATGCGCGGCAAGCTGCTCAACGCCATGCGCTGAACGCCCCTCCGTTTCCCATCCCCGAACATCAACCCCGACGCTTCGCTCTCCATGAACACGCCCCTCCGTCTCGCCCCGGGCCGCAACCCCCGCCGTTCCGCCTTCACGCTCATCGAACTGCTCACGGTGATCGCCATCATCGGCATCCTCGCCGCCATCCTCGTTCCGACGGTCGGCAAGGTGCGGGCCACCGCTCAGAAGTCGGCCTGCATGTCCAACCTGCGGCAGGTCGGCATCGCGCTGCTCGCTTTCGCGATGGACAACAAGGCGGGCGGGCTGCCCGGCTACTACAAAATCAAGGATGGCGGCGGCGAGGGATACCAGGTGATCTATTCCTCCGGGGCGGCCGGTCCGAAATACTGGATCGAGGGCGGCTTGCCCACGCGCAGCTTGGCGGGTCAGTTGTCCCCTTATCTGAGCAAAACCAGCGGCAACGGCGGAGAGCGCAAGGCCTCGATCATGGTTTGCCCGGCCAACCAGAACGCCGTCGCGACATTCGGCGACGCCAACCCCGGTGCGAGCTACGGGGTCAGCGTGAAGGTCCGCACGACCCGGGGCGAGCTGAAGGCCCCGATTTCCAGATCTTGGAACACGCCTTCGCTTCGCCTCGGCGACATAGCGGATCCCCGCACCGCCGTCGCGGTGTTCGATACCGACAACGAGTTCGCCGCATTGGTCGGCGGTTCGCAGAGCAGCGAATTCGCGGCCACCGCGGCCCACGTCACCACGCGCAACGTCCTCTACTTTGACGGCCACGTCGCGTCCGTCGACAGCAAGATCGATCCCTACGAAAAGCTGTAAGGGACGCTAGGCCGTTTCCCCGCCCCGCGCAGGCAGGGGCTCAGCCACTGCTTTGCCCGAAAACTTCCCGGTTCCCCCCCC
>Ga0065721_10006905_pt1 | contig 11985 bp, 16 predicted proteins | sample Mesricmetagenome_FD_59108 | JGI IMG/M metagenome (GOLD analysis project Ga0065721, IMG submission 59108) | Mesophilic microbial community from rice straw/compost enrichment Sample: eDNA_1 v2 (version 2) | ecosystem: Engineered > Solid waste > Grass > Composting > Bioreactor | place: USA: Davis... | reverse complement strand
ATCTCTGGATCGGTAGAAATCGATAATAGCGGGAAGCTCGCCCTCCGATCCGCTTCTAAGACCCTTCACCGAGTTGAAGGATGCCCACGGCATCGTCCGGCTATAGTAACAGACCGCATGTCCGAAGCTCGCGATCTCGACGCCTTCCGGATTTCCGGGTCTGCCCCGGATCGCTTCCATCCTGTCCGTCATGTAGTCGATCTCGCTTCGTTCGACCGCCTCCAGCAACGCCATCGACGCCGTCATCGTTTATCTCCGCCTCCCGATCTCGAATTCGGGCTTGCTCATAATCAGGCGAACGACTTTCTCTACGGGGATATCCGTCGTATCCAACAAATGCTTCGGATCAGGCTTGGCATCTCGGATTTCCTGGAGTCCCGCCAGACATCTCATCCCCATTCTCGCTTCCGGTTGCCGCTGCGCATCCCGGCGAAGCAGCTCGTCCTCCTTCGGGACGAGAACCGCGTATTTGACCGTCACGTCGCCCCGTTCTTCAAATGCGCTGGCCATCTCTTCCGCGTTCCGCGGAAAAGCCACGTAATCTATCACGACATCATGCTTTTCGTCGAGGAAGTTGCTGGCCAGCGACTTCATATTGCGCCAGATGAGGCCGGTGTGATAATCGCTGAGCCATGGCTTTTCGTGGCCGCCGACCACCATGCGGTCGATCAAGTCCCCTTCGATGTAGGCGCTTCTAGGCAGCAAGGAAGCGAGGATTCGGGAGGTCGTCGATTTGCCGGCTCCCGCCGGTCCGGAAATGATGTATACGGTGTTACCCATTCGCTTCATAGCCTCCTAAACGGCATTTGGATAAACCGATTATAACATCGGAGCTAGGAGTTGAGGTATTTTCAATGCATGCCTGTTCCGGTAGGCGTAGCGATTTCCTTTCCATTTGGCTTTGCCTCTATCCCGTTCGCTCAGTCGCTTCGCCACCTTTTCTCGCTATCCCGTTCGTTCAGTCACTTCACCGTCCTTTCTCGCTATCCCTTTCGTTCAGTCCCATACCTCACGCTTTATAGCTATCCCGTTAGATCAGGCACTTACCTCACGCTTTATCGCTATCCCTCACCTTTTCCCTTCACTTCCCTTCCCAAGATTTTTCCGACTTTCACATTATCCCGTTCAATCAGAATTTTTTACTTGTCTCACGTACTTGCGCTTGATCTGGATAATCTCCTCGGCACTCAGGTACCTCCTCGTCTTTCTCTTCACTTTTTTGCTATCCCGTTCGCTCAGGTTCTTCGTCGCCATCAATCTGCACTTTCTCGCTATTCCGCTCGCTCAGGTACTTCCCCGCCACTTCATCACTCCGGTTGGAGACTCCGTACATTTCCCTCTAGCCATTATCCCTTTTGCTCAGGTCTTCCTAAGCAACAACTTCTCCCCTTGCCAACCTTATCGCCATTATCCCTTCCGCTCAGATTACGTAGACCAGTTAAATTTCAGAATATGAGAGGTTAGAAAATGCACAGAGATCCACTCCCCCCAATCCACGGGATAATGGACAGAAATCCCCAAAACGCATGCCCCTTCTACTCCTGAACTACATGGATAATCTTTAGCTCTTCTTGAGAAGGAAGAGTCCTCCATAAAACTGAGCTGCAGGGATAATGGTCATAGCGTTTCTAGATCCGGAGGATTCCGCCGGTTTCTGAGCGATAGGGATAATGGTCGTAGCGTTTCTAAAGGCGAGATTTTCACCGGTTTCTGAGCAACAGGGATAATGGCCAAAGTGCTTCTAGAGAAGGAGGATTCCACCGATTCCTGAGCTACGGGGATAATGGCTATAGCGTTTTTAGAGGCGAGATTTCCACCGATTCCTGAGCGACGGGGATAATGACCATAGCGTTTCTAACGAAGGACGATTCCACCGATTCCTGAGCGACAGGGATAATGAGGATAGCTCGCAAGTTGGAGGGTTTCAAACCAAAAAGGCCATGCCACGGAGCACCTGCTCCGTTTCATGACCCGACTGTACATTCACTTGCGTCAAGCGAAACGCTAGTCTCGCGCATCCAAGGTCGCTTGATGAACGCGGGGACCAAGAGGTAGCCGAGTATCCGATGAACGACCGTTTCTGCCGCTCCGGCTTGTTCTATTTGCGTTGTCCATCGCAATGAACAAACAAAATGCGCCTACGCCGATCAAAATTACGGTCACTAAAGGTAAGGCTAAGCTCATCGTCGACTCTCCCCGGCGAACATTTTTATAATAACGAGAATCATTATCATGATTATAACCGATTTCGCCGCATAATCAAGAGAGAGAAGCTCGAAGGGCCTCTCTCTCCTGACGCCGCTTTTCGCGGATTGGCTAACATTCATGCAACGTAACACCTTGGCCTAATGGCCCGTCTCCATATTGGTCGATTCTATATTAAACTGTTGATCTGTAGCCGAGCAATCTCAACCCGTTAAGGATGACCAGAATCGTGCTTCCCTCGTGGCCTACGACGCCAAGCGGAAGCGCGATGCCTTCGATAAAGTTGGCCGCGATCAGCAGGACGATGACGCCGAGGGCAAACGCGATGTTTTGCTTCATGATCCGCTTCGCGCGTCTGCCGAGCCCGATCGCGTCCGCAATGCGGCCCGTGTCGTCATTCATGAGGACGAGATCGGCCGTCTCCAGCGCGGCGTCGCTGCCGTCCGCCCCCATCGCGATGCCGACGTTAGCCGTCGCCAGCGCCGGAGCGTCGTTCACGCCGTCTCCCACCATCGCGACCGAACCGTATTCCCGCTTCAGCTCTTTGATTCGCTCGACTTTATCCTCGGGCAGCAACCCGGCGTACGCTCTGGCAATCCCGAGTTCCTTCGCGATCGCCGCAGCGGTACGTTCCCCGTCTCCCGTCAGCAGCGCAACCTCCAAGCCCAACCGCTTCAGCCTGGCAACCGCCTCCTTGGCTTCCGGTCTGACCTGATCCCGCAAGGCGATCAAAGCGACCGCACCTCCGTCATTTTGAAGAACCGTTACCGTCTTGCCTTCGCGTTCCAAACGTTCCATATCGGCGTTTATCCGCTCATCACGATACCTTTCGTCCAGCAAGGCAGGTTTGCCGATTTTCCAGGTCTCCCCGAGATAAGCGCCTTGCAGTCCCCAGCCGGTGAGCATCTGAACGTCGGATGGACGGTCGATGCGCAGTCCCCGTTCCGAGGCTTCCTTTACGATCGCTTTCGCCAGCGGGTGCTCCGACAAGCTCTCGAGAGCGGCAGCGATTAGCAGCACTTCATCCTCTTCCCGGCCGTTCAACGGGACGATGTCTGTCACGGTCGGCTTCCCTTGCGTTAAAGTTCCCGTCTTGTCGAAAGCGACCGCCTTGACGCCCGCCAGATTCTCCAAGTGTGCGCCGCCCTTGAACAGCACGCCTTTTCTGGCGCCGTTCGAGATCGCCGACAGCATCGCCGGCATGATCGAAGCGACCAATGCGCAAGGAGAGGCGACGACCAGGAAGACCATCGCTTTGTAAAAAGCATCCTCCCATGCGTACGAGAATAAAACGGGCGGAACGAATATGAGCAGCAGCGTGACCAAAATGATGGCCCGCGCGTAAAGCCGCTCGAACTTCTCCATGAATTGCTGCGAAGCCGGCTTCTCGCTTTGCGCCTCTTGCACGAGGCGGATGATCTTGGCGAATAGCGTAGATTCGCTGGCTTGCGTCACTTCGAGATACAGTACGCCTTCGCCGTTGATCGTTCCCGCATAGACCGTATCGCCCACGGCTTTATCCGCCGGAATCGATTCGCCCGTGATAGAGGCTTGATTCACGGTGGAAGCTCCCTCGGTGACGACGCCGTCGGAAGGAATTCGTTCGCCGGGTTTGACGAGAACGAGATCTCCGGCACGGAGCCATTCGATCGGAACGACGGTCTCCGCGCCTCCTTCGATCCGAATGCCGGTTTCCGGCTTCTGATCCATCAAGGACGAAATATCGCGGCTGCTTCGATCCATCGTATAACTTTCCAAGGCCCCGCTCAGCGAGAAAATAAAAATCAGCACGGCGCCCTCCGTCCAGTACCCGATGCTGGCCGCGCCGATCGCGGCCGCGATCATCAGCAGGTTGACGTCCAGATCCCGCTCGACGACAAGCGTCTGCAAGCCCTCCTTCGCTTTTGCGAAGCCTCCGATAGCGAAAGCGATCAAGTAAAGCGCGATCGCCCAAGGATGCGAAGCGTTCTCCAGCATATACGCCGCGGCAAGAAGGATACCGCACGCCAGCGCCGCGATTCCTTCCGCATATCGGATCCAACCGCCGTCCCGCGATTTTTTTCCAGCATTTTCGCTTTGGCTAATATTCGACCGTTGTTCGGCCCGTTCCGGGATCATGATCGTTTGGTTCATTCGAAATTCTCCTCTCCACTTGAGAATGACTCCCATTCTTATCCCCCCGAAAACGGCGCATGCTGCTCCTTTTCAGGAGCAGCATGACGATGAAGAGGCGAATAGCCTCGTTCTATTGAATACAGGGATTATGGGTATATCTTTATAATTATTATAATCTAATAATTAATAAAAATAAAGAGGCGTCGGAGAATTCCATTAGACTTCGAATATGCATCTGAATCGTTCCGTGCCCGGATAAAGCTCGCCAAGGCTTTCGATCTCGAAGCCGATGTTGCGGTAAAAATCGACCGACTCCTCGTCGGTTTCCGCGATCACGACAGACGGGGACTTCTTGTCGATCGCCTCCAGAATCAATCCTCGTCCGTAGCCTAATCCACGGAAATCCGGCGATACGGCCATATGCTCGATCGTCAGTTCTCCGCTCACTTGCATTCGCAAGCCGATCAGGCCGATGATCTCGCCTTCCTCATCAAGACCGAACAATTCCAAACCGGCATCCTCGCGATAGGCCTCGATCGTCCGATTCAACTTGTCCGCGTCCGCGTAGACGCTGTACTCCAATATTTCCCGAATGGCCGGCTCGTCCAACCTAGTCTTCAAATCGATCAACATGGCATTTCTCACATCCGTTTCTCATCGCGTGGCCGTCATGCTTGGCCTTCATGTTTGGCCTTCATGCTTGGCCATTCGACCATGGTCTCCTTGTGTGTTACAAGAAGATCATACCATACGTAGCAGCAGGTTCGCAGTCGTCCACATCACATCGGCGGATCATTTATTCAGCGAGTTCACGATTCCGCCATTCGTACCCCGACCAACGAACAAAAAAAACAAACCCGAAAGCCGGTACAAATCATGTATGTATGCGGCATGCACGCCGCTCTTACTCCGCCGAAAGCTTGATGCCGCAATCCGGGCATTCCGCCGCATCCGTCCGCACTCTCGTCCCGCAAGCGGGGCAGGGTTCCTCGAGCGGGACTTTCTCCAGTAGAATCGTTCGAGACCGAGGAGGCGTCGCTTCATCCGGAGCTTCTCCGCCGTTCCGGCCGAGAAGCTCCTTAATCTCCTTCGCGGTTTTCGCCAGATCTGACGTGTTCAGCGCATGCTGAATGATATTGTACAGGATAAAAAAGAAAATCAGCATCCCGAGCAGCCATACGATTACGGCTAACAACGCTCTCTCCTCCTCTGGCCTGGCGCTTCGATCATATTCCCCGGATTCTCTTGAACACGACGATGATCTCGCGCGACGAGCCCTGAGACATGCTCGTATCGAAGCAAGAGACGAGTTCCCAGCCTTCGCTCCCTAACGCGTTCAGCTCGTATTCGAATTCTTCCGTGTCCACTTTCCCGCCCAAAAAACCGCCCGTCTTGTATTTCATCGTCTTGTATTCCCACTTCTGCATTCTGGATCGCTCCTTTATAGTGGCATGGGTTCTTCACCAAGTCCTGGCAACGACGGTAACGACCGATCGCGAAAAGATGGGGTCTGCGCCAAGCTTCTCATCATTCTTCGTCGTTAGGTTAGCGATCATCCATGGCTACTTTCATAGGTTGCTCCCGGATTCGGAGCTTGAACGCCGCCGGTTAACGGTTCCGTACGTGATTTTCACATTGGGACAATAAGCCATTCGCGATAGGGATGGGAAATCGTCCGCCAAATTCTTTTCGGCCTGATATTGGTCGAGCGCTTCCACGTCCGTCAGCCCTCTCGACTTCAACCGCTCGATTACGGACGACCTCTCGCCGGGATTCGAGCCTATCCCTTCAACCAACAATGCCTCGTATAACGCCTTCTGCTCCGCCCCTCCGCCGGGAAGATCCAAGATATTTACTTTGTCGCTGACTCTGCACCCAATGTCGGTCAACCCTGCTTGACTGAACAGGATCGGCAGCTTTAGTCCGATATTGCCGTCCTTCCCGTTCTCGGCCGCGGCCGCCTCGTACAGTTTCTGCAGCGGACCTAAACGGACGTAATCGGACAACGTTCGATGCTCAAATGCGTAATTGGCCATGCTGCCGATCCAATGGGGTTCGAAACAGATGACCAGTCCGCCGTCGACGACGCTGTCGATCATCGTGCTCAAGATACGTTCAACCTCGGAAACATGAAGCAAGAAAGCGTGGCTCATGGCCATATCGAATTGCATCCCGATCGCCGTATCTTCAAGGTTGGTCAGATGGAAAGAAGCGGAATACGGCAAGTTCGAGAACAAACGCTGAGCTTCCCGAACAAGAGTCTCGCCGCTGTCGAATCCCGTATAAGAGGAACCTTCCGGCAAATAGGGCAGCAGCTTCAGCCCCAAATAGCCGTAGCCGCAGCCGAAATCCGCAAGACGAACGGGCCTGTCGATCTTCCAAACCCTCCGAACTAAAAACTCCAAGTAATCGTCGTTATAGTACAGATCCCGGGTGCCTCTCAGATAATCGATTCGGTCGTTCCATTCGTTGACGGACAAACGCGCGCCCCCCTCGTACACTACGCCATCCCTTCGTTCAACAGCACCATATGCAAGTGATCTTCCCATTTTCCGTTGATTTTCAAGTAATCCCGAGCCAGCCCTTCGGACCGGAAGCCCAGCTTCTCGACGAGACGCAACGAAGCCGCGTTCCGCGGCATGATGTTGGCTTCCAGCCGGTGCAAGCTCAGCTCGCCGAACGCGACGCCGACGACCTGCTTCAACGCCTCGGTCACGTACCCTTTATTCAGCTCGCCGGCGTCTCCTCGATATCCGACGTGACAGGATTGAAAAGCGCCTCTCACGATATTGCCGAGCGACACGGAGCCGATGATCCGGTCAGGGTCGGACTTCTTGGACATCCATACCTTGTATAGCTGACCGTCCTCCATGCTCCGTTGATCGAACAGGAGCAGCTCGCGCTGCCACTCTACCGTATAATAGTCCGGCGTCCGCGTCGGCTCCCAAGGCTTCAGGAACTCTTTGTTGCGAACAAAATAGTCCCGCACTTGTCCGGCATAGCGCGTGTCCAACACTCGCAAAAGCAATCGCGAGGTTTCGAAGGCTTGTCGAATCAATGGCGATCTTCCCTTTCTTATCGAAGCATGTACTGGACGGCGGTATGGGAGATAAGATTACGATCCCGATAAGCTGAACGGATCACGTCTTCGTGCGTGCTCAGAACGCCGTTCTGCAGCAGAACCGTCGCAAAACCTCTCTCCGTCGCGCCTTGGTAAGTAGCCAGTACGCAATGCTCGACGGCCTGGCCGGCTACGATCACGAAATCCACGTTGTTCCGGACAAGGGACTGCTCCAGTTCCGTTTTCCAGAAGGCGTTGGAGTACGTCTTCTCGACGTGCAGATCGTTCGGATCGACGACGATCTCGGGAATCACCTCGAACGATTCCGGGTCGTCCGAATGCGGCAAATCCTCCACGTCCCTCACGTGTACGACATGGTGCCCGCTCCGACGAACGAGCTTGGCCACGAAATTGATATATTCGCAAGCCCGCTCGAGGGTCGGACGAGCGATTTGATCCCGCAAGAACACATGCTGCATATCGACGATCAGCAAGGCAACGGACATGTTCGGTCTCCTCCATCGCGCCATAAGATAAGAAATATACGCAAGAAATGGCTAAATGTTCCTCTAATGGATCACACTAATCGGCGAGGTGAATCCATGTCTTCCAAACTGCTTCTCTTCCTTGCGCTTCTGCTCCCCCTGCAAGATCATACCTTNGAACANCCCGCGCAGACGTCGGATGCCTCTACGNTATCTCCCCGATATGCGGTATTCGACGTCAAGCGGGAAAAGGTNGTGAAATCCATGACGCTGACGCCGGAATTAGCGCGCAGCGTGATCGATTCCTTGGAGGACTCGCCGACCGTTTACGGAGGCTTTACGCTGGAGCCGCGCTCCGGCTTAGTCGTTCGAGTCCCGTTCGACCCCCCGGTCGCCGTTCGTTCGTCGTTATATCGCGATCGTATTCGACAATTGTACTTGTTTCTGGAGCCCGGGCTGCCGGTCAGAGCGCTCGTTTTCCATGCCACTTCCAACCGGATCGCGATCGTGGTGCTCAAAGCCGAGGTTCGCTTCTTTATCGATCGATTCGGCTTGTCCGAATTCTGGCGATAACGGGGACGGCTTCAAGCCGACGCCGCCTCCCCTACCGGTTGGTTTTGCTCCATCGCCAGATTAATACGATGACGAGTACGAGCGTAGCAATGCCTATTGTCGTCACGATCCAAACCGGATATCGTATTTCCTCGGACAAGTCGTTATGATTTTCCTCCTTTGGATTGGATGTTGCGAATCCCCATTGACGGGTCTCGTCCCCGGATTCCGAGGCGAGTCGAACTTCTTCGTACGGGGTTGTCTCCCCATCTCCTTTCTCTTCATAGGCGTACATTACATAGGTATTTCCCTTGTCGAATGTATGGCCGTACAGGAAAATCGATAAGAGCATGAAGATGATGCTTAATCCGACTCTGGATGCCGATCTCGTCATGACCATCCGTTCACCTTTCGAATATTGATGTCGAACTTCGGACGGCTGAGCCTCCCGAGTTCTTCCCTCCTTTTTCTCCTGCGACCGCTTACACTCCCTCCGCTCAGGAAAAAATGGGAATTGGAGGCGTCGTAATCAGTATAACTGATTTACTTCTCATCGGATATGACGGAAAACCGCTAGAAAGAGTTGCATGCCGGGGAGGAAGTTCGCCAATCTATGCGTTCGATCGAAGGCAGGAGAATCCGCTTCATGCGGATTAAAACTCCCTTCCGAATTGCTCCTCGAATAAGGCGTTAATCCGCTGATCGAATTCAGGATTGGACTCGTAATAAATTCCTTGAATATTATTCGGGGTAAAGCCGAATTTCAACTCTTCGCCTTCGTACAGGCTGATCCCGTAAAGGAATCCCACTCGCCCTTCCTGGTTTTTATCCGGAACGAGTTCTAGATGTTTGATTTGGCTGATCCATGATTCGATGAGTTCGGGGTCCTCAACGATTTTTTTCTCTCCCGAAGAGCCATCCCTCAGCTCGATCCGATTCACGTCCCGAATGTCTCCCGGATAGACTTCCGCCAGGGTAATCGGCTTTAATTCAGGCTTTTCGGGCGGGGTCCGGCAGCCGCCGAGAATCAACAGCGCGATGCAGATGACAACGATTTTATTCATACCCGCCGCTCCTAGAGTGAAAGAACCATAAGGTCCTCGTCGTAATATTTTCCCTTGTGCTTCAACGCTCTTCGTTCCACGCCATAAGTTTCGAATCCAAGCGACGCGTATAACCTTTTCGCCGACTCGTTGGTCGAGACGACGGTTAGATTGAGCTGCTCCAGCCCTTCGCATTGTCTCGCCAGCCTGATGACTTCAAGCATCAGTTGCTTCCCCGCTCCTTGGCCCCGGAATTCTCGGGATACGTACATTCCGTAGAGGTTTCCTTTGTGGGACGTTTTGAGGCCTCCGTCTCGAACGAATGTCACGATCCCGATCAATAAGCCGCTTTCCGAGAACGCGCCGATCGCAAATTTGCCTTCGGTCGGCCTGATTCTTTCGACAATCGCTTCTAACGCAAACGTCGATTCTCTTTCATAGGTTGCACCGAAAGCTTCCGGATCCGATTGCAAACCGGCCAAGCGCAATTGGTGATACACGCGTGCATCCGACTCTTGCAAAATTCGCGTAATCATGGCTTCACATCCGTTTTATTTGGCTTTGTATTTAACGAAAAATGGAAATAGAAACACGATGACGGCTACCCAACCTAAATAAAAAAGCATGACGCCGAATACTTCCCGAAAAAGCATCGGACCGACGATTAACGGAACGGCTACGACCGATAAAGAGAAGAGGAATCTGGATAGGAGGGAGATTTCGTGGACCTGCCCGCACTCCTTGCAAGCCAATGGAAATCTGCTAACGGAGACTAACGATTTGAGCGATTGTCCGTATGTCATTTTTTTATAGCACCGCGAGCACAGGGGCACTTCGTTTACCTCCCGCTTTATTTTACCTTAAACCTAACCATAGTCATAAAAGCGTTCATGTCATCCGAGTTCTTAAAAATTCGTTTCGGAATGTAGGTCGCTTGATTTTTGCCGGCCTGCAAGAAAATAAATTCTTTCGTCTCCTTCAAGCCGCGGTACGCACTCCAGGGCAGCGTGGACTTCGCGGCTCCCGCCTTGAAATGAATCTCGTCCGGAAGAAAAGCCAGCTCGATTTCCTCTTTGAACTGAGGATTTTTCTTGTAAATCACGGAAGGCGCAATGAAATATTTCGCGAAAATGACGAAAAGATACAAAGCGGCCAGAACGATAATAAAGGCGCTAAAGATCTCGTAACGCGCGCTGGAAATCTCATATATCCCATAGAAAATCACGGCGACCGATAACAATAGATCGAAAACGATACGCTTTCGGTCATCGTAGGATTGCCTCATGGCTCGCGTAAATTCGCTTTTCGAGTACGTAAAGGAAAGGTTCATAAAAGGACCCCCGTTGTCATGACGTGATGTCTTTATTCATAAAGATCAAACGATCGATTTCAACAAATCCCATCTTCTTATAAAACTTTTCCGCCGGTATTCCTTTGTTGGTCAGCAAGGTCATTCGCGAAACTTCTTCTTTCCTCAAGATGCGCTCAAGATGAGAGAGAATCTCCGTGCCTATTCCGCTTTTTTGCATCTCGTTATCCACGCACATTTCTTGAATAAGAAACTCGTCTCCGCTCCACCACTTCTTGCGGACCCCGAAAACAAAGCCTATTATTCCAGACTCGTTCTCCGCAACGACTCCTTGAAAGCCGGGCGTATTCGCGTAATCGTTCAAGTACCGCTCCGCATCCTCTACGGACCATTGATCATGCCATGGCTCTCCGTTAAACACTTTTACAAACAATTCCATGCACTTCCGCAAGTCCGCTTCGGAGTACATCCGTACTTTCATCGGCTCCATCTCTTTCCGCTATCGTCGTAGACCTTTTCCAAGACTCTGGCCACGCCATCGCGATCGTTCGTATCCGTAACCTCTTTGGCCAATGCTTTTAATTCTTCTATGGCATTTCCCATGGCGACCGGCCAACCGCAAATTCTGAACAACCCCAGATCGTTATAATCGTCGCCGAAAACCATGACTTGATCCGGAGTGTTCCCCATTTCCTTGCATAACGCGATTAAAGCCTGTTCCTTTGACGCTCTAATGGAGGAAATTTGAACGAGATGGCCTTCGTCAGTAACCAGAATATGGACAACGGATTCAAACTTATTTCTGAACGCGGCCAAATCGATTTTCCCCGTAAAAAGAATTTTCGCCGCTTCGGTGGTTCTGAGCTCCTGAAGCGGCTTTACGACGGGTTTCCCTTTGACGCGCATCAGCGTGGCTTCGTCGTATTCCCTTATACTGATCCATTCATCATTCGCTTCGAGGCTTAGATCAAGGTCGGGGTGAACGCTCAAGCAATAATCCAAGATGTCTGCCGTAATCTTGGGCTCGATCGTTTCGCGAAGGTGAACGCCCGTAAGAGGACACCTGATATATGCTCCATTGTAATAGATAAAAGAGCCTAATCCCAGGAGCTCGTCCTGCAAAAATAATCGTACGGCCCTGGGAGGACGCGCAGTCGCAAATATAAATCTGACTCCCCGTTCGGCGCAAGCCATAATCGCCTTGTAATTCCGTTC
>Ga0065721_10052410_pt1 | contig 11986 bp, 10 predicted proteins | sample Mesricmetagenome_FD_59108 | JGI IMG/M metagenome (GOLD analysis project Ga0065721, IMG submission 59108) | Mesophilic microbial community from rice straw/compost enrichment Sample: eDNA_1 v2 (version 2) | ecosystem: Engineered > Solid waste > Grass > Composting > Bioreactor | place: USA: Davis... | reverse complement strand
ACCGCTTTGTTCATCGGCCACGGGCCTGGTGTTCCTTGCCCATCAGCCGCGGCCCCTCACGGAGCTTTTGGTCGCGAGAGAACGCGGCGGCCATCCCATGGATGCGTCGCTCGAGGCAAGGCTGCAGTCCGTCCGCGAGCAGGGCTATGCGATGACCGAAGCGGAATTCCTGGCCGAAGCAGGCTGCTGTGCGCTCGCCGCGCCGATCTTCGACCACACCGGCCACATTTGCGCGGCGCTCGCGGTTCTCGATCTTTCGGCACGCATGAGCCCGGCGCAGCGTGAGCGTAGCGTGATCCACCTCAAGGAAGCCGTGCAGTCGGTGCAATCGGTGTTGGGGTATGCCGGGAGCTAGCACGGGAACGAAACGGTTCAGTGTCCGAACAGCTCGTCCAGCCAGTCGTAGACCACGGAGCAGGCTAGTGGGAGATTCCCGCGCTGGCAATGCATGTCGGCGCCTTCTTCCACGGTGAAGATGCGGCGCGTGACCGGGCCAGAGACCGTGTCGCAATAGCGTTCGAACTGGTTCATGGCTTCTTCGCCTTCTCCCGTTCCTACCATCGCCAGGCTAGGGCAGCGCACCGACGGCACGCTTTCCACGGCCGTGTAGGCCTCCAATTGCCGGAGATAGCCGGCAAGGCTATCGACGCCGAATCGTCGGCAGGAGCTCTTGAACGCGTGCCGGACCACCGGCGGCATGTCGGCTTCGGAAATCGAATCGAGGCCCGCGAGCGTCAGCGGCGGCGGGTCGGAGGCGAGGTCCGGGCCGATGAACGCGGCCATGTAGGCGTGGAGGTCGATGATGGGGGAGTTCAGGATCAATGCGCGGATGCGATCGTCGTGGGCCGCAGCGCGCAAGGTGAAACAGCCGCCGAAGCTCATGCCGTACAGCGCGAGTGCCTCGGGGTTGACTTCAGGGCGCGCCAGCACCATGTCGAGCATGGCAGAGATAGGGTGTTCGTAGTCGGGCCGGAACACGAGTCCCGGGTGCAGGCGCAGTGTGCCAACTTGGCCCGGGCCCTCGGTCACGAATACGTTATAGCCTCGCTCCAGCCCTGCGCGGCCGGATTCGAAGTAGAGTTCTTCCCCGGTCCCGTCGAAGCCCGTCATGACCACGAGGGTGCGGCCGTTGCGGGCGCCCCCGGCCGGAGTCATGAAGTAGCCAGGCAGTTCGAGCCCTTCGAAGGGCGTGACGACGGGTTCGATCCGGTCCGCCAGGTGCCGCGTTCCGGCAATGAAGGTCGCGCGCGATGCGAGGCCCCACCTCCGGCCCTCCTCGCCGAAGGGGTCTGCAAAGTACTCGGCGGCGCGGTAATACATGGATGCGCGAAGGAAGTGTTCACGGGCGCTGACAAAGTGCCTCTTGCGCTCGGCGCGCTCTCCGAGCGCGCGAACGCGTTCCCCAATGGACGCAAAGGCCGTGGACCAGCGTTCCGGCGCTTCGTCGTCGACCAGCCTGCGCGCATGGAAGATCTCGCCTTCGGCGCCGCCTCCGTAGGTGGCCGTGCCCAAGGCACGCATGAGCTGGAAGTCCATCTCCATGCTGTTGAATCCCAGGACGCGAGTGGCCGTGCGCTCGACGGTAGACATGCCAACTCCTTCGCCAAACAAATGAGAGTGACCATCGTCCCAGAAAGCCGCCTTTTCGGCGAGGACGTCCAGGACCCACGCCTTGCGCATGGAATGCAGCCTTGTGCGGCCATGGTGCCTCAAATATGATGGATGTCATATCCTGAGCTTGAGCCATGCGCCCACACGTCCCTGTCAACCGGAAAGAAGCCTCCCGCGAACGCATCCTCGAAGCCGCCGCGCGTGCCGTGCGGCGCAGCGGCTTTCACGGCGTGGGCGTGGCGGATGTCATGAACGAAGCAGGACTCACCCACGGCGGGTTTTATGCGCATTTCCGTTCGAAAGATGCGTTGCTCTCGGCGGCCCTGGGGCGCGCGGGGCGCGAGGCGTCCGCAGCGCTGGAAGCGAGCATGAAGCGGTTGACGGCCGCCGGGTTGTCGCCGTTCCGCGCCTTGGTCGAGAGTTATCTGTATGAAGGCGAAATCGCCAATCGCGAAAAGGGATGCCCGGTGGCTGCGCTTTGTTCGGAAGTGACCACGCAGCCTGCCGAGATTACCGAGTCGTTTCGCCAACTCGTGGTCAACCTGCACCGGCTCGTCGGAAGTACGCTCCCGGCCGGGCAAGCACGGGAGGCCGCATGGGCCGTGACGAGTACGCTGGTGGGGGCCGTGCAGTTGGCGCGGGCATTGGGAGGAGGGCAGGCGGGACAGGCCGTTCTGGCCGAGGCGAAACGCGAGCTCTTGGCGCGTTACGGCGGCTGAGCCGTACGTTTGCGGTGTAGGGGGGTGTTTGCAGGGTCGGCATCGCCGGCATTTTTTGGCCGTGAATATGATTGTCATCATATTCACGCCGCGCGCTTCACGACGAAGGAAATCGTATGAAACTCGCAGGTTCTGTTGCTTTGGTTACAGGGGCCGGTCGAGGCCTCGGGCGCGAATTTCCCGGCAGCTGCTCGAGCGTGGCGCGGCAAAGTCCATGCAGCCGTGCGCAATCCCGCGTCCGTGCCCTGGCGGGCGTCGGGCCGATGCGCTTGGCGGTCACGGACGCGACGCAGGCTTTGCAGCCAACCTTGTGCGGCATGCCCGGGGGTCGTCAGCCATCAGCGCGGGCGGCACGGGCTTTTGCGATTTCGTGGCGCATCTGGTCGAAGCCGGTTCCAGGGACGTGTTCTTCCCTGCGGTCGGCCAACTCCGGTAGCCGCTCGATGAGCGCCTGCGCCGAGAGCTCGGCCTCGTGCAGGTATATGCCTTGGGTCATGGTGATGTGCGCCTGCTCGAAGCTACCGGCACCGGCCATGAGAATGGTCCGGTTCGGGGCCTGTTCGGCCACGAGGGCCACCAAAGCGGGGCTGACCGCCGCGGGCGAGAGCATGGCGAGGACGTCGGGTTCGAGGAGTCCTTCGGTCATGGCGGTCGCAGCGGTTGGAGCGAGACAGTTCACGTGTACGCCATATTTCTGGCCTTCCAGCGCGAGGGTCTGCATGAGCCCGACCAAGGCCATCTTGGCTGCCGCGTAGTTCGCCTGCCCGAAGTTGCCGTATAGCCCCGAGGATGAGGTCGTCATGACGATGCGGCCGTAATTCTGCTCGCGCATGAGGTTCCACACCGCATGCGTGCAGTGCACCGATCCCATGAGGTGGACGTCCAGGACAAGACGGAAATCGTCCAGGCTCATCTTTGCAAAGGTCTTGTCCCGCAGGATGCCCGCGTTGTTGACCAGGATGTCGACGCGGCCCCATTTTTCCAAGACGTATTGGACCATCGCGCGGGCTTGCTCAGGGCGGGTGACGTCGATGTCATACGCGTCGGCCTCGCCGCCGGCTCCGAGGATGGCCTCTACGACGGCCTGCGCGCCGGATCCCGGGTGCCCGGCCCCGAGGTCAGCAACCAATACCTTGGCGCCGTGCCGCGCGAGTTCCAAGGCGTGGGAACGGCCCAGGCCGCGGCCCGCGCCGGTAATGATGGCGATGCGTCCTTGCAAGAGTGGCGTCATAAGAGCGTGGCGTGTGGAAGGTTGGCAGGAAGGCGGGCATCCGGGATGGATGTGGCCGCACCTGAGCATAAACGCCTGGTTCGATCGTTCGCACCTCGCGATTGCCCTGACGAAGGCGGCGGTGTCGGTCGGGCGCAATCGGCTATTCTCGCACCAACGCGAATACCGGATAGTGCATGACCAGGCATATGAAGGCCGCGGCAATCGCGATGGTGTGCGTGATCGCGACGGGCTGCGCCCAGTACACCGCGCTGCCGCGCGACACGCAAAAGGCTCGGGGCGCCGAGGAGATGTCCTCGGACCAGATGATGCAGACGGACTTCAACCGTACGCTCACCATCGCCATGCGAGACAACCTCGCGAGCCTGCAATCCTTGATGGTCAAGCTTTACAAGCGCAACCCCCGCGAGTGGCGCAAGGCGGGACATGCCGATCTCGATGCCGCGGTCGAGGCGGTCAGGCAATCCATCGACGCCCGCCGTCCGCCGGCCGGGCTCGAGGGCCTGCACGACGTCGAGATCCTCGCCGTATCGTTGGATCCTGCTTATACGGGCGACCGCGTCGCGGCCTTCATCTACGGCTTGGCCGACACCATCATTACTGCGCACGACGGCAAAACGCGGTTCTATGCCTTCGACATGCTGGACGGAGAGCGCGTCTACAACGCCGCGCGCAACGTCGAGGCCGCGGCTTGGCTACTGACGCGCCGGCGCGACGCGCGCGGCGCACCGCTGTTGCTTTCGAACGAGTTGAGCGAGACCCAGGTGAACCTGAGCTTCGAACGCGAGTTCGGCGCCATCATCGGGCGCATCGACCTGATCGCGAACCTGCTCGGAGAAAATTCGCGGCGGTTGGGCATCAACTACGCGCAGAACTTATTGTTGTTTTCGTTCTTGCCGGTCAGGTGATGGGCGGGGAGGGAGGCGACCCCCGCGGCCTCAGCACAGGTGGGCGTCAATCGATCTTCAGGTTGGCTTTTTGAATGACTTCTCCCCAAACCCGATAGTCATCCATGATCATTTTCTGGAACGCGTCTGGGGGACCACCTATTTTCTCCGCTCCTACCGTTGCAAGTCGCTCTTTGAACTGTGGCGAATCCATCACTTGGTTAAGCGCCTGATTGAGTTGCTGAACGATCTGGTCGGGCGTTTCTTTTCTGGCGACGATGCCGAACGTCGAGTATAGTTCGAACCCCTTGATGCCCTGTTCGTCGAGCGTGGGCACATCTGGGAACTGAGGGGATCGTTTCAAGGCGGTAACGCCAAGCGAGCGTAGCCGTCCGGACTTAAGGAGCGGACGCACGGAAAACTCGATGTCGAAATGGACAGGGACGTCGCCCGCCATGAGGGCAACGTTGGCGGGAGCTGAACCCCGATAGGGAATGTGCTGCATCTCTATGCCCGTGACTTGCTTGAATCGTTCCGCCCCGAGATGCGGCATGGTTCCCGTGCCGCCGGATGCATAATTCATCTTGCCATTCTCGCGTCTCGCCATGTCGATCAGATCCTGAATCTCTTTTCCGGGGAAGTCGGGAGCGACGGCGACTTGGTGCGGACTTCGGAATACTCCCACGACGGCCCGGAAATCACGGACTGGTTCGAACGTCATGGAGGGATACAGCCATTTCCCTGTAGAAATCACGTTGCTTGCCATGAGCAAAGTGTGACCGTCGGCAGGCTGGGCCAAGACGTACTCGCTTCCTATGATGGCACCTGCGCCGGGTTTGTTCTCGACGATGACGGGTTGCTTCAGGAGTTGAGACAAGTCTTCGGCGATACTGCGTGCCGTCGTGTCGGAGGGGCCGCCTGCCGGGAAGGGTACGATGAGGCGGATCGGCCTGTTCGGATAGCCTTGGGCCGGCGCCTGGGCGGCGGTTGCGGCGAGCCCGACCGAAATCAGGCAGCGGGCGAGCTTCTTGAGCAAAAGCGTGCTCTGCATAAGTGTCTCCTGTTCCTTGAAATAAGAATTAGGCGGGACGGGCGTTGACCGGGCTTTGCTTCGTCGCGGCACGCGCATCATCCGCCGATAGCAGGGCGCCTTGGCTGTGGAGCAGGCTGCGTAGTTTTTCCACGTCGAAGTTTTTCGCGTCCGATTGACCGGTTGCGACCAGTGCCGCGTACGCACCTGCCGCGTGGCCGAGGCACATCGCCGTTCCCATGTGGCGAGCGCCGCCGTTGGCTTCGCGCGTCGCTGAGATGGCCCTGCCCGTTACGATGACGCCCTCGAGGGACTGGGGTAGCATGCAGGCCAGGGGAATCTCGAAGGGAGCCGGTGGCATCCAGAGATCCACGCCGGTGCCTCCCGCTTCATGCAGATCCATTGGGCCGGCGCCGAGGGCGATGGCGTCGTCGAAGTGTCTGCCGCCTACGATGTCCTCCGTCGTCAGGGTATAGCGGCCGACGATGCGGCGGGTCTCCCGTATGCCGACGCGCTCCGCAATGCCGGCGAGCACGGAACGTTCGAATCCAGGAACGTTCGCGCGCAGGAAGGCGACGATTTTTTTGATTTGCTGCCTCCCGATTTGCTCTGCGCGTGTCAGGGAGGAGGCATTCAAGGCGTCGATGCCGTGGATGCGGCTCATCAGGCAGATGGCATCGGTGTCGCCCGGAGTGCTGCAAAACGAGAGGCTTTCCCACGCGAGCTGGCCGCTGCGCAAGCCTTCCAGGGCAATGGCGCGCTTCTGGTCCCTCGGGATGGCGCGGAATTTTCTTACGTCGACGTTCGACATGCGGAACACGAGCGACAACGGCTGTCGTTCGTTCCGCAGCTCTGGCTCTTCGCCCACGCAAGGTACGCCGGCCCCTGCGGCAATCACCGCATCGCCTGTGGCGTCGACCAGCATGCGCGAACGCAGTGCCTGCCGGCCAGATACATTCTCCAGGACGAGCCCATGCACGCTTCCGTTTTCCAACAGGGGGCGAACGACTCGGGTGTGCAGCAGAACGTCGATGCCTGCCTCGCGGATCATGTCGTCGGCGACGATCTTGACGATCTCCGGATTGAAGGGGAAATTGATGATGGTGACGGGGTTCGCGCTGGCTTCGGCCATGATGTAGCTGCGAAAGCCGTCGCTGCCCCCAGCTTCCTGGATCCGTTGCGTTAGCTCAAAGCCAATGCCCCCGACGCATCGGACAGTGTCATTGAACATTCCCACGTACTGCGCCACCATACCGGAAGTGGCCGTACCCCCCAGGCAGCCTGCACGCTCGACGAGCGCAACCCGGGCGCCAGCGCGGGCGGCCGCGACGGCGGCAACGAGGCCCGAGGCGCCGCCTCCGGCCACAATGACGTCATAAGTGCCGGCGATCGGTGTATCGAGCGTTTCGACGATTGACGCATTCATAGTCATGGTTAAGGCCTCTCGGGTCAGAAAACAAGCGGTTGGGTCCAGCGAAGCTGCTTGGGCGTGACGCCTTCTCGGATGCAACGGGCCGCAGCATGGCCGGCGATTTCCCCGGTTTGGCAGCACCAGGGAAAATTGCGCATGACCATGAAGATGGTCTCGAAGGTGAAAGATAGCGAGGCGCCGGTCAGCAACAGGTTGTTGACTTCCTTCGGCAGAAAGCAGCGGTACGGGACTTCGAATGTGTATTTGGCGTACTGGTCCCAGAAGAACGTCTTGGTCATGGGGGCCGTGACCGCGTCGGGAAAACGCCGCTGTTGGCGTGCATCTTCGATGGAGAACACGTACTCGCCGATCGGGTGGCGTCCGTCCCGTACGCCAACGTACCGGCCAATGTGCGTGATGAACGCGTCTTGGAATCCCGGGACGTACTTGCGCAGGAAACGCGCTTCGGCATCGATCAGGCGGCGCAACTCCTTCTTGGCGCGCGAGGCGTGCTCGGCGTTCTCATCCATGTGCAGGGCCCATTCGTAAGGCACGTTCTGCCAGAAAATGAAGGTACCTGGTCCCTGGATGGGGCTCATGTCAACGGTGGGGTGCCCGATATAGTGGTCGCCATAGACGCCCTGGCCGGGCAAGCGGGGACGGTAGAGTTCCGGTGGGATGTCTCCCGCAGCGCGTGCCGCATTGATCAGCTTGCTGAGTGCGGGGTCGTTTTCGTGCTTCTGGTAGGCTGCCGTCTTCGCGAAATCGATGCCGGTCATGATCCACAGTAGTCCACCAGGGATAGGGCGCTTGACAGGATCGACCTCGACGGTTTCCGGTTGCCGGCCACCCCCGCTAACGAAGGGGGCACCTGCGCGGGCGACGACTTCGGCCATGCCCGTGCCTTCGACGAAAACCTTGCCTCGGATGGCGAATCGACCCTCTACGGTCTCGATAATGGCATCCGTGATCCGGCGTTCTCCTCCCTCTGGTTGCATTTCGACGGCCACGAAGGAAGCACCGTAAAAACTCTGGACGCCTGCCTCTTCGAGCATACGGAGCATGATGTTGCCGGCGGCATCTGGGTTGAACGAGGCGCGCCGGAACGGTGACCCCGGCTTGAGGTAGTAGTCGTAGTGCGACAAAGGATTGCCCGCCCAATCCGGCAGCTCCTTTTCCGTCGCGACGTAGATGGCCCCGGCCTCGGTAAAGCGCTGCATCAGTTCGGTGTGGATTCCGCCGATGCCCGGATTGGCTGCGCCTTGCAGCCCGGAGGTATGCACGCCTCCAGGCATGTCGAACTTTTCGACCAGTACGACGCTGCAGCCCTCCCTGCGGGCGCGAAGTGCGGCGGCGAACCCACCCGGTCCACCACCGATGACGACGACGTCTGCGCTTGCCAAGATCGGTACGCCTTTGCGGGTGAAGGCAGGCGCCTTGGCGTCACTCTTGTTCAACTCTCTTCTCCATTGCTAGGGGTGGTGGCGGCAACTATTCGGCCGTGATCTTGTTTTCGATGATGACCGGCTTCCAGCGCGCCAATTCTTCTTGCATGAACGCCTTGAATTCCGCTGGTGTGGTGGGTGCGGGCTCCATGAATTGCTGGCGCAGGAACTCCACGACGTTCGGTTGCCGCAGGACATCGCCAATCGCTGCGCTGATGCGTGCGGCCGCTTCGGGCGCCATGCCGCCCGGGCCCACGAACCCCATCCATGCGCTGCCGACTATTTCCGGGTAGTACTCGCGCAGGCTCGGTACATCTGGTAGCAGTGCCGCGCGATTCGCGGTGGAGACCGCGATCGGAACGACGTTGCCGCCGCGCACCTGTGCCATCGTCGCCTGCGCTGGAAGACATCCCATTTGTACTTCGTTGGTCATGACTGCCGTCGTCGCCTGGACTGCGCCGGCATACATTACCGGCGTGATTTCGGCGCCGCTCTTGTTGGCCAGCAAAGTCATGACCAGATGCCCAAGAGAGCCATTGCCGACGTAGGAGTAGTTGTATTTACCGGGGCTTTGCCGGAGCACTTCGATGAGCTCGGGAACCGTCTTGACGCCCAGGGCTTTAGAGGCGATCAAAAGGCAAGGCTGATGCACGCCCAGGGTCAGTGGCGTCAGGTCCTTCGCCGGGTCGTAGCTCATGCGCTTGTATAGCAGGGGGTTATGAACGAGAGGTCCTGCGATGCTGACGCCGAAGGTGCTTCCGTCGGGCTGTGCGCGTGCCACGAGCGCGGTACCAATCATGCCTCCTGCTCCCGGTCGGGAGTCGACGATGAAAGACGTGCCGAATTTCTTCTGCAGGCCGTCTGCCACGATTCGCGCGACGGCATCGGTGGTAGTGCCCGCGCTGAAGGGGTTGACGATGGTCGTGGTGCGGCTCGGCCATTCCTGGGCCGTTGCCAGTACGGTGTGAGCCATTAGCGCCAGGACGACTGCTTTTCTTATCATGGGGTGTCTCCGTGAAATGATGCTTATGGGGTGGGAGTCAACTGTTCGCGGCGGAATAGGGCGCCGGCTTTTTGCAGGCTCTGCTGTACTTCCCCGGTGGGAACGAATGAGGGCAGTGTGTTGCGGGTTGCCGCGATTGCGCCGAGCGTGCCGGCGGCCTGGCCCATGGCCATGGAAGTCGCCATGTGGCGGGCTCCGGCCATGGCTTCGCGCGTTGAGCTCAACGTCCGGCCGCAGACCAGCAGGCCTTCGACATTTACGGGAATCAACGTGCGCAGCGGAATCTCGAAGGGAGCAGGCGGGGCGTAGAGGCGTATGCCTGTGCCTCCTGGCTGGTGGCGGTCCATCGGGCCCGCGCCCAAGGCGATGGAGTCCTCGAAGCTGCGCGCCTGCATGATGTCTTCCTCGCTGAGCGTGTATCGGCCCTCGATGCGTCGCGTTTCGCGAACGCCAACTCGTTCCGCGACGTCGGCGAGAATTGCATTTTCGAAACCCGGCATGTCGCGCCGAAGGAAGGCGAGGATGCTGCGGATCTGGCCCCGCCCCTCCTGCTCTGCGCGCGAGGCGTCGCGCGCGTCGAGCGCATCGATCCCTTGAATGCGGCTCATCAGGCAAATCGCATCCGTCTGCCCGGGCGTGCTCACAAAGGAGACGCTTTCCCAGAACAGCTCTCCCCGTCGCAGCCCTTCAAGCACGAGGGCACGGCGCTCTACCGACGGGACGGCCTTGAAGCGGGGAACGTCGACGTTTGATAGTCGGAAGGACAGTGTGCAGGGCTGGCGCCCGTTGCCATCGTCCTCCTTGAAGGGAACGCCGACGCTGGCACAGGCCAGCGCGTCTCCGGACGCATCAATGATGATTGGGGCGAGGAAGGCCAAACGTCCCTGTACGGTTTCTGCACTGGCACCGGCGAGCATGGAGCCGTCTGTCAGCACCCTGGCGAACGTCGTGTGGAAGAGTACGTCGACGCCGGCCTCACGAGTGACATCGTCCAGGACCCATTTCACGGTTTCAGGATTGAAGGGAAGGACGCGCAGTGGAAAGGGCGTTCCAGCTGCCTCACCCATGACGTAGCGGTGGAACCCCTCGGACCCGCCAGCGTCGATCACCCGTTCTGCCAGCTCGTAGGGAATACCGCCGACTACGCGTGTTTCTCCATGGAAGAAAGCCACCCATTGCGCCACGAGGTTGGCGGTAGCCGCCCCGCCGAGGCAGCCACCCCGCTCGATCAACAAGGTGCGGGCTCCCGAGCGCGCTGCGGCGATGGCAGCAACCGTCCCCGATGCGCCTCCCCCGACGACGATGACGTCATATGTGCCAGCGACGGGCGTGTCGAGGGACTCTTGGACGATGCGCGACATGCTTTGTCTCCCGATGCTTGTGGGTATTGACTGTCATGTCGCGAAGTGTTGCGCTCAGGATGTGGGGGGACTAGAGAGTGTTCTCATATGTGAACGTTTTTCGCCTCTCGGGCTCGCGCCTGGTGCGCTGCCACGGCGATTTCACGCGCAGCAGTGCGCAGGGTTCTGACGAGCTTGTCCTTGCGGTCCTCATTGAGGCGATCGGTCGGCATCGCCAGTCCGATGGCGGCCAACGCGCGTCCACGTGCATCCAGGATTGGAACGGCCAGGCCGACGATGCCAGCAGTAAATTCGCAGAAAGACCAGGCCACGCCATCTTCCCGGATTTGTTGTATCTGCCGGCGCAAGACAGCCACCGAGCGTATCGTGTGCTCAGTGCGCGGCTCGAGCCGGACGCGGGCGAGGTAGGCTTCTCGATCAGCGGGGGGCAGCCATGCAAGGAGCACTTTACCGGCCGAGCTCGCATAAAGCGGCTGCATGACGCCTACATGCACGGAATACAGGACGGCGCGCGGAGATTGGGCGGAAGCAATGCGTTCGGCCATGTCGTGGCGCAACACGCTCAGGCCCGCTGATTCTCCAGTGCTATCCACGAGCCGTTGCAACCAAGGTTGGCTGGCCCGCAAGAGATCCCGGTTGTGCGCGCCGCGCCTCGCGAGGGCGTATGCGCCTTCGCCCAACTGGAAGCGGTTGGAGTCTGTGGATTGATCGATGTAACCTCGGTTCGATAGGGTGCGCAGTAGGGCGGTCAGGCTGCTTTTGGGAATACGGGTGCGGCGCGCGATTTCAGCATGGGTCATCGCGCGCCCGGTGCTTGCCAGGAGCTCCAGGATATCCAGGACGCGGTCCGCAGATTTGACGCTGGCTTGGGAGGGTGATGCCTCATGTTTGGCGCGCATGGTTCTTGCCGTGCCGTAATGTACGAGTCGATGTATCGGATTGTATGAGTCTCGTTCCGCCGCCCCCCATCCCTGCGCTGCTAGCCGAGATCCTCCGCGCCGTTCCGCGCCGCTATCGTCTCCGGGAGGATGGCTCCGCGCTCGCGGCAAGGCAGGCTACGCCTGCGTCCGCACTGGCATGGGCGATAGAACTCAGCCGCGCGGCGCTGGCGGAAGGCCGCTCGCCGACGGCGGCGCTTCGCGCTAGTTTTCTCGAGGCCTTGGCCGATCTCATTCGCGAAGCGTTGCGCCCCGAAGGGGGTGATCCGGCGTTCCAGGCCAGGGTGCTCAGGCACGGCAGCCCTGTGGTGCAGGAATATGCTGGCTTGGCCGCGCATGCGGCGCAGGAC
>Ga0065721_10052409_pt1 | contig 11987 bp, 10 predicted proteins | sample Mesricmetagenome_FD_59108 | JGI IMG/M metagenome (GOLD analysis project Ga0065721, IMG submission 59108) | Mesophilic microbial community from rice straw/compost enrichment Sample: eDNA_1 v2 (version 2) | ecosystem: Engineered > Solid waste > Grass > Composting > Bioreactor | place: USA: Davis... | reverse complement strand
GACCGCGGCCGCCAGCAGATCCTCCAGCAGCTCCTTATCCTCACTGAGCACGCTGGGATCCACGGTGACGCGGCGCACATCATTGCGGCCGGTCATGGTGACTTTCACCAGGCCCGCACCGCTCTCGCCCACGACCTCTATATTGGCCAGCTCTTCCTGCAGTTTCTGCATCTTGGCTTGCACGGCCTGGGCCTGCTTCATGATTTCATCCATGTTGAACATGGTTGCACCTCTTGGTTGTTTGCTCCTCCCCCTAGTAAGAGGGAAGCTGGGAGGGGGGGCAGTAGGTTACAGACTCCAAATCCAAACTCGCATCGAATTCTTTTTGCAACTGCTGCACCACAGGGTCGTTCTGCAGACGCTGTATGGCCGCTTCGCGGGCTTCCCGGCGCAAGCGCTCCTGACGCCGGGCAGGGCTTTCCCGATCTGCTGGTAAGGGCTGCACGGCAATCGACACCTGAAGTTGCTCGCCAAAGTAACCGGCCAGCGCCTCCTCTATGCGGCGGCGGTGGCCGTCGTCGTAGAGGCTGGCCTTGTCCTGATCCAGGACAAACGACAATTGCCTGCCATTGCACTCCAGCAGCACACAGTTGGCGGCGATACTCTGCACCACACCGCGCAATTCCAGGGCCGGAAACAGCGTCAACCAGGACTCCGGACGCAATGCGTCCAGCGTCACCACTGGAGCTTCCGGTGCTGCAGGCGGCGCCTCCACCTGCGGCTGTGGGGCCGGAGGGGGGGGCTCTACTGGCGCCTGGATCTGGGGCGCTTCCGGTGGCGCGGCGACGGCTGTCCGGAGAGCCGCTGGCACGGGCAGCTCCGACGGAGGCGGTTCAGACTTTTTTGCCGGCGGGCCCTCGGCCGCAGGTGCAGGTGGCGCTTCCGCCACAGCGATTGTCTGGCTGCGCGGCAGCGGGCGGCTGGGAACCTCCGCCAGCCCCTGGGGGCGGAAGGCGAGCATGCGCAGCAGAATCATTTCGAAACCGCTGCGCGGGTCGGGCGCCAGGGGCAGATCGCGCCGCCCCAGTAGACCCGTCTGATAAAACAGCTGCACATCCTCGGGTGTGAGCGCCCGGGCGAATTTCAGTATCTGCTCCCGGTCGCCATAGCTGTTGTCCAGCGCTTCCGGCAGCGCCTGGGCTATGGCAATGCGGTGCAACAGAGTGATCAGATCCCCCAGGGCGCCGTGATAGTCCGGTGACTGCTCGGCAAACTGGGCCACGGCGCGCAGCACGGCACCGCCGTCTCCGGCCGCCAATGCCTCCACCAGCTGCTCGATGAGTTTGTGATCTATTGTGCCCAGCATGGCCGCCACATCCGCAGCCGCCACCTTGCCGCTGCCAAAGGCGATGGCCTGGTCCGTGAGACTCAAAGCATCGCGCATACTGCCGTCGGCGGCGCGGGCCAGCTGCCAGAGCGCCTGCTCGTCGTTGGGCACCATCTCCTGGGTCAGCACGTGCTGCAAATGCTGCACTATGCGCTCGGGGCTCATGTTCTTGAGATTGAATTGCAGGCAGCGGGACAGAACGGTGACGGGCAGCTTCTGGGGGTCTGTGGTGGCGAGCAGAAATTTCACGTGTCCCGGCGGCTCCTCCAGCGTCTTCAGCAGCGCATTGAAGCTGCTGTTGGAGAGCATATGCACTTCGTCGATCAGATAGATCTTGAAGCGGCCCCGGGTGGGGGCGTATTGCACGTTGTCGAGCAGTTCGCGGGTGTCTTCGACCTTGGTGCGGGAGGCGGCGTCCACCTCGATCAGATCGACGAACCTGCCTTCATTGATCTCCCGGCAAGCGGAACATTGTCCACAGGGCTCCGAGCTGATACCCACCTCGCAATTGAGGCAGCGGGCGAGAATGCGGGCAATGGTGGTTTTGCCCACGCCCCGGGTGCCGGTGAATAGATAGGCGTGATGCAGGCGGTTGTGGTCCAGTGCGTTGATCAGCGCTTTGAGCACATGCTCCTGCCCAACCATTTCGCGAAAGGTACGCGGACGCCATTTGCGGGCTAAAACCTGATAACTCACTTGAAGGATCTCTGGGCTCGAAGAGTCTGGGTCAATCGAGAGCGGGATTATAGCGGACTGGTGAGAGGTGAAAGCAAATGGCGGGGACCCTAACCAGCCACACCCCGGCACACACTTGATTCACTACCGTTGCTCCCTTCCGGGCCTGGCGGGGTTCGCGGTCAACTGTTGCGGGGGGACCGGAAAGGGTCACCATAAAAACGGCAGACCCTGCTACCGAGCCGCGCATTATCCGGTTTTTGCCGGCCATTGCAAGCGCGCCGAGCAAACCTCTCAAAACCAGAAGCGCACTCCCAGCACCCACTGCCGATCACTGTCCGGCTCCCCCTGCGCGCGCGCAAATTCCGCCGTATTGCCATATTTGCGCTGCCAGTGCACTCCGAGATAAGGCGCCATCTCCGGACGAATCTCGTAGCGCAGACGCCAGCCGAAGGCGGAGCTGGAAAGACCGGAGCCGGTGGTGGTCTCCGCATGGTTCTGGCCGTGGAAGTCCAAGGTGAGTCCCGGAGAAAGGATCCACTGTTGAGTGAAGAGAATCTCGTACTCCGCTTGCAGCCGCAGCGCCACTGCGCCCTCCTCCCCTATGAACACGGCTGCGCCGCTCTCAAAAAAGTAAGGGGCGAGACCGCGGATGCCCAATGCGATCCAGGTGCGGTCAAAATCGGAGTGACGGTCATGGCGCACCCCCGCCTGCCAGTCCCAATAGGGACTCAAGGCGCGGCTGTAGAGCGCCTGCAGCTCCAACGCCTCTACTTCACCGTCGATGTATTCGAGATCCAGATCCAGCCAGAGCTTTTGCAGGTCGTAACCCAGCCAGGCGCGACCTTCCAGCACCAGGGGATCCTGGCCGTCGCTTTTGCGCCATTCCAGGTGCTCCACAGTTGCACTGAACAACAACGGATCGGCCGATTCGTGGGCAAAGGCCGCAGAGGCCATCAGGGCAAGCGGGAGTAAAGCGGCTTTATTCATAGGACCCGCACCTCCCGCATCATGCCCCTCATGTGATAGAGCAGATGGCAGTGGTAGGCCCAACGGCCTCGGGCGTCGGCGGTCACCAGGTAACTGATGCGGGAGCCCGGTTGCACCAGAACTGTGTGTTTGCGCGGGATGAAATCCGGATCCCCGGTCTCCAGCTCGCTCCACAATCCATGCAAGTGGAAGGGGTGGGTCATCATGGTGTCGTTGATCAATACAAAGCGCACCCGCTCGCCGTATTGCAGAACTATGGGAGGTGCTTCGGCGTGGCCCAACCCGTTCACCGACCACATATAACGGTGCATATTGCCCGTGAGGTGCAGTTCGATCTCCCGAGTGGGTTGGCGGCGATCCCGGGTGGGATGCAGGCTTTTCAGGTCCGCATAGGTCAGAACCCGGCGGCCGTAGAGGCGCTGATGGTCGCGCAACCCCACCCCTGGATCCTTAAGACCGCTGGCTGCAGCATCCACCCGCATATCCACCTGGGGGCCGAATTCACTCTTCGCATGCCGGATCGGGCGGACCTTATCGAAATTGCCGCCGAATCCGGCCGGAGCCAGAGGAGTCCCAGCGGGACTCTCCCGGTGATGGATATGCTCTGAGTGATCCATATCATGGTTCGAATGATCCACGTCATGAGCCGAATGATCTGTATGGTCCATGAAGTGACCCGAGTGATCCTCATGGCTTGTGGCATGAGCACTGTGGCCCTCGTGATCAATGGCATGAGCGCTGCGATCGCCATGATCAACGGAATTCCCATGGGCTTGGTGGCCTTCGCCATGAAGCATCCCCATATCGACATGCCCCAGCACAGGCGCCGGATCCATGGCCGGGATTTCGGCGAGCCAGGCGGGATCAGGCGTCAGGGTGCCGCGGGCGTAGCCTGAGCGGTCTATGCTCTGGGCAAACAGGGTGTAGGCGCGATCCGCCGCCGGCTCCACCATCACGTCGTAGGTCTCGGCGGCGCCTATACGGAATTCGTCCACCACCACAGGTTTGACGTTCTGGCCATCCGCGGCCACCACGGTCATTTTCAGACCGGGAATGCGCACGTCGAACAGCGTCATGGCAGAGCCGTTGATGAATCTCAGGCGCAGGCGCTGCCCAGGCTCGAACACCCCTACCCAGCCGCGGTCCGGTGTTACGCCATTCATCAGATAGGTATAGGTGTAACCGGAAACGTCGGAAATATCCCGGTCGCTCATGCGCATGCGATTCCACATGGCGCGATCCCGGTAAGTCTCCCTCAGTCCCTTTCGCCGCAGATCGCGCCAAAGATCTGCAACCGTACGCTCGCGCCGGTTGTAGTAGTGGCTCTGCTTTTTGAGTGTGGCGTAGATGTGATCGGGCGCGGAATCGCTCCAATCCGAAAGCAGCACCACCATATCCCGGTCATAGGCCACAGGGTCGGGGTTCTGGGGATCGACGATTATGGCGCCGTACAGCCCGAGCTGTTCCTGAAAATTCGAATGGCTGTGATACCAGTAGGTCCCGCTCTGGGTGAGGTCGAACTCATATTCGAAACTCTCACCCGGTTTGATGCCGTCAAAGCTGAGGCCGGGAACACCATCCATCCCGGAGGGCAGAATTATGCCGTGCCAGTGGATGGAGCTGTCTTCGCGCAACTGATTGTGCACCCGCAGTTTTACCCTCTCCCCTTCGCGCCAGCGCAGCACAGGCGCAGGCAGGCTCTGATTGACCGTAATGGCTGTGCGGGCACGACCGGTGAAATTGACGCGCTGTTCCCCGATAAACAAATCAAAGCGATTGCCGGTGAGCACGGGCACCTGGGCCAAGGAGGACTGTGTTGCGGCGGCTGAGGCGGCAAAAAGCTGAGGGGAAGCGCCCAGGACACAGGCCGAAGCCGCGCCCAGGACAAACTTGCGACGGGTAAAACTCTGAATGGATGGATCGATCATGGCTCTAGGATTCCCCAGCGGCAGAAGACTGGACGAACTCTAGAAACCGGCGGGGGCTCAGGGTTCCGGCCCTCAGGCCGGAATCACCCTTACATGAATCACATGTTTGACCTTGCGCAAAGCTTCCAGGGCCTGAGGCGGTGGGGGCACTGCCAAATCCATGATGTTGTAGGCCACCGCATCGCGGCTCTTATTCAACATGTCGATCACGTTGACACTGTGTTCGGCGAAGATCGACAGCACATCGCCCAACACGCCCGCGACGTTTTCATTGCTGAAGGTAATGCGGGTAGAGCCCTCCACGCGCCCCATGGAGATCTGGGGGAAATTCACGGAGTTGGTGATATTGCCGTTCTCCAGGAAATCGCGAATCTGATCCGCCGCCATAACAGCGCAGTTTTCCTCGGCCTCTTCCGTGCTCGCGCCTATATGCGGCAGCGCTATCACGCCTTTGACGCCGATCAGCACAGGCTCGGGAAAGTCGCACACGTACTGGCGCAACCTGCCGGAAGCCAGGGCCTCCACTATGGCCACCGGATCCACAATGGACTCGCGGGCAAAGTTGATCAGGGCGGAATGGGGCTTCATCAGCGCCAGTGTGTCTTTATTCAGCAGGTGGCGGGTGGCGGGAATGGCCGGCACATGCAGTGAGACATAATCCGAAGCCATCAGCAGGGCATTGAGGCTCTCCTTGCGCTGCACCTGATTGGGCAGACGCCAGGCGGCTTCCACGGACAGCGCCGGGTCGTAACCCAACACGTCCATACCTAAGGCCAGGGCGGCCTCAGCCACCATAGAACCTATGGCACCCAGACCTACGACCCCCAGGGTTTTGCCGCGCAGTTCATAACCTGCAAAGCGCTTTTTCTCGGCTTCAAGCAGCTTGGACATTTCCTCTGCGTCGGTCATATGCCCGAGCGTTTCCACGAACGCCCGGCCACCGATGATGTCGCGAGAACCCAACAACATGGCCGCCAGCACCAGCTCCTTCACCGCATTGGCGTTGGCGCCGGGGGTGTTGAAAGCGACTATGCCCCGCTGGGTGTATTCGGGGATGGGCAGATTGTTGACACCGGCACCCGCGCGCGCCACCGCCAACAGAGAGTCGGGAATGGGCTCTCCGTGCAACTTGTGGCTGCGCACCAGATAGGCGTCGGGATTGCCGATTTCCGGACCCACCGCGTACTTTTCGCTGGAAAAACGATTGAGGCCTTTGGGCGCGATCTTGTTATAGGTTCTCACTTGAAACATAAGCACTCCAGTTACCGAGCCGCAGGGACAGCGTCGGTCTATTTGTCAGGTAAATCAGGTGGTGAAACGGCCCCCACTCTCCACAACGCGAGGCGATTTCCGACGCCGTGACCCAAAAAACTTCTCACGAGGCTTTAAACGCCATTTTGTTGTCGGGATTGTTTACAGCTCAATTCACAAAATTTTTCAACTATTTGAAATTATTAGGCTTTTCGACTTGGCCCAAGTTGTGCTTTATTGGTGTCACCTTGCTGAGAAACAATTGCTGCGTTTTTCAGAACGGTAAACCTTGTTTCTTCGATTCAGCCCCGGTTAGTCCGGGGTTTTTTTTGCCCGGCCGAAAGTGACCGGGCGCAGAATCTCAACCTTCAAGGGCCTTTTGATAGGCCCAGGTCAGCCAGGGCAACAAAGCTTGCAGATCGCTGCTTTCCACTGTGGCCCCACACCAGATGCGGATACCGGGAGGCGCGTCGCGATAGGCACCTATGTCATAGGCCACGCCTTCTTTCTCCAGAAGCTTGACCATGGCCTTCACCTGATCGGGGGTGGCCTTGAGAGTGAAACACACACTGGTGTTGGACAGGGTGGCCGGATCCCGAGCGAGAAACTGGATCCAATCATTTGCGGCGACAAAGTCTCGCAGCACCTTCAGATTGGCTTCTGACTTGGCAATGGCAGCGGGTGTACCGCCAATGCCGCGCAACCAGGTCAGCGCATCCAGATAGTCCACCACGCACAACATGGAAGGCGTGTTGATGGTCTCACCCCGGAAAATACCCTCGACCAACTTGCCGCCCTTGGTCATACGGAAAAGCTTGGGCATGGGCCAGGGGGGTGTGTAGGATTCCAGACGGGCGACGGCGCGCGGGCTCAGGATCAATACCCCGTGGGCTCCCTCGCCTCCCAGCACCTTCTGCCAGGAAAAGGTGACCACGTCCAATTTGGACCAGGGCATTTCCATGGCGAACACAGCCGAAGTGGCATCGCAGATGACCAGACCTTCCCGATCATCCCGGATCCAGTTGCCGTTTGGCACCTTGACGCCGGAGGTGGTGCCGTTCCAGGTGAACACCACATCGTGCGTGAAGTCCACCTGGCTCAGATCCGGCAGCAAACCGTAGTCAGCCTCCATCACCCGCACATCCTTCAGCTTGAGCTGCTTGGTGATGTCGGTGACCCAGCCGGAGCCGAAGGATTCCCACGCCAGCACATCCACCGGCCGCTGCCCCAGCAGAGACCACATGGCCATTTCCATGGCGCCGGTGTCGGACCCGGCCACTATGCCTACCCTGTAGCCTTCCGGGAGGCCAAGGATTTCGGCTGTTTCGGTGCAGGCTCTTTCCAACAGCGTTTTCCCCAGACTGGAGCGATGGGAACGCCCCAATATCTCCAGATCCAGTTTGCTGACGTCATAACCCGGGCGTTTGCTGCAGGGGCCCGAAGAAAAATTGGGGTTGGCGGGTCGGGTTGATGGTTGCATGCGCATCCTCAGAAAATTGGCTGAAATACGACTGGCCGGCAGCCTAGGTGCTCCGGCCGGAGCGCAGCACGGCGGCTGCGCGAGGCGACGCATTATGCCAGCATCGCCATAAATAACCCAGAGAGCGAAAGATCAGTAAAGGAGGGAGTAGAGTTTGCGCTGGTATTCGATGGCCAGCGGGTCTTTCTTGCCCAGCACCGCAAGCACATCGGTGAAGATTTTGCGCACTTCACCATCCCGGGCGCCTATGTTCCGCTGCAGCAACTGATACAGCAGATCCAGAGCCTCCCGGTGATACTGGTGCTGGGAGTACTGCACGGCCAGCTGGAATTTCACTTCCTGATTGTCAGGATCGGCTGCCAGCTGCCGCTCGAGCGCGTCGATTTCCGGCGCCTTCTGCGCGTTTTGCGCCAGCTCCAGCTTGGCTTTCACCTGCTGATAATCGGCCCCCTGATCCGCCAGGCGAATTTTGCCCAGAATATCCGCCGCCTCCACCAGGCGGTTCAAAGTCACATAGGCGTCCGCCAGTGCGCAGGCTATGTCCGCCCGCTGATTGGAGCTGGTATAGGCCTGCTGCAACAGGGCCACGGCACCGGATGCATCTCCCGCCGCCAGCAGCTCCAGCCCCTGCGCCATTTGTTTGTCCCAGGGCTTGGGCAGATATTTATCCAGCAATTTGCGCACTTCCGTCTCCGGTTGGGCCCCCACAAATCCATCCACCGGCTGCCCATCGACCATGACCATCACGGTTGGCAGACTGCGCACGCCGAACTGCGCTGCAACCACGCCCAGTTCATCCGCATTGACTTTGGCCAACAGAAACTCGCCGGCATATTCCTCGGCAAGTTTTTCGAGAAGTGGCATAAGCGCCTTGCAGGGAGCACACCAGTCCGCCCAGAAGTCCACCAGCACCGGACGGTTGAAGGATTCGTCGATCAGATAGGTTTTGGCATTAGCCGCCGTAATATCAATTTTGATGGTCTGCACGGTCAAACTCCGCTAATTGCTGCAAAAGGTGCGATCTTAACACTTGGCGCCCCGGGTCTCATGGCCCTTCCACATAAGCCAAAAACCGGAACTCGGAGACGCGATTATAATTTGTGGCTCCAAGCGCCGCTTTTGTTGCGCTTAAATCCACGGCACGCTTGCGGTTTTCATACTCCGGGAATAGCCTAACCCACTTGTGAGATCCGCTATCGCCCCGCGGTCATGCGGCGCTTTCCAAATCAAGTGGTACCCGCCCTATGCCTCAAACGCCCGCTTCATCACTTCAGACAAACACCCATCCTCAATGCTGATCCAGGTTCCAAATCCAATCCAGATATTCCATTGCAAAACAGCTGTACTGTTTCCTCATCATTCAACCTCCAGGAGATCAAACCATGGGTAGACTCGCGTTAGTTACAGGTGGCACACGCGGCATAGGCGCCGCCATATCCCTCCGTTTAAAGAAGGCCGGCTATAAGGTGATTGCCAATTACGCGGGCAATGACGCTGCCGCCAGCGCTTTTTCCGCGGAGCACGGCATTCCTGTGCTGAAATTTGATGTGTCGGATTTTGCCGCTTGCAGCGAGGCACTGACACAGATCAATCGTGATCTGGGCCCGGTGGAAATTCTGGTCAACAATGCGGGTATCACCCGCGACAGCACTCTGCAAAAAATGGCTGTGGAGAGCTGGCATCAAGTCATAGATACCAACCTGGGTTCCTGCTTCAATCTGTGCCGTCTGGTGATCGAGCAAATGCGCGAGCGCAATTTCGGCCGCATAGTGAATATCAGTTCCATCAACGGTCAGGCCGGCCAGTATGGTCAGGTGAATTACGCGGCGGCAAAAGCCGGCATGTTGGGATTCACCAAAGCCCTGGCCCAGGAAAATGCCAGCAAGGGCATTACCGTCAATGCCGTAGCACCCGGCTACATAGCCACAGAGATGGTGCGCGCCGTCCCGGAAAAAGTACTGGAGAAAATCGTGGCGAAAATTCCTGCCGGACGCTTGGGTGAGGCGGATGAAGTGGCGCGCTGCGTGGAATTTCTGGTCGCCGATGAATCCGGATTTATCACAGGCTCCACCCTTTCGGTCAACGGTGGACAGTACATGTGTTAACCGCTGGCGGCACCAGAAATAAAAAACCCGGCCATGGCCGGGTTTTTTATTTTTTGATTCAAACGAACAAATCAGATTTTTTGCCGGCACCATCTGCCGCTTGCTTAGCGGGTTCCGTTTTGCCGTCGGGCTTGACTTCCGACTTCACTGCGTCTGCTTTTACCGTCTCGGTTTTGGCTGCAGGCTTATGAGCATCTGCAGGTTTGCTGCCGTTGGTAGTGGTGGATTTGGCCGGGGATGCGGGAAGTGCTTTCGCCGGACTCTTGGTCTTTGCAGCCGGTTTGGCCGCGGCTTTTTTCGGTGCTGAAGGCGCCGCTTTCTTGGCGGCATCCGCAGCTGCTTTTACCGGAGCAGGTGTTTTCACCGCTTTCGCTGCCGTGTTGCCTGCCGTATCAGTGGATTTCTGCAGCACTGCAGTGATCTTGCGATTGGTTTCCTGCAGCACGTTTTGAGAACTTTCCAGCAGTTCCTGAAAACCGCCTTGCATGACATCCCAATAATCCTGTTGCAGTTTGAAAACATCCTCAACACTTTTCTGGCCCGGAAGATTCTGCAACGCATGCACTCCCTGATTCCAAATATCGGTCATCAACGTCGCCTGCTTTTTTGCCAGGGTTTCAGCCGCCTGGGCCTGCAGTGCCCAGATTTCGCTGATAGGCATGAACAGGCGTTCACTTTGTTCGAACAGTTTCTCGTACATGATTGATCACCTCTGGCTGCTGATAGACAAGTCGATAGCGTCAATAAAAAAGCCTGACCTAGGCCAGGCTTTCGGGGATATTACCCGTAGGATGAGGATTTACCAACAATACAGCCACTATCGGAAAAAGCGGTCAGACAGTGGTGGATCGCTTGAACAGATCGCCCAGTCTTTCCTGGTTGGCAGTAAAGGTTTCATAGGCGTCGGTGGATGCCGCTATCCACTTTTCCTGCAGATTCTCGATATACGCCTTCTGTGTCTGATAGATGCCGGAATAATCCTTCTGAGAACTCAATTCCTTGGCAAACGCCATGGTGTCATCGACGAAATCCTTGAAGTAATTGGTTTGCTTTTGCGTGGCATCTTCCAAGATTTTGGCGTTCAAGGTCAGTAATTCGCTGATGGGTTTAATGGCGGATTGCGCCTGCTCAAACATTTTCTCGTACATGATCAGTCTCCGGATGTGTGTGGGCCGAACCCATTGATTGCTGCAATGCAATATAAGGTAATTCTAGGAGCCGACCATCAGCGGGTCAATCGTTTGCTGCGCCGCAAAAGAGAAATGCTAGACTTTATTGTTATAAGTAAATTGCTATCAATTCCAAGAGCCTACTCTTCGGAAGGTTCCGATGGCCCCTGCCCCGCTCCTGTGTCCCCCGTTTTACGCGTCCCCCCAAGAGGGTCCATAGGGGAAAAATTCCGCCACCAGTTCATATTGGTTTCCATCATCTTATTGAATGCGGCCAGCGGAGAGGTCCCACCCATGAATTCCGACATCATGGACTGAATGGAATCCTGACGCTCCAGAAACATGGCGATGCTCTGCTCCAGATAGTGGCGCATGAACGCCTGGGAATCACTGCCATAAAACCGGATCAGCTGCTTGAGCACAGTCTGGGTGAGCACGGATTGATGGTCGTTGGATTCCTGCTCGGTGATGATCTGCAACAGGATACTCTTGGTGAGATTTTCACCGGTCTTGGAATCCACCACTTCGAATTCCTTATGAGCCATGACCAGATCCTTGACCGCTTCCAGATTGATGTACTGGCTCTTGGTGGTGTCGTATAGACGGCGATTGGGGTACTTTTTGATTGTGATCACAGGCTGCTCGCAGATGGGATGACGGGCACGAATGCCGCGGGAACAAGATTGCTTGAAGTATAACAGGTGATCTGGATGTGCCAGCTTTTCGCAGACGCTCAGGACGGGGAGGCAGCCATCGCCGAATCCGCAAAGCTGCGCTCCAGGCGCACCCTCACATATCGCCCGGGTGCATCCTCCAGCGGCGGATATGCCTTCGACTCCGGTAGAGACCGCGCCAGATCCCCGGAGCGCTCCGCCAGCCAGCGCTGCCAGTCCAACCACCAGGATCCGGGAACCAACTGCGCCTGGTCCAACCATTGCTCCGGCGTGGCGGCCATCTGCGCCTGGACCCAATGACCGTACTTGCCATTCTCCGCCGGATTCACCACCCCCGCCACATGGCCAGACTCGGTCAATACGAAACGCACTTCACCACCGAGCAACT
>Ga0065721_10006204_pt1 | contig 11987 bp, 14 predicted proteins | sample Mesricmetagenome_FD_59108 | JGI IMG/M metagenome (GOLD analysis project Ga0065721, IMG submission 59108) | Mesophilic microbial community from rice straw/compost enrichment Sample: eDNA_1 v2 (version 2) | ecosystem: Engineered > Solid waste > Grass > Composting > Bioreactor | place: USA: Davis... | reverse complement strand
GTCGGTCATCGGTGGTCTTTCCATCAGGTTGAGCTTGAACAACCCGACCCTACCGGAAAAACACTGGTGACCGCCGCTATCCTGCTACACCACGCCCCGGGACATCATCGAATTCACAATGAAAGTAGGTGAGCAACGCTGCAGCGCATCTTTAGTGGCGTAGCCCCATGTTACGGCAGCCGATGCGAAACCTGCCCGGTGTGCTGCCTCAACGTCTCGGCCCTCGTCACCTACAGCCAGAACCTGGCGCGGCTGAAGCTTTAGCATCCGCTGCAATTGTCGAAACCTGGCTGCTTTGCCAAGGAGGGACACGCCGCAGGAATAATGGTCAATCATTGCAGCGGATGTCCCCAAGACACGGCGCACGGCCTCCTCGCCGTTTGAACTCACAACGGCCAATTGCGCGCCACTCGACTTGATTTGCTGCAGGAGACCAGGCACGCCGTCAAAAAGTCTGATCATTCCTGCCGCCTCGAGACTTCTCTTGCGCAGCTCGCGTGCAATTGCCGGCATCTGCCAGAATCGAATGCCCAGATAGCGAATGATCTCCCTGTTTGGCTTGCCGCGCAGCATCGCTATTTCGTGCTCGTTCACCGATCTGAAGCCGTGGGCTTTGGCGATGTCATTGAGTGTGCCGATGAACCANGGGGCGCTATCGGCGAGNGTCCCGTCGAAATCAAAGANGATGAGCTTGTAAGCTCTCATAGNAGCATCTCCAGTCGCTGCGCTTCGGCGACGAAGGGTGCCAGATTCTGCTCGAGCAGAGCGGCGACCTCAGGNCNTGCGGTTTCCAGCGTCCCACCGATGATCGGCGGCTCCGGGGCATACTCGGAGATNAAGACGCCGGCCTCCGCAAAAAGCCGTCCCCGAAGTTCCTCGGCCAGCGTGATGCCGAAGTCGATCCCTGCTGATACCCCGGCACCGGTAATGATATTGCCATCGCGCACCACGCGCTCCCGCACCGGGACCGCCCCAAAACGTTCGAGTACTGGCACGGTCACCCAGTGAGAAGTGGCGCGCTTCCCCTGCAGAACGCCTGCCGCCCCCAGGATCAGGGAGCCTGTGCAAACGCTGGTGACATATTTTGCGCGGGAAGCCCGGTCCGCAACGAATCCCAGAACCCGTTCGTCGCTTGCTGCAGCAATGGTGCCCTTGGTGCCGCCAGGCATGAACAGAACAGTGAGATCTGCGGGGCAATCGGCCATCGTGGTCGTGGGCTGAACCAAAAGGCCCAAATCAGACGTTACCGGAGAGAGATCATCCCCCGTCGTGACGACATGAACCTGGGCACCGGGCAGGTTCCCGAGGAAGTGGTGCGGACCTACGAAATCGAGCGCGGTGAACCCCGGGTAGATGAGCATACCGATATGATCGATGCCCGGCTCCGGCGCAGCAGGGGTCGCGCGAGAGGCGGCGGAAAGCAGGGGCAAAGCAAGAGCAGAGAGCAGGAGAGTGCGGCGGTCCATAGCGTGATGTGCTTCAAGATTTGGAGTTGAACTCGGACCGTTCACTAGTCCGCTCGCCACCCTGCGGGCTTGAACGAAAAGGCTATTTTGGCAGCCTCTTCATTCAATTGGACATCACGTTGAAATTGTTAGGTCCCCGTCACTTCGAACGGAGACCGCAAATGTTCTTTCCCCGCATGCTCGACTGTATTGCCAACCGCCGCCGTAAACGCATCGTGAAGCTGGAGATCGATGCCCTTTCAGACCATCGGCTGAATGACCTTGGCCTCTCGCGCCTCGATCTCCTTGATCCGACGCGCCGGCGATAGGGCTGAATTTCCTTTCAATCGAGCCGCTGGTTCCCGCAGTGCGTCTGGCGCCTGACCTCGGCGGGACCCGTGCAGAAGCCAGTCATCCCGGCACGGTTCGATAGCTGCAGACCTCGCCTGCTCCCATTTACCCTGAAATAGACAAAACACATGAAACCCAACACGTTCTGGCCCATACCCGCTGTGCTTCTGGTGGCCGGCGGAATCGCCTTTGCAGCAACCCGCCCGGCGCCTCCTGCCGATCTCGACTACGGTCTTTCCCACCTTTCTGAGAATGGGCTCTATCAAGTCACTCTGGTCCCCGGAATTGACCCGGTGCCGGTCGGCAAGATGCATGCCTGGCTCGTGGACGTGGTTGATGCGAATGGCGAACCGGTGGTTGCGGAAATCGTCATGGACGGGGGCATGCCCCAGCACGGCCATGGTCTGCCTACTGTTCCCATGGTCACCGGCAAGGATCACAAAGGACGCCATATCGTTGGCGGCATGCGCTTCAACATGCCTGGTTGGTGGGTGCTGACGGTAGAAGTCGACGGCGAGGCGGGCACCGACACAGCCACATTCAATCTGGCGCTTTAACGATGAATACGAAGTTGGCTCTCATCAGCACTGCAGCCATTTTCGTGGCGGTAACGGCAGGTATTGTTGCCTCCGGCAGCCAGGCAGCATCCTGGACGGAACAAGAAAGGCAACGGATCGCCTCGCTTTCGCTCTCCAACCTTCCGGCGCTGCCTCCTGATCCTTCAAACTCGGTTGCGGATGTTGTTGCCGCTGCGGCATTAGGGCGAAAGCTCTTCTTTGACACCCGCCTCAGTTCCAACGGCGAGGTGGCGTGCGCCAGCTGCCATCTGCCGGACCGCCAGTTTCAGGATGGATTGCCGCTCGGACGCGGAATTGGAGAGACACCTCGGCGTACCATGCCAATTGCCGGCACAGCATATAGCCCCTGGCAGTTCTGGGATGGTCGTTCGGACAGTCAGTGGGCACAGGCCCTTGGCCCACTTGAGAATCCGCTGGAACATGGCAGTGACCGCACGGCGGTCGTCGAGGTGGTATCCGCCAATTATAGCGATGAGTTCAGGGCAGTGTTCGGCACATCGCCTGCTGATCTGCCTCTTGACCACGCCTTCGCCAATGTCGGCAAGGCTATCGCGGCATTTGAGAGGACGATAATGCCGAAGCGGTCGCGCTTCGATGCCTATGCTGACGCTGTGGCGGTCGGCCAGGATTCAGACGCCCTCACCGCCCAGGAAGCCGCCGGGTTGAAGCTTTTCATTGGCGATGCGAACTGTATCAACTGCCACAATGGCCCGCTGTTTACGGACAATGACTTCCATAACACCGGCGTGCCAGCAGTTCCCTCTCTTCCGACCGACATCGGTAGAGCCGAGGGGGCGATTTCAGTCCAGAATGATCCCTTCAACTGCTTGGGGCCATACAGCGATGCCGATCCTGAAGAGTGCATGGAGCTGACCTTCATCAAGGCGGACGGCGAGGAACTGGTGCGGGCCTTCAAGACGCCGTCACTGCGCGATGTCGCAGATCGACCGCCCTTCATGCATGCCGGTCAGATCGCCTCACTTGCGGATGTGGTGGCGCATTATGACCTCGCNCCGACAGCCCCAGAGGGGCATTCCGAACTCGTGCCGCTTGGTCTCACTCNAGAAGAGCGNGAAGCCCTTNCCGGCTTCCTGTCCTCGTTGAGCAGCCTCGAACCCCTTTCGGACTAANGCTGCATTGATCGGTCAGGTCCGGTATTGCACCTCGATCTGGCCGCGCTGGGCACGGGACGGAGCAAAGCCGAACATGCGTTGGCAGGTCCGGGTGAGATGAGCGGCATCGGAGAAATTGGCTGCATGCGCTGCCTCGGTCCAGCTGCTGCCGGTAAAACCGAGCTGCAGTGCCCTGTTGAGACGAGCCCACAGTACATAGCCTCGGAAGTGCATTCCCGTCTCGCTGACGAACAGGTGTCGAAAGCGACTTTCAGAGAGCCGGACGATGCTCGCAATATCAGCCAGTGTGAAAGTCTCACCGACCCTCCGATAAATCTCGGCCACAGCAGCCTCGATTCTTGGATCGGTGGGGGTCGCAAAGCTGGCGCCATCGGCAAGTGTGGTGAAGCAGCGCTGCGCAGCTGCCATCAGTTGATCGGGGTCTGCCCCAGTGAGGAACGCATGTCGGAGTTCCTTCGCGAGGCCCCTCGTTGTGTCAGCATCGAGCGGGGTCATCGCATTGGTGGCGAGCTTGCTGGCAACCATTCGTCCGATCTTGGATTCCGGCTCACAGAACATGTTGGCGACGATTTGGCCTGGCGCCTGAAAGGTGTGGATCAGATTTGACGGGATAAGGACCCCGGAATAATGGACCCAGTCAGGGTCGCGCCTGGTTCTGAACTGTGCGGTGCCTGTTAGCGCAAGTCCAAGCTGGATGGCATGGTGCGAGTGATAATCGCTGCGCACATCGGTCAAGCCGATCCACAGGCTGCCGCCATTCCAGAACAATGCCCTGCCCGGTGGCGGTGATGTCGTATCCATCCGCTCTGTTTGTTGCCCTGGCTGAGTACCTCCGCTGAGAATACGGCGGGCGCTTGGTCAGCGCAATCTCCGTCGCTATGCGCCCCAATTCGGTCACTTCTGCTTCGCTTCGCTCTGCCCAAGAGCAGACACCGCTGTGACATCACTGTGCAGCCTTGCGCTTCGTCGCGGCCCATTGGTCCGGCGTCTGCGTCTTGATCTCGAATTGATCCTGAGTGCGCGTATAGCTGTGGCCGCCGAGGCGGCCGACGGCGTCCACGGCGTGCTGGTCGATATGGAGATTGCTGGCATCCACGGCTGTGCTGCGGACGTAGAGGCCGACCACTTCGCCGAGGATAATCTCGCGCGCCTTGCCCACTTCCAGCGTCATGTAGCGCTTGCATTCGAGCGCGGCGGGCGCAGCCAGGATACGTGGACTGCGCACCGCGTGACCGGGGACGGTTTCGAGGCCAGCCTCTGCCAATTCATCGACCTCAGGCCCGAACTTGATGGCACATATCTCCATCTGGTCGACCAGCGCCCGGTCGACGATGTGGACGGTGAACTCCCCGGTTTCGCGGATGTTGCGCGCCGTGTCCTTGAAGCGCATGTCGGCATAGTTCTCGACGCCTACCGCGATGATGGCCGGGTCGTGGGTCAGTACGTTGAAGAAACTGAACGGGCCGGCATTGGCCTTGCCGTCAGTGCCCACTGTCGTGATCAGGGCGATCGGGCGCGGGATCACCGTGCCGATCAGCAGCTTGTAGCGCTCGCGTTCGTTGAGAGCGCCGAAGTCGAAATGCGTGTGCTCCATCAGACAGCAACCCGGTGGGTTTCGAGCGGGGTGTGGCAGCTGAGGTTTTCGAAGCCATCCTTGGTGACGAGATAGCAGTCGCCGATATTGCAGCCCGCCGATTGGGCTTCGAGCCATTGAGTGTGCAGCACGAAGACCATGCCCTCTTCGAGCGTGTCGAAGTTGTGCGAGGAGACATTGAAACTGTTCTGGGCGCCCGCCATGCCCACCGAGTGGCCAAGGTTGGGATTATGGGGACCGTGCGTTGCCGGATAGACATGCATGAGCTTGCGGCCCTGTGCTTCCCAATCGGCATCGGGCACATATTGACGCGGCACAATGCGTGGACCGCCATCGTCGGCCGGGCTCCAGTTGTAGGGCATGGTTCGGGCATGCGGCGAGGCGAGCAGGCCATGCTCGATGTAGGACGAAAAAGCCGCGTTGTTGACCTCGCTGATCAGCGCGCCCGGCTTGATCAGTTTTTCGGCCCGTTTCACGCCTTCGGTGCAGGCGGCCAGCACCTTTTCCTGCCTCTCGGTGATGTCACCAACAGCGATCATTCGCGCAGTCTGTGCGGTGTAGCCGCGATAGGTGACATTGGAAATATAGAGGTTGATGATGTCGCCGGGACGCACGACATGGCCATAAGGCTTGCCGCAGTGGGTGCCGTATTTGTTGATGCCGATCTGGTAGCCGTCACCGGTCTCGCCGCCTCTGGCCAACTGGGCCATGGTGAAGGCCGCATAGATTTCCGCATCGGTTACCCCTGGGCGGGTGACGTGATAAGCGGCCTGCGTACCGATGGAGATAAGCTGGGCGGCAGCCCGAAACATTTCCACTTCCCGCGGGCTGCGGATCTTCTGCATCCGGTCGATGATGCCATTGTCGTAGATGAACTTGGCCTTGGGCATGGCCTCGCCGAGATCTCCCCAGAAGTCGCGGGACGTGCGGTCGCCCAAGAGACCGATCTGGCCTTTACATAAACCCAGCTTGTCAACCAGCTTTGCGACCGCCTCGGCTGTCAACGTGGTCGATGAACCGGGGCGATCGGCATATTCCCGGCCGATGGCGCCGACCTGCCAGATATCCTCGACCAGCACCGGCTCGCCACCCGGGGGCAGGATCACCGACTGGGTGAAAAACGACACCAGCGTCAGCGGCTTGTCGCTGTCGGTCGGGATGATCAGCACGCCTTCGCGCATCCAGTCGCAGACATAGCGCAAATAGGCGTTAGAGGTGTGGAACCAGCCGACCATGTCGGTGTGGACGATCAAAGCGTCATGGCCGGCGACGACGGCCTCACGGCGGATGCGGCGCAGCCGGTCCTCATACTCTGCCTGCGGCAGCGGCGGTGGCGCCACGAAGTCGAAGTCCGGCTCGAAATCGGCCAGCAGGTTCTCTATCCGGCGCCGGGCGCCAGGGGAATGCATGTTCATGATGGGTGTCCTTGACTGCGGCGCTGGGCGCCTGATTGGATTAGGTGCGGGCCAGCGCCTTCCGGCCCAGGATCAGGCCGATAAGCACAAGGCCGATGAGAAGTCCCGACATGGCGGCGACGCGGACATCGAGCCCTTCCTCGATCAGCGCGAACATGCGAAGCGGCAGCACGGTGGTCTGCGGATCGGCGAGGAATAGCGAGACCGAAACATTGTCGAGCGACTGGATGAAGACGAGGAAGGCGCCGGCCAGGATCCCGGGCAGCATCAGCGGCAGCGTGACCTTGAAGAGCGTCCGCGCCCAGCTTGCCCCCATGACGGTGGATGCTTCCTCGAGGCTGGGGTCGAGGCTTTGTGCAAGGACGGCGGCCGAGCGATACATCAGCGGACCGAAGACCACGATATGCCCGGCAACGGTCAGCCAGAACGACGGCCTTATGCCCAGGAACCCGGCAACGATAAGTGCGGCAAGCCCATAGACCAGGCTGGGCAGCACCAGCGGCAGCAGGAGCAAGGGCTCAATCGTACCGGCGGTCCGACGCTTGACGCGGCTGACGCCGATGGCCGCCGGCACGGCGAACAGCAGCGCGCCGATCACCGCCGCCGCCGCAATCTTGAGCGAGTTGAAGGCGGCGATGTGCTCGGTCGAGGACCGCACGGGATCGAGCAGTGCCTCGTACCAGCGCAGCGAGAATCCCTCTGGCGGAAAGCGCAGCGTCTGCCCGCCGGTGAAGCTCATGGCAATGGCGATCACGATCGGCCCGGCCATGAAGATCATGCACACTGTACCAAAGCCATAAACGCAAACTTTGTAGAGAGCCGAAGGCAGCAGGTCGGAACGGGGATTATCCATGATTGGCGAGCCTCCGGTGGCGGGACAGGAGCGTGATGCCGAGCAATACGGCGCCTGAAGTCAGCAGCAGCACGACGGCGATGGCAGCAGCCAGCGGCCAGTCGAACAGGGTGCCGACCTCGCGATAGATCAGTTGCGGCACATAGACATTGCGGGCGCCGCCGATGACCGCCTGGGTGACGAAGGAAGCGCTGGTGCTGGCAAAGACCAGCACCCACCCCGCCAGCAGCGCCGGCAGCATCAGCGGGATCAGGACGGTGACGAGGATGCGCCAGGGGCCGGCGCCGGAGACTTCGGCGGCTTCACCCAGATTGCGCGGCAGCCGGGTGAGCATGGCGATCAGCGGCAGGACGACCAGGGGAAGGTCGATCTGCGTCATGGCCAGAACTAGGCCCAGCTCGGTGAACATCAGGCTGATCGGCCCGTCGGTCAGCCCGAGAGCCAAGAGCGTCTCGCTGATCGGGCCCTGCCGGCTGAGAATGACGATCCACGCGAAAGTGCGCACCACGTTGGAGGTGAGCATGGGAATGAGCGTCAAAAAGATGATGACCTGTCGGACGCGCCATCCGCTGTGCCAATAGAGCAGAGCGATCGGGATACCAAGCAGTGTCACGCCCAGCACAGTCTGCACGCCCAGCCGGAAGGTGTTGATCAGCACACGGAAGTTGAACGGATCGCCCAGAAACCGCGCATAATTATCGAGGGTGAAGCCACCACCCTCGCCGATGAAGCTGTAGCCGATGAGCGTGGCGAGCGGCGCCGCGAAGAACAGCACCGACAGGGTGAGCATCGGGGTCAGGAATGGAACGCCGCTCGCTCGCATGGATCAGCCCGCCACGACGGCGTCGAACGCGCGGATCCAGGCGTCGCGGTTCTGATTGATCAGCGACCAATCCGGATAGACCAGGTTCGGCAGGTCTTCGCGGGTGACATACTGCTCGATCTCTTGGGTCAGCGCGACGTCGCGATTGGTCGGAAAGGTTGCGGTCGGTGGCGCCATCAGTTCGGTCTGGGCCGCAGCGGAAATGGCAGCGTCCATGTAGGCATAGGCCGCATCGACATTCTGCGAGCCACGGGTCAGGTGGATATTGACCGGCGCGGCCGGCGACCCGGTCTCGGGATGGACGAATTCAGCGTTGAGGCCAAGGCTCTTGAGCTTGGCGACATTGCCGGTCGAGCACATGAAGACGGCGATCTCGCCCTGCTGGAACAGCGTCATCTGGCTATTGGTGCTGTCCACGACATTGTTGAGCTGCTCGGGATGGTCGCGGAACAGCTGGAAAACCGCTTCCATGTCGTCCGGGCCGCTGCCAAAAATCTTGGCGATCTGGGTATAGGCCATGACGGCCGTGTTGGAGCCAAAGCCCGTCCACGAGACCTTCCCGGCATATTCGGGATTGTTGAAGAGGTCGGCATAGCCGGCCGGGCGCGGCACGAGGTCAGGATTATAGGCAATGCCGTTGACCTCGACGGTGACGGTCGGGCCGTATTCCCCCTGGAAGGCGGGATCGAGCTTGTCCCAGTTGCTAAGGCGCGAAGGATCGATCTTCTGGATCAGGTCATTCTCGATAGCGACGGCGCCCTGGCCAGGCGACATCAGCAGCGTGTCGAATGCCGGCGCGTCGGGGCTGGCCATTACCTTGGCCAACTGGTCCTGCGCCAGGGCCGGCGAAATGGTAAGGTCAAAGCCCTGCTCGGACAGCAGCGGGGTCAGGATGCGGCGATAGCCGTCCTCCCAGTTGCCGGGAAAGGTCGCGGCGACGAGGCCACCGGCCGCGCGGGCCGGGAGGGGCAGCAGGCCGGCAGCGGCCGCGCCCATGGCGAGGAAGTTGAACTGGCGGCGGGACAATCTGGTCGTCATGAGAGGCACCTTTGACTTCAGTGTGTTGGAGACGAGGGGGCAGAACCGGCAACTGCCGGGAACACATGACACCTTGCGGCATCGATGGAGAGGAAGACGGTCTCGCCGGGCTTCCCGGCGACCGTGGCAGGACTGCGCATCTGGCTGGCGCGCACCTCGGTGCCATCGGCCAACAGCAGCTCATGCACGAGGGTGGGGCCAAGGGCGACGGCGACACTGACCCGCGCCGCCAAGGTGTCAGTGCCGCTCTCGGAGACAAGCGTGATATCCTCGGGCCTGCATGTCACGACAACAGCGGCACCGGTGACGAATTCGACTTGCCGAGGCACCGCAAACGTTTGCCCGAGTGCAAGCCGTACTATGGAGTGGTCGTCACTGATACTCTCGATGACGCCGGGGAGTTGATTGGCCTGGCCGATGAAGGTGTTCACGAACAGCGTCTTGGGCTGGTCGTAGACTGCCGTGGGAGCATCGATCTGCTCTACACGCCCCTTGTTCATCAGCACGAGGCGACTGGCGAGGCTCTGGGCTTCTTCCTGGTCGTGGGTGACGATGAGGGTGGTGATGCCAAGTGACCGCTGCAGCCGCAGCATTTCCACCTGCAGGTCAAAGCGCAACGCCCGGTCGAGCGCACCGAAGGGCTCGTCGAGCAGGAGCAGGTTCGGTCTTGCCGCAAGCGCACGGGCGACCGCAACGCGCTGCTGCTGTCCACCCGAGAGTTCGCGCGGCAGCCGACGCGCCATGGTGTCGAGGCGCACCAACGCCAGCAGTTCGGAGACCCTCTCGCGGCGTTGCGCCTTGGGCAATCCCTGGCAAGCAAGGGGGTAGCCGACATTCTCTTCTACGGTCAGATGCGGGAACAGCGCATAATTCTGGAACACCATGCCGATGCCGCGCGTCCGGGCTGGCATCGCATCCAGCCGCTGGCTCCCCATGGTGATCGTGCCCTCCTGCGGTCGGATGAGGCCGGCAATGGAGCGAAGCACCGTGGACTTGCCGCACCCGCTCGGCCCGAGCAGAGCGACGACCTCGCCCGGCTGCACGTCGAAAGAGATGCGATCGATGGCGAGCGCTGTCCCATATCGATGCGTCAGGCTGCTGACCGTGAGGCCGGCTTGCGACGTCAGGCTGGCTGCGGAGTCGACGGTCGAAACGTGAGCTGTCATGGTCAGGTCTCAGATTGGTCCTGGCCAGAGAGTAGCAAGCGCTATGCCAACACATATCTGTCGCAGCAGAGCGCGCCTTATCTAAATGATTTGAAACGAGAATTTTTTATCATTACATACTTACGAAACCAGTTACGAACATAAATGCGGATGGATATTCGGATATTATTTTGCACATTCGTGCGCCATATGATGCTATTGTAGGCAACATTGAACCCTGGATTCGCTGATCACATGCCCCCTCGCAAACAGCCGCGCGCCAAGCCAGTTGAAGTCGACATCGAGGACGCCGAAGACGTCACCGATCGCATCTGCCGGACGTTGTCGACGGCCATCGCCGATGGCGCGCTCAAGCCGGGCAGCAAAATTATTGAAGAGGCCATCGCCGAGCATTTCGGCGTGAGCCGCACCGTGGTGCGCGGTGCCTTGGGCGTATTGCAGCGTGAGCGCCTTCTTGAACGCAAGCGCAACCGCGGCACCTTCGTCGCGGAGCCCAGCATCGAGGAAGCGCACCAGCTTTTTGAAGCGCGCCGGGCGCTTGAGCGCGCGATCCTCGAACTGGTGGTTGCCAGGATTACCGAGGCGGATTTCGCTCGGCTGGAGGCCATCACCGCCGACGAACTTAGGCTGCACGAGCAGGATCACGACGCGGCAAAGGCGACCATGGTCGGCGAATTCCACATCGAGCTCGCCGCCATCGCCGGCAATGCCGTGCTCAGCGAAATGCTCGCCAAGCTGGTGGCCAGACTATCCCTCGTGATGGCGCTCTATGAAGACGAGCGGCAGGACGACTGCGGCGCCGACCACCACCGCGCAATCGTATTGGCCCTGCGCGCAAAAGACATCCGCAAGGCACAGACCCTGATGGATACCCACCTCGCCGACATCGAAGGACGCGTGAAGCTCACGCCGGGGCAAAGCGAACGGCACAGCTTCATGTCCATGCTGGAGACGTTCAGCGAGTCCTAGTCGTCTGAGGCTGCGCGCCACCCATAAGCCTTTGTAATCTGGCCATCTGGGGCCAGAGGAGAAAAGCAATGGGTATCTCTAAGTGCGATCCTGCTGCTGCGGGAAGACCTGCCTGGATTGCCGGCAGGCATGTTGGCGCCAAGCGCGCATTGAGGATCAGACAGAACTGGTCAATCCGCTTCCTCCTCGACCGGGAAGGAAGGATGCGAGACCGAGCACTTTTTGATCTTGCGATCGACAGCAAGCTTCGAGGCTGCGATCTGGTGAACATCAAGATCGGCACACTTGTGGCTGGACCTGCTATCCGCTCGCGGTCGATGGTGATCCAGCAGAAGACAGGCAGACCACTTGACCTGAGCCCCTAGATCTCCTCCGGATTTTGGTAGAGTCCGCCGCGACAGGGGGCGGACGCATGAAGCGAAGCAGGTTCAACGAAGAACAGATCATCGCGATATTGAAGGAGCAGGAGTGCGGGCCAGGGTCAGCTAGGCGCCCCATGCACTAACCCGCTTCGCGGGAGGGGTGCGCGCGGGTGGTTCAGCGTCATCGTTTTAGGTCTTTGAGCGGCTGAGGTCGCAGTCGGACCATGGAGTTTCTTTCAACGAGAGGAACTTCCTATGGT
>Ga0065721_10052408_pt1 | contig 11988 bp, 9 predicted proteins | sample Mesricmetagenome_FD_59108 | JGI IMG/M metagenome (GOLD analysis project Ga0065721, IMG submission 59108) | Mesophilic microbial community from rice straw/compost enrichment Sample: eDNA_1 v2 (version 2) | ecosystem: Engineered > Solid waste > Grass > Composting > Bioreactor | place: USA: Davis... | reverse complement strand
TTCTTTCAATGGCTGCGCACAAAGCATCACTCGATATTTTTGATGAAGCAGGAATGGATGCGCTGATCGAAAAAAGCAAAAAGCTTACAGGATTTCTTTTTGATATTCTCGATGAGATCAATAAAGAAATGGGCGCGACAGCCGTTGAGATCATCACACCAAGAAAAGAAGGTGAGTATGGCTGTCAGGTTTCCATGCTGATGCATGAAAGGGGAAAGACCATATTCAATACACTTCTTGAACGCGGCGTCATTGCCGACTGGCGTGAGCCAAATGTTATCCGCATCGCGCCTGTTCCACTGTACAACACATTTGAAGATGTGTGGCGCTTTGGAAACATCATTCAATCAATTTTGAAACCTTAATCCATATCGCGGGGATTTCCGATCCCCTGAAAAAATATTGCATTGTTATGAAAAAAGATGTTGTCATCATCGGGGCCGGACTTGTGGGCTCGCTTCTTTCAATTTATCTCGCGAAAAAAGGTTACAAGGTTTCATTGTACGAACGTCGCGGGGATATGAGAAAAGAAGAAGTGGAAGCCGGACGCTCGATCAACCTTGCCCTGAGCGACAGAGGAATCAAAGCACTGAAAGAAGTAGGCATTGCAGACGATGTGCTCAGAATCGCGATTCCCATGCATGGCCGTCGTATTCATAATCTGGATGGGAGTCAGGCTTTTCAGCCTTATGGAAAACAAGGCCAGTACATCAATTCCGTTTCGCGTCGTGAACTCAATTGCAAACTGATGGATCTTGCCGAACAACACGGCATCTCTCTTCATTTCAATAAAAAATGTACGCATATCGACTGGAAAACCAACACAGTTTTCTTTGAAGACGTACAGGTGAAAAGCGATCTGATTTTCGGTGCAGATGGTGCATATTCTGCTGCAAGACTCTCGCACATGCTGCAACATCCCAAATTTGAATATCATCAATACTATATTGACTGCGGTTATAAAGAACTTTCAATTCCTCCGGGTCCTGGCGGTGAATTTCTTTTGGAAAAAAATGCACTTCATATCTGGCCGCGCAGAGATTACATGCTGATCGCGCTTCCCAACATGGATGGAAGTTTTACAGGAACTTTGTTCTTTCCTTTTGAAGGTGAACTTTCATTCGAAAAACTGACAACACCTGAAGCCGTAAGTCGTTTTTTCAATGATACATTCCCGGATGTTGTCAGTCTCATTCCTGACCTCGTTCACCAGTTCTTCAATCATCCGACTTCATCACTCGTTACAGTAAAATGTCTGCCCTGGATCAGGGATGACAAATTCTGTTTGATTGGTGATGCGGCCCATGCCATCGTGCCTTTCTTTGGTCAGGGTATGAATGCAGGTTTTGAAGATTGCAGTGTGCTGAATGAGTTGATGGATAAACACAAGGACGACTGGACAACCATCCTCAACGAGTTTCAGACTTTGCGCAAACCAGATGCCGATGCCATCGCGGATCTGGCGGTGAATAATTTCGTAGAGATGCGTGCAAGAACTGCCGATCCGAAATTCCTGTTGCAGAAAAAGATCGAAGCAAAACTGCATGAACATTACCCTGAAAAATGGATTCCCGCATATTCGCAGGTAACATTCAGTCCGCACATTCGCTATAGTGAGGCTTTGCGAAACAGCCAGCGGCAGGAAGAGATCATGCAGCAGGTGATGGATAGACCCGATATCGAACAAAAATGGGATAGTCCAGACCTCGAGAAGGAGATCCTTTCGATGATCCATTAACACGCTTCCGTTATCTTCGCTACATGACCCGGAAACAGTTGGTTGAGCAGATTGATTCCAAAAAAACCTATCTCTGTGTGGGTTTGGATACGGATATCAGAAAACTGCCGAAACATCTTCAGTCACATCCCGACGCCATTTTTGAGTTCAATCGTCGAATCATTGATGCTACGCTTGATTATTGTGTATCGTACAAAATCAATACTGCTTTTTATGAAGCGGAAGGCTTGAAAGGGTGGGAAGCGCTTGAAAAAACTGTTGCCTATATTCCTTCAACACATTTCAAAATTGCAGATGCCAAGCGTGGTGATATTGGAAATACTTCCTCCATGTACGCAAGGGCATTCTTTGAAAACATGAATTTCGATGCGGTGACAGTGGCACCATATATGGGTGAAGACAGCGTCAAACCTTTTCTGGAATACAAGGATAAATGGACAATTGTACTGGGGCTGACTTCCAATCCCGGTTCTGCTGATTTTGAGCTAAAGAAATTCATTCAGGAGAAAGATACGCTTGAAGAAGGTGTACATATCAGCAAACGTGAGGAGAAGATGTTGTACGAACTGGTTATGGAAACGGTCTCACGCTGGGGCACACACGAAAATCTGATGTTCGTGGTCGGTGCTACTCAGGCGGAAGCTTTTACCAATATTCGTCGTATTTGTCCTGAACATTTTTTCCTGGTGCCTGGTGTTGGCGCACAGGGTGGCAGTTTGCGTGAGATATCTGAAAAAGCAATGACAAAGGATTGCGGCTTACTGGTGAATGCCAGCCGCGCTGTGATCTATGCCTCAAATGGAAAAGATTTTGCCGAGGCTGCAGCCAAAGTAGCAGGGGAATACGCTGAAGAAATGAGGCAGTATTTAAAATAAAAGAATGGATCGCCGGAAATTTATCCAAAACACAGCGCTTCTTGGTCTCGGTGCAGGCATCGCGCCCGGAGCTTCGTTGTTAACCACAAAGGCCAAACCATCCGCGATCAGAATGGCCTTTATGAGTGATTTCCATGCAAAGCCGTCTGCTACTTCGGAAAGAGGAATGCGCAAAGCCTTGCGACATGTAAATCGTTTGCGGTTAGGTCCACAGTTTATTGTGAATGGAGGAGATGCCATTATGGATGGAATGGCTGAAGATCGTACCAGCACTGCTGAACAATGGGAAGTGTGGAACTCCGTTTTGCGCGACGAAAACAAACTTCCAATCTATCATGTTATCGGAAATCATGACGCCTGGGGGTGGCAGTTGAAAGATCCAACTGTAAAATCCGATCCGATGTACAACAAAGCCTGGGCAATGAAGGAATATGGCATGTCGGAACGATATTATTCCTTTGGAAAAAAGCACTGGAACTTCATTGTGCTTGACAGTGCCCAGGAGAACAATGGAGGATATATCGCAAAGATTGACGATGTTCAGTTTGCATGGCTGGAAGCGCAATTGAATGAAACGCCGCCAGACCAGTTCATTTGTATTATTTCTCACATACCGATTGTTTCATTTTGCGCTGCGATGTATGCAGATGAGAACCAGGCAAATGGCGACTGGAGAATTTCAAGGGCGCTGATGCATGTTGACTCGAGGAAACTGATCTCCCTTTTTGAAAAATACAAGAATATCAAATGTTGCCTGAGCGGCCATATTCATCTGGTGGATGCAGTGGAGTATAAAGGCATTCAGTATTTCTGTAATGGTGCGGTGTGCGGCAACTGGTGGAATGGTCCCTTCAAAGGATTTGCGCCGGCATACGCATTATTTGAGTTTGACAAAGATGGAACTGTGACCAGGGAGATGGTGTACTATTGATAATTTTGGTGCTGATGGTACCCGCTTGCCATTCATGTAAACAACTTGCACAGCTTTTTGCTATATACTATTTTCAAAAAAACTTGCACATGCGAAAAATTTCCGTCCTGACGGGGCTGTTACTGATTTGTCTGTTTGCAGCGGCCCAAACTCCCGTTACAAAAGCCAACTATCAGCTGGCTGCACGTTTTTCACCTAAAAAACTGGAGAAACTTGTTTTCACAACTTCAGTAGATCCCCACTGGCTGAAAAATTCAGACCGTTTCTGGTATAGTTACAAGACGTCGGAAGGAATGAAGTGGTATATCGTAGATCCCGTCAAAGCACAAAAGCGATTGTTATTCGACAATGAAAAACTCGCTGCCAAACTCACGGCAATTGTTGGTGATCCAATGGACGCGCAAAATCTGAATATTGACAGCCTTCGGTTCGTGCGCGACGAGAACTGGATTCAATTTGAAGTGAAAAGCACCAAAGACTCCGTGATAAAAGATACCACTGCAAAAAAGGGAAGTCCAAAAACGGAAAAGAAAAAATTCTATTTCGAATACAATATCAATACAGAAGAACTGGTACTCCTCAGCGATTTTAAAAAGCCCAAACGCAAACCCATGTGGGCTTCAATTTCGCCTGACGGGCAAACCATTCTTTTTGTAAAAAATCACAACCTCTACTGGATGGACCGCAACAATTATCTGAAAGCGGTTGAGAACGAAGATGATTCCACCATCGTTGAACATGCAATTACGAATGATGGTGTTGAATTTTTCAGTTATGGCAGTGAAAGTTTCCTGTCAGGAAGAGGAGAAGATAATGTGGCCAAAGAAAAGAATAAGAACAAAAGAAAACCTGTCTTCGCATTCTGGGCTCCTGATTCCAGACATTTTGCATTGGTGCGTACCGATGCGCGCAATGTGAAAGATCTGTGGGTGATCAACAGCGTAGCTGATCCGCGCCCTACGCTTGAATCTTACAAATACTGGATGCCTGGTGAAAAGGAAGCACCCATCGCGCATATATTGCTATTCAACAACGATACAAAATCATATCGCGAGCTCGATATCAAACAATTTAAAGATCAGGATGTAGGTATCTGGTCTGCACCCAGCCTGGTGAGCACCCGCGATGATGACTGGAGGCCATTAAAATGGCTGGGAACAAACGACAGGTTCTATTTCACCCGCAGCAGTCGCGATTTGAAACGCATTGATCTTTGTTTAGTTGATATCAATACGGGCATAGTGAAAACGCTCATCACCGAAAGCATGAATACTTATGTGGAAGTTCGCAGGCCGGGAATTGTTGCAGAAGGAAAAGAAATCATTGAATGGAGTGAAAGAGATGGATGGGCTCATTTCTATTTGTATGATGGCAATGGCAAATTGAAAAATCAAATTACTTCAGGAAGTTTTCACTGTGAAGATATTGTCGGAATAGATGAAAGTAAACGTGTACTCTATTTCACTGCCAACGGAAGAGAGCCCGGCGAAGATCCTTACCTCACGCATCTGTATCGCGTAAATTTTGACGGGAGCGGATTGCGTTTGCTGAACAAAGGAGACTATGAACATTCCATCAGCATGTGCGATAGCAAAAAATACTTCGTTGATAATTATTCCAGAGTGAATTCAATCCCTGCTTCCGCATTGTTCAACAGCGAAGGGAAGAAAATAATGGATCTGGAAACCGCTGATTTTTCATCTCTGTTTGCAGCCGGATATAAATTTCCAGAGATCTTTAAAGTAAAAGCTGATGACGGTATTACAGATCTTTACGGAGTGATGTATAAACCGTTTGATTTTGATTCAACAAAATCTTATCCCATCATTGCCTATGTGTATCCTGGTCCGCAAACCGAAGCTGTGAACAAAGCCTGGAGTCGCAGCATGGACAGAGTTGATCGCCTCGCACAACTGGGATTCATTGTGGTGACTGTTGGTAACAGAGGAGGACATCCATCACGAAGCAAATGGTATCACAACTATGGTTATGGCAACCTGAGAGACTATGGTCTTGCAGATAAAAAAGCTGCAATCGAACAACTGGCTGATCGTTTTAAATTTATTGATATCAATCGCGTTGGTATTCATGGACACTCTGGTGGCGGATTTATGAGCACCGCAGCGCTTCTTGTTTATCCTGAGTTTTTTAAAGTCGCCGTTTCTTCGGCAGGCAATCATGATAACTCAATCTACAATCGCTGGTGGAGCGAAAAACACCATGGTGTAAAAGAAACGATCAATGAAAAAGGCGATACTTCATTTGTTTACAGCATCGAAAAAAATCCTGATCTCGCGAAAAATCTGAAAGGACATTTGATGCTGGCGCATGGCGATATTGACAATAACGTACATCCTGCCAACACAATCCGAATGGCCAATGCATTGATCAAAGCGAACAAACGTTTTGATCTTGTAATTCTTCCGGGACAGCGTCATGGTTTTGGTGATATGACGGAATATTTTTTCTGGAGAATGGCAGATTATTTTAGTCGCCATTTGCTCGGTGACTATAGTCAGCCAGTCAACATGATTGAAATGGATCGTGAGATCGAGCAGTCAGGGAAGAAGGGTGGACGTTAGATAAGCGCGAATTAACGGAATGGGGTAGCACAGTTAACATTTTTAAAACAATACAGACAGAATTTTGCTGTTATTTCACTGTCATGATGTTCCCGATATTGTTTACGCTCATTTCATTTTTTACTACAAAAGAATCTTTGCCCGTCGATTCCACAGAGATCGACAAAACAAAATTGTTGCAACTGGTAAACGATGCAAGAAAGAAAGGCTGTAAATGCGGTAAGACCTGGTATGGTCCCGCGCCGGCTGTGACATGGAATGATGTGCTGGAAAAAGTAGCCACCGATCACAGTAACGACATGGCGAAAAACGGATCATTGAGTCATACATCCCAGGGCCTTGATCCCGGCGAGCGAATTAAAAAAGCAGGATACAATTGGAAGACCTACGGAGAAAACGTTGCCTTTGGACATAGTGATGAAAGATCGGTGGTGGAAGGCTGGCTGAAAAGTCCGGGTCATTGTGAGAACATCATGAATAAATCACACAAAGAGATGGGCGTAGCGCGATCGGGAATGTATTGGACACAGGTACTTGCCTCGCGCTAATTGTACAATTGCATCAGTTCCTCAAATCTTTTTCTGATGCCGTTGCGAAAGAGTATGATGAGTAATGCAAGGATGAAATTTACACCAGCGAGGAAGGCAATCTTCACATTTTTTGACAAGGGAATGATGTTTTCCATCCCTGCGATTTCCAGCGCCAGCAGTCCAAGGAATAGATAAAACAAACCTACCAGCAGCTGGTTGGGTCTTGCGATGATGCAAATGCGTGTTTGTTGCTGATCGCCCTCGAGGATGCCTTTGATTCTTCCGGGATTGTTATCAATCCACTGGATGCTGGTCCAGGCCCATTTGCTACGCAGGCTGAATTCACCTCCTGTATACAATCTTCCCACGAGGTCCATGGAATAGTCTTCCCAACGACGTGTAACGATCCATTTCAGGCGTGTCTCTACCTGGTCTACAGGTCTCTGCACCACATAGGTCTGCTTCTGGTGAAATAGCAACATCATAAATTCTGTGGTAATTCGAGGATGGTCAGACAGCTTCAAACAGGAGGGCGGACGGGGGCAAAAATAAGAATTAATTTATATGGAAGAGGAAGTCAGAATTTAAAAGGAAAAAATCAAAATTCAGGGAGACTTCATTTACGGTTTGGGTTTTGAATTTTCACCTTTCACTTTGCCTTATTTTTGCCCCCATGGCAACAGATCAATTTCAATCCCCCGACTATTATCTCGTAGACGAACTGCTTACTGATGAACACAAACTGATTCGTGAGACTGTCAGGAACTATGTGAAGAAAGAGATTTCCCCAATCATCGAAGATTATGCGCAACGCGCGGAGTTTCCCGAACATATTGTAAAACAACTTGGCGAACTGGGCTGCTTTGGTCCAACCATCCCGGCGGAATATGGCGGCGGCGGCCTCGATTATATCAGCTATGGTTTGATGATGCAGGAGCTGGAACGTGGCGATAGCGGCGTGAGATCAACAGCCTCCGTTCAGGGTTCTCTTGTGATGTACCCGATCTATGCTTACGGAAGTGAAGAGCAAAAAAGAAAATACCTCCCTAAACTGGCCAGCGGTGAATGGCTTGGATGTTTCGGTCTCACAGAACCCAACCACGGTAGCAATCCTGCAGGCATGCTCACCAATATCAGGGATGCAGGCGACCATGTGATCCTGAATGGATCGAAGATGTGGATCTCCAACGCGCCGTATTCACAGGTGGCTGTTGTTTGGGCGAAAGATGAGGCTGGTGATATTCGTGGTCTGGTGGTTGAAAGAGGAATGGAAGGTTTCTCTACTCCAACAACACATGGTAAATGGAGTTTGAGAGCATCTGCTACCGGAGAACTTGTTTTTGATAATGTAAAAGTTCCTAAAGAAAATATTTTCCCCAACATCAAAGGCCTGAAAGGCCCTCTCGGATGTCTCACCAAAGCCCGTTACGGAATTTCATGGGGCGCACTCGGCGCTGCAATGGATTGCTATGATACGGCACTCCGCTACAGCAAAGAGAGAATTCAATTCGACAAACCGATCGGTGCCTTCCAGCTGCAACAAAAGAAACTCGCTGAAATGATCACTGAGATCACCAAGGCGCAATTGATGGTATGGCGTCTCGGTGTGTTGATGAATGAGGGTCGTGCTACACCTCAACAGGTGTCTATGGCGAAAAGAAACTCCTGCGAGATTGCGACAAACATCGCGCGCGACGCAAGACAAATGTTGGGTGGCATGGGTATCACGGGAGAATACAGCATCATGCGCCATATGATGAACCTGGAAAGTGTGATCACATACGAAGGAACACACGATGTCCATCTCCTCATCACTGGTATGGATGTGACCGGATTCAACGCGTTCAAATAGGCCGAATCCTTTCTGATCATTTTTGATGCGACATTATGAAGATCTTCCTCATTGGATTTATGGGCTGTGGCAAAACGCATTGGGGAAGACTCCTTAGTGAGAAGCTCAATATTCCATTCTTTGATCTTGATGAAAAGATTGTTGAGGATGAAGGAAGATCCATTGCCGCAATATTTGAAAAGGAAGGAGAGGAATATTTCCGTTTATTGGAAAAAGATGTTTTGCATCTGCTCACCGAAAGTCATGAAACATTTGTGATGGCTACAGGTGGTGGCACTCCCTGTTTTTATAACAACATAGATTATCTAAAGAAGCAGGGCACGGTGGTGTGGATCAACTGTTCTACCGACAGCATTTTTCAAAGATTATTAAAAGAAAAATCGCAACGGCCGCTCATCAGTGGAATTTCGGATTCAGATTTGCGGAATTACATTGTGAAAAAATATTCGGGAAGAAAAATATTTTACCAGCAGGCAAACGTTATTTTGCCGGAAGAAACCCTTTCGCTTGAGCGGATGGTAAATGAGATATTCCATGCAAAGTCCTGACATGCAAAAACTGTTTCTGATCATTGGTACCATATTGGCCGGCCTCGCTGTAGCACTGGGCGCTTTCGGCGCACATGGATTGGCGAAAGTGACGGATGATCCCAAAACCATATCCATCTATCAAACAGGCGTGCAATACCAGATGTATCATGCGCTTGCTCTGATTTTGGTGGGACTGATTTTTGAAAAACGAGTGAACGGTTTCGTTAACTATGCCGGGTTTCTTTTCATGGGAGGCATTGTACTGTTCTCCGGATCGCTCTACCTGATTTCTTCGCTGCGCACCATGAACAAAACCGTTCCAACAGCAGTCGGTATCATGACGCCGTTAGGCGGTATGCTCTTCCTGGCCGGATGGTTGATGCTTTTGCTGGCCGTTATCAGAAAATAAGTGTATATTATTATTCAAACAGGCTGCCAGCCTGCATTTCACCGAACAGATCACTATCTTTGTTGATATGGCTAACAAGCTAAGAAAATCCACTACGCCTAAAGCTGCTGAAAAACCCGAAAAGACGGAGAAGGCAGAGAAAACACCCCGGTCGGCGACCAAAGGAAAGGTTGCTGATCTCAAGACCGAAAAAGAAGAAAAGGTCGATCTGAAAAAACTTGCCCGCGACGAACGCACCTGGAAGATCATTGGAACAATCTCATTACTCACCTCTATTTTCCTTTTTATAGCATTCACTTCTTATCTCTTTACCTGGAAAGAAGATCAGTCACAGGTATTGAACGGCGGCGTTGGATTTTTGTTTGACAACGATGATGAAAATAAAGTGGCCAACCTCCTGGGAAGACTCGGCGCATTCAGCTCACACAAACTGATACATAGTGGTTTTGGTCTTGCATCGTTTTTATTCTGCACTTTCTTTTTTGTTGTAGGTATAAACCTGTTGTTTAACCGTAAAGTATTTTCCATCTGGCGCAATCTGAAATACGTTACAATCGGATTGCTGCTGGTTTCCATCACACTCTCATTTCTCTTTGGCGGCGCTGAATTTCCTTATGGTGGCGCAGCCGGCGACATGATCAGCGCCTGGCTCGTTGGTTTCATGGGTTCTATTGGAACTGCCGCATTGCTGCTGGTGGTTGGCGCTTCTTACCTGATCTGGCAATTCAACCCTTCATTCAATATTCCTCAAAAAAGAATATCTGCCGATATAAATGATAACAATTCTGAAACCGGCTTCGATGAAATTGAAGTTCCTGTAACCGATAGTGAGAATGTGGTTTCCATCAACGATCGCTATGCGCAGGAAGGACTTCAGGAGAAAGGCAATTCACTGAAAGGCGACGGGGGCATGGTGATTCAGATGAATGAAGAAGACAGGAATGATGGATTTGAGTTGATCGAAAAAGAAGAAGCGGAAAACGATGAACTGAAAGCCAGCGAATCTCCCGTTGAAAAAGAAATTGCAGGTGAAATTCTGCACAAACACGATCTGCCTGTTGAAGTTCCCGAAGAAGAAACTCCACCCGCACCCATAACTCCGGCGAAAGAAGATAAAGCGCCGGCTAGCGATATTGAACTGGAGATTAAAATGGCTGAAGAAAATCCTGAAGAAGAAGGCAAAGAAAAAGACTACAGCGATCTTCCGCCATATGAACCTACGCTGGATCTCCGCGATTATAAATATCCCAAAACCGATCTGCTCGAAACACATGGCAGCGAAAAGATCGTGCAGGATCCGGCCGAACTGGAAGCCAACAAAAACCAGATCATCAACACACTGAAAAACTACGATATTTCTATTCAGAAAATCAGTGCTACGGTCGGTCCTACAGTAACGTTGTATGAAATTGTGCCCGCTGCTGGTGTGCGTATTTCAAGAATCAAAAATCTGGAAGATGATATCGCGCTGAGTCTTGCGGCTCTGGGTATTCGCATCATCGCTCCAATTCCGGGCAAGGGTACAATTGGTATTGAAGTGCCTAACCACAAAAAAACTGTGGTGAGTATGAAGACTTTATTGTCTTCCGAAAAATTCACACACAGCACACATAGTCTGCCTATTGCTATTGGTAAAAAGATCGATAATGAAAACTTCATTGTAGATCTTGCCAGCATGCCACACCTGCTGATGGCTGGTGCTACAGGGCAGGGTAAATCGGTGGGACTGAATGCGATTCTCGTTTCACTTTTATACAAAAAACATCCTTCGCAACTCAAGTTTGTTTTGATCGATCCGAAAAAAGTGGAGCTGAGTATTTACAGGCATATTGAAAAGCACTTCCTGGCAAAACTTCCCGGAGAAGAAGATGCCATCATCACCGATACCAAAAAGGTAATTCATACACTCAATGCGTTGTGCATCGAGATGGATAATCGTTATGATCTGTTGAAAGAAGCAGGTGCGAGAAACATCAGGGAATACAATGAGAAGTTCACCAAACGCAGACTGAATCCGCAAAAAGGACATCAGTATTTGCCATTCATTGTATTGGTGATTGATGAATTTGCAGATCTGATCATGACGGCCGGTAAGGAAGTGGAAATGCCGATTGCACGTCTCGCGCAGCTGGCCCGTGCTGTTGGTATTCACCTGATCATTGCTACTCAACGTCCTTCAGTCAACATTATTACAGGTACAATCAAAGCGAACTTCCCCGCGCGTATTGCATTCAAGGTTTCGTCGAAGATTGATTCGCGCACCATTCTCGATGCAGGCGGTGCTGAACAATTGATCGGTAAAGGGGATATGTTAATTTCCTACAACGGCGAGATCGTACGTTTGCAATGCGCCTTTGTTGACACACCTGAAGTAGAGCGGATCGTTGATTTTATTTCAGAACAAAGAGGTTATCCGCAAGCCTTCATGCTTCCCGAGTATGTAGATGAGAAAGAAATGGAAGGCAGGGATTTTGATGCATCTAACCGGGATCCGCTGTTTGAAGAAGCTGCCAGACTGATCGTTCAGAACCAGATTGGTTC
>Ga0065721_10006529_pt1 | contig 11988 bp, 18 predicted proteins | sample Mesricmetagenome_FD_59108 | JGI IMG/M metagenome (GOLD analysis project Ga0065721, IMG submission 59108) | Mesophilic microbial community from rice straw/compost enrichment Sample: eDNA_1 v2 (version 2) | ecosystem: Engineered > Solid waste > Grass > Composting > Bioreactor | place: USA: Davis... | reverse complement strand
TGCCCGTAGAGTGTTCGAACGAAAGTCAACTTCGGCGGAGAAGCCGATACAGAGGGGCTTGGTGGAGGGAGGGTGAGGCGATAGAGTTGTAAGCCAAACGCGCTAGGCGTATGCGAGGCGTTCGGGCCGATTGCATCTTGTGGAGAGGATGAAGAGGTCAATGATGGCTCTTGAGGCGTCGAGCGACCCGCAAGAAATGAGACGCGGTCGCCGGGCGCCAGCACCACCCACTTGCCGTCAGTCCGAGTATCCAGTATCTGGGATACTTTGCGTCCCCATTGCTCCCTCATCGCTCGAAGCTTCCGCTCATCCACCCACCCATGAGGCACGTCAATACTACGGATTGTCCGGGTACTCCGAATGACCAGATCATCCAAGCCGTGCGCTAGAGTTTCCGGGGTGAAGTCAAGTCTAGATGTCGCTGAGTTTGAAGGTTGTGTCGATGAGCTGGACGAGGAGCCTCCGATGAGAAGCTCCGTCACGCCGACCGACCAATGCGCCGGATACACGGGTATTGCATAGGCGAGAACCAGTTTATACGTCGACGGAAATGGGTTCGAGAGGACAAGGGATGAGGGCGGATATGAAGTGAATGAAGTGACAGTTTGCGTGAGCCGGACTGTGTTTGACGAGAGATCGTAGATGGAGAGTGAGAACGCCTTGGACAGGGTTACGACGAGGGGATGATGATACACTGCATGTATGATTGGGGAGGCACGCGAATTGCGGCCAGATGGATGGTAACTTTGAAGGTGGGAGTGGGATGCCGAAGGCGACCTGTTTAGGGACCAGGTAATGAATTCCCCAGTTGAAAGGAAGGATGCTAGACGGAGGCGACCAGCAATAGGAGGTGATTGATCAATAGCAAGGGCTGTGATCTGTGAAATGTTGGCGAGCTTGGATTCACAGGTAATTGTCAGTCTGAAGGGGTTTCCGGCTCCGGTTACCAGCACTTCAGGACGTTTCATGGGACGCGATGACGCCGTAATAATTAAGTTACCAATGACGAGTATGCTCGTATGATAGTCTTCATGAGGACCATCAATGGTTGAGGCGGCTTCCGTCGGTGAAATAGAACTCTCGACTCGGCATCGACCTATGGACCTCGGTCAACGTTTCCTAAGGGCAACGGCGAGGCGATTACCTTTTTGCCAGTTTGAGGATATCCTGAACATCGATTTCCAGTTCCTTGGCACGTCCGCTTGCGCGCGCCCAGGGAGGGATTTGACCAGCCTTCCATCAGCCCTCTCGACGTGCCCTTTGGTCCCGCGAAGCCTGGAGCGCCCAAAGACCTGAAGGTACTGCTTTCTCCACAACTCGTTGTCGGAAGCCAATCTGGCCCACTTCCTGTTGACCATCTGGGCCGCACAAAGGTCGCTCCAGGATAGGTGGGAGAAGATACACAGAACCAATTCATCGTAGATTGAGTTCTCGAAGGTGAGGATCTCCCGAGCCTCCCGTGTTCGGAACTGGAGCGAGTGCAAACGCTTCGCGGGAGGCAACGGTGCCTGTGAAAGACCACGTTTAGACATGGGGTAGTTGTCAGAAGATAGCCAGCCTGGTAGATGAAGCCACCGTTGTCGACGAAGTAAGGAGGCAAGATGCTTTCAGATGACTAATGGAGCGAACGAGAGTCAGATCAGGGTAGGGGATGCTGAAGCTTGTCTCTTAACCACTGTCATCATGGCCCCTTCTCGTGGTCCTCATCCGATTCCCCGGGAGCTTCACGTCGTGCTCAATAGTCATAAGGGACCCGTTAACGTCGCAAGATACGCAAAAGGAGGAGGGAAGTATATCCTCACGGGAGGGCAGGACCGCACAGTTCGGTTGTGGAACGCAAACTCAGGAGCCGAAATCAAGGCATTCACCGGTCATGGATACGAAGTTCTTTCGATATGCGTGTACGTTTACCTCAAGTAGGCAAACGAACTCAAGGAAACTCATGAATGGTCAACTTTCCAGTGCTCACGACAATGCAAAGTTTGGCTCTTCTGGCGGAGATCGATCCGTCTTCCTCTGGGATGTTGCCACAGGCCAGACCATTCGGCGTTTTTCTGGCCATTTGGGCAAAGTCCATGTTGTCGACTTCAACGAGGATGCGACCGTGTTAGCAAGTGGTAAGTTTAGCTCAAGGCCTGTGGCTCAGAACGCGTTGAAAGGCTTGTTGCCCAGGTTCCTATGATTCCACTGTCCGTTTATGGGACTTGAGGTGCGTGCCTCGTCTTCCTCCGCATGAAATACCTGCTGACCTCGGAGACAGATCCCAAAACAGACAGTCTATTCAGTCCCTGGAGGATGCTCGGGACGCTGTTCAAACGCTTCATGTGGGCTCGACCTACATCATTACTGGATCGGTCGACGGCCATGTGCGGACGTACGATCTACGCAAAGGAGAACTACGCTCTGATTTCATTGGCAGTGCGTCATAGTTTACCTCGACCCTGAGCATCGCGCTCACTTTCTGTTTCCTAGATCCGGTGACCGCTGTTGTCCCCTCTCAAGACGCAACCACATATCTGGTAACAAGCCTCGATAGCCATGTGCGCTTAATGGACATGGCGACGGGCAAGATGCTAAATGACTTCACGGGTCATTCGAACGAGTCGTATCGATGCCGCGCATCGTTTGGCCATGGAGAAGCCAGTGTGGTGTGCGGGGATGAGAAGGGACTGGTCTGGGCTTGGGACTTGCTCGATGTAAGTGACCTGGGTCCCTGCCTGACGCTGGCTAACCTCAGATTTGCACAGGGTACCATAATGGCTCCAAATCCTCCACCAAAGGCTCATCATAAAGTGATCACTTGGACAGAGCATCACCCTATCGAGGCGGGTGAATTGCTTACTGCGAGTGCAGACGGCACTGCGAAAGTTTGGCGAGCTCCCGCATCTCAGTGATCGGATTGGGAAACACGCGCCCTGCTGCTTTCAAATTCAAATGTAGCTGAGTTATCGACGCAATGTGCGTTTGCATTTTGGTGGTGAAGGTCTGGACTGTTCTTGCTTTCTCGCGAGCTTGGTCTTGTGGTGCTCATCCGCGTCCAACCTGTCGGTCAACACTGTCCATGAAATGAGTTTTCTTGATCGGGTGCATGTAGTTTGAACAACGTCCATTTCAACTCTTCATCCTTCTAAAGAGAATCGTAAACACTGCGGCATTCTTCTTACCCCACAACCTCACCGCACCCGAGGAAACGGTTGAGGCGTCATGCACGAGGTGGGCCCCATCTAGATGTCGTCGAAAGGTGCAAGAAACTGGCGTATGCGTTATCAAAGTGGCGTTCGCTATCACCGTTTCATCTGGTTGGCCGCTTCTACTCAACGTTGTAAGCATTCTGAATAGATGAATAAGAAGTGGAAAATGGAATTCACCTCTGCGCGTGGCGTCCTCGAGTAGCTGAGTATCAACGTGTTCGGCAGGCATCTGAACGTATCGGACGACGGATCCTCGGATGAAGCAGTTCTTGACGGCCATCTGGTGCAAGCAAGAGATGTGGGTTTTGGGTCAATTCAACGGAGCATAGACTGGCTTGGTGATAAGACGCACCATGTGTGGGTGTCTGGCAGCATCGGACACGGTAATGTTATCCAAGCGAATATTCAGGAATCTAGATAGAAAGAGCCGGGGTTGGTTCAGATAGAGTTTTAGCAATGGCGATCCGTACTGGTCAACAGATTTGAGAACACCAGTAATGGAGAGGTCATTCTTGAGCTCGACCGTGACTGTTTGATCAGTCAGCGTCTTGAAGACTGAGAAGATAAGCTGCGCTCTTCTGTCATCAGCAGAAAGGGGAGTGAGTGGGCGGAGGAACTCACCATGACTCGAGATCGTGGTGGTTTATCCGCAAGCGCGCTGGGATGATCTTGCTCACGCGGTCCATCTTGCTTGGCAGCGCCTTCGCAACCAAACTTCAGGTCCAATGAATTCGCAACCAACCTGTTGGCATTTGAAGAGGGCATCGAGGGCGTCATGGAGGTTCATTGGGATGTGGTCTGGTCTTGGGTGTAGCGCCGAGATACTCATATGCATTTTACAAAGTCGAGAGTGTGAACTGCGTTTAGATGACCATCATGTCGCTTGCTCAGCCTTCTCTAGCTGTTCATGCGACCCGACGCCAGTACATATGCTCATGATGCATTGAGTGAGCTGGTATGGTTGTCTATTCATTGAAATAAATTCTCCAAGACAACTCTCCGCTCTGTGTGCATGAAAGGTCTGGGGCGAGACCTCGAGAGCGCATCAACGGTCCTAGACTACCTGTTTTCCAGCTTTTTTGCGCAGTGTGGGCTGTTGAAATATCCAGGGTCCAGGCGAACAGCGATCTCTTCACTCTGCTCTCCAACGCAGAGTCCGTGATTGGCCAGCACGTGCAGGTCACGGCTGCGTGAGCCCGACGCGGCTACACAGCTCGGAGGGAGCGGAGGCACTACTCGCTCTCCTCGTCTCCGCTTCATCCCCAATCTCAACTTTTCGTAATTTATGCCAGTATAGCCAATTCATTCACCCAATACTTCACTCAAAACATACCTCTGTCACACGACCATAATGCAATTCGCAAGACCCAACGTTCGCGCTCTGCAGCGGTTGGCACCGAAAAGGTTTGCATCGTCATTAGCTGCCAAAAGGCGAGTGCTCAATGACGCTTGGAAGAGGTGCTTTATGCTAACGCTCGCTGCTCAGTCCAACAGGTAGGAACGGTGCTTCCCTGAGAGTATGGATCACCATATAACGTCCCCTGAACCAGCTATTGTCATGCTGAACATGGGCGGACCCTCAACCGTTGAAGAAACATACGAATTCTTGAAGAACCTTTTTATGGACGGGGATTTAATTCCTTTGCCCTTCCAGCGTTACGCTGCACCCTACATCGCCCGTCGTCGCACACCCCAAATCGAGCAGCAATATGCCGACATTGGAGGAGGCTCGCCTATCCTCCGGTATACGAAAATGCAAGGCGAAGGCATGGCTCAGCTTCTCGATGAACTCCATCCAGAGACCGCACCACACAAATCCTACGTCGCCTTCCGATACGCCAACCCGCTTACAGCAGAAACTGCTCGCCAGCTCAAGGCAGACGGTGTCAAACGGGCCATTGCTTTTACGCAATACCCCCAGTACAGCTGCAGTACGACAGGGAGCAGTTTGAACGAGCTCTACCGGAGGGGGAAGGCTGGGGAGATGGGGGATATTCAGTGGAGCGTCATTGACCGGTGGGGTACACATCCCGGGTTCGTTGAGGTGCGGTCATCAACTCTCCACTCCATAGCCTTTCCCTTAATGTTTCATGCTCGATGAACGTCCATAGGCCGTTGCCCAGAATATCGAGGCCGCCCTTGCAAAGTTCCCGCCTGAACACCGTTCTGACGCCGTCCTGCTGTTCTCGGCGCATTCATTGCCTATGTCAGTCGTCAACCGCGGAGATCCGTATGTGCTCGAGGTATCGGCGTCCGTTGCAGCCGTAATGCAACGGCTTGGCCACTCGAATCCCTACCGCTTGGTATGGCAATCGCAAGTCGGTCCTTCTGCGTGGCTTGGGATGCAAACCAGCAAGGCTCTTGAAGGCCTCAACGAGCTAGGCAAGAAGCGCGTTGTCCTGGTGCCCATCGCCTTCACCAGTGACCATATCGAGACTTTGTATGAGTTGGACTTGGAGTATGCAAAAGAAGCGAAGGAGGTCAGTCAACTCATTAAGGCCTTCTTCAATTCGTTCGCGGAGTTCTCTAACCCTGACTTTTAGCGTGGCATGGAAGTTCATCGAGCCGAGTCTCTGAATGACTCTCCTGTCTTCATCCGGGCGCTGGCAGACATCGTCACCGAGCATTTGCGCGACTGTGACGCTGGCAAGGGCCCTACCAGCGTCCAAATGGGCCTCCGGTGTCCTGGATGCAAAAATGCGACATGTGGAGAACAAAAAGCCTGGTTTGCTCGGGGAGGGTGAGCCCCTGACGTGTCGAAACAAGCTATGTGTAGTCTAGAGATATCCAAGAGCTAAAGAACGCGCTCCGTGATTGGGAGAGTGCAATTGTGAAACCTTACGTTCGAGAACAAGCACAATCGGCCCAATTGTTAAACCATTTACATCAAGTGATCAACCAACTCTAAGCGCGAGCGACCTCCAGTATAAAGGCCACTCTTGCATTGATGGACCGAGCGTCTACGCATCCTTCCTCTGTACCCTTTGATTTCCAACATGCCGCAGACCACTGTTGTTTCTGCCCCGGGAAAGGTCCTTATCGCTGGTGGATATCTCGTGCTAGACCCCGCGTTCTCTGGAACCGTCGTCTCAACCTCTTCCCGATTCTACACCGTCATCCAAGATCAGGCGAGGGAACAAGCAAACACGATCCGGGTCAGGTCCCCCCAGTTCCTGGACGCGACATGGACATACAACTTGTCGATTCAGGGTGATTCCGTCGCTGTGGATGCGGCTGCAACCAAGTAAAGACTCAATCGCTCTCATTGGAGTCCATTGATACTCACGCCAGTTGCTGCAATTAGCACCAACAAGAACAAGTTTGTTCATCTCGCCCTACAGAAGACCATTGCTCTCTCCGTCGAGGCCAAGGGTTCTGATTCGGTCTTGTCGTCGCTGAAGAATGGGCTCGACATTGCGATCGTCGGGGACAACGACTTTTACTCGCAACGCGTTAAGGTACGCTCCGTTGTGCTCCTTGCCTTGTCCGTGTCTGACATGCCACACCGACAGCTCGAAGAGCTAAATCTTCCCAGAACTCTCGAATCCCTGACTAAGATCCCTCCTTTCGTGTCCACCAATGTCCGGCTTTCAGACGTCCACAAGACCGGACTCGGTTCCTCCGCCTCCTTGATTACTTCTCTAACCTCCGCCTTGCTTGTCCACCTCGGAGTTATACCCGAATCTGCACTGTCCGAGGATGATAATGAGGGACGAAGGCTGGCACACAATCTGGCGCAGTATGTCCACTGCCAGGCTCAAGGAAAGGTGGGGAGTGGGTTCGATGTTTCTGCTGCGGTGTTTGGAAGCCATCTCTACACGAGATTCGACCCGAGTGTTATCAGCGAGCTGATGAACGAATCTAATGTATGTCCTTTGCCTGTGACCCTTGTTGCTGCTCTCAATCCCCGTCAAGGCTGGAGTCAAGCTGCTTCCTGTACTCTCATCCTCGAACCCTGCCTGGAACTACCAAATCGCACCATTCAAGCTTCCGCCGCTCACTCGAATTCTGCTAGCCGACGTTGACGCTGGTAGTGACACGCCCTCCCTTGTTGGAAAAGTTCTGAAATGGCGCAAGGAGAAGCAAGAGGAAGGTCTGTTTGCTTCTCATGGTTTGTTGCATTGCAAGTCGCTAACAAATCATCAGCGAATGCCCTTTGGAAGAGCCTGGATCAGCTCAACCAATCTCTCGCGCAAACACTATTGCATCTAGGAAAACTCTACGAGCAAGACCCCAAGAACTATGCTGAGACTGTCAAGTACATCTCGACACTTCAGCCCCTTCAGGTAAGCCTCATCTTCCGCATTCCCAATTCCTATCTCATCTTCTCAGTGGCAAGCGAACCCATGGCAGCCGAAGGAGGAGCTTCCCATTATTGAAACTTTCTACCAAGCGCACAAGATCTCCCAGGCACGTTCATCCTATGCGCGCTTGCGTCTTTCTCTAACCTGCTGCCGACAGCAAATCCGAGAGAAAATGAGGTTAATGGGGGAGCAGTCTGGTGTGCCCATTGAGCCTCCTGAGCAAACCGCCCTCCTCGACGCATGTGTTGCCCAGGCGGGTGTGATTGGTGGGGGTGTGCCTGGCGGTACGCATGGTGTTTCTTCCCTCGATATACGGGTGTGTTGACGGTGTCCTACAGCTGGTGGGTATGATGCGGTTTGGTTGCTCGTCTGCGACCCGGTGAGTACCGCGCCAGACCAAAGCCCCACTGAACGTATTGAGTACTTCTGGTCGAAGTATGAGGGACTCAGCCTTTCGCCTCTGTCTGCAAAGGAGAGCTTAGCGAAGGGAGCCAGAATTGAGGATATAGATGCGATCCCTGGTTTGAAGGATGCCATCGCCCGACCAGGTTCTTCAACTTCGTAGTTCTTACTCCAGAGGCTTTGATCTAGGAGGAGAGGGGATTTCTCAATTTAATAGTCGGTATACTATTGGGCTCTTCGCCGAAAGGTTATGGCGAACGAATTCGATATGCGGGTGAATAGGCTATCTGGCGATTAGGATATCAACATTCAAAAGATGTATGAAAGAAGACGTAGCGGTGGTTGTGTGGAAACGAGCATGGCCTGCATAGTCTAATCGACAAGGAAAGGTAAGATTAATGAGGGAGGGACGTCGAGATCATCAGCAGTGCCCACAAAGCTAAAGACGATAACGACTTGTTATTTATCTCGAGATACAAGTAGAGAAGGTATATGCCTTTTACATGCACAACTTCGCCGACCCTCCGCCGGACCAGGTTTTTGAGAGGGCTAGATAAAGTGAGATGACCATGATGACAATTCCGAATCCTACGCAAGCCAGCGCGGGAAGCTTGGAGCGATGATTCCAGGGTGTCGTATTCCCGAGGAGCTTATAGTAGCACGCTGCCGGGAAGATGAACGCAAGGGCTGTTGCAGAAACGCCTCCAGTAATTTCGAGCATGACGCCCAAGTCACAGGTCATGAGGGAGACTGTGAAGTAAAAGGATAGGTGGGTAAGCTTGGGCATGAGGAGGGGGCGGGAAGGGTCACGTACTGATCATCGAGGATACCAAGATCACGGTCGTGAAAAAGAAATGACGCTGCATGTTCCAGCTTTCATNAGAGAAGAAATAATCTTCAATCACCTAGATCGAAAAAGGAACAANCCTTAGTGCTTATGCACACAGGCCCTCACTGGGNAAGTCTACATACCTCTCTGCACACGAATAGCTCCAAGGGGAGCGTGGTGAACATGTTCAACCCAAAAGAAAATCGCGCGATGTTGATAAGGGTATCGTTCTTCACGGGTATAAGCTTAGGATGGGGGATCTGGTAAAATGTGCCTTACTTGGGGAAAGTTGTTAAGAATGTTGCCTTGCGTCTTGTTAGTGAACACTGAGTAACCGGAGATGGCAAGGGTCATGCATGCCACGAGCGATACAAAGGTCGAGATATGGGTCACTTTGTCGAATCGATCAAGAGTCGGTGTGCGCAGGCTGCCATATATCATCAGGGAGTTATGGTGGCATACTAGTCTTCGTGTAAGCAATGTATCTTTGTGACAACAGAATCCCTCATTGAAGCGCAACACGAAGAGAGAACTCACCGAATGCAAAACTAATGACGCCGATAGCTTGGAATATACCAGAGTTGATAATAGTGAACCGCTCGGATGGGTCGCCTTTCGAGTCAGGAGGAACGTGGGGGCCTTCCACCAGCACGGATATAACGATGATGAGCATTCCGATCAGGGCAAGCCCGGATGCTCGAGAGAGTTTGTGGATGTCGCGATATAGGGAAAGGGGGTAGGAAATGCATATTGTGCAAAAGCCTATCATGAACTCTCGTTGCGTGAACACCTTGAGGATTGGTGTGCTAGCGAGTTTGGGGAATGCAGAACGGATTACATGTGGTATCGTGTCGCCAATGATGATTCCGAAAGCGCACATGCCTACTCAGATGGACGATATGATAAGTGTCTATCGGAGTGTTGGGAGAGATGGTACGCACCTCCGAACGCGAAAGAAAATTGGAACAGCGAGACTGCTGCTCGCCCGCTGGCCCCAAATACATGATCCATAACGTCAATATATGACGACCTTCCACTAAGCTTCGCGTTTCGAACAATGAGCCGAATTGTCCAGTCTGTAAGACCGCAGATGATGACCAAGAGCAACAACCCGGTCATAAAGCCTGCTTGACGGATGGCGTACGGAAGACCTGGGGACAAAGGTATTGAGTTGGAGAGCCGGAAGGACAGAGATAGCGATCGTACCGATGATACCTGAGATGGCAAAGTGAACTTGGGGGCAAACCCGTCATTGTGTGAGCTACGCACCAGCACCGAGGATTGAATTCGCCATGTTTGCAATGGAGTCAAGCATACCGCCGCCAGCAGTGTGTTTTTGAGAGAGCTCTTCCAGGTCGATATGATCCGTGGTGCCAGAACGATCATGCAAAGGGTGAGATGATGCATCTAAGCTTCGTCTACTCGCTGAGGTGTCGAAGAGGCCGACTAGAAGAGGCATGCTCTGGTCTGTCGCACTTCGACTACCAAGTCGCGCATGATCGAGGTTCCTCTGAGATGCATCGTCTAGCTCATCCGGATCGAGTTCGAACTCTGGAAGAAGAGGCTGATATTTGAGTGCGTGTTCCTCCACCCTTCACGCGAGGAAGGAACAGACAACTTACCTGCCTCACGGCTCTCAGTTGTCCATCTCGTCGATTGTGCGACTCTCGGGGGCTCTGCGAAGGTTACGTGCCTCTCACGGCCAGTTTCCTGTGAGGCATTTTGAGGGTGCAACGCGCTGCTGTCGTCGTCGTCAGAATCATCAGCGGAGAAGAGTGTGGTGTTTGTTTGATTATCGTCGCGAGCGAGAAGCGGTTGGTTGTACTCAGAGTCGCCGGTATCGCGATTCCTGGAGGGTTGGGCGAACATTACAGGAAGTGGAGCATGGAGATCGTGGTTGCACTTGCCAAGGTGAGCGCTTGTGTGTGCAAGCGGCGGTTGCAGTTCTTGGTGATGACCAAGCTACAGTCATCACGGAATGAGTAGTCGCCCAGTGTCTTGTCCTCTGTTCACTCCATTTCATTTATATCATATTCCTCTTCTCTGACGACCGGTTTCGTCTCCCCAGCCACCAGCCACTTTGCCCCCGACAAAGCCCTCCGCAGAGCCTGCCATGCTCTCCGCTTCACTCGTTCTCGCGACACTCCTTGTCTTGCATCCGGGGGCGCGTGGTGCCGAAGTCTTGTCGCCTGCTGACCTCGCCAGCAAGTACGGTCTTACAACCAGCACGTCGCTTCCCTTCCCCACAGCAACCCTCGAGTCATCCGCCGCTCAGGCCACGATCGTGGGCAGCTGGGGGCTAGGCCGAGCCCGCATTCAGGACGGCGCAGACAATCTCGCCTTCGTTAAAGACCCATATCCCAACAGCAATGCTCAGGTCTCATCGGGCGCGTTGACGTCGTCCGGCCCTGTCCTGCAAGTGACATACCCTCAAGGCAGCTATTCTCATGACACTGGCGGCGCGCAGTTCTACAACCTCTGGAACTCCTCGAGTACCGACTTCTTGTCAATGGCCGTCAGCTATGAGTTCGCTTTCGAACAAGGCTTTGACTGGGTTAAGGGTGGCAAGCTGCCTGGGCTCAGAGGAGGGCTTAACTCGACAGGATGTAGTGGAGGCAAGCAGCCAACCGGGGACTGTTTCAGCGCGAGGTTGATGTGGAGGAAGAATGCCAATGGAGAGAGTGCGTCCAGTCCAAGAATGCAAAGACACCGTTCGCTAATCCACCATTTCAATGCACAGTCTACGCCTATATCCCAACCCCGAACAACCTGTGCGATCGCAAGAATGTCATGTGTAACAGCGACTTTGGCACAAGCTTCAACAGAGGGAGTTTTGGTTTTACAACTGGCAGGCGAGTTTGTCTCTCCTTTCAAGTCTATCTCAAACTAATGACTTTACAGATGGAATCGAGTGACCATGCTGGTTCAACTTAACAACCCTCCGAACGTCGCCAATGGCCAGATTAGGCTCTAGTGCGTCCAACAATTTTCTACCTCCGCTCCCTGCTAACTGCGCGTCTTAGCTATAATGATGAGCTGGTCGCAGAGGCTACAGAACTCCAAATTAGAAGTACAGATCGCGTTTCAGCGAATGGGTTCTTTTTCTCGTAAGTCTGCACTCCTTTTCGTAACTCCAGTCCGCCAAGACTCATGTTCTGGAATGTAGGACATTCTTTGGAGGATCCGACTCTTCCTGGGCCACTCCCAAGACCGTTCATAGCTACTTCCGTAACATTCAGATGTGGGCAAGTACAAGCCCGTC